>Ga0209187_1000228_pt1 | contig 121614 bp, 82 predicted proteins | sample BantaG_FD_187430 | JGI IMG/M metagenome (GOLD analysis project Ga0209187, IMG submission 187430) | Marine algal microbial communities from Bantry Bay, Ireland - BantryBay_4 metaG (SPAdes) (version 2) | ecosystem: Host-associated > Algae > Red algae > Unclassified | place: Bantry Bay, Ireland...
ACACCACAAACAGATATACTCGAAACATTCCCACTCACCAATGTAACACCACCTGTCGGAACAACAACTTATACCTTGACGGTAACAGACTGTTTCGACTGTATTTCTACCGAAGAAGTAGTGATTACAGTGGCGGAAGAAGTTATAGTAGAAGCTGCTTCACCTATATGTGATGAATTGGATATTACTGCTATATCAGGCGGTACACCAGACTACACAGTGACAATTGGTATGATGCCTGACGCGAGTGATGCCTTAGCAACAGCTACGATTACGGACGCTTCTGCCATGAATGAATTTACAGGATTAGCTGCGGGTGATTACTACGTAGCTGTGGAAGATGCTAATGGCTGTACTGCCCTCATCGGACCTATTACCGTTGAATCATGCTGTGATATTACGGTAGATATAGGCGAATGTACTGCCGGACCTGCTCCGAATATTGTATATGAAGATTTAGAAGGAACTTATCCTGACGGACAATTAGATACTTTACCGGATGTATATGTATTCTGCGAACCAGGTTGTGTAGAAGCCTTCCCAACGGGTGGTGCTGCTCCATTGACCTACGAATGGTTTGAATTGAGTGATGAATGTAGTTATGATTTTGCTGCACCGATAGCCAATACAGCAGATGCTTCTAGTCTCGGTACGGGTACTTATACCGTAGTCGTAACCGATGCTAATGGTTGTACAGCCACTCAAGAGGTGAAAGTATTTGTTGACGAAGATGATACTTTGACTGTTCCTGCCGATACGACGCTTTGTGCTGCTGGACCATTTGATTTAGAAGGTTCGTCATTACCGAGTCCGGGCTTCTGCTTGGAATACTGCGGTGGTGCATTACCTGTATGTCCGATAGATGCGGATGCGATTATCACGGTTTGTCTTGAGTTTACCCATACCTTTATATCTGATTTGAGTTTTGAATTAGTTGCGCCTAATGGCACAGTAATCCCGCTTGTGACGGCTCAGTGTTGTCCCAATGGTTCAGATGATGCTTCTATGTTCTGCTTCACCAATGATACGGCTGGTGGTGCGGTAGCATTGGATTGGAATACAACGGGTGCAGGCAATACAGATTTACTTGGACTCGGTGTAGGTATTTCTGGTAACTGGCTACCGACTGGTGGTGCAGGAGTATTCGGCGGACTCGCAGGCGTAGATGCCAATGGAGGTCCCTGGGCAATGACCGTCACCGATATTGTCGGTGGTGATTCCGGTCAATTTGAAAGTTTCAATGTAACAATAGAAGGAACAAACTGTAATACAGTTTTCCAATCGCCTGTTTTTGGCGCACCAATACCGGACAATCAGGAATCATTTACTTACGAAACACCTGTTGAAGAATGTGTAGAACAACCGAATTGTACGGCTTCTTATCAATGGACGGGTGATGACGGTACGGATTCAGGCGTACTAACGATTGCGAATCAAACTGACCAATTGGAGACCTTCCCACCATTTACGGCGAATCCTCCTGTTGGTACAACAACTTATACCTTGACAGTAACGGATTGCTTTGGTTGTACATCAACCGAAGAAGTAGTCGTGACTGTTGGAGAGATTACTGCAATGGCAGTTTCTGCTAATTGTGGCGAATTAGATATTACAGATATTACAGGCGGTACGCCTGATTACACGATTACCATTGGAATAATGCCGGACGCAAGTGATGCGATTGCTGCCACGACAGTTACGGATGCTTCTGCTATGCCTGAATTTATGGATTTGGATACAGACGATTATTACGTTTCAATTGTTGATGCTGATGGTTGTGAAGTCATTGTTGGACCTATTACAGTAACGCCTTGTGGCGGAGACTGTAGTGATTTCATGGTAGATGTAGCACCTTGTGCAGCACCTATGCCTAATGAGATATACGAAGATTTAATTGGATTGTATCCGATGGATATATTAGATACCTTGCCGGATGTATATGTATTCTGTGAGCCAGGTTGTGCAAGTGCCGTAACTATGGGCGGTACTCCGCCATTGGTGTACGAGTGGTTCGAGTTGAGTATGGAATGTGGTTATGATTTCAATGCACCGATTGCCAGTACACAAGATGCTTCGGGCTTAGAATCTGGTGTCTATGCCGTAGTAGTGACGGATGACAATGGTTGTACTGGCACGCAGGAAGTTAAGATATTCGTTGACACACCGCCTGAATTGACCGCTTCCGATGATGCGGTAGTTTGTGCAGGTGAAACCTTCGATTTAGAAGGTGCATCACTGCCGACACCCGGCTTTTGTTTAGAATATTGTGAAGGCGAACTACCTGTTTGTCTTGTCGATGATAATACGATATTTACAGTATGTTTTGATTTTGAATATCCTTGGATTTCAGATTTGAATCTGATATTGCAAGCACCGAATGGCACACAACTTGTGCTTGTTTCTTCGGCCGCCTATCCAAATTCGAGTGATGACGGCAACATGTGTTTCACCAATGATGCCAATGCAGGAAACGGCGTATTGCCCGGCGGTGCATTAGATGCCTTGAATTGGAACACCTACCCAACAGGTACAACAGACGCTGCTGGTACAGGAATTGGTATTTCCGGCAACTGGTTCCCCGAAGGTGGACAAGGAGCATTCGGCGTATTCAACGGTGTAGATGCGAACAGTGGCACTTGGCAGGTCATCATCTTAGATGATTTAGTAGGTGAAGAAGGCTTCTTCAATTCATTCACCTTAGATATAGTCAATCCTGATTGTTCCTATGGTGTCGAAGTAGATATTAATATGGAGATTATCGACTTTGTACCAACGACAATCATAACCGAGCCTATCGAATGTGAAGACCTCGAAAACTGCACGGCTTCTTACCAATGGACAGGTACAGACGGATTCGATTCAGGCGTGATTCCGATTGCGACTCAACAGAACCAATTAGAAACATTACCTCCTGTAACGATTACGGGAACAGGCATGGATGAGACATATATTTTGACCGTAACAGACTGCTTCGGTTGTGTAGCTATGGATACGGTGATGATTATGGCATGTAGCGATACTACAGGTTGTACTGCGGTTACACCTATTATGGAAGTGCTTGACTTGTGTAGTGGATTAGAACCAGACTTGACAGCAGCAGAAGCTAATGTATTGGCAGGTGTAGCCGATTCGGCACAAATCACAGGCGTAGTCAATTGGTACACCGATGCAGCCCTGACAATGGCATATACAGGCGGTCCGATTAATCATTCAGGCGCGACATGCGACCCTGAAGTGACGACCTTGTATGCAGAAGTCGTTTGTAATGATGGTACAATAATTCCTGCCGGACAAATAGATATTACGGTTTACCCATTTGCGGAAGTTATGCCACCGATGGATGGCAGTTGTGTAGTGACAGTGAACGTACCGAATTGCCCGAACCTCACTCTTAGCGGACCTACAAATCCGACAGGCGGTGCTGACGTAGCAAATTGGGATGCAGCAACAGGTACTTACACTGGACAAGATGGCAATGCAGCGGGTACACTTGACTTTATGATAACAGGCGGTGCAGCACCTTGTGATATGGGGACACTTACCGTTGAGATACCCGCTTGTGGTGGCGGTGGTGGCGGATGCGATGATTTCATGGTTGACATAGGCGCATGTGCAGCCGGACCTGCTCCGAATATCGTATATGAAGGATTGGAAGGAACTTATCCTGACGGTCAATTGGATACCTTACCGGATGTATATGTATTCTGCGATCCGGGTTGTGTGGAAGCCTTCCCCGTAGGCGGAACAGCACCATTGACTTACCAATGGTTTGAATTAAGTGATGAATGTAGTTACGACTTCAATGCACCAATAGCAAGTACTCCTGATGCTTCAGGACTCGGAACGGGTACATACACCGTAGTTGTTACAGACGATAACGGTTGTACAGCTTCACAAGAAGTCAAAGTATTCATAGATGACGATCCGACCTTGACCACTACGGACGATATGATGGTTTGTGAAGGTGAAACATTCGACTTAGAAGGTACATCTTTACCGGGACCTGGATTCTGTCTTGAATATTGTGGTGGTTCACTACCACAATGTATCGTAGATGCAGATGCAATTATCACAGTTTGCCTTGAATTTACGCATACCTATATATCTGATTTAAGTTTTGAACTCGTTGCGCCTGATGGTACAGTGATTCCACTTGTCATGGCACAATGTTGTCCGAATGGTGATAATGATGCAAGCCAGTTCTGTTTCACTAATGATACAAGTGGTGGAGCAATACCTTTAGACTGGAACGCGAACGGAGGAGGTACCACAGATTTACTTGGACTTGGTGTAGGTATTTCTGGCAACTGGCTACCCGAAGGAGGCGCAGGTGTACTTAGCGGACTCGCTGGTATAGATGCGAATGGCGGACCTTGGGCAATGATTGTTACTGATATTGTCGGTGGCGATTCTGGTCAGTTTGAAAGTTTCAATGTAACAGTTACAGGAACGAATTGTAACACAGTTTTCCAATCACCTGTATTTGGTGCACCGATACCAGACAATCAAGAATCATTTACTTACGAAACACCAGTCGAAGAATGTGTTGACCAAGAAAACTGTACAGCATCTTATCAATGGACAGGTTCAGACGGATTTGATTCAGGCGTGATTCCGATTGCGAATCAGCAGAATCAATTAGAAACATTCCCACCCGTTCCTGTAACGGCTACTGGAGATGCCACTTATGTATTGACAGTGACAGACTGTTTCGGTTGTACAGCAATGGATACTGTGATGATTATGGGATGTAGTGATACTACAGCATGTACAACGGTTATACCTGCAATGGATGTCTTAGAATTATGCGGAGGAATAGCACCTGATTTGGCAGGTACAGAAGCTGCTATATTAGGTAGTGTAGGTGATCCGACGCAAATTACGGGAGTTGTTGAGTGGTACACTGATGCAGGTTTCACCATGCCTTATATGACAGGTACACCTGTTAATCATTCTGATTCAGATGCAGCCGGAACATGCGATCCGGGTACAGTGACATTATATGCAGAATTAGTTTGTGTGGATGGTACGACTTTCAGCGCAGGAACGTTTACCATTACGGTTTATCCGTTTGCAGAAGTCATGCCTCCGGCAGATGGAAGTTGTGTTACAATGGTAAGCGTACCTAACTGTCCAAACCTCACCCTCGTGGGACCGACAAATCCAACAGGTGGTGTAGATGTAGCGAATTGGGATGCAGCAGCAGGTACTTACACAGGACAAATCAACGATACAGCAGGTACGCTTGACTTTATGATAACAGGAGGAATGACTCCTTGTGATATGGGAACAATTACCGTTGATATTCCGGCTTGTACGGATACTACAGGTACAACAGGTTTCGACTTAGCGTTAATCAAAACATTAGGAATGGGGCAAGCGAGTACCGTTGCACCTGGAGATAATGTTAGCTTTGATATTACAGTAACCAATCAAGGCTCGGTAGATGCCTTCAATATTTTAGTAAACGATTATATTCCTGCGGGATATACTTACGACCCAGCATTGAACCCAACATGGGCAGATGCAGACGGTGACGGTAATCCTGACCAAACGATTGCAGGACCACTTACTCCGGGAGCTACACAAACGATTACGATTATATTAACAGTAAACGATCCGTTTGTAGGCGGCATGGCAGATTTGGTGAATTATGCAGAAATCAGCGCAGCTGATGACGATATGGATCCGAATAACACACCGCCCACCGATACAGATAGTACACCAAATAACGATCCGACGGATGACGCAGGTGGTACACCGGGCGGACCTGACGATGATTACATTGACGGTGATGGCACAGGTAATCCGAATGACAATAACGAGACGACGGATGAAGATGACCAAGACCCGGCATTTGTAAATGAAGTAATCGATCCGAATGACTGTACGACACTTGATGTTGCTATGGAAATGCTTGAGGCATGTGGTGGTGCAGCAGTCGATTTAACAGCTATTGAAATGACGATACTGGGTAGCGTAGGCAACCCGGCATTGGTTACAAACGCAGTCAATTGGTATTTTGATAATGGCTTAACAATGCCTTACACAGCAGGCGGACCTATAAATCATTCTGATTCAGATGCAGCCGGAACATGCAACCCGGGTACAGTGACACTCTATGGTGAAGTAGTCTGCTTGGATGGTGAAAGTATCAATGCAGGAACAGTAACGATTACAGTTTATCCATTTGCAGAAGTTACGCCTCCTGCGGATGGTAGTTGTATTACAATGGTAGCAGCAGCTAACTGTCCTAATTTAACGATAGGTGCAGCCTCTAACCCCACAGGTGGAGCAAGCCTTACAAATTGGGATGCAGCGACTGGTACTTATACAGCACAAGACGGTGATGCACCGGGTACATTTGATGTAGAAGTAACAGGCGGTACAGCACCATGTGATATGGGTACGATTACCGTTGATATTCCGGCTTGTACGGATACTACAGGTACAACAGGTTTCGACTTGGCGTTAATTAAAACATTAGGAATGGGGCAAGCGAGTACCGTTGCACCTGGAGATAATGTTAGCTTTGATATTACAGTAACCAATCAAGGCTCGGTAGATGCCTTCAATATTTTAGTGAACGATTACGTTCCTGCGGGATATACTTACGACCCAGCATTGAACCCAACATGGGCAGATGCAGACGGTGACGGTAATCCTGACCAAACGATTGCAGGACCACTTACTCCGGGAGCTACACAAACGATTACGATTATATTAACAGTAAACGATCCGTTTGTAGGCGGCATGGCAGATTTGGTGAATTATGCAGAAATCAGCGCAGCTGATGACGATATGGATCCGAATAACACACCGCCCACCGATACAGATAGTACACCAAATAACGATCCGACGGATGACGCAGGTGGTACACCGGGCGGACCTGACGATGATTACATTGACGGTGATGGCACAGGTAATCCGAATGACAATAACGAGACGACGGATGAAGATGACCAAGACCCGGCATTTGTAAATGAAGTAATCGATCCGAATGACTGTACGACACTTGATGTTGCTATGGAAATGCTTGAGGCATGTGGTGGTGCAGCAGTCGATTTAACAGCTATTGAAATGACGATACTGGGTAGCGTAGGCAACCCGGCATTGGTTACAAACGCAGTCAATTGGTATTTTGATAATGGCTTGACAATGCCTTACACAGCAGGTGGACCTATAAATCATTCTGATTCAGATGCAGCCGGAACATGCAACCCGGGTACAGTGACACTCTATGGTGAAGTGGTCTGCTTGGATGGTGAAAGTATCAATGCAGGAACAGTAACGATTACAGTTTATCCGTTTGCAGAAGTTACGCCTCCTGCGGATGGTAGTTGTATTACAATGGTAGCAGCATCGAACTGTCCTAACTTAATGATAGGTGCAGCTTCTAATGCTACGGGCGGTGTTGACCTTACAAATTGGGATGCAGCGACTGGTATTTATACAGCACAAGGCGGTGATGCACCAGGTACATTTGATGTAGAAGTAACGGGCGGTACTGCACCTTGCGATATGGGAACAATTACTGTCAGCGTACCTATGTGTGACGGTGGTGGAGACCCTTGTACAACATTAACACCTGCTGACGATGCCTTTGAATTATGTGGCGGTACAACACCTGATTTAGCAGCTATAGAAGCAGCGATATTGGGTAGCGTAGGTAATGCTACATTAATTACAGGTGTAGTTGAATGGTACACCGACGCTGGCTTAACAATGCCTTACACAGTAGGTGGTGCTATCAATCACTCTGATTCAGACGCAGCCGGAACATGTGATCCGGGTACAGTGATACTTTATGCTGAGGTTGTCTGTTTGGATGGTGTGAGTATTGATGCCGGAACAGTGACTATTACAGTTTATCCGTTTGCAGAAGTGCAGCCGGGAGCAGGATGTAGCATTGCGGTGACAGCACCGAATTGTCCTAATCTAATGATTGGTGCAGCATCCAACGCCACAGGCGGAGCAAGCCTTGGTAACTGGGATGCAGCTACGAATACATACACCGGACAAATTGGTGATGCAGCTGGAACAATAGACGTAGAAGTAACAGGCGGAACAGCACCATGTGATGCCGGAACGATTACAATTAATATACCTGAATGTATAGACGATACAGGCGATGATTGTACAACAGTTACAGAGATTGCCGATGCGGTTGATTTATGTGGTGGTTTAGAACCTGATTTAGCATCAGCCGAAGCTACTATACTTGGAAGTGTGGGCGATGCTTCACTCATCACAGGTACGGTCAACTGGTATTTCGATGCCGGATTGTCTATGCCTTATGGTGGTGGTGTGATTAATCATGCTGATACAGGTGCAGCCGGAACATGCGACGCAGGTACGGTTGTACTTTATGCAGAAGTATTATGTGTGGATGGTGGAAGTATTGATGCAGGTACGGTAACAGTGACAGTTTATCCGTTTGGACCAGAAATTGACGCTGGTTCTGACTGTGTAGTTTCAGTAACACCTCCAAATTGTCCTAATCTTACGATTAACGCAGCAACTAACCCAACAGGAGGTGCAAGCCTCGGTAATTGGGATGCAGCGACGAATACTTACACTGGTCAAGATGGTGACTTCCCGGGTACATTAGACATCGTTATTACAGGCGGCTTGCCACCTTGTGAAACAGGAACGTATGTCTTACAAATTCCGGGTTGTGGTGACGACGTACCTTGCACAACGACGACCGAACCGACCGAAACACTCGAAATTTGCGGTGGTTTGACACCTGATTTGACGAGTATAGAAGCAGCAATATTGGCAGGATTAGGTGATCCATCACTCGTAACAGGAGTAGTTTGGTACACCGATGCAGGTTACACTATGCCTTACGATGGTGGACAGGTCAATCATTCAAATACAAGTTGCGATGAAGAGACAGTTACTTTGTATGCACAAGTAGTTTGTTTGACTGGTTTTGAATTCCCTGCGGGACAAGTTGACATTACCGTTTATCCATTTGGTCCTTCTGTTGATACGGATGGTTGTATATTGACACTTACTCCTCCGAATTGTCCGAGCTTCTCCATTGAAATGGTATCTAATGCCACAGGTGGTGCAGATTTGGCAAATTGGGATGCAGCGACGAATACTTATACAGCACAAGACGGCGATGCAGCCGGTACAATTGATATTGAAATTACAGGCGGTACACCACCTTGTGAATCCGGTACTTATACTCTGGAAATTGGTACTTGCGGATTTGACTTGGCATTAACCAAGACATTAAGTGCGGGACAAGCTGCGGTTGTTGGTCCGGGTGCGGATGTCAGCTTTGATATTACAGTTGTCAATCAAGGTACAGATGATGCCTTTAATGTCGTTGTAACGGATTACATACCTGCGGGCTATGCTTTTGATCCGGCATCAAATCCAGCTTGGGGAGATAGCGACGGTGACGGTAATCCAGACCAAACGGTTGCAGGACCGATTGCGTCGGGTGCTTCTCAAACGATTACTATTACATTGACCGTTATGAATCCATTTAATGGTACGATGACTGACTTGGTCAATATAGCGGAAATCAGCGCAGCTGATGACGATAACGATCCGAACAATACACCGCCAACCGATATAGATAGTACACCTAACACCGACCCAACGGACGATGCAGGTGGTACACCGGGCGGAGCAGATGATGACTCTGTGGATGGTGACGGTACAGGTACACCGGGTGACGGTAATGAAAATACAGACGAAGATGATCACGATCCAGCATTCGTAGATGTAGATCCAAACTTAGGCGGCGAAGGTTGTACAACACTCACACCTGTGGCAGATGCACTTGAATTGTGTGGTGGTCTTACGCCTGATTTAGCAGGAATAGAGTCTGCAATATTAGCTAGTGTAGATGATATGACACTCATTACGGGTGATATTAACTGGTACTTTGACGGTGCGTTCACGATGCCTTACGATGATGGTCAGGTCAATCATTCAAATACCAACTGCGATGCCGAAACGGTTGTATTGTATGCAGAAGTTGTCTGTGCGGACGGTTCAGGTATTGAAGCAGGAACGGTGACGATTACCGTTTATCCATTTGGACCGACTGTAGATGCAGACGGATGTGTGGCGGTACTTACGGCACCGAGTTGCCCGAATTTCACCATTGGCGCAGCCTCCAACCCAACGGGAGGAGTAAGCCTTGCCAATTGGGATGCAGCAATGAACACGTACACAGCACAAGACGGCGACCAAGCAGGTACACTTGATATAGAAATTACGGGCGGTACAGCACCTTGCGAATCTGGTATTTATACATTAGAAATCGGCTCATGCGGATTTGACTTAGCATTGATTAAGACTTTGAGTTCGGAACAAGCCTCTACGGTTGCTCCGGGTGATAATGTTAGTTTTACGATTACTGTTATCAATCAAGGTAGTGAAGATGCCTTTAATGTTGTCGTTACGGATTACGTGCCTGCGGGCTATAATTTTGATGCAGCATTGAACCCTGCTTGGGGAGACAGCGATGGCGATGGCAATCCTGACCAAACGATTGCCGGACCGCTTGCGACGGGTGCTTCACAGATTATTACAATTACACTTACGGTAGCTGACCCATTCATGGGAAGTACAGTTGATTTGGTAAACGTAGCGGAAATCAGCGCAGCTGACGACGATAACGATCCAAACAACGCGCCACCAACCGATGTAGATAGTACACCGAACACCGACCCAACGGACGATGCAGGTGGTACACCGGGCGGAGCGGACGATGACTACGTGGACGGTAATGGTTCAGGTAATCCGAATGACGGCGTAGCCGACACAGATGAGGATGACCATGACCCTGCATTTGTCAATATTGATGGTGTGGGAGACCCATGTACCACTTCGACAATGCCTGTAGAAACACTGACCGCTTGTGGCGGTGTCGCACCTGATTTGAGCACTATAGAAGCAACTATCCTTGCTGGAATTGGCGATCCTTCATTGATTACAGGTGAAGTGGTTTGGTACACTGATGCTAACTACATGACTGTTTACGATGGTGGTCCGATTGACCATGATGATAGTAGTGCGGGTGGTACTTGCGATCCGGGAATCTTGACCTTGTACGCACAAGTTGTTTGTGTGGATGGTACAGCAAGCTTTGCTGCCGGTCAGGTGGATTTGACGGTTTATCCATTTGGTCCGTCGATTACACCAACAGGTCCCGGATGTATCTTGGTTGTTGAACCTGCTTGTCCGGGGGATATAATTGGTGCAGTATCTAATGCCACAGGTGGCGCATCAATCGAAAATTGGGATCCGGCTACTAATACCTATACTGCTTATGAAGGTGATTTGCCGGGCAGTATTGATATAGAAATCACAAGTAGTGTACCGGGCAGCCCATGTTCTGGTGTATATACATTGGAGATACCACAATGTGGTGAGCCAGATGAAGTACCAACAGTGGGCGAATGGGGATTAATTATTCTCGGCTTATTGATGGCGATAGTTGCTGTGGCAGGTATCAGGCAGCGTAGCACAGAAGAAGAATATCACACAAGTTGATAAAACGAAGTAATACAATACAAGCCCGTTCATTCATAGAATGAACGGGCTTTTGTATATCATTTTGATAAGTAAAAACGATTCAATAACTTGTTCCATTATGCTTGTTCTTTACCCCTATAGAAAACTCAAAAATAGTACCGTAGCTATGGCTATGCAACGATTTTTTGAATTCTTTAGAAGAAAAAACTACAGCGCATTATGGCACAATTTATTAAATCGTTTTGGTTCTTTGACAAATCCCGTGATTGTTCGTTTTTCTGCCTCGCGATTGTTCGTCCCTTGCGTAAGGGATAGTAGGTGTTGTTTGAACGTAACGTAGCGATAGCGGAGTGGAGAGAGTGCCGGATAGCCCGACCCCCGACTGATAAGGAGGGGGATACGCCCAAATTTTCATTCACTTCACTGGATTTGTCAAAGAACCATCATTTTCACTAAATACATTCAAAGAGATTGGTATTGATGAACATACAATAGAGGAAATAGAGAAAAGTTATTTTAATAAATTAAAATATAAAAAATATAATTTCGTGGGAGAAAAAATTAGGCTGACTACAAAGTAGTCAGCCTAATTTTCAATAATCAAATATCATTTTTAATGAGACTCGATTTTTGCAAATGATAATATCTTACTATCTCGGTACTCTTGAAGAAGTACCGTTGTTGGGACTCCAGATTAATTTATCATTACCATTGACATCACCATCCATATCATAGTCGGCTTCGAGGTATTGTCCGAATTGCCCGTTTTGCATCGTCCAAATCGTTTTATCATTACCTGTGATGTCATAACTAAAAGCATCACCACTTTGGTCACCATCACCGGCGTACATACCATATACACCTGTTCCTATGACTGCCTGACCTGCACCTATGGGATTAGCAGGGTCAGGACCTACATAACTTTCTTGTACTCTAAAATCATAATCCATTCGACTATTTGCAATCGTGATAGGTTGATGAGACATCACCCCTGCATGATTTCTATGCTCTATTACCGCATAGACAGGAGTAGTGACTTGGTCGCTAATGGCACAACGGTTAACCATTGTTATCTCACCGCTTTTCTTGACTAAGGCTGCCGAACGCGATACTTCAGTGCTTTTGTCCACACCTGTTCGGAAAGATACCATCACCCAATCAAGTATTTTACCACTATAATTGTCATCCGTCCAACCTGTTCCTTCTGTTCCCATGTAGCTCCAAGGAGCTATTCCGTAGGGCTGCACAGCAGGTGTCGGCGCGATGTTGGGATTGGCGGGAGTTTGCCCTGGCAATACACCGTGATCGACATTGAGTTGGTTGTCCATCTCATCAGTAAGAGGGTTATAAGGTCCTTGCAAGAAAACAGACAGTTCTATATCAGTACAGAATGTATTGGCAGCACCGGGCGTACCATTGGCAGGGGAATGTGCCCAACTGTAAGGGTTGGTATTGTCGAGTGAGGGGTCAAGAAGTGAGAGCGTCGGTCCTTCACCGTCGGGCGCGTCGGGCCAAGGGTTTTTATCATTATATTTCAATGAATCGACTATACATTGATTGGGGGTATAGAGTATAATACGTTCTCTATTATTAGATAGTCCAAAACCCATCGGTCCGACATAATTGCTTACAGCAGGAAATGCTGTGGAGAATCTTACATCGTCTTCTGTTAAGACCAAATAACCATCAGGCGGAATCATTGTACCTGAAGGGATAACATACAAACTATCTTCGTCATAATATCGCCAGTCGGATAAATCTACTGCGGTAGCACCCGGATTGTATAATTCTACCCAGTTGCCCGGTGATAATATGGTATCCGAATTATAATTAATTTCGTTAATGACAATACGGTCTGGTGTTGGGCTACATGGGTCAGGTACATTATTGGGCTGACCGGGTGTACCGAATATTACACCTATTTGAGAAGAGGAAATCCAACTTCCCGGTAGGTTGTTATTGAGTCCCGGATCTATTAGAGTGATGGTAAAACCGGTACTATCAGTATCGTCAGGCCAAGGTAGGTCGTCGTCATAATCTACTTTATCGACCAAACATCTGTTTTCTGTAAACAGACCGATGTCTTCGCCTCCGCCGTCAAGCCCCCAGCCCCAATCTCCGGTATGTGGCACGCCAAATATGGCACTAAAAGAACTGCTAGTTTGAGTTAATACGTGATACCCTCCTGCCGGAATGGATACGCCGACGGGTACTCTAAAAAAGCCTTTTTCATCGGCAAATTCCCAGCCGGATATATCTACCGGAAAGTTATTGGGATTATGAAGTTCAATCCAGTCTTTTGGATTAACAAAGGCAACGGATTTGTAATTAATCTCATTAATAACAATCTTAGGTGGAGCAACATTACAGAATATACTGTTGGGCTGACCGGGAGATCCACCATAGTTGCCAGAGCCAAACCAATTGGAGGCTATATCATTGTCGAGTGTAGGGTCGGCGAGCGACAGCGTTGGTCCTTCTCCATCTGGTGTATCGGGCCAAGGAGCGTCGTCACTGTAAGTTACCAAGTCTTCAAGCGTGACAAGACTATCTTGATATAAGGCGATAGTTTCGCCGCTACTGCTAAAAGATAAGTCTGATTCAAAGACATTCCCAGTGCCGGGATGCGCATCAAGAAAGTCCACAGCATCTTTAGCTACTATGTAATAACTATTCGGTGGCATGACAACTCCCGATTGGAATGTGTATAGCGTGTCTTCGTCGGCAAGTACCCAGCCTGACATATCTACAGCATTGGCACTTCTATTGTAAAGTTCAACCCAATCTTTGGCATTGTACCCTCTAAAGGGTTCGTCGTATTCATAGTTAATTTCATTGATAATAATGTCTTGCGAAAAGCTTTTTGTGGAAAAGCCGAGTGCCATGATGCACATGCTTACAAGTGGTATCATCCAACTGTAAGATACGGGGTTTTTTCTTATCATATTTTTAAAAGATGATGAGTAAAATAAAAGTTTCATGGATGAGATATTGTTTATAATAAAAAAATAACGTAATTCGGTATCCCGATACGCATGCAAGGAGTTTATTAATTACTATTTGGGTTGTCATAGATTGACTGCCTTTTTGTAAAGCAATAACCTTCGATGCCGCTCAAGCAAATCGCTAATTATCACAAAATGACTGTGCCATTTTTGCGTATAAGTAAATCACGAGTTGGGCTTATGTAGTGGGTAGATGTTGTTATGACGTAAAGAATGAGGAAAGATCATGCCACAAATTCTTTTTGTAGCATAATGCTTTAACATATTCTAATTAATTAATAATCAACAACTTGTGTGGATGTGATAGCCTTTATTTATTAAAATGATGTATAAAATTCCTCCTGTATCAAATTAAATGCAATGCTTCATCAATGTCAAGCCACTTTCAATTATTTTGTGACCTTATTCGTTGCCATTCGTTCAAATTTGTGGACTATTAATAGAGACTATTTTTTGTGTAAATTAGTTGCAAAGCAGAGGATTATTACCAAGAGTAGAGTTTCCTGTCTATTTGTCAATCCTCCCAAAACTGTCGTCCGTCTTTATCAATTAAGCCCCAACGTCCACGTCGCATGACTTTAGCAAAGCCATCTTGAAAAGGTTGTACGCGGTCATAAATACAGTAGATGACAAATCTGCCACGTTCATTGAGAAAACCCCAATAGTCATTGAGTCGTGCAGGAGCGAGTCCTTCTTTAAAATTACCGGCTTCACCAAAAGCTCCGGCGAAAACTTCTTTCCCTTTGAGGTCGATAAAACGAATCTTATTGCGACGGGTGCGCGTACAAGCAGTGCCTTCCGAAAACGACGCAGCTTCAGCATATATTGGTCGAATGACAAATTTGCCTCGCTTGTTGATGTAACCCCATTTATCTTTCCGCGATACAGCAGCGCGACCTTCCGAAAAATCATAAGCATTTTCATATTTGGCAGGGATGAGCCATTGCCCTTCGGAGTCAATAAAACCCCACTTGCCTTTTATTTCTACCCGCGCCATTTCGTCCTTAAAATTCCCCGAAAAATCAAATTGATGTTCGACAATCGTGTAGCCCTGTTTGTCGATAAAACCCCATTTTTGGTCTTTTTTGGTGGCTGCCAAACCCCCTGAAAAAGGATATACCATCTCATAATCACAAGCGATTACCTCCTTTCCGCGTTTGGTAATAAAGCCCCATTTGCCCCTCGATTTGACCGGAATCAAGCCCTGCGAAACCAAATCATTCGATTTCTGGATATTGTCATAACGATGCGCCATGAGTTTGTTTTCGGTGTTGATAATTCCCCATTCGCCTTGCGTATATACGGCGGCAATGCCTTCATCAAATGCCGTTATTTTATCATATACACACGGAATAATCAGTTTTCCTTTTCGATTGACAAAACCCCATTTACCTTCCTTTTTTACTCCTATCAATGTATCTAAGAAAGCACCTATCATTTGATATTGTGGCTTGACGATGAAGTTTTTATCCGAATCGCAAAAACCCCATTTATCGCCCTGTCGGAATGGAATAAAGTCATTGGAAACCTGAGCGATACAAGGTGGATTCAGATAGGTGAGAAGGAATAAAATGTAAGCCAATTTTTTAGAAAAAGTAATGAGGGTTTTAGAAACATCCATCCTTTTTCGTGAAGGTTGAAAACAGGTCATAATTTTTTCTATAAAATATGTTTTATTAAGTTTGATTGTTGGTTTTTGAATATCAGGCATATCAAATAACGAAAAATTGTAATTTTTAAAGATAGAGTTGTCAATTCGATGTTTTCATGGTGTTTAAAACCTATACAAACGTGACATCCTTACATTATGTGACAAATATAGTAAAACGAATCGCTTTGAAATGGTATTTTGTATAGGATTGTGGGTAAACTTATGCAAAAGTGTTGCTCAAATTTACATGGAGTGCCAAGTGTATGTCAATATACTCGTCTATTTTGTGCAGTGTTGTTTTTTATATAAAAATATTTTAATAAAAAAAATATCGTACTGTGTTGATTTGTAATTATTTAAATAGGTAATGTAAGGTTTTCTTAAAATTATTCATTGTTTTCTTCAAACATGTTTTTTCTTACAAAAAGAATCACATATCTTGCGATAAGCGTATAATATAATGCGTTGATTACATAAAATAAAGCGGTACAATTCACCTTTTTTTAAGGTATATACAAAGCGTAACTGTGACATTGATAGCGAGTTGTGGAGTTTGAGATATATTGTCAGAATGGCAAAATCTTAGATTTTTTTACTACCTTCGTGCCGAGTTGAAGCCGATTTGTATTTTTTATTCATGTAATCTATTTGGACGAGATAATTAGTTTCGACTCAAAAATTTGCTAAAAATATGAAGAAACTGACCTACTATTTTCTTTCTGCACTTGCGTTATTTTTTCTGTCTTTAACTTATATGACGCATCAACAGAGAGAAAAGACAGACACCTTAGTAGAGGAGATTCCATGTGATTCACCTATAATTTATGAGACTGCCATTCAAACAGAAGAAATAACCACTCCTACAGAAAACACAACTACCACTCCAACAAAAGCCCCCGAAGAAAGAGAAATGAACGGTCCATTTTTGGAGGAGTTGGTTTTAGAAAAACCGACCGTAGAAAAAGTAGAAAAACAAACCACCGAAAAACCGGAAGCCTCATTTGTAGCTGCGAAGCGCGTATCAAAAAATCCATTCAAAGAGAAAAAATACAAAGATTCTATTGCTGTAATTACAGGTAAAATACTTGGTAAACGAACCAGTAGAATCAAGATTAAGACGAAAGTTGATGACCTTTCTAAATCGAAAACTAAGAGTTTTAAGGTCAACAAAAGTGACAAAACTTTCGGTGGCGAAATCGTACTGCACGAATCAGGTTACTACAACTTGCATTATCGCAGTAAGAAGTATTTGATATATCTTACTCCGGGTGACAATTTGGATATTACATTTGATCCAGATAGCGAGCAGAGAGTAGTGTATAGCGGTACAAGTGCGGGTATTAATACCTATCTTGCAAAACGTGACCAGTATGACGACGATAATTCTATCGCAAGAAGAAAAATGTACCGTCTGCCTTATGATGTGTTCAAAGATACGATAGAAATAGAGCGCGAAATCAAAGAGGAATTCTTGTGGTCTTACGTAAAAGACATCAATGAAGTACCTGCAAAATTTGTCGGTTATGAGTTGGCGCACATCGAATTTGAATGGGCAAATCAATATTTGGATTATAAAGAAATGCATCCGAAATACGCGCCAAACGACCATGAATCTATGGAGAAATTTAGCTATAGATTTGCCAAAAAATTAAATCTGCGTACTGACGATTTGTTGGCTTTAGATAGTTTTGAGGATTTTATCAGTCGTTATCTTGATTTAAAAACAGATAAAAGAATCAAAGAAGAGGTCGTCGGAAGTGATATTAATGGTATCGTTATTTCGGAAAGACATCGCTTGAAATATAAGTACGTAGCCAACCATTTTAAAGGTAAGGATATTCAAAATTATCTTCGTACTAAAGTTGTGCTTCACCTGATTACAGAAGACGGTACACCGACTATGAATCCGGTTTTGAGCATGTTCCGCGAAGACATAAAAAATGAGGATTATCGCAAACTCGTCGATGACAAGTATGCTAAATATGCCATGATTGATGACGGTAGTTTTGCACCTGATTTTGAGGGTGTTACGATAGATGGGCGTAAAGTTCGATTAAGCGATTTTGCAGGAAAATACGTTTATATAGACGTATGGGCGACTTGGTGCGGACCTTGCAAACATGAGCAACCTTATTTTGAGATACTTAAAGAAGAATATAAAGGACGTAACATCGAATTTGTAAGCGTTTCTATTGATAAATCCAGATTCGCCTGGGAGAACATGATACGCGAGAAAAACATGCAAGGACATCACCTTTTCATCAATGGCGATTTTGATTCCAATTTCGCTGCCCTGTATAGTGTAAAAGCGGTCCCGCAATTCATATTAATTGACCCGCAAGGTCAAATTATTGACATGACTGCACGACATCCTTCGGGACGAGTGCGCGAAGACCTTGCGATGCTCAACCTTTAGTATTTTTTTGAGAACATTAACAACACAATGCCAAGCGGCTTTATCTAAGATAAAGTCGCTTTTTTTTTATGACGACGAGTGGTTGACGGCAGGCGATGGACGGCAGACGACTGGCGGTGGAGATTATCCTGTTTTGCTGTTTTGTCTTTATGCTTTGGTCTTGCCTTTATCACTTCATGCGGCGCGTATCGTGATGGTGATGATAGGCGTTTATGCACTTATTTGCCTTTTTCGATTTCGTCAAAAAATACTGATAACCAGTCGTTTATCTTTGTTATTTATCGCTTTCTTTTTGATACACTTTTTAGCTTTATTATATACCGACGACCTCTCCGCAGGTGTATGGGAACTCGCCGAAAAAGCCTGTTTGTTTATTTTTCCTTTCGCTATATTTACTGCCCCAATGCCTTCGCGCGAGACGCATCGGCGGGTCTTATTCGCTTTTGTCGTCGGTTGTCTGATTTCAGCTTTGATTTGTTTTATCAGTTCGCTGATAAATTACCACCGTATTGGTGCCGTAAGTTGGCTGTCGTACTCATGGCTCTCCGAAGTCATGGGTTTCAAACCCGTTTATTTGAGTTTATACCTTTGCTTTACATTTTTTACCGTAATACATTGGCTTATTACAGACTGGCAAAAATATAGCTTTTTAATCAAAATATCAGGCATCATAGCCCTGCTTTTTTGTTCGTATATGATTATAATGCTGGGTGCGAGACTCGTGAGTGTCACCTTTTTATTACTGTTATTCGCTTCATTTTTAATATGGATGAAACAAAAAAAGCAGTTGCTACTCGGTCTGGTAATGATGTCTTTATTGATGCTGACGCTATGGAGCCTGATGTCCTCTTTTTTTGTGACGCGTACCCGTATGAATAAAATCATTGGCAAGCAAAGAATTAATTATGAGCACAATTTTTTTATTAATGTAAATGACCCGCGCGGACAGATATGGGAATCTTGTTTTGAGGCGATAGCACCCATGCCAATGTGGGGCTACGGTATCGGTACAGATATAGATAATATATTGATGTCAATTTATAAAACCAAAGCCTACCAAGTTGCCATTGACATAGAAGCCGATGCACACAATCAATACTTAGAAACCTTGCTGAAAACAGGTTTTTTAGGATGTTTGATTTTGCTGGCAACGCTATTGATACCTTTATATCTGAGTTGGCGACGAAAGGCGTATTTATACACCTTGTTTTTATTATTATTAATGCTTCCGATGTTGACCGAAACCATATTAGAAGCACCACACGGTCTGATGTTTTATACTTTCTTTAATAGCTTATTAATCCGAACTTCAATAGAAACGGTATAAAGTATTAGGTATCAAGTATCAGGACGGGACAACACACTGTCTGTCCTATACTTGATACCCAATACCTGATACATTCCTAATAAAAACGTTAAAAATTCCCATACTTAAAACAAAATCCCTTATCTTACTTGTTATAAACGAAACGGATAGCCCTATTTGCCGTCCAAACATAAAAATCTAATCAATCACTAAAGTATTTGTGCAAAAGTTGAATTTGCACTTGACACTTGAATTTACACTTTACAATGACCATTACAGGAAAAGTAGTTTATAAAAATCTCGGTCCGGGTTGTTGGGGCATCGAATCGTCGAAAGGCGAGTATCGTCCCGTCAATTTTCCCGAACAACTCAAAAAAGAAGGCGCGACTGTCACCATCAAAGCAAGAGAGGTCGAAGAATTTGCCTCTGTGTTTATGTGGGGAACGCCCGTACACATTACTTCATTTTCAACACTTACACCCTGATGGGTGAGTTCTTAGTTTATGAAGTTTATAGAGTTTATGAAGAATGTTTTGCCTTCGGCAAAACTAATCACTTCATAAACTCTATAAACCTTATAAACGGGTGCAGGACAAATTTTAATTTTATTTTGAAATGCCATTGTACTGACGACTTTAGCCGTCAAGAGCTTCGTTGTTCTGCGACGGCTAAAGTCGTCGGTACGAGGCAGACTAAAAATTTGTCCTGCACCCTTATAAACTAACTCAATCACTAAAAAAAATCATTATGCTCTACACTTACAGTTTTACGGCAGCATTACTTTCGCTTATTCTTTGGTTTATTTTCAAAGAAAAAAAATGGGCGGGTAATTTATTTGGTAAAGCATTATTGCTTGCCGTTATCTTTTACTTGAGCGGACTTTTTATGGCTGAGGGCGATGCTTCTCATAAAATGTTCGTCCTTGCACGCGATGCCGTCATTATGTCGGTTTTATCCGTCACGTTTAGTTTTTTGAGTAAAAATAAGCTCGCGCTGATTGCTATGTTACTCGGTGTAGGTTTATTTTTCAAACTTGTTTATCTCGGTGAATTGCAACAATCTTTTCCGCAACAAAGCCTTGATACAGAAACCGTTGAGGTAGATGGTGAGGGAGAAATATTTATCGAAATACCTGCCGATGCAAATATTTCATCCATTCAAGCGACGATAGATAAATACGGACTTGAAGTGAGTGAGGCATTCCCCGAAATCGCTTCGCCCGACTTGACGGAATTGGACGATTATTATTTAATAAATATTCCAAAAAATAACGAACACAAAAGGGCGGAAATCATGGACGCACTTGATGATTTCTATTATGTTGAAGAAAATGAAATGGTCTATGCCATTCCAACGATAGCCTCCAGTGGAGCGTCGAACAACAAAATAGATTATGGAGTCAATGACCCAAGCGTAAATGGACAATGGGCATTGCAAGTCCTTGAAATGGACAAACTTTATAACCTCCTGCGTTCTGATAAAGTAAAAGATAAAAGAGTAGCTCGCGTATTCGTTCTGGATACTGGAATTGATGCGCAACATGAAGACATCAAAGCGAATTATAAATCTTTGAATAAGAAAAATGACATGGATAAAATGGGGCATGGCACGCACTGTGCCGGTACGGTTGCGGCTGTCACCAATAACAAAAAAGGTGTAGCTGCTTTCTCTCCCGACAATTCGATGGTCAGACTCACAAGTATCAAAGTATTGAGTGATTATGGTGGTGGTACGCAGCAAGGCATCATTAGTGGTATGATAAAAGCAGCCGACAAAGGTGCGGATGTTATTTCCATGTCACTTGGTGGACGTAGCAATGATAGTCGCCAACGCGCTTATACCAAAGCCGTTAAATATATCAATAAAAAAGGTGCGATTACCGTAGTAGCTGCGGGTAATTCCAATCAGAATGCGAAGGGCTACGTTCCTGCCGGAATTGAAGGAGTGATTAGCGTTGCCGCGATTGATTCTGATGTTAAAAAAGCCGTTTTTTCTAACTTTGTGACCGATGTGAAAATGGGCATCGCAGCACCCGGCGTGGACATTCTCTCCACTGTACCGGGCAATGCTTACAAAGAATACAGTGGCACGTCAATGGCTTGTCCACATGTAGCCGGGCTGGTTGGTATTATGCGTTCAGTTAATCCAGATTTGACGGTTAAAGAAGTTCACAAAATCCTGCACGATACAGGGAAAGAAACTAAAGATACTAAGCTGACCGGACGTATGATTTATCCGGTTGAGGCGGTAAAAAAGGCAATGAAATAATGTATAATACAGACAAGAATGTCTGTATTACGTTAAAAATACGTACTTTTAAGGCGTGAATTTTTCTAATGAAAATTCACGCCTTATTTTTTTGCACTTGTACTTGACGTTTGAAATTGAACTTAAAAAATATGTCCTTCATTATAGATGCCATACGCACCCCAATCGGTAAATTTACTGGAACACTCTCATCCATTCGTACCGATGATCTCGCTGCTATTCCCATCCGCGAATTGGTCAAACGTAATCCAAATATTCCCACAGATGCCTACGACGATGTTCTCATTGGCTGTGCCAATCAAGCCGGAGAAGATAACCGAAATGTAGCGCGAATGGCTTTACTATTGGCGGGTTTGCCCTGGAGTGTTCCCGGCGAGACGGTTAATCGTTTGTGTTCATCGGGTATGTCCACCGTCATACAGGCACATCGGGCGATATGTGCGGGAGACGGCGATGTATTTATTTCTGGCGGTGTGGAACACATGACGCGCGGACCTTGGGTCATCTCAAAGGTATCCAAAGCCTTTGGGCGCGATGCACAGATGCACGATTCGAGTTTTGGCTGGCGATTTGTCAATAAAAAAATGCACGACCTATACGGCACAGATGGTATGGGCGTGACCGCCGAAAACCTCGTTGAGAAATACAATATCAGTCGTGAAGACCAAGATAGATTTGCTTATAATTCACAAATGAAAGCTGCTAAAGCCCAAGCCTCTGGCAGACTTCGTGAAGAAATTGTACCCATCGAAATACCACAGCGAAAGGCAGACCCTATTTTGTTTGAAAAAGATGAATTTATACGTGCCTCCACGACAATGGAAGCATTGGCAAAACTTCGTACTGCCTTCAAAAAAGAAGGTGGCTCAGTGACGGCGGGCAATGCTTCCGGTTTAAATGACGGGGCAGCTGCTATGCTTGTTGCTTCAGAAAAAGCTGTTAATCAATACAACCTGAAACCACTCGCTAAGATACTTTCGTCGGCAGTCGTGGGCGTAGAGCCGCGTATTATGGGCATAGGACCGGTCGGCGCATCTAATAAAGCCCTACAAAAAGCAGGACTTACGATGAAGGACATCGACATCATCGAACTCAATGAGGCTTTTGCTGCACAATCGCTTGCTTGTATCCGTGAATGGGGTTTGGCAGATGACGACTCGCGCATCAACCCCAACGGTGGTGCTATCGCTATCGGACACCCGCTTGGTATGTCAGGTACGCGCATTTTACAAACAGCAGCACTCGAATTGCATAAGCAAAACAAGCGGTACGCCCTGTGTACGATGTGTGTAGGAGTTGGGCAAGGATATGCAACTGTGATTGAGAAGGTGTAAACGTTCTTCGTTCGGGTATTTAATACGTTATTGCAAGAGTAATTCTTCGTAATAGGTTGTATTTTTAATTTTGGAAAGTAACCAAATATTGTAGTTGATGCCTTCATTGGCGGCGGGTTCAAAGTCGGGATAGACTTCGAGGAAATTATTGATCTTGGTTTTTATTTTTTCTTGTTTGAATGGTTGTGGATGTTGGATAACCTCTCTCAAAATATCCAAAAACATGCGCTCTCTTTGATAGTTTTCTTCTTTGAGTAAGCCACGATGTGTCCTTTTTATATTGTCGTATATATTTTTTGCGTAGTTATAATTTTTTGATTCTATATGATAAATGGTTTCTACAATTTTAAGATTGATTTTCCAGAAAGACGGAAGGTTATTGAAAGAAGCATCGGCTATAATAAGAGAGAGATAATGTAGAGCTTTGTCAAGGTTGCCATCATGATAATACACCATAGAAAGATTGGTGAAATATATCATACCATGTGGATGAGCAAGCGTTAGCGGATTTTCTTTTAGGGCTTTTTGAGCAAGCTCTATACCGAGTTTGTTATTGCCCATATAAAATACAGTGACTAATTTAGAGGTTTGAAATAACCAAAAATATTGTTGATAGTAAAGGTCATTATATTCGTGAAGGGCTTTTTCGAGTATATTGACATAAGTTAAGGCTTTGTCGTACTGTCTGGTTTTTATAGTGGTATTAATTATCCAAACAAGTGTTACTATTTTATTTCTATGATATTGTTTAGTGAAGAGTCCCTCTTCGGTGAATTTATGAAAGGTTTGTTCTAAGTACTCTGTAAGTAAATTAAATTCTTTTCTTTGTAGCAGCGATTGACGTACACACTGATCTATCTCAATTTTTACGGTGACGGAGTCTTTCAATTCCTCCATAACTTGCAATTGTTCGATGATATTATCTAACGTCTCATAGATATTTTTATTTTTACCAGCAAAATTGGTTACACGCATTTGATAATTGACACTGGCAATAAGAAATTTATTTTCTTCTATTTTTTCATGAATTTTATTGTACTCTCGCTTTTGCTGTATATATTTCAGGGGGTCAATACTGGAAAGGTTGCTAATTAATGCTGCATATTGCTCATAAATCAGGTGCATGGCTGCATAATCTTCGAGTTTGAGTGCGGTTTTTTCGGCTTCATCAAGATATTGTTTTGATTTTTCGTAATCCGATTTATAAAAAAATATCTTTGCAAGCCTTAATAATCTAAAAACTTCAAATGATTCGTCTTTTTTTCGATATAAGTCTGCCAGACTATCTTCAATCTCTTGTATTAGTCTGTTTTTCAGTCGATAATAATTGTTTTTGGTGCTTTTCGGAAGAATAACATCTATCATTTTATCATCGTATTCGTCAATTTTTTCTTTACGTATAATGTCAAATAGTTGTACTAATGCCTTAGTACCCTTACTTTTATATTTAGAGGTAAATAACTTGAAATTCCTAACCTCCTCTTTGTTGAGTGATTGTACTAAGCGAGTAAGTTGGTGTTTCATTAATATGATAGCGATTAAAAATGAACTAAAATGTACTTTATATCAAAAAAGTATAATGAAATCTTATGTTATAAAGCATCCCAAATTTAAGATGATTTTGTAAGAAATTTAAGTTTTTTTCAAGAAAAATATTTATACTACATCTGTTATTTGCGTTTAAATTAATTAATAAGTTTTTGGTTAATAGGTGTTTATGGAGAATTTGTTAAGTTTTCTTTAAATATATTGCATATTAAGTCGTGTTTTTATTTTGCAAAAATACAACTGAATTTGTAAGAAATGAAGTCGTATCGTCTTTTCTAAGAGAAATATACTTTGCAACTTTGTATTAGCTGAGAACGAAAAGAATAAAAATTATGCTCCCTTACATAAAAACACTAAAAGTGCTTTTTATACTGCTTTGCGCCGTATTGGCGCAGCAGACAGCTTCTTGTCAAGACTTTGGAATTTCTTTGAATTCTCTCGGAGAGTCGGAGCAAGACACCTTATGTGTTGGCGACTCCCTCAAATTACAACTAAGTCTCACGTACAACGGTACGAGCCTAAATCCGGGTTCCGGGACATTAAATTATTATGCTGGAACTATTTCTGAAGATACAGAACCATTTTATATGGGGAGTATTTCTTGGGATGACCAAGTGATACCGGAAGGCGGAGGACAGATAGCAGAGCAGTTGGTGTGTATTCAGGTAACAAATGAATGGTCTTCTTTTGGCATAAATGAAATAACGGTAGAATTTGAAGCCAATGAAGAAGACGAGAATTCTGATAATGACTTTTCGAACCTTAGTTTGGTAGTTGATTGCGAATATATAGATTTTGAGTCAGAATTGGATTCGCTTGCGCCGAGTCAAGACACCTTGTGCGTAGGTGATATGCTCCATTTAAATGGAAGAGTTCAGTACAACGGTAATGAACCGATTACAGTAGATACGCTGTGTTTGAACTATGGGATAGGAGATACGGTAGCGGTATATAAAGATACTTTATTCAACCGGACTTTCCAGCCAGATGAGGTTGTAGAATTTAGTCGTTCGATAAATGTGTTGAATCCATTATTTACTACTGGCAGTAGCAATTTGATAGTGATTTGGCCCACGACGACACGGATGTTCATAGATACGACTCCCGAAAATGACTTTTCAATTGACAGTACCTTAGTTGGATGTCAATATGTAGATTTTGAGTCAGAATTGGATTCGCTTGCGCCGAGTCAAGACACCTTGTGCGTAGGTGATATGCTCCATTTAAATGGAAGAGTTCAGTACAACGGCAATGAACCGATTACAATAGATACACTGTGTTTGAACTATGGGATAGGAGATACAGTGTCAGTTTATAAAGATACTTTATTCAACCGGACTTTCCAGCCAGATGAGGTTGTAGAATTTAGTCGTTCGATAAATGTACTGAATCCATTGTTTACAACGGGCAACAGTAATTTGATAGTGATTTGGCCCACGACGACACGGATGTTCATAGATACGACTCCCGAAAATGACTTTTCAATCGACAGTACCTTAATAGCTTGTCAATATGTAGATTTTGAGTCAGAATTAGATTCGCTTGCGCCGAGTCAAGACACCTTGTGCGTAGGTGATATGCTCCATTTAAATGGAAGAGTTCAGTACAATGGTAATGAACCGATTACAGTAGATACGCTGTGTTTGAACTATGGGATAGGTGATACGGTCTCGGTTTATAAAGATACTTTATTCAACCGGACATTTCAACCAGATGAGGTTGTAGAATTTAGTCGTTCAATAAATGTACTGAATCCATTATTTACAACGGGCAGCAGTAATTTGATAGTGATTTGGCCCACGACGACACGGATGTTCATAGATACGACTCCCGAAAATGACTTTTCAATTGACAGTACCTTAATAGCTTGTCAATATGTAGATTTTGAGTCAGAATTAGATTCGCTTGCGCCGAGTCAAGACACCTTGTGCGTAGGTGATATGCTCCATTTAAATGGAAGAGTTCAGTACAACGGTAGTGAACCAATTACAGTAGATACACTGTGTTTGAATTATGGGATAGGAGATACAGTGTCGGTTTATAAAGATACTTTATTCAACCGTACTTTTCAGCCGGATGAAGTTGTCGAATTTAGTCGTTCAATAAATGTACTGAATCCATTATTTACGACGGGCAGTAGCAACTTGATAGTGATTTGGCCCACGACGACACGGATGTTCTTAGATACGACTCCAGAAAATGACTTTTCAATTGACAGTACTTTAGTAGCTTGTCAATATGTAGATTTTGAGTCGGCTTTAGACCCACTTGCTCCCGACCAAGATACCTTGTGTGTCGGTGACATGCTCCATTTAAATGCTAAGGTGCGTTACAACGGTAATGAACCAATAACAGTAGATACACTGTGTTTGAATTATGGGATAGGAGATACGGTGTCGGTTTATAAAGATACTTTATTCAACCGTACTTTTCAGCCGGATGAAGTTGTCGAATTTAGTCGTTCAATAAATGTACTGAATCCATTATTTACGACGGGCAGTAGCAACTTGATAGTGATTTGGCCCACGACGACACGGATGTTCTTAGATACGACTCCAGAAAATGACTTTTCAATTGACAGTACTTTAGTAGCTTGTCAGTATGTAGATTTTGAGTCGGCTTTAGACCCACTTGCTCCCGACCAAGATACCTTGTGTGTCGGTGATATGCTCCATTTAAATGCTAAGGTGCGTTACAACGGTAGTGAACCAATTACAGTAGATACACTGTGTTTGAATTATGGGATAGGAGATACAGTGTCGGTTTATAAAGATACTTTATTCAACCGTACTTTTCAGCCAAATGAAGTTGTCGAATTTAGTCGTTCGGTAAATGTACTGAATCCATTATCTACTACTGGCAGTAGTAATTTGATAGTGATTTGGCCCACGACGACACGGATGTTCATAGATACGACTCCCGAAAATGACTTTTCAATTGACAGTACCTTAATAGCTTGTCAATATGTAGATTTTGAGTCGGCTTTAGACCCACTTGCACCCAACCAAGATACGCTGTGTGTCGGTGATATGCTCCATTTAAATGCTAAGGTGCGCTACAATGGTAGTGAACCGATTACAGTAGATACGCTGTGTTTGAACTATGGGATAGGAGATACGGTAGCGGTTTATAAAGATACCTTATTCAACCGGACTTTCCAGCCAGATGAGGTTGTAGAATTTAGTCGTTCGATAAATGTACTGAATCCATTGTTTACAACGGGCAACAGTAATTTGATAGTGATTTGGCCCACGACGACACGGATGTTCTTAGATACGACCCCCGAAAATGACTTTTCAATTGACAGTACCTTAGTAGTGGAGTGTTATGGGGATGGAGTAGATTTCGGATTACTATGGAGCGACTTGTCGATACACGGAGACACTATGTGTAATGTAGTAGATACATTGAGTATAAGTTTTGGTGCGTATTACACAGGAGCAGAGCCTAATACCACGGATACTTTAATAATAAATTATTACATCGGTAATGCGGTAGTTGATTTGCCACCTGCTATATCTCAAGATACGATTATTATAGAAAATTCGATGAATGTAGCGGATACCCTATACTTTAATGAGGAGTTTGTGATATTAGATCCGCTTTTTACGCCTCATGCTACCAATACTATAATAGTATGGCTGGATTCGACGACTTCAGATAGTAATCCTGATAACAATATTATCTCAGATAGTATTTCAATAGGATGTGTACCGTTTTTGCCTCTGGATTTGGTATCATTTAAAGGTAATTATACAGATGAAAAAGTCATCTTAACATGGCAAGTCAATTCATGGACAGAAGGCAGTTATTTCAGCGTAGAACGTGCCAAAGACGGTATAAACTTCGAGTCTATCGGGAGGTTAGAAGCTATCGCCGATGGACAACTGAATACTTATCAATACACCGATAATAATCCTTATTTGACCGCAGGATACTACCGCTTGAAAATAGTAGATATTGACGGTGTGGTAAAATATAGTCCTACATTAGTATTGAAAAAAGAGTACAGAAATTCCTTACAAATAGAAAGTGTGTATCTCAATCAAAACGAGCAACTTAATATCATATACACTTCCCCAGACCATGCCCCCCTCATTAAAACCATTTATGATATAACAGGACGCTTAGTACATCGAAAGGAACTTTCGAATGTAAAAGTTGGTTCAAATGAAATGCAAGTTGATGTAAAACATTTAAATTCAGGAGTTTACATACTTTCATTGCAAAACAATCAGACCATAATCAGTACCAAATTTAGGCGATAAACACAGAACACTCCTACACGGACAAGACCCTATTAATATTTTTATAAATTTTAATTTATAATATAAAAATAATTGTATTAAATAATTCTCAAAACAAAGATTAACGTTGAATTGAAAAATTGATTAAGAGTTCATACGTTTTTGATGAAACTCAAATTTGTGTGGTTTTGGCAGGCTGTCTTTTACTTATGGGGTCCAATGTGGGTACCTACCCAGTCAGATGAAATCGTAAACCAAATAAAGCTGTAGCTGAATCATTTATAAGTAGCAAAACAGCCTGTCGATTCTACCACACTGACCTCAAGAAAAAACTTTTTATTCTTGGTTATTTATGTGAGGCATATTACTCTCTACTTATCCGGGGCAAAAGTGCCTCGGATAAGTTTTTTTCTCAGACTCTGGAGAATTCTCAAACATCACTCCCTAATCTAAAAGATTTAGAACCTGTTTAGATTCTAAACAGGCTCTAAATCAACCTCAAAAGTATATACTCCCAAAAATTAGTATTTAAAATCTGTGATTTAATATATAAATAATTAAATTTAGTTAGTTGTTCTCATTCCCGAAACTAAAGGGATATTAGTGGTAGCCCCGGCAAGCGAAAGCCGGGGTTTTTATTTTGTCTTATCTTTTCAAGCATCCTGCGCTTGGTCCTTCCTTGTTTTTACCTACAAATATGAAGATTTTTGTATCTTGCCAAATCAATCCCCGATGATTTCGTATGTATAACAACCAATTGTCCATCATCATTCCCGTTTATAATGAAGCGCGAACTATCCACAAAATATTGGATAAAGTCCGTGCCGTTAAGCTCATTAATGACATTCAAAAAGAGTTGATTCTCGTCAACGATGCTTCTTCAGATGATTCAGAACTTGTTATTAATCAATACATTGCAGAGCATCCTGATACGAATATTCAATTTTACAACCACAAAGTCAATCAAGGCAAAGGCGCAGCTTTGCAGACAGGCATAGCACAAGCTACGGGCGAATATCTCGTCATTCAAGATGCTGACTTAGAGTACGATCCGGCAGAATATAACATTCTTTTAAAACCTGTTTTGGACGGCTTCGCCGACGTGGTGTATGGCTCTCGATTTATGGGTGGCAAGCCTCATCGTATTCTATTTTTCTGGCATTCGATTGGCAACAAGTTTTTGACATCCCTCTCCAATATGTTTACCAATCTCAACCTCACAGACATGGAAACCTGCTATAAACTATTCAAAACCAATATGATACAAAGCCTCAACTTAAAAGAAAAACGCTTCGGATTTGAACCCGAAGTCACTGCCAAAATATCTCGCATACCGGGAGTACGTATTTACGAAGTTGGTATTTCGTACTATGGACGTACCTACGAAGAAGGAAAAAAAATCAATTGGAAAGATGGCTTTCGTGCCATTTATTGCATTATCATATATAATATTTTTTCAAAAACTTAATACGAGCTTCCAGCTCGCTCTTCTTTCTTTTTTTATAAAATATTTTTGAACATGAAAAAATACCTAATAATATTATTACCATTCATTGCTTTATTCTTCTCAAACTGCAAACCAAACAATGAAGACATCCAACAAGAGCTTGTCCGAGAAATCATGGTCATTCACGATGAGGTTATGCCCAAAATGGATGATATTCATCAAACCCAAAAACAACTTCGGGCAAAAAAAGAAACAGTCACCAATACACTCGTCAAAAAAAATATTGACGACCATATAATAGCCTTAGAAGGTGCGGGCGAAGGTATGATGGAATGGATGGCAGCACTCAAACTCCCAAGCACTGACGATACTCGAAGCCATGAAGAAATTATGTTGTATTTGAATGGACAAAAAGTTGAAATACAGCATGTGAGTGATGATATGAAAGGAAGTATAGCTGCCGGAAAGGAGTTATTGGAGACATTAAAATAACTACATTCTTATGAAAAGCATCATTATAAAAAATGCTCAAATTATCAATGAAGGAGTCATATTTAATTCGGATATACTCATCAAAAATGGACGTATAGAACGCATTGATAATCAAATAGATACCCATGCAGATGTCGTGCTTGATGGCAAAGGCAAATACCTCATTCCGGGTATTATTGACGACCAAGTACACTTTCGGGAGCCGGGTTTGACACACAAATCAGACCTTTATACCGAACCTCGTGCTGCTGTGGCTGGCGGCGTTACTTCCTTCATGGAAATGCCGAACACCAAGCCACCTGCGTTGACCCAAGAACTACTCCAAAACAAATACGATATTGCTGCGCGAAAATCACTTGCCAACTACTCTTTCTTCATGGGCGCATCCAATGACAACCTTGATGAAGTCCTCAAAACCGACCCAAAAAAAGTCTGTGGTATCAAGGCATTTATGGGCAGTAGTACGGGCAATATGCTGGTCGATAACCCCGTGACACTCGACAAATTATTCTCCGAATGTCCGATGCTCATAGCGACACATTGTGAAGATGAGCAGACGATTCGTGCTAATATAGCTACCTACCGTGAACGATATGGAGAGGACGTTCCGATTCGATGTCATCCTGAAATACGCAGTGCCGAGGGATGTTTGAAATCATCAAGTTTGGCAGTCGAATTGGCACGTAAACACAATACTCGTTTGCATATTTTACATATTTCTACGGCAGACGAATTAGATTTATTTCGTAATGATATTTTTTTGAAAAACAAGCGAATAACCTCAGAAGTCTGCGTTCATCACCTTTATTTTAATGCCAATCAATACGATGAACTCGGTACAAAAATCAAATGCAATCCTGCGATAAAGAGTACAGCACATCAGTCAGCACTTTTTCCTGCTTTATTAGATAATCGCCTTGACATCATTGCCACCGATCACGCGCCACATACCCGTGAGGAAAAAGCAGGTACATACTTTAACGCGCCTTCCGGCTTACCGCTTGTACAGCACTCGCTCAATGTGATGTTGGATTTTTATCAACAAGAAAAAATTACGCTTGAACGCATCGTCGAGAAGATGTGCCATGCACCTGCCGACTGCTTTCGGGTAGCCGAGCGCGGGTACATTCGCGAGGGCTATCATGCCGACCTTGCATTGGTTGATCCCGATTATCACTGGACAGTCGATCCGCAAAATATCCACTACAAATGTGGTTGGTCGCCACTCGAAGGTAAGACCTTCGCAGGGCGTGTTACACATACGATTGTGAGTGGTCATTTGGCTTACGCCAATGGTGTTTTTGATGAAAGTCGGCAAGGGATGCGCTTGGAGTTTTATGAGTAAAAGGTGTCTTATATTTCCAAATGTATGTGGTCATCGTGCCTCACAGAATGACAACCGTGAAATCTTATTTTAGACTCATTTTGTAAGCCCAATCTTGTTTTTAAATGAGGTTCAATAAATATTTTTTTGATATTCTTATGTTGAATTAATTTTCGAATTAATTGCTTGGTTCGAACTTCGTCCAATGTAGTTTTTCTCTTTCTGTGTAAATTTATTTTTTGTAAAATACTGTATTGCCAAAACCCTTTTTTTGTACAAACTTCGACTTGGTTGTATTCACCTTTACGAGGTATTTCGCATACGCCATAGCCTAAATTTGAAATGGACTTACCGAACTCTACTTTGTTGGTTTTTAAGTTTTTATAAATAAATGCTATGTCTAATTTGCGTCCGTCATTGTGACTGAGATGAGGCAGTAAAGGAAAACCATCAAAGAAGGGAAAGTTGGCATCAAGATAAATGATTTGGAAGTTGGAGTCTATGTTTTCTAATTGGTTTGAAACATCTTGGAGTGTAGTGTACATTTTCGGAGTGACGTAGTGACGGTTGGCAAGGCAAAATAGACGGTTATTGGGTTTGATGGGTAAAGCTTCAGTGATTTTGGAGGCGAGCGAGATTCTGCCACCAAATTTAGCGAGAGGCGGTACGACAAACAAAGTAATGCAGAGGTATAAAGCAAGAAAGCCCAAAATGTGAAGTGAAATACGCCAGATATTTGAACTACGAAAAGCGGTTTGCGCTATCTTTTTTTTCATAAAAAAATACCTCTTTCCACTCACAATAGTAAAGTATAATAACCAAACTACCCCACCGACTTGGGTAAGCACCGTTAGCAGGAGGATTGAAAAGGTGTGAATAAGGATTTTTATGATTTTCTTCATCTTTTGCGTATAGAAAGACTAAATTTGGCGCATCGTAACGCGATTTTATAAAAGTAAAAATTATGAACGGTTTATCTCCTACTTTAATTGTGATAGTGGTGGTGTTGTATTTTCTGCTACTGATGGTGGTCTCGTATTTTACGGGCAAGGATTCGGGTAACGAAAACTTTTTTATGGCAGGGCGCAAATCGCCCTGGTATTTGGTGGCTTTTGGTATGGTCGGTGCTTCGCTGTCGGGAGTGACGTTTATTTCGATTCCCGGTGTAGTCGGTAGAGGAGGGGCGAACATGGAATTTTCGTATATGCAGATGGTTTTTGGCTATTTGCTGGGTTATTTTGTGATTGCGACGGTGCTGTTACCCTTGTATTATCGCTTGAATCTGACCTCCATTTATACCTATCTTGATGAACGTTTCGGACGGGTTTCGTACCGTACCGGAGCAGGGTTTTTTATTTTGTCGCGGACGATTGGAGCATCTTTCAGACTGTTTTTGGTGGCGATGGTCTTCCAATTTATTTTTGATATGATGCCGGGCGTTTCGGTGCCGTTTTGGGCAACGGTAGCACTCACGATTTTACTGATTTGGGTCTATACATTTAGAGGCGGCATCAATACGATTGTGTGGACGGATACGCTCCAAACCTTATGTATGCTGACGGCGGTGATACTGACGATTGGTGCGATTGGCAATGAACTCGGTGTGGGATTTGGCGGTGTAATGGGCGCGATACGAGAGAGTGAGTATTCGCAAATGTTCTTTTTTGATGGTGGTTGGAATGATTCAAATAATTTTATAAAACAGTTTCTCGGTGGCGCATCAATCGCGATTGTGATGACTGGACTCGACCAAGATATGATGCAGAAAAACCTGACTTGTAGGAGTTTAGGTGATGCACAAAAAAATATGTTTTGGTTTAGTATCGTGTTGGTCTTTGCGAATTTACTGTTCTTGGGAATGGGTGCTTTACTGTATATTTATGCGAATAAAAATGGTATTACCATACCGGAACGCGCTGACCAATTATTTCCAATGATTGCTTTACAACACCTTTCGCCAACCATCGGAATTGTATTTATTCTCGGACTAATTGCGGCAGCATATTCGAGTGCAGATTCAGCTTTGACTTCGCTGACAACTTCTTTCTGCGTGGACTTTCTCGGATTTGAAGAAGAAAATCAGACCCGCACAAATGCAGAACAAAAACGGATGCGGACTATCGTACACATCGGTTTTTCTTTGTTGCTTTTCTTTGTAATTATCGCCTTTTGGTATATAAATGATGATTCGGTTATCAATAATTTGTTCCGAATAGCAGGTTACACTTACGGTCCTTTGTTGGGCTTATATGCTTTTGGTTTATTCACAAAAATGAAGATACGAGATTCGCTTGCGATAGTGGTATGTGTAGCTGCACCGATATTGACTTATATTATCAATGCCAATTCAGAGGCTTGGCTATTTGGCTACAAATTTGGTTTTGAGTTATTGATTTTGAATGGTGTACTAACGTTTCTGGGGCTGCTAGCGATTGCAAAAAGATAAATATCGTGCTGCGATAAAAAATGCCGATTTTTTCCAACATAAAAATTAATAAGGTCAAAAGTCTTCAAGCCTTCCAAATCATGCGGTTTGGGGCGGTGATTTTGGTGAATATACTCTTAGCAAAAAGCAGCTTAGGTTTAGAGGAAATCGGCATTTACGAAACACTAATTTTTTTGGGTACGGGCATTAGTTTTTTCTGGGTATCGGGCTTATTGAAGGGCATGTTGACGACCTATCCCGATTTAAATGAGACAGAACAACGCGAGTTTTTTGTCAATGTATTTTTCGTATTTTGTGGAATGAGTGCGCTTGTAGTGAGCGTATTTTTTTTATTTAAAAACGCTGTTATTCAAGGATTAACGAATTACGAAACGCTACCACATTATAATTTACTTTGCCTTTATGTCTTACTAAATACGCCGACTTTTCTGGTCGAATATATTTATTTACTCACCAATCAACCACGAAAAATTATTGGTTTTGGTTTGTATGCTTTTGGGTTGCATGTGGCGGCGATTATCCTTCCTATCATGTTGGGATTTGGTATTGCGGGGAGCTTGTACGGACTGATTTGTTTGGCTGTGACCAAATTTATCTGGGTCTTGATTTTACTGGCGCAATACGGACGTTTTCGCATCAATTGGACGACACTACGACCTTATCTGTGGCTGTCATTTCCACTGATGCTCAACATCCTCGTTGCAGGTGGCGCGGAGTATATCGACGGGGTGATTATCCATCAATTTTTTGATAGTGAGGCATTTGCGATATTTCGTTACGGGGCGCGAGAGTTTCCGTTGGCATTGGCAATGACAACGGCATTTAGCTCGGCAATGATACCCCGTGTGGCGGAAAATTTGCAAGCGGGATTGAGCGAAATTAAAGCGCAATCGCAGGGTTTTATGAAGTGGTTGTTTTGGATTTCGATTGGGTTGATGTTTGCTGCACCTGTTTTGTTTCCTATTGTTTTTAATCCCGATTTTAAAGACAGCGCATTGATTTTTAATGTTTATTTACTCCTATTAATCAGTCGTGTACTCTTTCCACAAACGATTTTAATTGGATTAAAAAAGACAAGTTTGATATTGTGGGTATCGCTAATTGAGTTGGTGATTAATGTGGTGTTGAGTCTTATTTTGGTGCAAACGATGGGTTTAATTGGCGTGGCGGTAGCAACGGTTATCGCATTTGCTTGTGAGAAAATAATGATGATTTCGTACAATTATTTTCAATTAAAAATACCGCTAAATGCTTATTTGAATGTACGGATGTATCTAATGTATTCGGGGCTTTTATTGGGGAGTTTTTTGTTATCTTTGTGGCTTACGTAACATAGACATTCTTGTCTGTGCGCGTCCTACCGGACAAGAATGTCCGGGTTACGTTATGAAAAAGCTATCCATCGTCATACCATGCTATAATGAAGAAGCCACAATCGCCGCGATTTTGCAGCGTATAGATGCCGTAGATTTGGGCGCAGTGGAAAAAGAAATCATCATCGTGGACGACGGCTCGAAGGATAGCACACCAAGTATTTTATCTTCGTATAATGGTAAATATAACACCATTTTAAATAAAGAAAATAAAGGAAAAGGGTATGCCTTACGTATTGGTTTTGAGCAATGTACGGGCGATGTGGTGATTGTACAAGATGCCGATTTGGAGTATGCACCGGAGGAGTACGGGAAGTTGATACAACCGATTTTGGATGGCGAATATAAGGTCGTCTATGGCTCTCGCATACTCAATAAATCGAATGAACGCCACTCGGCTTTGCGCTTTTATTACGGTGGATTACTGGTCACTTGGGTAACGAATTTGCTCTACAGTTCGCGGTTGACGGACGAGCCGACTTGCTATAAGGTCTTTGATCGTGAGTTGTTGATGAGTATTCCTTTGGAGTGTGAAGGTTTTGAGTTTTGCCCAGAAGTGACGGCGAAGATTTTGAAGCGAAAAATTCCGATTTTGGAGATACCGATTACTTATACGCCACGCAAAATTGAGGAAGGGAAAAAGATACGTTGGTACGATGGCTTAGAGGCGATTTGGACATTGATAAAATATAAATTTCGCAAGTGATGGAACGCGGATTTTGCGGATTGCACAGATTCGCGCGGATTTATATGGATATAATAAATAAATCTGTGTAAATCCGCGTCATCCGCAAAATCCGTGTTCTATCCATACAATATGAAATCCAATATACATCCGTTAAAATTGCTGATTGCTTTGCTCGCGTGCTACCTATGCGTAGTGGCCCGGTGGGGCTACGAGTATGGACGCAATGACGCGATGCAGACCCAAGCCTACGCCAAATTCCTCAATTCGCCCGACTTATATCCACTCGACAATTACCTACAAGGCATCCATGCTAAAGTTCCGAATGAACGCTTTGCTTTTTCGTATTTACTCTCATTATCAGGCGATTATCTCGAATTAATATGTGTACTTATGCACCTCTTGGTGACGCTATTGCAGTTTTTGTTGTGGTACAAAATCGGGCGGATGTTTATTAAAACGGATTACCTGGTGTGGTTGGCTATTCTCGTAATTTTTGTACCCCTGTATGGCATAAATTTGGGCGGAAATGAGCTGTATTACAATTCATTTTTTGTCAGTAGCCTTGTCAAGTTGATGGGCTTATTCGGCATATTTCAATTACTGAAAGAACGATACATCTTCGCCTTATTTATCTTCGGACTAGCGACCTTATTACAACCTGTTATCGGAACACAACTATTTGTAACCTGTGCCGGAGTGCTATTTTTGGGTCGAATTTTCGGGATAATAAAAATGGATTGGTGGCGGTGGTTTGTGGGCGTATTGGGCTTTGTATTGACAGGCGGTTTGTGGGTGATTTTTTTAAAATTCTTTTTTGAAGATAAAGGCATTTCCAACGCAGAATTTTTTACGATTCTGTTTGAATTTCGTTCTCCGCATCATTATTTACCAATAGAATACGGTCGGCTCAATTATCTGATAATCATTCTTTTATTGATATTTGGAACGAGTTTTTATCTAATAAGAAACAAAAAAATCGGATTATTTTTCTTGATTTCGTGGTTGGGAATGTTGGTGTATTTTATTCTCGTAGAAGGTTTTTCAGAGGTCAATGCTGCTTCATTACAATGGTTCAAAATGACGATTTGGATGAAAGCATTTTCAGTTCTTGCTGTGTTTGCAATGTTGGAAAAAACGCTACCTTTTTTACAAGAAAAAATCTTATGTCAACTTGCTTTTCCTGTACTCGCGTCTGTGGGCGCGGGCGTGTTGTATGTATTGATTTTTAGTCGTTCCTTACTTTTCTGGGATGTGCCGTTGGATTATGGTAATCAATATTTTGATGATCCCGAAGTACACATTAGCTACCTTGCCAAACAAAAAACTTCGCAAGGCGCGTTGTTTTTACATCCGATAAATTTCACAACACTAAAAGTGTATGGAGAACGGAGTTCGATGGTCGATTATAAGGTATTGGTACATCGAAAACAGGCAATGGCAGATTGGTACAAACGAATCGGTGATGTGTATGGTGTAGATGTAGATTCGCGCAAAGTGGGCTTGGAATTATTTGATTTGGCGGATACGAATTATCGTAATTTGAGCGAAAGCGATATTAAAAATTTACAAAAAAAATATGGTATTACACATTTTCTAACCTTCAAATATCACTATCTGGGCTTTCCGCAAGTCATTAGTAATGAGATGTATAGGGTTTATTTTATTGAATAATTGACTACTCGAAAAATATCCTGTCAAGAATGTAAAGTTATTTTTTTCATCCTAAAGATATTTTCTCACAAAAAAAGTGTCTGAAACGCAATTGCTTCAGACACTTTTTATTTTAAATAGAAAATTATCCTATTTAATTTGTTGCTTATCTGTTGATAACCATTCGTTTAGTAGCTATGTTGTTACCTTGTCCGAAAGAATAGAAGTACATGCCTTCTTCAAGACGGCTACCGTCGAAAATAATCGTATTTTCACCAACTAAGATATCCACTTGTTCGCTATGTACCATCTTGCCAATCAAGTTGAATACCTTGAAGTCAAACTCGCCGGATATTTGTGAGTCCATTTCGATGGTTGTGATGCCACTAAATGGATTAGGAACATTTTGGTACATACCAAGTGCATCCTGGAAAGCGTTGTCGATACTGACTGGACATTCTGCCTCAGAGGTAACGAATATTCGATACTGACCATCAAGGAGTAGTCCTGGAAATTCGACGGGTAGGATATCGTTTACTACCGTATAGACGATCATGTCAAAAGTGCCTTCTTCGGTTGGTGTTCCGTTAATCACTAAACAACCTGAAGAACCGCCGAGAAATATACAATCATTCGGTTCGCAAGAATAGCTTAGTCCGTCTGGCAAGCCAGTGATACTATCCAACCGTACACTTGTCAGATCTAAAGCTATAGGATCGGTAATTGATGAGGGAACAACAGCCGTAAATACCATTTCATATTCTCTGCCGACACATCCTGAATTCAAAACGGAAGTCGGACTATCTACTGTGTCTGGTAAAGGAAATACACCTACCATAGTAGAGTCAATACTGGAATCTGGTACACATTCTTGTGCTTGCATAGTACCACCGATTAATGTAAACATCAGGGTAAAAAGTAATAGTTTTTTCATAGAAATTTTTAGTTTGTGAAAGAAATTAAATTTAAGTATGCTAAGGTAGAAAATTTTATAAGGTATTTGATAATGTAACACATTTTTTTTGTCAAGAAGAGCCTTGTCCGAAATTACTCCTCATTAACGGTCTTCGAAACCTCGTAGAATTCAGTATGGATTTTCTTAAGGCGATTTTCAACTTGTTTGAGCGACAAGTCGTTGGAAAGTTTACCATTTCGGGCTACCGAAAATTTACCGTTTTCTTCGGAGACTATCAATGCCAGCGCGTCAGTAGTTTCGGTGACTCCTACACCTGCGCGGTGGCGCAGACCCAGCGAATCCGGCAAATTAGAGTTGTCCGAAACAGGCAATACACAACTCGCCGAATGGATTTTATTGGCATTAATAATGACCGCGCCATCGTGTAGCGGACTATCTTTATTAAAAATACTTTCTAACAGACGCGAGGAAATATTAGCATCTAATATCACGCCCGAATTAGCAAAACTCTCTACATTCGCATCCCGTGAAAAGACAATCAAGGCACCAGTCTTATTTTTAGAAAAACCTTGAATCGCACGGAGAATACTTTGAATAATCGCGTCATTGTCCTCCACTTCCCACTCTTTGCCCAAGAGTCGCCGGATAAAATTTTCTTGACCTGCCATCGTTCCGCGTCCGACCACAATCAAAAAACGCCGTACTTCCGGCTGAAACACAATCAATAAAGCCAACAAACCCAAACTCACAAAACCGCCCAACAAAGTAGAAAGCATCCCCATTTGTAGATACTCTACCACATTAGAAGCGATAAACAAAAATGCCAAACCCACTACGATATTAAATGCCAAACTACCGCGTAGCAGTTTGTAGATTTGATAAATCAAAAAGCCAACAATTAGAATATCTAATATATCCCAAAAGGTAACTTCAAGAAAGCCTATTTTAAAGTTTAGTATCAAGTTTGTAGAGTTTATAGAGTTTATGAAGTTTATAGAGTTTATAGAATTTATAGAATGATTAGTTTGTGAAGTGTATTGAGTCGTTGTTTTACCGTAGGCAAAACGCTCCACTCAATACACTTTATACTTACGTTTCGATGAAATTTTTTAAAAAAAATAAAATTGAAATCAAAAGATTGTTTTGTTCGTTGCAATAATTCCAAATTTTAATCTTTGGCAAGTCATTGTTTTGAAAAATTGGTATCAATTAAAAATTGAAAAAAATAGCAAACAATATAAAATTCCGAATTTATACTAAAATTGGTTTCAATTTCTTTTTAAGGATTAAAATCGTCGAAACGTAACTTTATAAACTCAATATACTCAATAAACTTTATACACTCTATAAACCTTATACACTCAATACATTAATCGTTAAACTCCTCATAATCAATGTCCATACCGAAATTGTGGAACATAAAACTAAGGATGTCGGCGCGTTCTTCAATAGTTTTTTCGGTAGATTTTCCTGCACCGTGTCCTGCGTCCACATCTACTCTGATGAGGACGGGATTATCGCCTTCATGTCCTTCTTGTAGGGCAGAGGCAAACTTAAAAGAATGTGCGGGAACGACGCGGTCGTCATGGTCGGCAGTAGTCACCAAAGTAGCGGGATACGCCGTACCGGGTTTGATATTATGAACGGGCGAATAACTGAGCAAATTGCGAAATTGCTCTTCGCTTTCCTCGCTTGTGCCATAGTCACCTGCCCAAAATTTACCGATAGTAAATTTGTGATACCGCAACATATCCATCACACCCACTGCTGGCAATGCGACTTTGAACAAATCAGGGCGCTGTGTCATACACGCACCTACGAGCAAGCCACCATTCGAACGACCTTCAATCGCGAGTTTGTCTGGCGAAGTATAGCCTTCATCAATCAGGTACTCGGCAGCACTGACAAAATCGTTAAATACATTTTGTTTTTCAAGTTTTGTACCTGCCTCATGCCATTTTTTGCCGTACTCACCGCCACCTCGAATATTCGCAACAGCATACACACCACCATTTTCGTAAAGAATGATATTAGAAGTAGAAAAACTCGGTAAAATACTAATATCAAAACCACCATAACCGTACAATAAAGTCGGATTGTTTCCATCCAACACAACACCCTTTTTATGTGTGATAAACATTGGTATTTCCGTGCCATCATAGCTTTTATAAAAAACTTGCTTAGTCACGTAATCTTCTGATTTGAAATCCAAATTGGAGGCTTTAAATACCTCTGATTTGCCAGATGTGATGTCGTATTTATATTTTGTACTCGGCTGTGTGAAAGAGGTAAAAGCATAAAAAGCCGTCTTATCCTCACGCTTACCGCTAAATCCACCGACGGTGCCGATGCCCGGTAATTCGAGGTCGCTTTCGTACATGCCATTTTCCGAAAAAATCTTGACTTGACTGTACGCATCTTTGATATATCTCGCTAAGATTTTGCCACCGATTAAATCTAAACTTTGCAATTTTTGCTCACTTTCCGAGATGAGTTCGTGCCAATTTCCTTCACTTGGTCGTCTGGTGTCAATCAATACCACACGCATATTCGGTGCTTTATAATTGGTCATTACAATGAGTTTATCACCAGAATTATCGACTACCCAAAAGTCATGGTCGAAAGACTCAATAATAGGGGTGAAGTCCAAGTCACCTTTACTCAAATCCCTGAAAAATAAGGCATTACCACTTGTTGATTCAGAAGAAGACATTGCCAAAAAACGCTCATCTTCGGTCGTGCTGACATAAAAATTGCGCTGTGGATTGTCGCGGTCAATAAAGACCAGTTCATCTTCCGATTGTGCAGTGCCTATTTTGTGATAATAAACTTGATGGAAATCATTTTTAGCAGAAAGCTCACCTCCTTTTTCCGGTTCATTATAACGACTATAAAAGAAACCATCATCCTTCCACGACATGCCCGAAAATTTAATCCATTTCAATTCATCACTCAATACCTTGCCGGTTTCGAGGTCTTTTACTTTCACCGTTCGCCAATCCGAACCGCCCTCCGAAATACTGTATGCAAGGTAGCGACCATCCTTCGAAAAACTCTGTCCGCCAAGTGAAGTTGTGCCATCGTCAGAAAATTTATTGGGGTCAAGTACCACACTTGGTTCAGCGTCCAAATTATCTTGAACGTACATCACAGCATGATTTTGTAAACCGTCATTTTTGAAAAAATAATACTTTCCATTTTCTTTGAATGGTGTCGAATATCGCTCATAATTCCATACTTTGGTGAGTCGTTCTGCTATCGCATCTCGATATGGAATGTCATCTAAATAACTGAATGTCAAGTCATTTTGTTTTTTTACCCATGCTTTGGTATCGACACTGTTGTCATCCTCCAACCAGCGATAGGGGTCGGCTACCTGCACACCAAAATACTCATCTGTTACATCTTCTTTTGTGACATCAGGATACTCGTAAGCCGTTGATGTTTCCGCGTTCATATTGTCTGTTTGTGCTTGATTTTTATCACTCCTTTCATTGCAGGAGAAAATAAATACACCAAGTAAAGCAATTTGGAATAGTTTTTTCATATTAAACTCTTAGTTGAACAAAATAGGTTCATCAGAATCGACAATTTTAATATTCTTTTATGTAATTTTACAATTATTTTGATAGAAATATTATTTTGACATCAATTTGATTTTCAATAAAATGAAAGATATACAAAAATAAATTTGAAATGTATAGTGTAGATGTGGACATTTAAATAAATAAATAATAACAAAGTGTTATTTTTATTTACTTAATAAACAAAGAGTAAGAGTGAATTTCTGTATTTTCATGTATTTTACATTTTTTTTATTAAAAAATAAATTCATTCTGAATTGTGCGTAGCGCAATTTTTAATAATAAATTAAATTCCCGGTCACATTATCCCGAAAGGGTGCAGGACAAATTTTTAATCTGCCTCGTACCGACGACTTTACAGGCTGACCGCGAACTCTGTACTGACGACTTTAGCCGTCAAGTGAATTTTATTTTAATTTTTAAATAAATAAAATTCAATTATTTATAAATATACTTTTATGCTCTGCGACGGCTAAAGTCGTCGGTACGGTGACATTTCAAAATAAAATTAAAAATTTGTCCTGCACCCTCCCGAAATGACCAACTCAAACAACACGAAAAATTGTATTATTGTCTTTCGTTATATGCGATTTTGAATGAGTTATTTTAAAATAAGTAAAAAACGCTAAGACAAAAATTTTAATAAAAACATCTCTAATGAGTTCTGAAAAGCTCTTAATTACCATCGGAATTGCCATCATTGCTTTAGCTTTGATGTCTTTTAACATTCATAACCGTCCGGCTATTATTTCTGATATTCATTCTCCCATTCTAATGAAGAACGATACTTTGCCGGAAGAGGTTCAACAAAAATTGACCGACTTACGCAGTAAGCGTGAAGCATTGATAAGAGAGGTAGAAAGAATCAAGATTTTGCGTGAAGAACAAGAGGCGAGAAAAGTCGAAGCAGAGCGTATTGCTTTGGAAAAGCTAAGAAAAAAAGAAAATAAAGAAGCGGTAGCTACTACCAAAGCACAGGAAAAAGCACGCAGAGAGGCGGAACAGGAAAAAATGGAGGCTGCCAGAAAAGTCGAGGAGGAAAGAATCGCTTTGGAGCGACAAAAGAAAAAAGAAGAAAAAGCAGCTATGGCGGCTGCCAAAGCGCAAGAGCAAGCGCGTATAGATGCTGCACGCGAAAAAATGGTGGCTGCGAGGAAAGTTGAGGCAGATCGTCTTGCTGAAGAGAAGGCACGTAAAAAAGAAGAAAAGCGATTGGCACAAGCTGCCAGAAAAGCCGAAGCAGAAAGGTTGGCATTGGAGAAGCAAAAGGAGCGAGAAGCCCTTGCTGCTACTCAAATGCAAGAGCAAGCGCGTATAGCGGCTGCACGTGAAAAAGCGGATGCTGCTAAGAGAGTTGAGGCAAATCGTCTTGCTGGTGAAAAGGCGCAGAGAAAAGAAGAAAAGCGACTGATACAAGAAGCCAAAAAGCGGGAACGACAGGCAATTGCAGCAGCTAAGGCAGAAGAAAAAGCAAGACAAGAAGCTCTTGCACCTACTCAAACGGAAGATCCTGCGAAACAAGCCGAAGCGGAAAGAATCGCTTTGGAAAAGGCGCAGAGAAAAGAGGAAAAACGATTGGCGCAAGAAGCCAGAAAACGTGAACGAGCGGCAATTGCAGCAGCCAAAGCAGAAGAAAAAGCGAGACAAGCAGCTCTTGCACCTACGCAAGCGCAAGATCCCGAAGCGGAAAGGATCGCTTTGGAGAAGGCGCAGAGAAAGGAAGAAAAACGATTGGCGCAAGAAGCCAGAAAACAGGAACGAGCGGCAATCGCAGCAGCCAAAGCAGAAGAAAAAGCACGACAAGAGGCTGCAAAGCAGGCAGGTATCGTATATGATGAGATGCCTCCCGGAGTTGACACAACGCCTACTCCTGATAGAAAAGACGACCCAAGACTTTTTGTAGAATCTGTGAATGATAACAAGAAAAGTAAAGCCGAAAAAGAGGAGAAAAAGAGAAATAAAGTGACCGCGCCTTCAGCTCCACCAAAGCAAGAAGTTGTCGTAGAGGAGGAAAAAAATAAAACAAAGAGTGCCGTAGCCAAAGCCCTAAGAAAAAACAGAAGAAAAAATAAGAAAAAACTTGCCGGACTTGGACGCAGTGCCAGTGGCGAAGAAGTGTCAATTGAATCATGTAAATTTGCCTTTAATGAGTTTGACCCGATGACTCAGCAAGTCAAGCGAGGTCTTGAAGACCGCTTCTTTTTTAGTTATACGCAAGAAGCCATTAAAGAGTTTTTGCAAGGAGATGATTACTTGGTTTGTACGGGAAGTTTGATGGATGTACAGGGTATCATCGCCCTTAACGTACAATTTAAGATTGACTCGCCACAAGCTCGTTACGAATACGGTTCAATAGGTGCAGGCACACAGATGATTCTCAAACTCATCAACGGTGAGACCATCATTCTATTGAGTGAGCAGTCCGACTCCGGTAGAGTCCGAAAAGCAACAGGAAAAACCGAATATTCGACCGTATTCATCATCACACCAAAAGAAGAAAAGACACTTCGAAAAACCGAAATCAGCGAAGTCAGAATGGTCTGGGGAACAGGTTATGAAGACTATCAAGTCAACGAACTCGACTTTCTTATCGACCAATTCAAATGTATCGACGCGGCGAGGAATAATTAAGTTTATGGAGTGATTGGTTTATGAAGTGAATTGGTTTATGAAGTTTATAGAGTGTATAAAGTGATTAGTAGTGTTTAAGGTTTTGCCTTCGGCAAAACTGATACGCTCTATAAACTAATACGCTCTATAAACTAATCACTCAATAAACTCTATACACTTCATACACTCTATAAATTAATCACTCTATAAACTATTCACGCACCATGTTAGGACTTCAGCTACCAACCGACCCGCGTTGGGTCAATCTGACAGAAAAAAGCCTTCAAGATATTTTGACTGACCATGCTTATTGCGAGCAAAAGGCAGCGACCAGTTGTATCTCGCTCATCCAACTATTTTCAGATAAAATCGAACTCGTCAGAGAACTCGCACCTATCGTGACCGAAGAATGGGGACACTTTCGTATGGTACTCGCCGAACTCGAAAAACGCCAACTCAGACTCGGCAGACAACGCAAAGATGAGTATGTACGCGAACTGCTCAAATTTAAAAAGAAAGGTGGTAGCCACGAAGAACGTCTGCTCGACCATCTCCTCATCTGCGCCCTCATCGAAGCGCGAAGTTGTGAGCGTTTTCGCTTGCTTTCGCTCCACATCAACGATGATGAACTCAAAGACTTTTACCACAAATTTATGGTTGCCGAAGCCGGGCATTATCGGCTGTTCATTGACCTCGCCAAACGGTATAGCGATGAAGAAACGGTCAAAAAACGTTGGGCAGAATACCTCGAACATGAAGCCCAAATTATGAAAAATCTCGAATTGCGAGGAGATAGAATGCATTAGTAATAATGAGTGAATTTTGAATGTCGAATGAGTGAATGAACTCGACATTTACTCATTCGACATTCAAAATTCACTCATTATTTATTCACATTAGAATACACACCATTATTTATACTCCATAATATTTTATCATTCCCATCTATCGTACCATCCAAATTGAAATCTGAACGTAAATAAAACCCGAAAATGCCATTTTCTTCCACCCAAACTGCTTTGTCAATTCCATTCACGTCATGCCCGGCGAGGTTGTCAGTTTGCATACCATCTGCTGCATACATTGCCCATATACCCGTAGCAATTTCTTTCTGTCCTGCGCTCACACCATCAAAATTATAGGCATCCCTTACACGAAAATCATAGGTCAAAACACCATTAGTCACCGATACCGGAACTGCAGAGACTGCTGCGAGGTGATTGCGATGTTGAATCCGAATATATATTGGCACATTTTCCGGCAAACACACAAACGATTCAGGAAAAACCAACTGACCATTCTCCAAAACCAATGCTGCTCGTCGCTCCAACACATCATTTCCTGCCACATCTGTACTCATCGTAACCAAGACCCAATCCACGACTGACGAACCGCCATTTTGTAGGGCAATATAATCGTAAGTAGCACTGGAAAAACTCATACCTTCCGTTCCAGCATAATTCCACGGAGGACCTTGATACGGTTGTCCGGCGGGTGTTCTAGCAGATTGGGCGGGGAGTAAATTTAAAGTATTTAATGTCATATTCATCAAGCCTGTTGTATCATTGTATGTACCTTCGAGTAGTGTATGTATTTGAATATCAGTTTGTTGTATGGAAATTGTCGAAGCGTCTATTTTTTTCGCATAAGCGCGTTCTCCCGATTGTCCATGATTAAATAATGCTCGGACACTATACCAATACGTTGCGCTCGTATCTGCAATCGCTACTCGATGACACAAAGCAGACACCGTGTCTATCGCCCCAATCAAAGCATCCAAAGGATTGAGTTGATACACCGTATATTTTTTTGCACCCGCCACCTCATCCCAGCAAACCTCCACTTGATTTGTACAGTAAGCAGAAACCGTGACAGTAGGTCGTTTTGAAATTGAAAAACGTTCACTAATAAGTGTATCATTATCACGTTCAAGTTTGACTCGAACCTGGTCAGAAAAAACGTCAGGTGCTTTCCATAGACAATACCTTTCTGTACCGGAAATCGAATCATTCATCAATGCCCAAGTTGCTCCATCATCCAATGAATACGATAAGGAAAATGCACTACTATCTCCCTTCGCTGTCCAGTACAAATGCGTATTAACTCCCGCTCGAATCCCGTCATTTCCTACCGGATAATTAAATGTCATTTCTTCTTTTATAAAAACATAATTGATATAAAATTTTTTTGTGCCGAAAGGCACAATATCTCCCGCTACGCGAATGACGTAATCTCCCGCAGATGGTGAGTCTATCGTAATTTGTTCGATATTATTTAAAGTATCAACACCACGTACTGCATCAGCCGTACATCCTGCCGGAGAAGGGTCAAGTATCCACGGCAAGTAGCTTGTTCCATCCGGTGATAATAGATTGATATTCAAATCATTGATTAACATTTTGTTGGCTGCCTCACTGCCTGCTTCATCATGCCAATACAACATTACGCGCATCGCTTTTACTCCCGAAGGAATACTGATTGTGTCCTCTTTTATTTCATTATGTGCCAACGAGTCTTCGTAGAATTGCTCGTTTTTAATGACTTCAATTGCCCTTTTTGCATCAATACGTCCAAAACCGTAAGTATAGTCAGGACCGGGATTACCGATGTCTTCTGCCGTATTGCAAGCAATGGCTTTCATCAATGCGCCGGAAGGGTTTTGTCCACTACGGTTTTTCTTGTACTGTTCGTACATCAGTGCCATTGCTCCTGTCACGATAGGTACGGCAAAACTTGTCCCGTTGCCACCTGTATATTTGTTCAGGTTACCGGGAATCGAAGCTGCTCCATACACGTTGAGTGCTTTGGCGGTGATTTCGGGTTTGATACGCCCGTCGGTAGTCGGACCTCTGCCCGACGAGGAGTATGCCGTGTTGTCATAACGAATTCCAGCGACGGTTAATGTGTTTTTACCGGCACTATAATAAGATGCAACTGTCTGATAACGTGGAGGGTATCCATTGCATCCATTGACATTGACCAAAGCGTCATTGGCTGCCGAAAAGACGTGCATTACTTCGTCATAAGCCATTAATTGGTCATCAAGAATACCGCTATACATATTATATTGAGCCAATTCATCACAAAGATTTCTATTAAATTTGTAGGAATTATTCGTCAATACTACGCCGTGATTGGTGTAATATATCGGCAGACTATCCAAGACTTGTTGGGCGGCGGTCGTGAGCAGATTACATTCGGGAGCCATACCACGATATGATTCTCGAATATTTCCAGCTCCACCGATGATACCTGCAATCAAAGACCCGTGATAATCAATCAAGGTGTCATAATTTATGGTACGATGTTGCCCGTCGAGATGCTCAAACCGTCCTCTGTCTCCTACGCCAACTGTGACATCTTTTCCAGTCAATCCTTCTATACGCTGTATGTAATCTACGCCGTGCTGACCACGTCCGTTGTAGGTGGTATATTGCGGTTTGGGAAGTGTGGGATTGATGGTGTGAATGAAAGGAAGAGCAGCAATTTTGTGAATGTCTTTTGGATAAATATCAAGTGTAACTAATTGTTTATGAGGGTCTAATTTCGTTATTTTTATACCATAATTATCAAAAATGGATAATGCGAATGTCATGTCCGTACCCTTAAAATAATTGGCAAGAACTTGTATTTTTTTACTTGATGGGGACTGTATTTTTGTATTTAAAATGCGATGCAGACTTGAGTTTATCTTTGATTCGTATGGTAAGGGAAGGATTGAAGTGATATTTAAATGGAGTAGCTCGTACAGTTTCATTTCTTTGGGTACACGTGCCATGTAGCATTGATTTGAAATGTACTTTAATAAGTCTATCTGATTGTTTTTTAATTTTTTATGAATAATATTATCCGGTATTGTTTTAAATTTTAATAATAAAAAACACGAACTGCCAAAGGCAGTTTCGGGTAGTTTTTCTTTTATCGGTATCTCTTCCGCCTGAATGTGTATGGCTTCTACATGAGTATGACGCAATTGGATTTTTGGAGAATAATCTTGTGCCTGAATAGTGTATGTACACAATAGCAGCACCACCCATGTTACCCTTACGAGTACATATATAGTATTCATTTACAATCGGTTATAGTGAGTAAAGTGTAGCAAATACGTGAAAATATTAATCACTCATTTACTTAATAAGGAAGGTGATGATTAAGTTGTATTTTTTCTATATGAAAGACGAATGTTTTGTGACAGGGTTGAGTAGTGTTTTTTTAGATTGAATATGGCATTAGAGAACCTCTGGCGCATTTTCAAAATGTGCCAGAGGTTCTCTTTAAAAACTTCTTATTTTCCTGTGTAATTATTTTTGATTCACGAGGTCGAAAAGTTGACTGAAAGTTTTGCCTGTGAGTTTTATACCGGAATATTCAAGCAAGATAGCCAATTCTCTTTCATTAAATTGTTCTGTAAAATTCAGTGTAAGTAGTGTATTATCTGCATTGACTGTGGGCGTGAATCCTGTTTTTCTGCTCACTTTAGTTTGAGCGATATGATTCGAAACTACTTGACCTTGCGCTGTGATTTTGAGTTGCACGGTTACATTACTTACATCGGAATTGACTACTTGGATTTCGTCAACTTTCAGTAGGCTTTGTGCTTGCATAGATGTGGCACAAATCAAGAAAAGACCGATGAATAGAGTAATTAATTTTTTCATTATGAATTATAATTTGTTAGAAAATAAGGGGTTTGAACTAACTGCAACAAATATAAATAATATGATTCAGAAAATATAAGAAATGATTGTTTTTTCATTTTTAACTCAAAAAAAACGGGATAAAGCAAAGCTTTAATCCCGTTTTTAAATAAAATATAAATTTACTTTGTAATTTTCATAATTACATACAATATTTACCCATAAATTTCTTCCTCTCTTCTCTGACGAATACCAACTACCGCAGTAATTGACATCAATAAACCGAGAATGATAAGTCCCCATTCACCGACTGTCGGAATGTTGGCAACAAGCGTAGAGAAACTCTCTGTAGTAGAACCTGTACCATCAACATTGAACACTCTTGGTCCTACATCACCACCTCTTTCAGTATAACAGGCAGGAGCACCAATGATAGCAATCATATAATCACCACAAGGCTGTATGCCAAAACTACCCGAACCACCGTCCAGACCAAGTGCCATAGTACTGATAGTCATACCTGCATCGTCTAATAACTCAATGCTGGCACCTGTCATATCACAATCAAGTGCATTGACATTATAAAAGACTTCTTCTTCACAGACACAGCCAGTACAGGTCAATGTGCCTGTCAAAGTCGGCAATGTACAAGCCATCGGATCTGCATCGGCGGTGAAGTCATAATCTAAGGTCTCACCGTCGGTAGTACAGGTAAATGAAAGTGCAGTACCACAAGTTGAGCCGTCTGCAGCTTGTAATTCGGCGGTCAATGCACCGCACATTGCATCTCCGGTAGTCACAACGGTATATCCTTCAGGATGAACATTGATACTACCTGCCGTAGCGGGGAGTAGTTCGTCTCCATTGGCACAAGTGGCAGAGACCATATAATCTTGTGCTGTTGCAGCACAGGTTTGATTAGTATTCAAGGTCACAGCAACACATACTTGGGCATCACCCGTAGTTCCCATGACAACAATACCATCTACGTCAAGACTGACTTCGGCGGCATCGCCCGCAGTGACATCTACACAAATATCTACTGTTCCGTCTGTCGAACAGGCATCAGTCGGGTTGGCACTTAGAACAACCGTAGCCGTACATGGTTGTGTACACATACCACAGGTCAATGTGCCTGTCAAAGTCGGCAATGTACAAGCCATCGGATCTGCATCGGCGGTGAAGTCATAATCTAAGGTCTCACCGTCGGTAGTACAGGTAAATGAAAGTGCAGTACCACAAGTTGAGCCGTCTGCAGCTTGTAATTCGGCGGTCAATGCACCGCACATTGCATCTCCGGTAGTCACAACGGTATATCCTTCAGGATGAACATTGATACTACCTGCCGTAGCGGGGAGTAGTTCGTCTCCATTGGCACAAGTGGCAGAGACCATATAATCTTGTGCTGTTGCAGCACAGGTTTGATTAGTATTCAAGGTCACAGCAACACATACTTGGGCATCACCCGTAGTTCCCATGACAACAATACCATCTACGTCAAGACTGACTTCGGCGGCATCGCCCGCAGTGACATCTACACAAATATCTACTGTTCCGTCTGTCGAACAGGCATCAGTCGGGTTGGCACTTAGAACAACCGTAGCCGTACATGGTTGTGTACACATACCACAGGTCAATGTGCCTGTCAAAGTCGGTAACGGACAATCCGCAGGTACATCAGTAAATACAGTAACATCGGCTGTAAAGTCAAAATCTAAAGTCCCTCCATCCATTGTACAAGTAAAAGGAGAACCTGCGGCAGCAGCACATACAGTTCCGTCAGTAGCCACCAGTTCAGCGACCAAATCGCTACACATACCATCGCCTGAAGTATTGACTGTAAGTGTAGGATATACCGGAACATTCAATGGATTGATACCCTGATTAGTCAAGTCTTCCACGAGTGTAGCACCGCCGAGTACGCCCGGAAAATCCGTGCCGTCGGTACATTGTATCGCATCTATCTGAATGACAACATCTACCGGAGCGCAAGTTTCATTTATTGGTGCTGTAATGGTAACACATAATTCATTTGCTCCTGCTCCGGCAACTCCTGCTAAAACAACAGGCGCACCGTCCACAGTACCTGTAACTACCAAGCCTTCGGCAGCATCAATCAAGGTCAGACAAATATCAGCCGTAGCTCCCGAACATACCGTAGTAGGAATATCGGGAAGTCCCGCAGCTAAATCAATACCTTGACAAACTGTACAGTTGGCCGGGTCATCCATAGTCACCACCACATCATCAAAACAAGGCACACCATCACAATCAACTACGGCAAAATAAGTGGTCGTCATCGTAGGATTGACATCAAAAGGATTGGTGGTTGAAACCGTAGTTCCTGCAATATCATTGACATCAGTTACCCAAGCCACGAAGTCACAGGCAGAATCCGGGTCAACATTCGGTGTGAAGGTGACACAATTAGAAGTGGTAGCAGCCCCAGGTACTACACCGTCAGGGAAGGCAGGGTCGAAAGCACCCGTTGCGCCTGTTTCATCTTCAATACCTTGTACAGCAGTATCTACTCCTCCATCACTTTGACAATCTATACAATTGATTGTTACTGTATTATCAGGACAAATAATGATTTGTCCGGTAACGGTTTCACCGCCACCAAAATGAGCAACACCCTGATAATCAGCTACAAAACAAGTCTGACCACCAATGGTAGCTGGGTAAGTACAAACAATACCGCTTATAGCGTCAGCTGCATTTAAATCATCCCAAAACAACGCGACAATTGCATTTGGGTCGGTGGCATTCGGAATAGGATCTTCACTGAGGTCGATTTCATCAACACAAGTAAAGGTCACATAACCATTAGAACCCACACAAACACTGGAATAAGTTACGCCAAAGAAATCAAAATTAAACCCTAACGGAATTGCACCGCTACCTGTATCATCACCTAAAGCTAAATCCACACAATCAGCAGGATTGTCTGCCACAGCCGTACAAGAACCCGCCGTACCGGGCGTGACTGTATAGTCAACAAAATCGCCGATTATAACATCATTCAATGTAGCATCCAAAGTAAAAGGATCGCCCGGACAAACTGTACCATCATCAACCGCTTCTACAGATAAAGGATCACACATACAATCTTTGTCTAAGCCCATAATAGTAGCTCCACAGGTAGCATCATCAACTCCGGTCAGTACCACATCTACCGGCGTACCGCTTGGGAAAGGACCGTAAGTCACCATGCCCGTAGCGGTGATATTAGCTTGCGGTCCGCCTACATCTACTGTGTAGGCTGTATTGCCGACACCAAAATTAGTTACATCAACATCTACATAAAAATTACCTTCATCGCCGGGCTGGCAGGTAGCCGTAGCCGTAACAATTGGCGCAGAACAAGCAATACTCAAACAAAAATCACAACTCGCTTCCGGAGGTCCATCATCGTATATAAGTAACACGTAATCAGTTCCTTGTGTCAAACCTGTGAGCGTACCACTCACATTGCCAAGACAATTGCTGGCAGGTGTCGTACAATCCAATTCATAAGCCTCAATACCTATATCACAATCCATAGCCTGTCCGTCACCATCATCAAATGTCAAGTCAATTGGGTCTCCGGCTGCGGTAATAATAGGTGCAGTCCAACTAAACCAAGCTACGGCATCGCCACCAAAATCACAAGTTGGGCTTGGATTGCCGCTATCAGTAAATACGGTAAAGTCAAAGTTTGTTACACAAGTACCTGCAAGTACATCGCCCGGATATGGTACAGCTCCTACACATTCATCTTGTGGTGGAGTACAACTTCCATCATCTATCGAAGCACAAGTATTAAAATTAGGCGCAGCCGGATCGGTACAACCACTTATGGGCGTAGCATCACAAGCAGTGGTTAAAGTAAGAGTAAATTCCTCATTACTGGTTTCACAAGAATTGATGACACTCACATCGGGTTCAACATCCACGTTTTCACCACCATTCTGAATGACTACGCAGCCGTCTTGTGCTGCACAGCCATTAGTAGAGCCATCTTCGGTAATCGTTATGTTTACAAAGCCTCCATTCCAGTCATCGCCAAAAGAGTCGTAACCAGTAAAAATTATTGTATTTCCATCAGTAACACAAAATGGACCTTCTGTTACAACATCACCTGTGGCGTATGTACCTGCCGGTTGGCAAGCGATTACCATTCCTGTGGTGGCATCAACCAATTCCCAACCAACTTCGCCACCGAAACTCGGAGCATTTATTTCTAAAGTTATCTCAGTTTGCCCAGCAGGGCATTGTGCGCCGACATAAAAACTACCTAAAAGGCAGACAAGTATCGTAAATATGCGTTTCATAATTATTGGTTTATAAGATTATAAAGTTTGTTGAAGGCTTTACCCCCAAGTTCAATACCTGAATATTCGAGGAGGATACTCAGTTCATTTTCACTAAACTGACGAGTGAAATTCAAAGTGAGCAGCGCGTTATCCGCATTGAAAGTAGGCGTGAAACCAGCTTTTCTGTTGACTTCGGATGCTGTAACCCTGTTTAAAATTGATTGACCTTGATTGCCGGTCTTAATCTCTACAATGACATTATTTACTGTGGCATTGACTACCATAATTTCATCCACTTTCAGTAAATCCTGTGCTTGTATAGTAGTAGCACATGTCAAAAAAAGACCAATAAATAGAATGATTAGCTTTCTCATTATGAGTTTACATTTGTTAAAAAAATAGAGAGGAATAGTATTCGGTTTGTAGGATAAAGGATGAGCAAATATAGAAATGTTATTAAAAAATTACAAAGAATATTTGTTTAATTTAAAAAAAGAAAAATTATGTAGTTTCGGTAATTAAAGAATTGTAATTTTTCATAAAGTGTAAGATGTTGATTGTTAAAATTGTATTTAAATATAATTTGTTTTTTATTAACAATATTTTTTTTCATAAAGTAATGGCAATAAATAACTTGATTGTGCTTTGTTGGTTGTAATGCGAAAGACGAGTTAATATTTGTAAAAATAGGTTTTACAAAAAGATATGATGTTTTGGGGATTCTACATATAAAAAACCGCTTACTGATTTTAAGAAAAATCAATAAGCGGTTTACTTTTTCAATAGGATTTAAGGACTCAGTTCTTTGGTCCGAGCAAAGGGTTTTTTCCCCTTCCATCGCCGAGTTTGGGTTTTACGATGGGAGCATTTTGTTGTATATGTGTAAAGACTTTTTCGACACTGTACCACTTTCCTTTTTTCAATTTGAATCCTTGATAACTACCGTCTGGCATCATCGCAATGCCCTCTTGTTCGTAAGGACTCGGAAACTCAATAAGGTTGTCATATACAATCATTTCGAGTTCTTCATGGTAATTGAGCGTAGCGTTGCCAGATGCGGAATATTCCATGACAAAACGGTGGTCGGTACGTGGCGGTCTATTCTGTGATTGCACGATAAAAACGGGTGCGCCAAACCTCGGTTCGCCATCCTTGAAATACAAGACATCCACGACTTTACGGCGCGTATAAAGCGAGTTGGCATCAAAGCCAAACACGGCATAATACTTATTCTTTTTGCGTTTTGACATCGGTTTGATATTATAGTACAATGCGCCGTACCAATCATCGGCACTCAAGACATCGCGTCGCGGGTTGCGGACTTCGCCAGAGCGGTCATCCAGTTCAAAAATCTTCGGCTTCGCTCCCTTCATTTGAATGTAGCCGGAATAAATATAATGGTCGGAATCTTGACACAACTGCCAAGTGAATATTCGGAACTTGCCATCTTCTGAAGGTTGTACTGAGACCCGCTCCAATTCTTTGAAAGGATGCTCATAAGAACCGGACATTTGCAGAACTTCACCAAGCAATTTGTCAAACAGTTGCTCGGCTTCTGCGCGGTTTTCGTACAAAGAATCCGACATAAATTGCTCGGCGTAACCGTTTAATTCCGTGCCATATTCTGCAAAAGTGCGTTCTTGAGCAGATACATCCTGCACAAAAAATACGAGCATTAAAACGAGTGAAAAAGCTGTTAATTTCATACCTGTCGATATTATTGTTTCGCGGTGTTGTCGTGTTGTGACTCAATGATATTACTAAAATGATGCCATTGAGAATACAACGAACCATTGAAGTGAAAATTGTTTGTGTCTCATCCCTTCGCTATTTTCGGTGGAAATAACTACCTTTAACTACGCTTGGGTGCAGGACAAATTTTTAATCTGCCTCGTACCGACGACTTTAGCCGTCGCGAGAAAGTACTGAGCCACTTGACGGCTAAAGTCGTCAGTACAGTGGCATTTCAAAATAAAATTAAAAATTTGTCCTGCACCCCTACGCTTATCTACATATAATTATATTTTAATTATAAATTTAAATCCGAACATCATTTACATGAAGATGTTGGTACGTATTTTTACTCTACTCTTTTTTTATGCCTTACGGCAAATTTGTTTGCATAAACATTTACGGGACAACGCAGCCTCAGCTCTGGTATTGACTTGCCACAATTCACCGAATTTCACCTCTATCAAATTGATGTACAAGCTGTGCAGAGGTTCATTCATTCATCTGAATTTGACCAATATATTCAGCTTAAATTTGGTACAGACTATGACTGGTCAATGTCTTTATATAAAAAGGATTTATTTGCGGCTAATTTTGAAACATTGTTGTTCAAACTCTAGTTCGCACAACAAAAATTTAAACATGCACTTAGTAGTAAGTCAAACTAATTATGATAAGTTCATTTGGCGAAATTTGTCCGATTACTTTGTTGGAGAACATCCAGCGTAGCTACGGCTATGCTGAATAACCTCCGCCTCGTACTCGAAAAAATTTCACTCAAAGCAACATATCATAATTAGATTGACTTACTACTAAGTACATTATTTAATAAATTTCTCTATGTTTTTGAGTATTTCTTTTAAAATGACTCTTCACCAAAAAATCCTTAAATACAGTGAGTATTCGCGTCATTTTTGATTCGATTCATTTCAAAATAAACGTCAAAAAATGTAAATAAATTTATAAAACAGTGTACTAATACACTGTTTCACAAATTTATTTACTTTTTTGAGTATTTCTTTTAAAATGACTCTTCACCAAAAAATCCTTAAATACAGTGAGTATTCGCGTCATTTTTGATTCGATTCATTTCAAAGTAAACGTCAAAAAATGTAAATAAATTTATAAAACAGTGTACTAAGTTGATTTTTTGCAAAATGAATTACACTCAATTTGTATTAAAAAATTTGTTACCTTTATTTATACATCCCGTCTTACAAACTGTAACATTTTTTTAACTTTTTAGCTTTTATGCTGTACTTTAGTTTTGTTATTAAATAAACTAACCAATTTAAATTTTTTTCTATGAAAAAGTATTTAGTAGAGTTCATTGGAACCTTCTTCTTAGTACTGACAATTGTTATGTCTGTCAATACTTTGGGTGCCAACGGTTTTGTTGCGCCATTAGCTATCGGTTCTGCTTTGATGGTCATGATATTTGCGGGTGGTCATATCTCCGGCGCACACTACAATCCTGCGGTGACGCTTGGTGTTTTTATGCGTGGTAAAATTTCTATGGCAGATGTTCCCGGTTACATGATTGCTCAAGTGCTTGGTGGTGTTGCTGCTGCTGCATTGGGTACATTTTTGCTTGGAGAAAAAGCTCCTGACGCGACTAAGGCACTGGCAGCAGATGCCGTACCTGCCTTAATCGCCGAGATTCTCGGTACTTTTGCACTGGTTTACGTGATTTTGAATGTGGCGACTTCTAAAGGTACAGCTAACAATTCTTTCTACGGTCTGGCTATCGGTTTTACCGTAACGGCTATGGCTTATGCTCTTGGACCTATCTCTGGTGGTGCTTTCAATCCTGCCGTAGCAATAGGTGTTAGTGTAGCAAGTATGTTCTCTTGGGGAAGCATTTGGATCTACTTGGTCGGTTGCTTCGCTGGTGGTGCGCTTGCTGCTCTCGTATTCAACTTTGTAAAAGCTGATGACGATAATTGATTTATTGTCAATATGATATAAAAAAGTCCTTGTGGAAATTTCCGCAAGGACTTTTTTTATGTTTAATACGACGATTACCCGTAATGACTGCTTTAGCTGTCAAGTAATTTATTGTTTTAATTTTTAATTGATTTAAAGTGGTTTACAAATGACTTCCTCTTAGTGCTTCAATTCATAAGTAATTGACAATTACTTATGAATTGAAACAGTAGTCACTTGACAGCTAAAGCAGTCATTACGAGGATCATTTCCCTTCATTCGCCTTCTGTGCTTCTTCGATAATAATGTCATTCGCATTCTCCATTTGAATGTAGGCATAACGCCCTCCGCCAGCTTCCGCGAATTGCTTTAAACGGTACCCAACCGAGTTATCTTCTTCTTTACTATAATAAAAAACCGACAGGTCTTTACCTTCATTTTTATTGCGTTCTATCATAGTGAGGGTACGTTTGAGCGTCTCAAATGCACCGTCGGTAGCGAGAATTATTTTATTATTTCCATTTTTTAAATAATTGTCTTCCAGTGTTTTGTAAGCTCTTCGGAGACCGTTTTCTACATCTGACTGACCGGAGGGTTTGAGCTTGGTCAGAGCGCGATAGATGATTTCTTTTTCGGTCGAAGAGGTGGGTTCGAGTACCACACGTACTTCACCGGAAAAGGTGACGATACCGACCTTATCTTCGGGACGCATGACATCTACGAGGTGTTTGAAAGAGCTTTTGAGTAGCTGCAATTTTTCGGGCGTATTCATAGATTGAGAGACATCAAGCAAGAAAATAAGGTTGTTGGGCGCATAGCCTTCAAGGACGTTGACAGCGACATTCAAGGAGTCGAGAAACTTGCTATCTGCCAGACTGCCTTCCCTGCCGGGGCGCACGGTTTTATCGTCGATGTGCCTGACTCTAAACCAATGCGGTTCTTCGACCATTTTAATCAATTGTACTTGCGAAGAATCGACAAAATGATTGTATTGTAAAATCAAACCGCGCCCGACACGGTTGAATTTATCCAATATCCGACGGTTGTAATAATAGTAATTCGGTGATTGCAATTCATAGCGCATATCGCTCATGTCTGCGGTCATGTATTCGCGCGCATAAGCGCGAATATCACTCGCCAATTTGAGGACAAAATCATAACGAACATACACGCCTTTATCATAATGTTTGCCTTGATAGGGCGTACCCGTGAGGCTTTCGTGTTCGGTTTCGCGGATGAGTTCCATCGCCACGTCGAGGTTGCTCATCGCGGCAGCTACTTTGATGACATTATTTTGGCGCAAAGCATAGAGAATACGCCGAGCAGGGTCGGCAAGGCTTTTTAATTGGAGGGCATGGCGGATATATTCATTTGTAGAGGAGGCGCGATAGTGATTTCCTGCGTTTTCGAGTACCATGATAATCTGTACATTCGCACTTCTGAATCCCTCAAAATGCGTTTCACATCTGTCCAATAATTTGTACAAACTCGTCAATTTTTCTTCACTTTTATATGCTCTTTTTGAAATGTGTTCTTCAATTTCAATACTGATTTTTATAATACTATCCATACTTTCTTTCATCTGTTCGGTGCTGTTATTGAGCGAATTGCGATGAGAAGAAGGCAGGTTGGCTCCGGTGTCGAATACGCGCGTATAGGCATATTCGGGGTCTTTATTGAAAGTGAGTGTTTCGAGAAAATTGTAATGTTCGTATTTAAGAATGGACTTGCGCTGAAGTGGGTTGATGTTCATATATTCGAGCATCTTGAAGTTGAGTTTGCCGAGTTCGACACGGTAGCCCCATAGCGCATGAATGTAGTCATTGGCAAGTTCGGCGTAGGCATTATAGGCTTGTTGGGTTTTGGCAGTCAGTATCTTGCGTTCTTGTGCCTGCGACAAGATCGGCAGGATAAAAAGCAGTAGTCCCAGATAATATCTCATCTTTGTTCGTATTTGTATTTGGTAGTAGGTAGTAGGTATTTGGTATCAAGTATTAAGTATGAGGTATGCCCCGTCTTGATACTTGATACCAAATACCTACTACTTATTGTCGCAACATCGCCAAAGCATGACACATAGCGAGTTGTTCTTCGGGACTCAAATTGGAATTGTCAATCACTACGGCATCTTCGGCTTGTTTGAGGGGGCTGTCTTCTCGGGTGGAGTCGATATGGTCGCGGTGTTGTAGATTTTTGGCAATTTCTTCGTTGCTAACGGTCTGTCCTTTGCCTTGCAATTCAAGTAAACGTCGCTGAGTACGCACTTTAATATTGGCAGTCATAAACAGTTTCAATGGAGCATCGGGAAACACCACCGTACCAATGTCGCGTCCGTCGAGTACTACGCCACTTCCTTTCCCCATTTCTTGTTGTTGCTGTACCATTGCACGGCGTATGGCGGAGATTGCGGCTACTTCGCTGACTCGTTGATTGACGTACATTTTTCGGATATTTTCGCTGACATTTTTTTCATTTAAAAAAGTCATATTTTCCCCTTCTATCGTCTTGAATCGAATGTCGATACTGTCCAACATTTGCCCGACGGCTTCTGCGTCGTGGATGTCAATATTATTTTCGATACAATACAAAGTGACTGCCCGATACATTGCTCCCGTATCAATGTAAATATAATCTAAGGTTTTGGCAAGAGCTTTGGCAAGCGTACTTTTTCCGCAGGAAGCATAACCATCTACCGCAATAATGATTTTATTCTCCATTGTAGCAAAGATAAGAAGCTGTTTAAATTTTCCTTTGGAAATTTTTTATCAATATTTGAAGTAAGTAAAAAATTATGTATAAGTGTTTGGTAAATAATTTTTTATGAAAAAGTATTTACAACCATAAATCTTTATAAATATTATCAAAAGAATTGAATCTTATCAATTCAAAGCCAACAGCATTCAGGAAGAGTTCTTTTCCGCCAGAATCGGTGAGAGGTTGGTGATTAGTGACTGGTGACTGGTCAATGTAGGGTTTTGCAAAGTAAAATCTACTAAAAAAACCGGTAGTGCTATATATGCAATGCTACAACCACAAAGGACACTAATCCAGATAGCTATCGGGATGGGTGCAGGACAAATTTTTAATCTGCCTCGTACCGACGACTCTATCCGTCGCGGGAAAGTACCGAGCCACTTGACGGCTAAAGTCGTCAGTACAGTGGCATTTCAAAATAAAATTAAAAATTTGTCCTGCACCCATCCCGATAGCTATCTGGATTAGTGTGCTTTGTGGTTCAACAGCATTACATTTGTAGGACTACTAAAAAACCAAAAACCAGTCACCGAATTAACCAATCACTATTTGCTCCACAAAAATTATCGAATAAGCGTCAATTCACCCGAATAGGGTCGTCTTACACCATCAATAAATTCAACTTCAACGAAATAAACAAATATGCCTTGATTCAATTCTTCGCCATTCATCGAACCATCCCAACCACTTGCGGGATTATTGGGACTGGTATTGATGCTTTCAAACACGATTTCGCCCCATCGGTCAAAAACCCGTAAAACCTTGATTTGCTTCACAGCCTCACCACCATGCACCATAAAGACATCATTGACATTATCTCCATTCGGCGTAAAGGCATTGGGTATAAAAACAGGTTGTTTTTTACTAACAAAAATAGTCACGTCTGCCTCTGCACGACAGCCTTCATCCGTAATGATTGTGAGTGAATAAGCCGTTTGAAAAGTAGGCGCGACAACTGGATTAGAGCAGTCATTACAACTCATATCACCCAACGAAGTCCAGAGATAAGTCGCTCCGACAAATTGATTTAACGAAGTCTCCAAAACGATTGATTCACCAAAATCTATCGTCGTATTCTCAGGAATGTCGATGAGCAACTCTAAGGGTTGTTCGACGATAGTAGTATCGGTTTGAATACATCCTGCTGCGTCCTTTACATATACGGTATATATACCCGCCGTAAGTCCGTTCAATTCGGAATCGGATTGATAGTTCTCTCCGTTTGGAGAGTAAGAATACGGTGGAAGTCCGCCCGATACATTTATATTGATACTGCCATCACGATCACCAAAACAGGTAGCAGGTGAACTGCTGGCATTAACTTGTATTTGAGCAGCAGAAGCAATGGTAGCACTGTCCGTAACCATGCAGCCTTCTGAATCTGTAACACTTAGGGTGTGGATGCCTTGAGCAAGCATATTCGCCGAAGGCGTATTTTCATTATTATCCCATAAAAAAGTATAAGGTGGTGTGCCGCCAAGTGCGTTTGCGGTTGCTGTGCCGTTGTCTGTACTGCCACAAGATGTGCCGTTGACACCGGTGATGGTGGCGGTCAATTCGTCGGGCTGGATGATGTTTGCAGTGGCTCTTATTGTGCAATTATTAGCATCGGTAATGCTGACCTGATACGTGCCTATGCCGAGTCCTGCGGGGTTTTGTACGTCGGGGGCATTGTCCCAGTCAAAGTCGTAAGGCTCGACTCCGCCTTCGATGTCGAGGGTAATCATACCGTCATTGTCACCAAAGCAAGCAAGTGTATCGCCTATCGCAGTGACAGATAAAGCTGCATTGGTACTGACCATAGCTTGGGCTGTGGCAGCGCAGTCGTCAGCATCCGTTACGGTGACAGTATAAGTACCGGGCAGGAGCCCTGAAATGGTGGAAGTGGTTTCCCCGTTGTCCCATTCGTAAGTATAGCCGCCGACACCGCCCATAGCTTCGACGCTTAGGCTGCCGCTGATATCGCCGTCGCAATTTATGGTGTCATTCGTAACGGTCAATGTCATACTACTATTAACGGAATTAATGGCTATGGTAGCTGAATTGTTACAACTATTTACGTCTGTAACGGTCACTTGATATATACCTGCGAGCAAATTATTAGGGTCTTCGATGCCGTCGAGTGCGTCTTCGTTCCAATCGTAGGTATAAGGTTCTACTCCGCCTGACACTTCGAGGTCGATGCTGCCGGGCTGACCACAATCGGTGTCAGTACTTTCTATCTCAATATTGAGTTCGCCAACTGTAATTTGTACAGTATCAGTAAGCGTACAACCTTGCTGTGTCATGGCAGTGACGATGTATGTAGTACTGACAACAGGAAATACGATTGGGTTAGGAATATCAGAATAATCTAACCCGACAGCAGGCGACCAACTGTAATCGACATTGAAACTGGAGGCAGGGTCACAAATTGTAAATCGAGTATTGGGTCGTCTATCAGAGATATATTCTGGTTGGATAACACATCCGTTAGCATTGTCTCTTCTATCAAATAAAACCGAATTATAACCGGTTTTTGTATAAAAAACATGGTCGTAACTACTCCACGTGTTTTCATCATTATTAAAACAAATATTAAGGATAATATTGGATGTACCATCCCATTGATAAGGTTCATCTAAGGTGTAAGTATTCCACCCCTCTTGAGTATTTTGTTGTTGTCGGGTATAAACATATTCCAAATCATCTGCAAAAACATCGTCTGCCTGAAAGGTCTCAATATCGGTACAACCCATTCTTATGGTAAAAAAGTTATAAGGATTGACACTTTTTTGGTTACTAATTTCAAAGGCAATTTCAGTAATCAGCCCATCGGTCAATCCGGCATTTTGCAAATCAAAAGCGGAGTACAAGATTTGTGTACGTCCATCCTCATAATATTGAAGATAAGGCGTTCCGCTTTCATCGTCAACATTGGTTGGTCCGGTAGAGGTGATGTCTGTTCCTATGTCTATCGTAGTAGCTTCATTAGCACAATTGGTCAATATCGCACCACAGGCATCAATATCAAGAATGGTAGTAACTTGCGTGGCAAGTTGGACGGGTGTACCGGCACACACACTTGCGATTTCGGGCATGGCAATAAGGGTGCTTTCTGCCTGAATATTGACTTCATCTGACACCGTGCAAATGCCGTCGTCATAAGTAAGCGTATATGTGATAGGGGAGGAAACCGTAGCAATTGGGTTTCTTATATTGGGATTGTTCAAACCCGTTGTTGGAGTCCAGCTATATGTGCCTGTATTAGAACCGCCAATGAGGTTAGCCGTAAGTCGAATGTCTTCAGCCGTATCGGAACATATTAAGGTGTCGGATGCTATAACCTCTATGCCTGGGACGAGTATTTCGTATCCCAATACCTGAAAACCATAGACCGGACAAGCATCATCTTCGATGATCATAGCAAAACTGTGATTGCCTGCATCGTCAGGAGTCGTTGACCAATTGAAGGAAGCGGTAATGGGATTTGTACCAACTACGGTAAGGGTAGCGTCAGGGATAGAAAGCGCGAGATTGTCCATAACTGCCAATACATCTGCCATGTTGTTGTCCTCCGCCTGAATGTCAAAAGAGAGGGTATTTCCGGCGCATACTTGGAAGGTACTTCCGTCAAATTGTCCGCCACTGATGTTGGAAGGCGTATTAATGATAGGTATTTCATTGAGACAATCAATGACCACTACCTGCATATCGCGTATGGTCGAACCAATCAGTTGCCCATCGCGATATTCTTTGACCAAAACCGCCACGATACCGATTTGTGCCAAGCCGGGCGTAAGCCCCATTTGCCCTGACTCGGTGTCGAATGAAACGCTGTTTGGCGGTGTCGTTTCAATAGGATAGGTCGGACTGAATCCAGTTACATAAGGCACGGTATTATTCGAGCCACTCAAAGGCGCGGCAAGTTGATAGACCAATGAATCTCCCTCTACATCATACACGCCGTGATTGTAATTAAATTCTTGCCCTACACATATATAAGGTACAGGTGGTGTGGTGAATACGGGAGCATTGTTGCAGCTTACGCTAAAATTATTTAAAAGTGACTCTACGTATAAAGGGTAACTTTCGGCATTGATAGAGTTAGTAATTGCACCGTTTCTATTTCTTAAAGAAAAACTTAAAATCCAATCTTTGCATTGCTCAGGAAAGGTATAAATCCCAGTATAAGTAAATTGTTCTACACCTTGTAATGTACCTCCGTTGCAAGTGCTATTTTCGAGTTCGCCATCGCAAGTTGGTGATATTTCTACAGAAAGTTCACCATCGGGTTGGGACTGTACATCCAAGGATATGGTATCTCTGATACCACAACTCGCCGAAAAAATATTAATCTTAGGTGGCAGTTCTGTATCTATTCCGGGTGCAGGTACACTACCCATGCAGTCACGATAAAAGGTCAAGGTAACTTCATAAGTGTTATTATTCAGACAAGAATAAGTGAGGTCAGCACCTACGGCATGAGTTGCCATTAGGTGTTGAGTATTTATCAATGAAAAAATAGCTGTCAATACAAGCGAAAAAAATATTTTTTTTCGCTTGTATATAAAACATAACACGTGTGGTCTCTTGTGTTTGTATTGTTTGTATAATACATTCATATTTCAGGTCAGGTTTGGGTATCGGATAATGATAAAAGGGAAGGTGTAAAATGTATGGTAGGTAGTAATAGGTATTGAGTATTAGGTATCAAGTATCAAGATATAATTGCCCCGTCTTGATACTTGATACTCAATACCTATTACTACCTACACCAGATTTCACACCTCAATATTCGACATTATAGACACGAAAGTTTATCTCACGCCCGAATGAAAAAATCATACCGAAACGCTTGCTTTGATATGCGGATGCGGATAGTAGTCAAACAGTTCGAAATCTTCATACGTAAAATCGAAAATAGAAGTTACATTAGGATTGATTTTTATATTAGGCAAAGAACGTGGAGAACGAGTGAGTTGTAGTCGGGCTTGGTCGAGGTGATTGAGGTAAAGATGTACATCTCCGAAGGTATGAATAAACTCTCCGTATTTGAGCTTGCACACTTGTGCCACCATCATAGTCAGCAGGGCATAAGAGGCAATATTGAAAGGAACACCCAAAAAAGTATCGGCACTTCGTTGGTACAATTGACAAGACAATCGCCCCTCCGAAACATAAAACTGAAACAAACAATGACAAGGTGGCAATGCCATACGCTCTATCACGCCCGGATTCCATGCACAGACAAGGTGGCGACGGCTATTGGGCTTGTTTTTTATTTGATTAATAACGTTCATAAGCTGGTCAATCGTCTTACCGTCGGCGGTTTTCCAGCGTCGCCATTGTTCGCCGTAAACCGGTCCGAGGTCGCCGTTTTCATCTGCCCATTCGTCCCATATTCGTACTTTATTTTCTTTTAAATATTGAATATTGGTATCACCTTTTATAAACCACAACAATTCATGTATGATAGACCGTAAGTGTAGCTTTTTGGTTGTCAGCAAGGGAAAACCCTCATTCAAATCAAAACGCATTTGATAGCCGAATGTGCCGATAGTGCCAGTGCCGGTGCGGTCGCCACGCTCTGTGCCGTTGTCTAAGATATGTTGTAGCAGATTAAGGTATTGTTTCATCGAATTGATAGTTGATTTACATGTAAATTGCAAAGGTAAGGGATAATGAGAGAATGAATGAGTTTTGAATGAATGAATCAAGCGAATATGATGTGATTCATTCAAAATTCATTTTTTTTGCCAAAAGTTGAGTTTGAACTTGAACTTTATATAAATACTAAATCTGTTCATCCGAAAATACTATTCAACGTTTTAAAAGACAATAAAATGGTGATGACGATGACAATAACACCCATAATATTGATGAGAATACTGTTAGTATAATCGCCGAGTATTTTTTTTGAATTAGAAATATACAACAAATAAACAGCAACCAATGGCAGCAACAAGGCATTGGTAATCTGAGCAAATTTGATGATAAGCACAGGCTTTAATCCCGTCATTGCGACCAAGACACCTATACTCAGAATCAAAATCCACACAGCGCGAAACTTAGCATTTTTTTCACCTTTTTCCCAACCAAACAAACCTTGTGCTGCGTAAGCGGCGGCGAGTGGTGCGGTGAGGGTAGAACTCAATCCGGCTGCAAGCAACCCTAAGCCCATTGCCCACTTTGCCGTTGTGCCAAATAGTGGTTCGAGTTGGGTAGCGAGGTCTTTGGCGGAGGTTACGGCTTCGATTTGTCCTTGCGAAGCAGCAGCCGTAATAACAATCAACATAGAAATCAAACCACCCAAAATAATCGCTACGGCATTTTCGATACGCACATCTTTGAGTGTGGCATTTTTATCCCATTTTTTGGAAATCGTAGAGGCGTGAAGGAACAGGTTATAAGGAACAACCGTCGTACCAATCAAACCCATAATCAACAAAAAGTGGTCATCAATACCCGAAGGAATAAAGCCTTTGGCGATAGCACCGAAGTCAGGCTGTACGATAATCGCAGTAGCGAGAAAGCACAGACTCATCAGGATAACCAGAAAAATAAGCAGGTTTTCTATCAATTTGTATTTGCCAAAATAAAGCAGTAAAAAACTCATACTGCCGAGTAGGAGTGGGAGTATTTTTAGTTCGCCGACCATCAGGTGCAGCCCTAGCACGCCACCAGAAATATTGCCTGCTTCATAAGCTGCATTACCAATCAAAATCGCGCCGATTACCAGAAAGAAGACCAAGTATCGCGCGATACCTTTTGAAAATTGACTGTTGATAGCCTCGCCCAAACCAGAGCGCGTAATAAAACCCAAACGTGCCGACATCTCTTGCAATATCATCGTGGCTATGGTAGAAAACAACATTGCCCAAAGGAGCATGTAACCCGTTTGTACGCCCGCCATTGTGCAGGTCGTCAGCGTACCGGGACCAATAAAAGCGGCAGCTACGAGTGTGCTTGGACCAAAGTATTTTTTCATAATAAAACAGGTGTTGTCGGCGGTTGGTCAGTCCGTTGTCCGCCGTTGTTATAGAAATTTGCTTGACATTAAACTGCGGACAATATTATTCATTTACTCATTTTAAAAGCATACAAGGCAAAAGAAGCCAGCCAATGTTGTCCGGCATAGTCGCCATCCGTGATCTTATCGAGTGAATATTTAAGGTGTTGATTGGCGAGTTGCTCGGCATTTTTATTGCCTTTCAAAGGATAGAGACACCAAGCCCGTGAAAAATTCAAACCATCCAAATGTACGAGTTTTCCGTCGGAACGGTCAAGGACTTTTGCGGGTTTGAGGCGGAGCGTTTCGTCGGTCAATTCCGGTAAAAAATCGCCCAACCATATTTCAAATTCCTTTTCTGACAATACTTTTCTCATAATATCAATTTCTTGCAAACAAGGCGACAAGAAGTCATAACCGCTTGGTTCCCAACTAATAGGACAGCCTTTATCATTTTGATAAAAACGAATGGCATTTTCCCGAATTGCGTCTGCCAATGCAGCATCATTTACAGTCATCGCATAGTCATAAGCAAAGCTCAATCCGAAAGCCGTATTGCTATGCTCACCCACACGAATGGGGTAGACCAGTTTGGGCAAATATTCTATGTAAGCATTGGAAATATAATCGGCAAGTGGCTGCATATTGGCGTACCATTCTTTTGCATCGGGGTCATCCCAAGTGTAGAGTTCTTCTTGTAATTTGAGTAACCATGCCCAGCCGTAAGTTCGCTCGAATGACTTGGTATAGCGATTCATTGAAAAATACTCGACTTCCTTTTCGATATTTTCTTTAGTGAGGTTCAGGTGTAATTTTTGACGTGCAGAGTCTGCCGTTTCGAGGTTCGGAAATTGCTTCATCAGATACACCAGCGACCAATGCCCATGCACTGCCGAATGCCAATCAAAACAACCGTAAAATGCGGGATGATGTACTTGTGGCAAGTCGCTGTCTTCGGGTTTGGAAATGGTGTGACCCGCCTTATACGGAAAAGGCTGTGTGATACAAGCCATTGGCAATTCGGCAAGGCGATTGGCTTGGGCGAGGTCGAGGCGGATGTCGGTGGTGTGTGCTTCGGGCATAGATGTAGTTGGTTGATTGTAATTGAAACAAGTAGTGAATAGGAGTATGGCGAGGAATGGTGTGATGTGTTTCATGGTGTAATTTAGGGAAAAAACGTAACACGGACATTCTTGTCTGTAAAAAATATATTCGCAGTTCATTTGTAGCAAACAAGAATGTTTATTTTGCATTTTTTTTGAAACAAAAAGTATTTAACAATTGTTTTACTGAAAATTTTCCGTTAAATTTGTTCAAACAAAAAAAGAAATATTATGCCAAATTTTGCGAATATACATGACGTTGTGGACTATATCATCATTCAAACGAAGGGTGATACAGAAATGCCGTTGAGTCATTTGAAATTGCAAAAATTATTATACTACGTACAGGCTTGGCATTTGGCAAATTATGATGAAAAACTATTTGCCGAAGATTTTCAGGCGTGGATTCACGGACCTGTTAACAGAGAGATTTTTAACCGATTCAAAGAAACCAAAATCTTGTACTCAGATATCGGAATGGAAGATGTACAAAACGAATCCGTTAAACTTGTTTTGACAGAAGAACAAAAAATCTATATTGATTCGGTTTTGGAAGTGTATATGCCATATTCAGGTGCACAGTTGGAGGCATTGAGCCATCAAGAAGCCCCATGGCGAGATACGCGTAAAGGTTTATCTCCCGTTGAACGTTGCGAAAAAATTATTGAACCAAATTTAATCAAAAACTACTACAAGAGCCTAATTACCCATGAGCAACAAGAAGCCTAAGGGAAAAATCCCTAAACCAAATGTATCAAAGCGTCCTACTGTTAAAAGACCCAAAAAAGATATTCCTTCCATTAACTGGACATTTTCATTTTCTTACTTCAAGCAGATTCCATATTTTGGCTTAGATAGATCTAAATCTAAATGGTTCGTCTCCTTTCTGAATCGTTTGAGTGATTTATCCAAAATGACTCGAAGCGATATTGAATCTAATAAAAAAATAAGCAGCGACTTTCGTTATCACAAAATTAATTGGAATATCAAGAATGTTCCCATAAAAAGAAGCGACTTAAATTGGATACCTAATGATTATCTTGAAAATGAGGAAGAATTTCCGCTTATTCAATTTCAAATTAGTAAAGCATTTGGAAGAATTGTCGGTTTTTGGGATGAAAATAAGGTGTTTTCTATCGTTCTGCTTGACCCTTTACACAATATTCAGCCTTCTAAAAAGTACCATTATAAAGTGGACGATTGTTATCCTTTGAGTTGTGAATATTCATCTTTGTTGAAAGACATTGATGACATAAAAAGTAAGCATCAACCCTGTGAAAAATGCCAACTTCACACTGATTTAAGCCAACTGCCAAAAATAAAAGAACCATTCAATTTCATTATGTGTTATTTGGATGATAGTAGCCGCGATTTGTTTTTTGAGAAATTAAAAGGAAAAAATGTAAGTGATATTATTGAGTTGGGATTGATTGCGGATGATGCGTAATCTACGCTTCAACAAATAAAGCCTCCAAGCCCAAATCATTATCCACCAAACCTAAGCTGTGTTGATTCTGTGTCATTCCATTAGCGGTAATTAAGGTGATAAAAATCTGTTTTTTAGTTTTTGAAATGGCTGTAAATATCTGTCTTTTTTGACGCAATTTATCAGCATATTCCTTGTTTATCAGAAACTTATCTTTATGAAATTTTAATTCACACAAATTAATAATGCCGTCATTGCGATCTATGAGCAAATCAATTTGTGTACCTGCGAAGTCATCATTTCCCGAAAAAGTAAAAGAAGAGGTCTCGGAATATATGCCTCCAATATCGAGCGATTTTTCGATTTGCGAGGTATGTTTCAGACACAAACTTTCAAAGGCATAGCCCGACCACGATTTGTACATAGAAGTTTGGCTGAGTCGCTGCCATAGTCCTTTTTTCTGAACTCGTTTTTTTTCAATAAAATGCAAATAAAACAGCGAATATTCATCCGTGAGTCGGTAGAGCATTTGCTTTTTCTTTTTTCCGAATGGATAATACGATGATACAAAGCCCGAATAGATGAGTTCCCGGAGAATTTTTGTAATACCGCCACCCTCTCGTAAGCCCGAAATTTGTACGATTTCTTTGCGAGTCAGACCTTTCCATTTCTGCCCCAATGCACGTACCACTGCGATGTGATTATCTGCTTTTTCAAATAAAGCAGGGTAAAGACTCTCAAATTCGTCACGTAATAAACCAAATTCCGAAAAACAAATATCATCTATATTCTGCACCGCACTTTTCCCAGCTTGTACCTCTTTGAGATAATGCGGAATCCCGCCCATAATCATGTACAATTGAGCGACTTGATAATGATTTAGGTTAATATTTTTTGAATCAAAATAGGCTTTTGTTTCTCGTAAAGTAAAAGGTTTCAGTTGAATACGTTTTGTGATTCGATTGTGCAGACCTCCACGATTTTGCACTACTCGCTGAATCATCCATGAGGCAGCCGAGCCACAAATAACGACCAGAATATTGTTTTTCGATGCCCAATTATTCCAAAAAAAACCAAAGGCTTCCAAAAAGCCTGATTTTTTGGATGCCAGCCACGGCAACTCATCAAAAAACAACACACGCTTACGCTTTATTTTGGGTTTATTTTCCAAAACTTGAATCAGTTGGCGAAAAGCAGCTAACCAATTTATCGGAACAATTAAATCCGTATTGCGTCCGGCAAAAGCATTCACCAGAAAATGAAAATTTCCGATTTGAGGCTTAGAAATAGTATTTTGGATGCCTGTAAATTCAAGGTCAATGTTATTGTTAAGCACCGAGCGTACCAAGAAAGTTTTCCCAACCCGTCGCCTACCAATGACTGCCACCATTTCCGGTTCGGGTGAACGAAATGCCTCTATCAAAATATCTTTTTCCTGTTGTCTGCCAACTAATTCTATCATAGCTTAAAAATTCATAACTTGCGAAATATGAGTGTTTTTACCTACATTTCGCAAGCTATAAATTTTTTTTCAATAAAACAAAAAATACTCAATAGTTGTTTTGTTGGAAGTTTTTCGTCAAGTTTATACTGTGTTTTGTAAATAATACAAAATATTCCTAAATAAAGTCTAATGATGAAGATTACATTGAAGTTAAAAAAAATAAGCATACATCCAACCATTTAACTAAAAGTTTCGTTATAATAAATGTACGTCCGAATGAGCATCTTCCAAATAGTTTGCTTAACTTGGTACGATAATTGGAAAAACCTCATAAAAGGGTTCTTTCACAGTGAGAATTTTTGTTAAATCATATTAAGTAATTACATTTGCAAACTTGTTTGTAAAATTAATTAAAACTCAAATAGAAGAAATGAAAAAGATATTTTCTCTTATTACATTATGTGCGCTTGTAGCCACTGCTGCATTTGCCCAGCCAACCAAAGAAGAAGTAAAAGCAACACCGCAATTGAGCGAAATTAAACCGGCTTTTGACAGACCTGCTAAGAAAGCTACCGTGCCGAGTGCGCCAGTGCTTGAAGTTGCAGAAGAAGTACAAGAAGTAGAAATTGCTGAGGGTCCTAAGATGACTTTTGAGCAAACTACTGTTGATTACGGTGATATTGAGCAAAACAGTGATCCGCTTCGTACATTCCAATTCGTGAATGACGGTAGCGAGCCACTTATTATCAAACATGCTAAAGGTAGCTGCGGATGTACTGTACCTAAGTACCCGAAAGAGCCTATCATGCCGGGTGAAAGTGCGGTTATCGAAGTCAGATACGATACAAAACGCATCGGACCATTCAACAAAAGTATTCGTTTGACAACGAATGTAAAAGAGCAGCCTCTTATGCTTTACATCAAAGGTAAAGTCAGCAAAGCTCCTGCGGGACTTCCTGCAGCACCTTCTAATCTGAATGGTTTTTAAGAAACTATAAAATAGTTTTGAAAGATATAAAGCAGCGTGTATTCCACGCTGCTTTTTTTGTTTGTGGTGGTGAGGATTTCTTTCCCTATAAGGAATGAAAAAACAATAAATACTACATCTTGACTTGTTCTTTTTCCTTTATACTTCACCAAATTCTCCTTAAATAACCCGTTATTCGCGTCAAATTTGGCTCGTGTAAAGAAAAAATAACGGCATGAAGATGTAGCGTTTATTATCTTTTCATCCCTAAAGAGGTTTCTCATAGAAATAAAACCCTACCCAAAGTATCCAAAAATAAGCCGTTTTGCATCCTGATGAGAACCTGTCCTGCAATTTGATTCGGGAATCTGTCAGTTTTTGGCAAAAGTTGAGGATTAAACTAATATTTGTTATTGTTGGATTGTTTCGCTACGCTGATTGTTAAATTGTTATTATGCTTTTGCTACGCAAAAAATCGTTCAACTATCAAACGATCAGCGTAGCGAAACAATCTAACAATGGTAGTGCTTATGAATTGAAGCAGCAGTGGCTTCGCTACATTAGGACATAAAAAAAGCTGAATACCAAAATGAATTGGTACTCAGCTTTTTACTTTGTGGTCCGATATTTCAGGACAATAGAATGCTTACTGGTTAGAAGTTTTGATAACTTTAACGTCTTCAGTAGCAGACTTAAGCTGTGCTTTAGCACCTTTTGTACAAGTTTTTGCACATGGCTTAGAACAAGCTTTTTTCTTAGTACCGTCAGCATTGAGGCTTACACCTTTTGCTTTTCCTTTCGAGCAAGCTGCTTTTTCGGCAGCAGTGCAAGACTTCTTAGCAGGAGCAGCATTGACGAATTTCTTAGAATCTGAGCAGTATTTTACTTCATTGTAAGCAACTTTACCGGAAGCAGCACAAGTGCTTTTCTTCATGTAAGAAACTTTACCGGAAGCAGCGCAAGTACGCTTTTCTACGTCAGGGTTGGCTGTGAGAGCGGCTGCAACAGATTTGCTACATGCTTTTTTATCAGCTTTACTACATGCTTTTTTCTCAGCACCAGCTACTGTGATAGCACTTGCATCGTCCATAGCAGGAGCAACATTGACAAATGCCTTAGAATCAGAGCAGTACTTTACATCTGCATAAGAAACTTTACCGGAAGCAGCGCAAGTGCTTTTCTTCACGTAAGAAACTTTGCCCGAAGCAGCGCAAGTACGCTTTTCTACATCAGGATTGGCTGTGAGAGCGGCTGCAACAGATTTGCTACATGCTTTTTTATCAGCTTTGCTACATGCTTTTTTCTCAGCACCAGCTACTGTGATAGCACTTGCATCGTCCATAGCAGGAGCAACATTGACAAATACCTTAGAATCAGAGCAGTACTTTACATCTGCATAAGAAACTTTACCAGAAGCAGCGCAAGTTTTCTTTCTTGCGTAAGAAACTTCACCTGCATCGCTTACTTTTTTGACGATAGAACGGTCTTGCATCATAGCAGCATCAGCTGATTTTGCGCAAACTTTGCCCGGTGTAGCGTCAGCTACTTTTACAGCAGCAGTTTTGCTACATGCTTTTTTAGTTGTAGCAGCAGTTTTGGATTTTGTACATTGTGCCTGGATAGCAGATGTGCCGACGAAAGCAAAAACCGCTATCAATAAAAGAATTTTCTTCATAATAAATTAGATTATCTTTAACTGTTAAAGAATTAAATTTTGAACTTACAAATTCAAAAATAGTGAAATTGTGTTTCGTTTCAAAGAAACACAAAAGATTTAACAAAGTTTAAACATCAAAATGTCGCAGACCCTACAATCTGGCTATTATTGTACGATTGCCTTTGACCTTTTGGTTCATTTCTACTTCAATTTTCGTACCGAGTGGCAAAAATAAATCGACCCTCGAACCAAACTTGATGAAGCCCATATCCGTACCTTGTATCACTCGTTCGCCTTCTTCTACATAATTGACGATACGCTTGGCGAGTAATCCGGCGATTTGGCGGAGCATGATTTCAGCATCACCATTGCCAATAACGGTGGTGGTACGTTCATTTTCGGTAGAAGATTTGGGATGCCATGCGACGAGGTATTTGCCGGGATGATATTTGAAATAATTGACCGTGCCGCTAATCGGATTGCGATTGACATGTACATTGGTGGGAGACATAAAAATGGAGATTTGAAGGCGTTTATCTTCAAAATATTCCGGCTCATAAGCCTCTTCAATGACGACGACTTTGCCGTCGGCAGGAGCGTAAATGATATTGTCATCGGCAATTTGAATTTCCCGACGCGGATTGCGGAAAAATTGTAAAACAATCAAGAAAAATAAAACGGATAATATGCCTACTTTCCAATGCAGATCCGAATTATACGGAGCTAATTGATAAGCTATACCATTCACGCCGAGTAGTAGCAGAATAGATAAAATAATAATAACGATACCTTCTCGATGTATCTTCCACATAATTTTTTCTTCTTTTCTTTCAAGTGGGAATATACCCCTGATTTAGTTTGTTGGTTTATTTAGTTTATAAAGTTTATTAGGTATTAAATGAATTTTGCTATGCAAAATTGCTTTTTAAAAAACGATACCACGTTGGTGGGGGTGCAGGACAAATTTTTAATTTTATTTTGAAATGCCACTGTACTGACAACTTTAGCCGTCAAATGTCCCCGGTACTTTCCCGCGACGGCTAAAGTCGTCGGTACGAGGCAGATTAAAAATTTGTCCTGCACCCGTTGGTGGTGTAACGCCATTTTAGACTGTAAAACTAACAAAAACTGGAAAATATGGTTGTATTTGCCCAATGTGACATTGTTTAAAACGAATAAAGCGACTGAAAACATTGTATTTGCGTGTGTTATAGGCGCGTTAAAGAATTGTTAAGGAATGAAGCGTAAACAAATTTACTTTATTTGACTCGTTTCTAAATTGGGAGCGCAAGGTACAAATAAGCGAAGGGAATTACGAAAATAAAAGCATCAAAACGATCGAGAAACCCTCCGTGTCCGGGCAGAAGATTGCCCGAGTCTTTGATATTTACGCTTCGCTTGAGCATCGACTCTACCAAGTCGCCGAGTACACCAAATACAGAGGTAATCGCGCCAAGTATAAGCCAGTTAGTCAGATTGATGTTTTTTAGAATATTTAATTGGTTGTAGGCGAGATAGATGAGCGCGCCTGCTACTATTGCACCAAATAATCCGCCTATTGCACCTTCCCATGTCTTTTTGGGTGATATGCGTGGAAATAGTTTGTTTTTACCAAAAGCCCGTCCCGAGAAATATGCTGCTATATCACTTGCCCAAACCATTAATAAGATGCCGAGGATGAGGTAAGGTGTAAATTCCCTTGACGTTCTTTCGACGCTCATGGCAAGCACTAATGCTATCGGAAAGCCTATATAAAGAATACCCAAAAACAGGTGAGCGATATTTGAAAAGGGAAGTTTTGCTTGAGCAAATAATTCGATAATAAGTAGTAAAAATACGCTTGCCGCGAAAATGTACAACACAATTACTTCGGGAATAATTCCTATCGGAATACAGGCAGGCAATAGTCCCATTGTTACGCCGAGTATTTTTCGATACATTGACGAGCCTCTGGGTTCATTTTCTAAGGTCATGCTCAAAAATTCCCACAAGCACAAAGCCCCAACTGCCATGAAAATTACCCGAAATGACCATTGATGCACCAGCATACCGCCAATGACTATCACGCCGAATATCACTCCAGTAATTACACGTTGTCTTGTTCCGCTCATGTTATTTCGTTTTATTGTTACATCAAATAGACTTTGTTTAGGAATATTTTGTATGCATGGAACTTTTGTATTTTTTCGATAATCGAGCCTCATTTTGAGACGCATACCCTATCCGATAGCTATCGGGAGGGCGAAAAATAGGGGAAGAGTATCGGAAAAAGACAATTTAGCTGCATACAAAAATTTTCTAAATAAAGTCTAATATGCAGAAAAATATTTATTTGTCAAATTTATCAACGCAATATTGTTGGGTGCAGGACAAATTTTTAATCTGCCTCGTACCGACGACTTTAGCCGTCGCGGGAAAGTACCGAGCCACTTGACGGCTAAAGTCGTCAGTACAGTGGTATTTCAAAATAAAATTAAAAATTTGTCCTGCACCCATATTGTTCGACTTATTTCCGTGCGATGATAACATATTTTTACGAATAATACCTTTTAAGGATGAAAAAACAATAAACACTACATCTTGACTTGTTCTTTTTCCTTTGTACTTCACCAAATTCTCCTTAATCCCGATAGCTACACGGCTTTTGCACCGCGAAAATATGTATTTCAATGTAAATCAAAATCTTATACTTTATTTTTTTTCTTAAAATGAAGCAAAATTAGCGTTTTTTTATCAAAATACATTTTTCATTAATTTTTAAATTATTTATAATCAATTATTTATGATTTTTTTCAGTGCAAAAGCCGTATAGCTATCGGGAGAAGATGTAGCGTTTATTATCTTTTCATCTCTTAAAAAAGCCTTTTTTGTTGTTACTTCAACTTATGTAGTGCGTCTTATAATACCCATAGATCCCTATATTTCAGCTATGAATGAGAAACATGAGAAAATAGAGGTGTTCGGTTCGACAATATTTACTAAGCAAATCACGCAGAAAGTTCCAAACACCAATGCTCCGACATTGGTTTTTTTGCATGAAGGACTTGGGAGTGTAGAGTTGTGGCGTGATTTTCCTCAACAATTGTGTGAGGCTACGGGCTTAGAAGGTTTTTTGTACGATAGGCGAGGCTATGGGAAATCTTCTCCATTGCTCGGTGAACAGGGACCGGACTATCTGAACGTAGAAGCTTGGGATATACTACCTGCCATTTTATCTACCGTAGGCATTAAAAATGTCATTCTGGTGGGGCATAGTGATGGTGGTACAATTGCATTGCTGTATGCTTCCAAATTTCCGGGTCAGGTAGTTGGAGTCATCAGTGAAGCTGCTCATGTTTTTATAGAAGAAGCAACTTTACGTGGTGTTCGCAATGCTCAATTGTCTTACGAATTGACGGGGCTACGCTCTCGTTTGGCGCGGTATCATGGCGAAAAAACGCAAGATATGTTCAAGAGTTGGTCACGAACTTGGTTGTCCGAGGATTTTAAAAATTGGAATATCGAACAGCATTTGTCCAATATAGTTTGTCCGGTACTTGCTATTCAAGGCGTTGAAGATCACTTTGGTACAGAGCGTCAATTGCGAAGTATCGTTGACAGAACAGGGGGTAGAGCGGAGGAATTGCTCATTCACGGCTGCGCTCATACGCCTCATTCGCAAGCCACAGAAAATGTATTATCTGCTATGCAAAATTTCATTAAAAGTGTCATGGACTGGTAATTCTATGCACTCCCGAATACACATTAAACCGCTCATTACGCAGAAAGCCGATTAGCGTCATATCATATTCTTCTGCCAATTGAACCGCCAAACTGGATGGAGCACTCACCGCAGCCATAATAGAAATCCCTGCCATTAAAGATTTTTGTACCAATTCAAAACTTGCTCGACCACTCACCAATATAATATGTTGATTTAATGGTAAAAGCTGTTGCTGAAATGCTGTACCGATGACCTTATCAAGTGCATTGTGTCTGCCTACATCTTCGCGAATGAGGACGAGGTTGCCTTCGATGTCAAAGAGTCCGGCGGCATGAATTCCGCCCGTTTGGGTGAAGGTGGCTTGGGCTTGACGAAGGGTGTCGGGTAAGGTATGAAAAGGTTGGATGTCAAGGCGAAGCGGGGCGGCAACAAGGTCGAAGGTGATATTGGTTTTGATGGCTTCAATGGAACTTTTACCGCATACACCACAGCTTGAAGTGGTGTAAAAATGACGATTTAATTGATTGATATTCAGTGAAATGTCAGGGTGAATGTCGATGATGACGTGATTGGATTCATCATTTGAGACTTGTATGTCTATGACTTCACTCGAATGAGTGATGATGCCTTCTGTGAATAAAAAACCCACTGCCAATTCAGCATCATTTCCGGGGGTACGCATGGTGACAGCGATACTTTTTCGTTGACGATGCTGAAGCGCACCATAGCGAATTTGTATTTCCAGAGGTTCTTCAGTAGCGAGTTGGTCAGTGACAGGTATGATTTGTCCGGCTTCTACTTTGTAAATTGCGGATTTTGTTGTGCGTCTGTCTGTTGTATTTGATGACATTTGATGATGCGTGAAGCGAAAAAAGTATGCGACATCTGTATATCACTTGAAGTAATCTTGATCAAGATGTTCTTGCTCACCTTGCCAAATATCAGAGTTGTCTGAGTTAGAAGCAGACGTTTTTGTTTGCTGTTCTTCTGTTAGATGTTCGCTATCTAAAGAAATTTCTATCATTTCTGTTTCCATCTCTTTTAGTCTATTGTGGGTGATATGATGTGGCTTCGGTAAAGGAAGTTGCTGTGTTTTTTTTATGACTTTTGTTGCACTCATATTTTTGTATTTTTTGTAAAGATACGGTTTTTTTGAAATGAATGCTATGGTTGAGCGTCCGATTTCTGAACGTTCTATTTTGTTTTCGTGTTGATTATTCCTCGAAAAATTTTAAAACATGATTCACGAAAAAAGGATTATCTTCTCTATGCAGAAAATGTCCTACATCATTATGTATGACCAATTGAAAATCATCATTCATCTTTTTTTTCATTTATTTAAACTGATTCAATACCAATGCGCCGTCCCTTTTTCCTGCAATAGCCATGACCGGAATTGTTGGGATTTGGGCATAAAACGAGTTAAGTGCCTTGTCTTTTCTTTTTTCATTAAAAGTCCAATAATAACCCAAAGCAGCTTCTAAGCGACCTTCCATCCGAAATGTTTTTTTCACTTCTTCGCTTGTGGCTTTATAGTTCTTCCAGTCGGGCGACCAACGCTCAAATAACATATCTATATATCGGTAGTTATTTTTTCTACCAGTGGTATAGCTTTTTTAGGATTGCTCAATTTCAAAAAATGTCGAGCCTTATAGAGCAGTAAAGGCGTAGGTTTTATAGCAGTAGGGTGTGGAATAGCCACCGTAATGCCCTTTATTATTTTTTCAGGACATAGATTGAACATGCTGTAAGCCACCGACGCTCCCCAGTCTTGCCCAATGACGTAATAGCGTTCAATGCCTAATTTTTTGGCTAATTTACGGATGTCATCTGCAATGGCTTTGGACGAATAATTACCATCGACAGGAATAGATGTCGGATAATAACCCCTCAAAAATGGCGCAATACAACGATATTCTTTGGATAATTCATCAATAGATTCATCCCATGTATTTGCCAAATCAGGGAAACCGTGTAGTAAAAATATCGTCTCACCTTCACCTTTTTCGATATAGTAGTAGTCAAGGTTATTGACTTCCGTATGTTTTATTGGATGCTTGCTTAAATTATCTGTATTCATCATCAGGTTTTCACTTTGTGCTATCAGATTTACACATAAAAGTACAAATAATAGTGATAGGTTTGATTTCATTTTTGTTGGTTGTGGATTAATTTTATCATAGGTAGCATAACGCCTCCGGCTTGTGTCGCGTATGAAATGTGGGTATTTACAAATTTACATAAATAGAATCAGTTAAGATGTCATTATCCATTAAAAAGCTATTAGCAAAGAACTTGGGAATGATATGTGACTTTGTCTTCACACTCTTTCTTGATTGACATAGTAGGCAGATGTCGTCTGGTGTTCTTTTCATATTTTAATAAAGTTAAAAAAGTATAAGCTACTCGTTATTTAAAGCTAAAATCACCTCCAAAAAATCTTGTGTTTTGATAACTTTGACAGCTGGAAATTTCACATTTTTAAGCATATTGAAATGTTTGTCATCCGTCACAATGAAGTCTGCGTTTCCACTAATAGCACAATCAACGAATTTATCATCATCTTCATCATTGACAAGTAATAACCATTTGAAAAATACTTCAATTTTTTCAACATGATTTGCCTGTACTAATAATTCAGATATGTTGGCAGCTACTATTGGACTTGCTTTTCTTTCAATGATTTCAGTATATTCTGTGAGTATTTCATTGGTGATTAGAAGCGTAAATTTTCCTTTAAGAATACAGTCAAAAATAGGGCGGTATTTGGATTTTTGGGAAATAGCAACCAAAAGAGAATTGGTGTCAAGGACTACTCTCATGATTCACTTTTATCGTCATTATCGCCTTTGAGCCACTTGTCCATAGTCTCATTCGTCCAACCGTTTTCATCCCACAATCTGTCCATTTCTGCCGTAGCTTTATCAGCAAAATATTGAGTCAAAATCTCCCGAATCTCCGATAATTGTTTGTCGGAAATATTAAAACTATATATTTTCAATAATTCTAATTGAAGATTGGTGAGTGGTTTATTTTGTTGTACCATATTCCATTATTTTCGATAAAGATACGAAGTTTTCTTTTGCGATGCTAAAAATGTAGCGACGAAAATGTAGGGGCAGGGCATGTCCTGCCCCTACATTTTTTTTTAACGTGGCACCTCAATCTTCTCCACAATATCCCCAATCACATCTTCCACAGTAAAGCCTTCCATTTCGCGTTCCGGGGTGAGGATGATGCGGTGATTCAACACAGGCGATACCACAAAACGAATATCATCCGGCGTGACAAAATCGCGTCCACTCATAGCAGCTTTCGTTTTGGCAGTACGCATGATGGCGAGTGAAGCGCGTGGTGATGCACCGAGAAACAGGTCGCCGTTATTACGGGTATTATGGATGATTTCGGCGATATATTTTAGCAATTCGGGGCGTATGTGAACTTGCTCAATGAGTTCGCGGTATTCGGCGAGTTGGGTGGCAGTGACGGCGGTTTTTACGTCGGCACTGACCTTGCTGGAGAAGTCATCTTTGAAGAGTTCGAGTATTTCAATTTCCTCTTCGAGAGAAGGGTAGGAGAGGAGGACGCGAAACAGAAAACGGTCAAGCTGTGCTTCGGGAAGTTTGTACGTACCTTCTTGTTCGATAGGGTTTTGTGTGGCGAGTACCATGAATGGGAAACTCATTTTGTGGGTGTTGCCATCGATGGTGACTTGCTGTTCTTCCATGACCTCAAACAAGGCAGACTGCGTTTTGGCAGGTGCGCGATTGATTTCATCAACGAGGACGATATTGGAAAAAATCGGTCCTTGATTGAAGGTGAAATCGGAGGTTTTCATATTAAAAACCGTCGTACCGACCACATCGCTCGGCATTAGGTCGGGCGTAAACTGGATACGCGAAAAACCCGTATCAACGGTCTGTGCGAGTAGTTTTGCAGTAAGCGTCTTGGCAATGCCGGGAACGCCTTCGAGCAGCACATGTCCGCCCGATAGCATGGCTACGACGAGCAAATCCAGCATATTTTCTTGCCCTACGACGACCTTGTGAATCTCGTCTTTGATACGGTCAACGGCATCGCTGATAGGCTCAACATTGAGGCGATTTTTTCCCCATTGTGCTTCTTCATCCGTAGTAGGCGTGAGTTCCTCTACTTGCGACATGTCTTCTGTCTGCGGTGTATTGAGGTTTTCTTCTGGTTGGTAATCGTGACCTTCTGTTGGTGTTAATTCTTCCATGTTGAAATTAGTGTTTTCGTAATGGTGCTTAAAGGTTGACCGCGAATAACCGTACAGGCGATTTCAATCGCCATGTGTAGTGAAATCTAAATTTTACATGGCGATTGAAATCGCCTGTACGAATGTCGGTCAGCCTGTTTTAGCTGCCAAGTATAGAATTGTTCTATTTGTAAGTTATTTGTTTTTAATTTTTTATAAATAAAATATGCGAATTACGGCAGCTAAAGCAGCCGCTACATTACGCATAATCCAAATCATTTTCAATCATCGGGCGTGTACCTTTAAATAGGAAGCCTGCCAATACGCCGAATACAAATCCGCCGATATGTGCCCACCAAGCCACACCGCCACCCGACCCTGCAACTTGGCTGGGAAGGAGTTCGCCGATACCACTAATGAGCTGCTGACCTATCCACAGACCAAGAAACCAGACTGCCGCCATGTGAAATGACGAGAAGATATAAGCGACAAAAACTTTAATTTTGGATTGCGGAAACATGACTATATATGCACCCAAAACCGCCGAAATCGCTCCACTCGCGCCTACTGCCGGAATGTTGCTGCTCATATTGAAAAAGATGTGTGCTGCCGATGCTGCGAGTCCACCCATGAGGTAGAATAGCACAAATCGAGCATTGCCAACGGTGGCTTCGATATTGTCGGCGAAGACCCAGAGGAACATCATGTTGCCGAGAAGGTGCATCCAACCGCCATGTAAAAACATACTGGTCAGTAAGGTGAAATAGTCTTGTCCGTTGACAATCTCTGCGGGAATCGTGCCATAGTGGTTGACAAAAGCACTGCAATCGGGTTGTAAAGTGGCTTGGTACAAAAATACCAATACATTCAGCCCAATGAAAAAGTAGCTGAAAATCGGTTTGAAACCGCCTTGCATATTATCGTCGCCTATTGGAAATATCATGTGAGCATTGAGTTTACGAATGGCGAGTTAATTCACTGATATAAAATCGATTTTAGTGCTTCTACGGTGATGTCATTGTGAGAAGTATCATAAACAGCTGTGCCGTTTTTGAGAAGTATCACTTGTGGTGATTGATGAACGACTCCGAGTGTTTCTGCTATTTTATTGGACACCGGACGATAAGCAATCAAATCTAAATAATACGGTTCAATCTCCGCTCCGTCTATATCCCAATTTCGCTCAAAACGGCTTTTTGCCATCGAACTGATCGAACACCTCGTACTGTGTTTGAAAATCACACAAGGTACTGTATGTGAGCGTTCTATCGCGGCTTCTAAGTCAGCTTCAGTTGTCATCTGATGCCATTGGATACCCGCTTTATTTGTGGTGTCGGTTTTTCCTTTTCGTCTGTTGAATAATCCCATTTATTTAAATTTAAAAACCAAAAACCAAGCACCAAACTCGACATATAATATGATTGAAGTTTGCCATTCGGAATTTGGGATTTATACATTACGCGAATATACGCATTTTTGATAACGTTGGTAAGCAATCGATTGTTTTATTTTTACTTCGTACTCATGGGCTTTTATAGGAGAATTTGCCTTTGTCCTCAAAGGTGGTACGCCTACACTTCAAAGATTTGATGAAAAAGATAAGCGCATTGAAGTGCCAAATATAGAAGCAATTTCAGAAGGAGCACTTATTTTTATCAATAATATAAAAGTCAACGGAGAACCAATAGATAATATTCGATTGGAAGTAAAATAAAGATAAAACAGCTTTACGTAGGATACGAATCAGGTAGATGCAAATTTATTGGATTCGCATTTTTTTGTGATAATGTTTTGTTTAACCATGTAACTTTTTTAGGAAAATATACATGAATTAATGAATGTATTTGGGTGAAAGATATTGACTTGGCATGATTTTACTTGTCACGATATAAAAATTATTATTATGAAAAATACATTACTCTTGCTGCCTTTCATAATACTGCTGACAACACCACTTGCTGCACAATCCCTTTTTAAAAAAGGAGACATTCAACTCATTCGCCCCAATGAAAAACGCAGTACCACACAGAACCAAAATTACGACATCGAACTCCGCGTTATCAAAGGAACAAAGCTGAATGACATTACTTTTACGCACAACAAAGAGCGATTCAAGTACAGTCTTGACCAACGTACAGGACAGATTAATGCCAACGTACAATTGCATCATGGCAATAATATGTTTGCACTCAAAGTCGGACGAAAAACCCATCAATTTCTCATCGCTTGGCAACCCACAGATAACTGGTTCAAGCCCTCTCCACCGCGACAAGATTTGGCGGATAATTCTAAACCAACGACTTTAGACGAACTCCAACCCGAAGTTGTCCGACTGACGACTTTCAAACCGATTTTTCCGATAGAAGCCGAACTCGAAGGCATCACAAATCGCAGTCAAATTCTATTGGCACATAATAGAGAAAGGACTAACGATTATATATTTAGAAATGGTGCGATTAAAGCCGACATTCCCTTAGAGAGAGGTACAAATGAGATTGTATTTGCCATAGAAAATGAGGAAGGTGCAGATGTGCTGCGTTGGGAGGTCACGTACATACCCAAGATGCCAAAACCCAAGTCCGACGAACTCGAAGAACCGGATGAAAACACCACCTCCAACGAGTCTGAATCCGTCGAACCCGTCAATTATCACGAATATCAACTCCGTAAGAAAATAACGGATTATGCTCACAAGTTTAAAGGCACACGCTACCGTTACGGTGGCGAATCGCCTCGCGGTTTTGATTGTTCGGGCTTGATGTAATATGTTATGGACAGCTACGATGTTCCACTTCCGCGCGTATCACGCGACCAAGCGCGTAAGGGCAGAAAAGTTCGTCAAAGCAAGGCACAAGCCGGCGATTTGGTTTTTTACAAACGCGGCGGAAGCATCAGTCATGTTTCCATGGTTTTGCATAGTTCTAAGAGCAAATTATTAGTCATTCACAGTACCGAATCGCAGGGAGTCATTGTGGAAGATATTATGCGGTCTGATTACTGGCGACCAAAAATGTTATACATTCGCGACGTGATTTCAAATAACTTCTAAAATACCCATCATTCACCCGTTTTACATTTTTTATAATAAAAAATCAACTCATTTATGATGTTCAAAACATTACAAATCATACTATTTTTACTGTGCTTTATCTTCACTCAAAATATGCAGGCACAATACTGTTCGGCAAATGGCGGTAGCACCACCGACGAGTGGATTCAGAGCATTTCTGTCGGTAGCTTCAGCTACACCTCCGGCAATGACGGTGGCTACGACAACCTCACTAATCAAACCATTAATCTCAATGCAGGAAACAATTATAAATGCCAACTAAGAGTTAAAACTAATTGATTATCAATTATATGTAAAATATTATAATCAATTTTTAACATTTTAAAAATATGTGTATATTATTGATTGTCAATCAAAAAGTATTTTTTAATTAATTTGTAAAAAAAACATTCTATTTAAATAAATTTAAAAATTACTGATAATCAAAAATTTAGTAAAAATTCAACTCTTAGTTGGCATTATAATGTCACCCTCACACCCGGATACAGTGATACACAATACGATGAGTATTGGCGAATTTGGATTGACTTGAATGATGATAATGATTTTAATGACAATGGCGAATTGGTGTATAATTCGGGTGGTGGCAATTCCGGTACCACTACGGGTACGCTCTCCATTCCTTCCAATGCAAGTACAGGCACTACCCGTCTGCGCGTAGCCATGAAATGGGTCGGTGAAACATCCAACGGAACCATTGACAATGACCCGCCCAATGATTGCGGTACATTTGAATTTGGTGAAGTCGAAGATTATACCGTCAATATCAGTGGAGGCGGAAGTGGCGATAATTACTGCGCTGCAAACGGTGGAAGTACAGCCGATGAATGGATACAAAGAATCACTATCGGTAATTTTTCCAACAATTCCGGCAATAATAACGGCTACCTAAATGCGACCAACCAAACCATTTCACTCAATGCCGGAACTTCATATAACACTTCACTAATGCCCGGATACAGTGATACACAATATGACGAATATTGGCGAATTTGGATTGACCTAAATAAAGATAATGACTTTGATGATAATGGCGAATTGGTATATAGTTCGGGCGGTGGTAATGCAGGCACAACTACCGGCAGTCTCTCCATTCCTTCTAATGAAAGTACAGGAAATACCCGCCTTCGTGTAGCCATGAAATGGGTTGGTGAGGCATCTGACGGAACTATTGATAATAACCCGCCCAACACCTGCGGCACATTTGAATTTGGCGAAGTAGAAGACTATACTGTCAATGTAAATATTGGTAGCGGTGGTAGTGCGCCTGTGGCAAATTTCAATTCAAATATTACTTCCGGCAATGCACCTCTGACCGTCAATTTTTCCGACAATTCGACCAATAATCCGACATCATGGACATGGAATTTCGCAGGTGGCAATCCTGCATCCTCCAATTCCCAAAACCCGACTGTGGTATATAACATAACGGGTACATACCAAGTAAGTCTTACGGCAAGCAATAGTTTCGGTTCAAATACCGAGACCAAAACGGGATACATTATAGTCAACAATTCGGGTGGTGGTGTCGCGCCTGTGGCAGCCTTTAGCGCGAGTATTTTTGAAGGCTATGCGCCACTTGTTGTGACGTTTTTTGACCAATCGGTCAATAATCCGGAGACATGGAGCTGGGAAATGCCCGGTGCTGCACCCGACGTATCCAACCTCAAAAATCCAACAGTGACTTACAACAATCCGGGAACATTTCCCGTCACGCTCACCGTCACCAATACTGCTGGAAGCGACTCCGAAACCGAATCCATGTACATCACCATACTCATGCCCGTTAGTGTCGAAAATCCCGAAAATGGCGGTGCTATCATCATAGCACCCAATCCGACAGACGGTTTTATTCGTGTGAATGTAGAAAATACTCTAACAGAAATTACGAGTGCGAATATTTATAATAATTTAGGACAATTAGTAAAAACATTATCGGTACAAAACACCGACCAACAGGAATTTGACATTAGCGAGTTACCAAGTGGTATGTATATGTTACATTTAAATATTGGGGGCGAGAATCATGCTTATTCTATTTTGAAAAAATAATCACTTTTTATTTTTAATATTATAAAACGAATCACGAATCAACAAATTACTAACTAACTATCACACATATTATGAAAAAAATCATCATCAGTGCCATACTCGGCTTAATCGGCGGAATCGGTGGCGCACTTATCTTTCAACCAATCAGTGGTTTAATGAGTATTTTATTCAATGACTTTACACTTGGCGGTATCATCGTCGGAATTGCTGGCGGATACTGGGGTACACGAGGTGGTACACTCACCAACAAATTACTGTTTAGCGTAGGTATCGGTTTGGCAGTATTCTTTGTACTTGGTTTGCTTTCAGGGGCTTTAAGTACAGACCTTATTGCAGGAGCATTTATCGGACTTTTGGTCGGTTTGGCTTCGCATTATCTTGGCGGACGAGTCACCGAATTAGTCGAAAAAGCTGACGATATGATTGATAATACGGTTGGTTGAATAAGTGCAAGTACAAGTATCAAGCGTAAATTCAAGATTATTTTTTCGCTATGTGAAAAAAATATTCAAAATTAAATTAAAATGATTCATTCATTCAAAATTCACACATTCACTCATTAATAATAACATGGCAAGAAAAGGATTATTTGACCGTTTGGGCAATTTGGTGGACCAAGCACAAACGGATAACAAGAAAAATAAAAAAGAAGCCACTGCCGATAAATCATTATTCGACAGATTGAGAGGCGAAATAACGACCCTCAAAAAGAAAACAAGCAAAGACGAAGACGAGGTAAAAACTACAGAAAAAATCAGACGTAGAATTGACAAAGTACGTAAAGAAAATCGTGACAATTCTGACGAAGAAACTGCGCCTAAGAGTATTTTTGACCAAATCAAAGACGGACTCAAAGGCAAGAAAAAAACAACCGAAACGACTGACCGAAAAACCAAAAGGTCCAAGTCGAGAGAAGATAATCGTGATGAGGATTACGACGATTACGAAGAGGAAAGAGAAAGAGGTCGCGGACGAGGAAAAGGTCGTGGTGAAGGCAGAAGCAAAAACAGAGGAAGAAGCTCAGAACGCATGGAAAAACTCCGTGAGCGATTCCAACGCGATAAAGAAAAATTGAGAGATAAATACGAGCGCGAAAAGGAGAAACTTCGTGAAAAGTACGAGCGTGAAAAAGAAAAAATCCGTTCGGGTAGAGACGATTAAATTGGCAGTATTTTAGACTATTATAATCCAAACACCTATTTCAGTAACACATTTATTCAATTAAATTTTAAAGAAATGAAAAAACTTATTTTGGCAGCTTTGGTCTTATGCGTGGCTTTTGCTTCACAAGAAGCAATAGCGCAAGACCAGCCTACTAAAAAACCACGTATCACTCTGAAAGATGTGGACGACATCATACGAGGTAAAAATAAAAAACCTCAAGTTATTAAGGATAAAGAAGGTCGCGACGAAGAAACAACGACGAGAGGTAAAAAAGACCGTGATGTAGAAACTTCTAAAAATAGAGGCAAAAACAGAAGCGATAGAGAAGAAGACTACGATTACGACAACAACGAGGAAGATTACGACCGCGATTACGATTCTGACGACTACGACAAAGAACGTGAAAAATGGCGTGCAGAGCGTGACCGCGAGCGTGTAAAGTGGGAAGCAGAACGCAAAAGAGAACGTCAAAAGTTGGAAGACGAGCGCGACAGAGAGCAGCGCAAATGGGAAGATGAGCGTGACCGCGAAGAATGGAAAAAAGATAAGGAAAGAGATAAAGAAGAATGGAAACGCGATAAAGAGCGCGAAAAAGAAAGATGGAAAAATGAAAAAGAGGGCTACAAAGGCAAAGGCAGCAAAGGAAAAGGTCAAGGTTACGACAGAGGCAGAGGGCATCACAAAGATGATGACGACTCCGATGATGACAGTGACGATGACAACAACTACGGAGATGATGATTCAGACAGCGATGATGATTCCAACTCTGATGATGATTCAGACGACGACAGCGACGATGATTCAGACGACGATAGCAATGACGATTCAGACTCTGACGACGATGCCGACGAAGGTGGAAAACGCAATAGTGGCAAAAGCAACAATGGCAAAATAGACAGAGACGGCGAATACAGAGGCAAAGGAAAAGGCAAATCTGGTAGAGTTGACAGAGATGACGAAGAATACAGGGGTAAAGGCAAACCCGACAGAGATGGAGAGTACAAAAACAAAGGGAAAGGGAAACTCGGAAAAGGTAAATCGAAAAAAGATAATTAATACATGAACCGACGAACTCAAACAATAAACAAAGCACTCTCCGCTCTGCGGTGGAGTGCTTTGTTTTTAGGACTCGCAACGATATTTGTTGCTTGCGGCGATGCTGCCAACAAAACCAAAAACAACACATACGACGGCAAGCACGTATTTCGCAATGCCAACTTCGGAATGAGTGCCGCACAAATCAAGCGTAGCGAAAGCGACGCAGTCAAACTTACGGAAGACACACCAGAAAAACTCACCTTCACCGCCGATATGGGCGAAAACGATTTTACCGACATCGTCTATCACTTCAATGCCGCAGACGAACTCATCGAAATCGAATTTAACCTCTACTTCGATAATGCACAAAATGCTCAAGACATTCACGCCGGACTCATCAGTCAGTTTGATGATGATTACAAGCGAGTTAGTGACAATTCGTGGATAGGCACAGCTGCGGGTACTGATTTTCAGGTATTTGCTCGTCGCTCCGAAAGCACGACTAAGCCCGGATTGTATGTTATTTGGCAGGAATGAAGAAGCTGTTTGAGTTTGACTTTTGAAAATTGTTATAGCTCATTTTTTTGTCAATCAAGGCGCGAAAACCGGAGTTTAGCCGTAGTTAAATGAGGATTTTCGTAACGATGAGTGGCAAAAAAAGGGGCATAACAAATTCAAAGTGTTAAACTCAAACAGCTTCTAAAGTAGGAGAAATTTATTGGATTCGCATTTTTTTGTGGTGTAAAAAAACGAACCGGATGCCCCTCCCTTTGGATTTTGGCACCCGGCTACTCACACTAAAACTGCTTCTTTGATGTAAGTCCGATTGGCATACAGATTGTTGATTATCAATATTTTAAAATGAATTTTTGCGAAGCAAAAAATAACTCATTTATCAATACTCAATCAATATAAGTATCACCACATTCGGGCATACACTATATCTTTTATCTTGCTAATATGTTGTGAGTTTACCATATTAACATAGACTTATTGCTGTCTGTTTACAACAGTCATTCCCTGCGATACTCTGCGAGTATCTGTTGTTAGGTTTTGAAAATGTTGCTCCTTACAGTTCGATTTAAAATAGTGGATAACGGAGCAGGATTGGATATCGTTATTTTTTCAGGGGTATCGTAAAATATACAGTCGTGCCTTCGCCTGGCACAGACTCTATCCAAATGTTTCCTCGATGTTTTTCTATAATTTTTTGACAAATCATCAGTCCCATGCCAGTTGTTTCGGGGTCTCTGTTATACCGTTTGGGGGCGTGGGCGATGTCGAGTAATGTTATTATATCTTTTTCTTTGATGCCGATACCATTGTCTTGTACAGCGATGCGATGGTAGCCATTGATACTATCGGAGTGTACCTTAACGATGGGTTTATCGGTATTATTGTATCGTATAGCGTTGTCGATAAGTTGCTCTAAGAGCCACGTCATTTGTTTGAAATCGGCGTGAAGTTCCGGCAAATCATTGTGGATAATCTGAATTGATTTATCCTTCGGTGTATTATTGAGGTTGTATTGTGCAATATGTAAAACTTCGTTAAGTTTAATGGAATTAGGTTGTATATCATTCGTATCAATATTTACATAATGACAAAAACTACTTGTCAAAACACTGATACGATCTGTTGCTGCTTGGATGTATTCGATGTACTCGTTATAATCCTCTACCTCTGCTTGTTTGAGTTTCTTCGCTACGAGAGATTGGTAGCTTTTAACTATTCTAACAGGCTCTTTAATGTCATGGACAACATGGCTGAGAAAAGCTTTGCTGCCTTCACCGAATCTATTTTGCTCTTCCGAAGATTGAATGAGTGCTTGATATTTTTCGTGGCACTCTAAGGCATTTTCAAAATCCCCGATAGCTTTATAGGTCGAATAAAGTGCATATAAAATCTTTGATTTGGGTAATTGGTGTGCTTCTGCCAAAGATAAAGCCGATATATATTGCACAAGCGCACTTTTACCAAGCCCCAATTTAGACAAAGCTTTACCTGACAGAAAATAACTCTCTGCGGTCAATTCAAAGTTTTGAATATCCAGACTTGTAGTAAGTGCTTGTGTAAAATAGTTCGATGCCCGCTCAGGCTCTGTGGCGAGTAGTTCTTTGCCGAGTCGATTGTAATAAATAACCTTATCACATCTATCTTGGGCAGATATATTAATATTAGGGGACGATATTTGCATTTCTTAATACTTGGTTTCACGAGGTCTGTTTCACGGAAAATCATAAGCATATACGGAAAAAGACCCTTTTATGTTTCACTAAAATAATATTTTTTTATCAGTATTTCAACAATTGTAAGGTTTTTTAATGTATTTCTTCCAAAGTAACAAATCAAAAGAGACCATTCACATTGATATGAATGGTCTCTTGAATAAATGGGGGAAACTATTTTTCTGTTGGCTTTAAACAGATTTTAGTCTGGTTCTTTTTGCATTTTCTCTAATTTTCTCGCTGCTTTTTCACGTTTTTTTATTGCTTTTGCTGCTTTTTTAGCTTTTCTTGCTGCCTTTTTCTTAGCTTTCAAAGCTTTCTTTTTTGCCTTTTTGGCTGCCTTCTCAGTTTTCAAGGCTTTTTTTGCTATTTTCAAGTCAGCTTTTTGGTCTTTCATTTCGGCTTTTTCGGCTTCTACTGCTTCTTTTGTACTTTGTGCAGAAGCGGTCTGTGTAAACAAACACATTGCGAAAATCGCCATGACCAAGAATTTCATACGTAATTTCATGCTTTTATACTTTTTTAAATCATAAATAATAGAGGTATTGATATGTTTTATACGTCTTTTTTAGAATGCGTTACTATTTTGAGGAACAAATTTTTTATAAAAATAAACTTATTCAGTGAATGATGGACTGTCGTTTCATTAAGAATATAAGGACATAGGCACATAAATAAGTTGAAATAAATTTTAATGTGATATTGGTTTATTGTGGAATGTTCAATGTTATCCAAGTTTCTGGCGGTCTTATGAATTTTAGCTAAATTGTTTCGAGAATCCGTCAAGAATTTCATACTGTTTGAGCGAAGCGAGTTTATGAAATTTAGGATTTTCGGAACAATTTGGCGTTAAGAAATTCATCAAACCTTGATTTTTGGTTCTTTTTATCAAGAAAAAGAACGGCGTAAATATGTGATATATAGAGTTTTATAACTAAATCAGTATTTGATTGATAATTTTAAGCACAGTATCACTCGCTACTTAATCACCTTCAAGCTCAAGTCCTTACTATTATACGAATGAGTCAGCGCACCCACCGAAATATAGTCAACACCAGTCTCGGCGATAGGACGCACCGTTTCCAGATTAACCCCACCGGAAGCCTCTGTGCGAAAGGCATCACCAATCAAATCAACTGCCTCGCGTGTAGTCGTCAAATCGAAATTGTCAAGCATAATCTGTGTGACAATATCCGTCCCGACTTCCATGACTTCCCGAACTTCATCAAGATTGCGCGTCTCTATTGTAAACCCTAATTTCAAACCATTTTTTGCCTGATAATCAGCCACACTTTGAATGGCTTGCGTGATACCGCCACAGGCATCTATATGGTTATCTTTGACCATAATCCAATCGTACAAACCAAAGCGATAATTGGTCGCACCGCCGATACGTACCGCCCATTTTTCGAGGAAACGTAGTAGGGGAGTCGTCTTGCGTGTATCCAAAAGCACGGCAGATGTACCGTCTATTTTATCCACAAACTCTCGACTCAAAGTCGCAATACCACTCATGCGCTGCATGGCATTGAGCGAGAGGCGTTCTGCCATCAACAAAGCACGCGAATTACACGTTACCGTAAAGGCAATGTCGCCGTACTTGGCTGCTGTGCCGTCGGGCATCAAGACATTGATTTCGGCGGTTTTGTCCACCGTTTTGAAAATGCGCTCTGCCAGTTCGACTCCGGCGAGTACACAGTCGGATTTGACCAACAAACGAGCTTTGGTACGCGCATCCGTCTGAATACAAGCGAGTGAAGTATGGTCGCCTTCGCCCACATCTTCACGAAAAGCGCGGTCGATAAAATCGTCAATTTGGAGGTCAGTAGCTTGTTGAATTAAGTGTTTCATGTATGAAAAAAGTAAACGCTTAGTTTGGTAATATACTAAGAATGAAGCTAAGTAGTAAGTCAAGTATCATTCCAAAGGTTTTTTTGTAAAAAACCAAACAAAATTAAAAATAGTAATGTCATTCCGAATTTATTTCGGAATCTCCCGAACAACAAGGCACGATTTCAAGTAGTAGCTGTTGTTTAAAATTGGTTTCCATTGCTCGGAAGATGCTGAAACCAGTTCAGCAAGACGTTTTCTTTTGAGATTTTCTTATTAGAAAAAATAATATTTAATTTTTCGGATGTCGAATCAAGTTGCCAATATGCCAGACATCTCAATTAGATAAGGATTTATTTTTTTTTCTTTTGTAATAGCTTCATTAAGAGTAGTATAAACTACATTTTGATTCATAATGCCGACCATGACATTGCGTTCACCATTCAATAAACCTTCGATAGCGGCATAGCCAAGACGACTTGCCAAAAGCCGATCAGCAGCCGTTGGTGCGCCACCTCTTTGCAAGTGACCGATAATCGCCACTTTGGTTTCGTAATGGTCAAATCGTGCTTGTACTTCCTCTGCTGTTTTTACCGCGCCACCGGTTTTATTGCCTTCAGCAACGATGACGAGATTAAACAATTTTTTGCGTTTTACATCGGCTTTGAGGATGTTGACCAATTCATCATAATCCGTATCCGTTTCGGGTAGCAAAATCGTACCTGCACCCACACCGATACCCGTATAAAGTGCGATATAACCGCTATCTCGCCCCATCACTTCAATGAAAAACAGGCGGTCGTGTGAGTCCGCCGTATCTCGTATTTTATCGACCGCTTCGATAGCCGTATTCACCGCCGTATCAAAACCAATCGTGTAGTCCGTACCATACAAATCATTGTCTATCGTACCCGGAATCCCGATAAAAGGAATGTCAAACTCCTTTGCAAAAATATCTGCTCCGGTAAATGTTCCATTTCCGCCGATGGCTACTACGGCATCTATCTGATTGATTTTCAGTTGTTCATAAGCCTGTTCGCGTCCCTCTTTGGTTCTGAACGCCTTACTTCTTGCAGTCTTTAGCACCGTACCGCCTCTATGAATAATATTGGCAACCGTGCGGGAGTTCATCGGTTCAAAATCGCCGTTTATCATGCCCTCATAGCCGCGTATGATACCGTCAATCAATAGTCGATGACCATTTGCACTTCGCACCAAAGCACGAATACAGGCGTTCATGCCCGGTGCATCTCCACCCGATGTCATAATAGCTATTTTTCTAATTTCACTCATAGTTCGTTCACATTTTTACAAGCTTGATTGTATAGTAAATATCGTTAATGCCCAAATATAGAAAATAAATACCGTCCGTCAAGTCCGATACATCAACAAGTGATTCATCGGTCGTCAAAACACCCGATAAAACTTGCTGTCCGAGTGCATTATATAAGGTATAGTTGACCGGATTTGTTGCGTTTTTTTCGTACAAACGAATATTGAAATATTGCTGTGTCGGATTTGGAAAAACCGTAAAAGGCTGCCCAAATACCGACTTCAAATCTGCTACCAAAGCCGCCGGACGCAAAGCCGCAAATTGACGCAAATGCGCTACCGCAGCATGATAGTCATTCATTGTAGCGGGATAAGCCCATCGTCTGATGTGTTCGGGCATCACAGGGTCATAAATGCTTGTTAGCGAATCAATTTTATATAAAACATTATTTGTAGATAAAGTATGATTTAAATGATATAAAAAACGCTGATAAAAACGTTCTTTGAACGTTTTATTAGATAATATTTTTTTTAATAAAATAACAAAAGGCTCTTCCTTGTATGTTCGTTCCAATGGAGTCAACAACTCTCGTAGCTTGCTTTTCCAGTATTCGTGCATGGCGGAGTCACCGTCATTAAATAACCAATTCCACTGTGCATTGGTTGTGCGTTCACGCCAATATTTTAAATTGTTTTCCGGGAAATCCCACAACTCCAAATACAACTCCGCTACCACAAAATCAATGAAATTATCAATATCCAAATACCCTTTTATAGCTTCATAATTTTCGTCCGTACTCAGGTCATTTTGTTGTACAAAATCCATCATTTCTTCAAAAGCTGTTGCCTCTCCATCAATCACAAAACCTGACCTTTCGAGCATATCCACATTGTCATCATCTATCTCATAATTGCTTTGGATATAATATCGGTCATGGCGTTCTTTGAGATTAAAAATACCCCAATATTCGCCATTCACAAAAGCAATAACAGGTGTAAATGCCTGATAATCAAGTCCTATTTCGCGTATCAATAAATGACACAATTCATCCTTAAACGGTACATGAAAATTATTGGGATTGGCAGCGCGTAGGACGAGACGTTTATATTGATCAATATTTTTTTGTTGAAAAAAAGGATACTCAAAATGCTTTGCGCCGTAGTCATCGCGTGCATACAAGCGCATAGATTTTTGTGGCAATTGGCGACTGTATTGCCCATGAATCCGACAACCAATATCCTGCGAAATGCCGAGCGTACCATCCACCTCAAAATACTCAAAATGAGCTGGACGTTCCCATTCGCGTCCGCGTTGGTAGTAGTTGCCAGTTAAGAGATTATCCGTTCCGGCGAGGTCGCCTGCGACGTGTATGCCCTGCGTTGCGTCAAAGAGATTGCGTCCATCCGTCACCAAAGAAACCACAGGAAAAGGATACCGCGCGACACCCGCTTCATTCACGCTGAAAGACAGCGTATAATATGGTGTAATGCGATTAGCACCCAAAAATCCGGCTGCCCGTAGCGTCGTGATTTGAAAAACTTCGCCCTGTGGTGCTTGCCAATATTCGGGGGCAGTAGGTATTACGGTAAATGTTGGAGCAAGCCTTTTTTCATCAATAAAAATACCTGCGTCATACTGCATACTGCTCGTATCGGGCAGTTCGCCGTTGAGGGTATAATAAATTTTTGCATTGGAACGGTCGATAGAAATGTTGAGTTGGAAGGCTTCGATGTACCAACCTGCGGGATGCGAAAAAGTAAGTTCAGCAGATTGACCACAAGCGTTTTTTTGTGAAAAAAATAAGAACAAAACAGGCATCGTATAAATAGCAGGCATTTTAAAAATGTCTGCTATTTTATTGAAAATGAATGTTTTACGATTTAATTTCATCTTGATTATGAACTTCGTACTGACTGCTTTACAGGCTGACCGCGAATACCGTACCGACGACTTTAGCCGTCGCAGGGCATGAAAAAATATTTATAAGTAATTGAATTTTATTTATTAAAAAATTAAAATAAAATTCACTTGACGGCTAAAGTCGTCAGTACAGAGTTCGCGTTCCTAAAGCAGTCAGTACGGGGTTTATTGCCCTTTTTTCAATTTTGGTTTACCATCAGAAGGAAGCGTGTCAGGGAATTTATCTTGTTTAGGCTTTCCTGAATTGCTACGATTAATCGGAGCTTCTTTGAGTGGCATAAGGACTTCCACATCCCAATCGGCACGCAATTCGGAAACGGTTTTGATGTAAATTTTCTCTGGTTTTTTTCCTTGCAGATAATTACCTGAGTCCCACTTGCCGTTTTGATTGTCATCTTCGACGACACGGACGATGTGTCGCTCCGGTTCGAGCAATTCAAAGCGGTAATCAAAGACCTGACCACCGGTCGCACTAAGCCTTTCGAGTGTCTTTGTGCCTGATTTGTCAAGCAATTCGATGAGGTAATATTTCTTGCTTTCGAGGGAGTCGATGATGAGGTCGAGATTACTGTATTCTTCCGTTTTTTTGACTTGATAAGATAAGCGAATGGTATCGTTAGTCAAGCCATAAATGTCGGTCAATGCGTCTGACGGGATGAGCAATTCGTAGGATATGCCTTTTTTCCATTCATAATTTAAAATGAGGTGACGACGGTCATCTTCTGCCACGTCGAGGGTTGGAGAAACGGGGGTTTTCAAACTGTCTTCAAGCAAAAGAATATTTTTACCGGCAACTTCAAATATCGGATGATTGAATTCGATAGTTGTTGGTTGGGTTGGATGAATATCGCGTATTTTATCTGATAAAACGGCGGCTTCAAATTTTTCTTTTGAGTCTTCTCCAATGCCGAGCGAAGGAGAGTCGGAAGTTGACCGAAGCATCAGTCTCAACTTGGGTTCGGCTGCTATAAATTCCTTTCTCGAAGGCATTGTAAGCGTGGTGGTATCGCGCAATTTACGATTAGCAATAATGACAAATTGCTGTTCGGCGAGGCTGTCTTTTGTATCAAACCAATAGACGACGGAGTCAGTATTTATTTCGGCGAAAGCCAGAAAATCACGCTGCTCGGTGAGGTGCTGTACACGTACTTTTTGGGTCGGTTGATTGAGCTGAAAACGGACGCGACCGTATTGTGTAGCTCTGGCATTGGTAAGGCGCAACGGGCTTTCTTCTTTGAAAATAAGGAAGTCAAGTTTGGTATCGAAACTGTCGGTCAGCATAACATCTTCTTCCAAAAAACCAACTTCTTCGGTCTCCATATCAAATTTGTAATTGGCATTGCCATCTTTGAGCGCGAGGGCTTTGTATTGACCGCCTTTGAGGTGATTAATTTTGAAAATTCCCTCCGAATTTGTCTTTGTAAAATAAAAAGGTTTTTCTTTGTAAATGATAGAATCTTCCATGTTATCATAGAGCATGACGAGTACATCTTCTTGCGCTTTGCCCGTATATGCGTCGCGTACGCGCCCGCCTATGGAGAGCGAATCAATATAACTTCCGGTAGAAAAAATATAGCGAAGGTTAGCGACTTTATTACCTTCTGTGATGTCCTCAACGGCATCTCCGAAGTTGATGGTATAGGTCGTGTTGGGACGGAGTTTTTCCTTAAATTTAATGATGAGTGATTTGCCTTTGAGTTTTACTTCAGGCTTCTCATCGAAGGGTGGCGAGATAACGATTTGTTGATTGGCATCTTTGAGGCGTACCCACTCATTGAAGTTGAGTACGATGCGGTCATCATCAAAATTGGTCGCCATAAAACCCGAGGATTCGGTAGAATCAACCTTTGGTGCAACTTCGTCACGCGGACCGCCTTCCGGCGGAAGCGGATTGGCGCAAGCGCAAAAAAGTGTGGCAATAATTATGATAAAAAAAATATTTTTTATATAAATCATGTAAAAATGAAGTTAGGCAAGTTCAAGCGCAAGTGTCAAGTACAAGTTCAATTTGAACTTGATGCTTGAACTTGTACTTGACACTTTTACTTATAAAATAAGTTGTCGATGTACTGCAAGTACTTGTTCTATCAAAGACCGTTCCCCGTCATTATAAATGACAAAATCTGAACGGTCGATTTTTTCTTCTTCGGGCATTTGTTTGTTCATTCGGGCTTCTACGTCTTTTCGGCTGGCATCATCACGCGAGAGGACGCGCTGTATGCGAATTTCTTTTGGCGCAAATACTGTAATCACCTTATCGACAGTGAGATATGAGCCGCTTTCAAATAGAATAGCAGCTTCTTTGAGCGTATAAGGTGCGTCTGCATGTGTTTCATTCCAAGCCAAACCATCCTGAAATACGGCGGGATGTACAAGGGAATTGAGTTGGTCGAGTTTTTCTTTATTATTAAAAACAATATCTGCGATATACGGACGGTTAAGGGTATTGTCAGCATGATAGGCTTGCTCACCAAAGGCGGTTTTGATGCCTTCGACGAGTTCGGGTTGGTGGTGCATTAGCCATTTGGCGCGGTCATCCGCATAGTAGACCGGAATACCGAGTACTTCAAATATTTTGCAAACGGTGGATTTGCCACTGCCTATTCCACCTGTGATACCTACTTTCATAAATGAATTTTAGCAAAAGTGCTATTTTTTTTCTTATTTTTTATTTTTTGCCAAAAATAAAGGTTGTTCGGATAAAATGTGTCAAGTATCAACACTATCTTTGTAATTATGAAAAAATTAACCTTACTGTTAAGCAGTTGTTTTACTGCGATAGCTATGTTCAATTCCTGTTCCAATGACTTTGATTTGGTCGATACTTGGAAGGATATTCCTGTGGTATATGGCTTGCTCAATGCCAATGACAGCATACAATATATCAAAATTGAAAAAGCCTTTTTGGATGAAACAACAAGTGCTTTGATAGTTGCACAAGAGCCTGACTCTCTGTATTATAGCGACATTTCGGTGAAACTGGAAGAGCAAAATAGTAATGGTGCTGTACAACGAGAAATTCCATTAGACCTTGTCGATGCCAATAATGAAGGCTTCCCGAAGGAAGAAGGAATTTTTGCAACAACACCTAATTATGTCTTCAAAACCGTAGAGCCACTCAATGAAGAACGTCGTTATAATATCGTCATCAATACAGGTGGAGATAGCGGTAAAACGATTACTTTAGAAGAAAAAAACGGACAACGTTCCATTGGTTTGATAGGAGATATTGCGGTGCTTAAACCGACTCTAAATAATCCCTACCTTTTTGAAGTGGGACGAAAAGCAGATTTTAAATGGCGTTTGATAGACGGTAGCGGTGAGCCAAATGCAGCATTTTATGATGTGGTCATGTTCATTCATTATACCGAAAGACAACAAGGAAACACTCCGATCAATAAGGTATTAGAATGGACATTGAGTAAAAACCGATCTGCGAATGATGATAATCCCATACAAACGCTTGAAGTAGAAGGTGTTGCTTTTTATCAATATATGAGTCAGCAACTCGACCCTGTCGGGCTTGATATATGTCGAGAATTACAAGGCTTCGATTTTGCTATTTATGCAGGTGGCGAAGACCTTTATGAATACATTAATCGCCAAGCAGCCAACACTGGCATTACAGGCACTCAGCCGCTTGTCGATTACACTAATCTCTCCGAAGGTATAGGTATTTTATCTACTCGTTATGACAAACGATTGAATGGTTTATCATTTAGAGCTAATGTTATTGATGAGTTGATAGTCAATGATTTGACCAGAGATTTGGGCTTTCGAGATTCGGGTGATTGTAATTAATTTGAGTTTGTGAAAAGGGTGATTGGTGAACGGTGATTGGTGATTGGTGACTGGTGACTGGTGACTGGTGAATACGGATTTTGCGAAGCAAAATTTATTGAATCACCGTTCACCGTTCACCGTTCACCGTTCACCGTTCACCAATCACCACGTCATTAGTATAAAAAAATACCCCCACTCAAAGAGTGGGGGCAGAAAAACGCCTGATTCGCTTTAAGGATATCGAGGCGGTTCCAGACTTAGCGATTACCTAATAATCACTTTTTCAGTATAGTACAAAGAAGAATTTTTAAACACCAAAACATACAAACCTACCGGATAGGCACTCACTTGAACATTTCGTCGTTGAGGAATGCCCTCTGGTATTTGGATGTTTTCCGACCATACGTTTCGACCTGTCAAATCGTATAAGGCGAGTTGTCCGCTTAAATCACGATAACTCTCTAAAACCACCACAAAATGCTCATTCGCAGGATTGGAATGAACCTTAATGTCCATTGCGACATCATCTTCCGAACTTGGCGCAAGCGGAACATTGCTACTGTCTTGTATTCTAATATCATCTATCGCCATATCACTACGAAAATGCCCTTTTGTCATACCTATAAATCGGAACATGACGGCATCGGTTTTTGGTAATCCCAATTTTGTCGTTTGCCATGTATCGCCTTGCTCGCCGGAAGCTATTAGAGAGCTATCTGACCATGTACTACCACCGTTATCGCTGATGCTGATAAACATATCACCCATAGAAGTACCGAACATGTGATAGGCAAATCTCAATTCAGGCAAATTCAAAGAAGACAGGTCAAAACAAGGACTCGTCAAAACCGCATCCTTATTATAACAACTCGTCGATTCGACATACAAATATCGCCCATCTGTACCTGTATTATAATCAGCCGTCGGACCTGTACCGCCGGATTTAGTATTACTGGTATTGATGAGCCAGTCGGTCTCGTCTGTTGTTTCATTGAGCCAGTCATTACCCAATTCACAAGTAGCTGAACAAGAAGTTGAACACAAATCAAAACTATCAAAGTTTTCCTGATAGGGTGTAGATGTCGTGACTTTGGTGCAGTCATTTCCACCGTCACAATCCTTTACAGTAATAGTGATTTGGTCGGTATCGGTACAGCCGTTTGAATTAGTAGCTATTACTGTGTAAGTAGTTGTTATTGAAGGGCTTGCAGTTGGGTTGCTGCTATTGATATTGGTCAGTGCATAATTGGGCGACCACAGATAAGTTGTACCACCAGAGGCATTTAAAGCAACATTATTTCCTTTACAAATGGTCTTGTCAGTACCCGCATAAGCCGTCGGATTGGCATAAGTCGTGACTGGTACTTGGTCGGTATCAGTGCAGCCATCTGAGTCGGTTACGGTTACGGTGTAGATTTTATTACTGCTTAGGGTGAGGTTTGGATTAGCGATATTTGGATTGCTCAATCCGGTAGTAGGCGACCATTGGTACGATATGCCACCGGAAGCATTTAATTGGCGAACAACATTCGCACAATCGGCAATGTTTTGTCCTGCTTCCGCAAAATTAGTCGGACATTGAGGCGTATTTTTATTTTTAATAATAATATTATCAATAGCCAAATCGCCGCGATAATTACTTCCCGTTGTACCTATTATCTGTATTTTTACTTGGTCACTTGCGGGTAGGTCGGTTGTGTATTCCTTCCAAATGTTAGACTGATTGCCAGAAGCGATAAGCGTATTTTGCGACCATATACTGTCAGCATCGGTACTCATACGAATGTGCAAATCACCGATACCACCGCCATAAGCATGATAGGCGAACGAAAGTTGAGGACTATTCATTGCCGTCAAGTCAAAACAAGGACTGGTCAAACGAGCCGTACTATTATAACAACTGCTTGATTCCAAGTAAAGATATTTCCCTGTCGTTGTACCGGGCGCAAAATCTGTACTCGGACCGGTGCTACCAGAGTCAGTACCGCCAGAGTCAGTACGCCAGTCGGTATCATCATTGGTTTCGTTTATCCAGTCATTGCTGAGTGGACAGGTGACCAGGCATTCGCTTGTCGTTTGGCAATTTGTATGTGTCTCAAAATCTTCCTGATATATATCGCTTACATTAAGACACTCCGCCGTAGGACACGGGTTTACATGTATGATGATGTCATCTGTATCTGTACAGTTGTCTTCATCTGTCACCGTGACGGTATAAGTCCTTGTTACAGGTGGAGAAGCAAGCGGATTTAAACAATTAGTACAAGATAAATCCGCCGAAGGCGACCATTGATACGTTTGTCCGCCAGAGGCATTGAGTTGTGTATTATCATTTTGACAAATGCTTATATCTGTGCCTGCTTGTGCAAAATTCGTTGGACATTCGTGTGGTGGCTGTATCGGCGTATAGGTTGCCGAAAACATACCGCGCCCGTGTGTAGCTGCGATAATGAGGTCATCGGAAGGACGATATTGGAGCATATCGACACGTACATTGGCAAGTCCTTCACTTGCCGGAATCCATACGGTAGCTGTACCGTTGAGGTCGGCGGTTTGCCAGATACCGAGTTCGGTAGCGATGAGTACTTGGTCGGGATTGTCGGGTGCAAACATCGCCCAGCGCACAGGCATATCCGGCAAATCACCCTCACAGCTACGCCACGATGTGCCACCGTCGAGCGTCTCCCAGATACTTTCTACACCATAATTGCTGTAAATCGCGAGTGCGTGATCTTCATTACCTTTTTCGACCTCTACACATACGACCGAACCGATACCACGTTCCCGCACGATCAAGCCCGTATGCGATGTGCCGGAGTGAGCATTATCCACACGCACGACACTACCATTATTCAGACCGAAATAAACACGGTTATTGACATTGGGCGAAACCAAAACCGAGGTTGGAGATGCGCCTTTGAATTCCGATACTGTCACCTCGTCGCGCGAGTTTCCAGCTTTTGCCGGATCGTTCCAGCGCAAATACTTATTACTGTTATCACTTGCATACAATTTGTCGATATTATCATCATAATCAGTCGGATTAATAAACTTGCCTGTATGACCAAAAAATTTGCCTGCAAAAGTATTTCCGCCATCGATGGAAACATAGTAATTGTTGTATAAATAGCTGACAATCTGAATGTTGGGGTCTTTTTGGTTGATGTGACAAAAGCCTCCATCACCGCCACCTACGGTTGTGGTATTATCCAGTCCTTCATTGGTAAATTGACGGGTCGCATTGTCTTGTGTACCACCCAAAAAATAATTGACAGACGAATTGGGATGAATGGCACAGGAATAAAATTGAGTGACGTTGTAGCCTTTATTTTTGGAAGTAAAATTAGGTTTTTTATTAAAATTATTTAAATCTGTGGTGTAGTACAGTCCGCCATCCGTTCCCCACAATGCGGTGGATGAATTGCCGGGGGCATAGACTATCGCATGGTGGTCTCCGTGAATGTTTTGAGCCGCCGTAAAGTCTGATGCGCCTTGCAAATCCCAAGTCGTAATTTGCTCCCAAGTATTACCCGCATCGGTTGAGCGCAGTGCATCCACACCACCTATGCAGATGACATTAGCATTATTCGGGTCAACCGCAGCGATAAGATTGTACCAACCTTGTCCTCTTGTAAAAACTTCTGGTGAGCTTTGATTGACAATTTTAGGTACAGGAAGTGTAATCCATGTCGAACCGCCATTATCGGAGCGATATATGTCTGTTACATCATTAGAATTACTGCCTTGACAAAGTGCGTAAATTCGATTGGCATCGGTGGGCGCACAGGCGATTTCGATGCGTTGAAATGTACCGGAAGGCGTGATGTTTTGCCAAGTGTTGCGGTCACCGGATGCTGATTTGAAAATCGCACCTGACGAGCGAATTCCAAGTGTAGCATAGATAGTACCGTTGGCAGCAATTTCAAGGTCGGCAGCACGGTTGTCATTGCCAGCTCCTACCGAAAATCCGACTACTTGCTGCCAAGTATTGCCTCCATCGGCAGAACGTTGGACTCCGCCTACAAGCGTGCTGGCGTAAAGGTTGCCGTTTTGATCGATTTCCATATCTTGTACATAAGTAAAAAATTGATTGTCAGTAGATTGTAATTGAGTCCAAGTATTTCCTTTGTCTGTTGTTTTCCAGATACCCATGCCTTTCACAGCATCGCTATTGAACCAACCTTCACCTGTACCAAAGTACATAATGGCTGAATTGGCGGGGTCTTGAATGATACAAGTAATAGCAATATTTTCAAAGAAATCATTGATGGCTTTCCAATTGGGATTAGTAGATTTGATATTAGTGGTTTTCCATAAACCACCTGACACTCCTGCCGCAAAAACGGTGTTTTGTGTCTGGTCATTTTGGTCAAAAAGAATGGCGCGAGTACGTCCGCCGACATTGTCGGGTCCGCGTTCTTGCCAATTGAGGGATGAGACTGCGTTTTTGAGCGCAAGTTTTTGACTGGCTATTTTGCGAGCGTCTTTGAGTCGCTCACGTGGTACAGTGTTTAGTTTGGGGTCTTTAGTTTTCTCAAATTCTTGCTCAATTGCCTTGTCTATTCGTTGTTCTTTTGAAAATTTTGGTTTTTGAGCAGGGGGTAGTGTCTGATTTGCGCTGATGCAATAGCATAGCAGTGCAAGGGTTGCTGATGCAACCGTGCATAGTGTTAGGGACCTCATGTAATAGTAACTGGGTATGAAAAACAAAATAGCCACACGCTTAATCACCGCTGATTAAGTACATGATCTTTTTGGGAAAAATGGGATGTGGGTCGTGTAAAGTTTTTTTGAGTGTCAATGGGAATTAGACAAGGAAACGTGGACATTGGAAATGAATGGCACAAATATATATTAAACGCATAGTAGAAAGGTAGTGATTTTAAAAAAAAATATTTGTTTTTACTTTTTTCTGACGAAAAACATATATTTATTTGCCTATTATTTGAATAGGGAAGTAGAGATTATAAAATAAATATAAAAATCTAATTCATTTGTAATCAAGTGATTAAAATGGGTAGAGAATATTATGTATTTTTATAGTCAATGCGTACTTATATTTTCAGTTTAAATCGCCTCTCATATTCAAATTTATTTCTACATTTAATTTTTAATACATTCAAATCAAAACTGATTCGTTAAATTATTGTATAAAAATTAATTCACTCCTTGTTAAAATTTATATTTTTTGTATTTTGCCAAACATTTATTTGTTTATGTCATTTATGCCAACATTCTAATGTGGCGAAGCCACTACTACAATGAATAAATTTTGAATGAGTGAATGAGTGAATATTGTCGATATTATTCACTCATTCAAAATTCTCTCATTCACTCATTTTTAGGTATAACGGACAATTGACACACAGAAAAAATCAAAAAATATACACTGTTATGAAAGTTTATGACACTAAGGACATCCGAAACATCACATTACTCGGGCACGCATCAAGTGGAAAGACAACACTTGCAGAAACGATGGTTTTTGAAGGAGGAGGCATTACAAGGCGAGGAACGGTTCAGGACCAAAACACAGTTTCTGACCATTATCAAATCGAAAAAGACAGAGGCAATTCGATTTTTTCTTCCTTGATGCACGTCGATTGGAGAGGAACTAAAATTAATATTATAGATACGCCCGGTTACGATGATTTTGTGGGTGAGGTGGTTTCTGCGCTCAAAGTAGCTGATACAGCAGTGATTGTACTCAATGCCCAGCAAGGTGTAGAAGTGGGAACGGAATTGATTTGGGCATATACCGAGAAATTCCAAACTCCGGTAATTTTTGTTGTCAATCAACTCGATCATGAAAAAGCGAATTACGAACAAACGCTCGAACAGGCGAAAGCGCGTTTTGGTAATAAGGTTGTTCCGATGCAGTATCCACTCAATGCGGGCGAGGGTTTTGATACGATTGTGGATGTATTGAAAATGACAGTTTATAAATTTCCTGCTGATGGCGGGAAACCTGAAAAGATACCGATTCCCGACAGCGAAAAAGCCAAAGCGGAAGAAATGCACCAGCAACTTATAGAAGCCGTAGCGGAGTATGATGAAGATTTGATGGAGGCTTTTTTTGAAAAAGGATCCTTGACGGAAGAAGAATTGACCAAGGGGATGAAACTCTCGATGCTCAATCACCAGATTTTCCCATTGTTTTGCGTGTCTGCCGAAAAAAATATGGGCAGCGGTCGTGTGATGGGCTTTTTGAATGACATTGCACCCGCGCCTGCCGAGCGACCTGTTCTGTTGGCGAGTGGGGAAGAGTTGACCTGTGATTCGAGCGGTGATGCGGTGGTTTTTTTCTACAAAACTCTATCCGAACCACGTTTGGGAGAGGTGTCTTACTTTAAAGTTTATTCGGGTACACTCAATGCAGGAGATGAATTATATAATAATCGTAATAGCGTATCTGAACGATTAAGCCAAATTAATGTTATTAATGGTAAGCAACGCGATAAAGCCGATACCTTGAAAGCAGGTGACATCGGTGCGATTGTAAAATTGAAGGATACGAAGAGCAATGATACGCTTGCGGCGAAGGGTAAAAATCTTGATATTGAGCCTATTGATTATCCGGCAGCGCGTATTCGTACTGCGGTCAGTGTGTCGGATAAGAAAGATTTGGAGAAAATGATGGATGGACTCAAGCAAATTAATAAAGAAGACCCAACTGTCATTGTCGAACAATCGAAAGAGTTACGTCAAATTATCTTAAGCGCACAAGGCGAATTACATTTGAATATTATCAAATATCGCCTTGAAAAATTGTACAATATCGAACTGGAATTTGAAAAACCGCGTATTCCATATCGCGAAACGATTACCAAAATGGCAAATTCTTCCTATCGTCACAAAAAACAAAGTGGTGGTTCGGGGCAGTTTGGAGAAGTACACATGCGCGTAGAACCCTACACGGAAGGTATGCCGAATCCTGATGGATTGACCGTCCGTTCGACACAAGAAGTCCCGCTCAAATGGGGTGGAACACTTGCCTTCTACTGGTGTATTGTTGGTGGTTCGATAGATGCCAAATATCAAAACGCCATCATCAAAGGCATCACCAATACAATGGAAAATGGACCAATGACCGGTTCTTATGTGCGCGATGTGCGAGTATCGGTGTATGATGGAAAAATGCACCAAGTAGATTCGAATGATATGGCGTTCCAATTGGCTTCGACTCAATGTTTTAAGCAAGCCTTTAAAGAGTGCGGACCGGTTATTCTCGAACCCGTTTATGATGTCGAAGTGCTTACGCCGGATGAAGTGATGGGAGACATCATGGGTGACCTACAAAGTCGAAATGCCATGATAATGGGTATGGAAGCCGAAGGGCATTATCAAAAAATAAAAGCGAGAGTACCCTTGCGTGATTTGTACAAATATTCTTCTACACTCCGCGCTTTGTCGCAAGGTCGTGCCAAACATACTCGCGCTTTTGCTGAGTATCAATCTGTACCACGCGACGTACAAGAGAAGTTAGTAGCCGAACATAGCAATGAAGCGGTTGAAGCATAAATCCTTGACTAAATAATATAGTCAAACACTTTTAATTATTGGCCTGCCCTGTCGAGTACTTTACTTGATGGGGCTTTTTCTTTGACGTACTGAGGTGCTGTTGTGCTGACGTACCGATGTATTTTCTTTCACTCTGCAAAAAACATAACGAAAAAACACAGATCAGCGCATGAGTACGTCAGCACCTCAACACGTAAAATTCTATTTAAAAGTCTCCAGACCGGGACTTTGGTTTCCTACAATATGGTTGTACATATTGCCCTTTGGTGGGCAGCAATTTTGGACAGAGCCGATGTTCTGGCTGGGTCTGTTGTATGTGACTTTTCCTTTGAATTTTCTGATTTATGGTTGGAATGACATCGTAGATTACGAAACCGACCAACTCAACCCGCGTAAAGACAGCTACCTCTTCGGTGCGAAGGGAACTAAGACCCAACTAGCGGAATTGCCAAAAGTAATAGCACGTGTGCAACTTGTTTTCTGTTTGCTTTTTATTATCATTGAAGGCTGGCAAATGCTGGCATTATTTGCGATTTTGGGAGCTATACTCGTAGCGTACAATTTTCCAAAACACGGTCTGCGGAATATGCCGGGATTAGATTTGGCTGCTCAATTTGGTTATCTGCTCGTCGTGCCGTTTAGTATTATGGTCAATGATTTGGCGGATTTGCGATACCTGACCTATTTTTACTTGCTCTTATTTGCAATTCAATCACAACTCATTGGTGAGGTCATGGACATTACACCCGACCGAAAAGCAGGACGAACTACTACCGCAACGACACTCGGTATGCGCGGTACGAAAATGCTCATCATTCTCATCGTAGCCATCGAAACTACACTATTGTTTTTCATTTACCGCGACTATGTCTTCGGCGGAATGTTAGGAGTAGGATTGATTTGGTTAATACTTGACCTTTTTGTGATATACAAAACGAAACGTTACACCGTCGAACAGATGCAATTATTTGGCGTGGGGAGTAATGTCGTTGCACTCGTGAGTATGGCGTATGTGTGGTGGTCGGGATGTTTATTGTAACACAGCACTCTTGTTTGTATTTATTCCACAGATAGGAATGTCTGTGTTACGTCAATTCGATTACCTTATTTACATCAATATCATTCATACATTTAAAATGCCCTTTCGGGCAATGTCGATGACCAATTTTTGAACAAGGTCGGCAGGAGAGGTTGTCGGTTTCAATAATATGATGGTCAGTCTGATATGGGTACATGCCAAAGGCAGGAACAGTATTTCCCCAGATGCTAATGACTTTTTTTTGGAAAGCTGCGCCGATGTGCATCAAACCCGTATCGTGTGTGATGAGCAAATGCGACTGACGCACCCACGAAGCAGAGCCATTTAAAGAAAATTGACCGCAGAAATTGTGAACGTGCGTACCAGATTGTTTGGCAATTTGCTCACCATTTTTGGTATCTTCTTTACCGCCGAGCAACACAATAGGATAGGGGAGGTTTTTACAGATTTGAACGATTTTTTCTACCGGAAGTCGTTTGGTCGCAAATTTAGCACCGATAGCGAAGGCGATGTATTTGCTACTTTCAAAGCCGTATTTGTTCGTATCAATTTCTTCATTCGGGGGAATGAAATAATCCAAACCCGCCTTATCGTTTTTTACATCTAACTTTTTAAGGGTTTCAAAATATCTATCCACGATATGTACATTGGGTAGGCGATTAATTTTGAGGTTGGTCAATAACCATTTTTCAATATTTAACTTAGGAAAAGAAGTTGCTTTTATGCCAAGATGAAGTTTGACTTGAAGGCTACGAAGGTTGTGGTGTAGGTCAATGATTTGGTCAAATTGTTCGGCTTTCAAGGAAGGAATGACCTCGCTGACTTCTTTTTGTACCGTCCATACTTTATCAATGTACGGATTGGAAAGAAGTATATCTTGATGGGCTATTTTGGTGAGATAGTGTATTTCGGCATTGAGTTGCTGTTTGAGGCAGCGAACAATGGGCGTAGTCAATACAATATCGCCAATGGAACTGAATCTGATAATAAGGATTTTATTCACACCTAAACATAAGGACTTTTTATTTTTTTAATGAAAAATATCAATAAAAAAAGCGAGTAGAAGCCTAAACTTCTACTCGCCAGAATAAATTAAAGTGAATGTAGGAAGATATATCTTACCTAAATTTCACGATTGATTATCTCTTTGTAACTACAATTTCTACACGGCGGTTTTCAGCAGCAGCAGTATTGCTTTTGTTGATAGGATTGTCAGCACCGAGACCTTGAGTACTCAAGCGATTAGCACTGACACCTGAAGCAACCAACTGGTTTTTAACAGCATTGGCACGAGCAAGAGAAAGTGTCTTGTTCTTAGCTGCATTACCTGTACTGTCTGTGTGACCTTCGACGTTGATGTGTACTTTAGGGAAGGCTTTGAGTACTTTAGACAATTCAGATACTTCTTTGAGTGATTCTTGTGTCAAAGCAGCAGAACCTGTATTGAAAGTCAAATTGTCAAAAGTGAAACGCTCACCTACTTTAGTAGAATTCACTCCGAGAAAGCTGGTAAATTTGTCACCAAAAGTACCTTCACGGAAACTTACTTTTCCACCACCGGGCAATTCAAAAGACTTAACACCGTTGACTACTTTAGAACCAAAGCCTTTAACAGCACCACCGACAGCTTTAGCACCGTCAGCTACTGTATTAGCACCATCTTTTGCGAGGTCAGCCGTTTTGTTGCCAAGGTCTTTAGCACCTTCAGCTACATTAGAAGTAGTATCTTTTACAGTATCTAAAGCAGAATCAGCAGCACCGCAGCCCATACGACTCAATAAGAAAATCCCCAAAGCACCAATTAATACTAAAGGTAATAACCATTTTAAGAAGCTACCACCTTTTTTGGCAGTATTGGCGGTCGTGTCAGCTACTCTTCCACCTACATTTTTAGCAGAACTGGCAACATTACCGGCAGCAGCTTTTGTACCACCAAGTAAGCTACCGAGACCAAGCTCATTGCCCATACCTGAAGGCAAAGCAGCTTTTACATGGTCTTTCTGACTGCTCAATAAGCTGGCAAGGCCTGAAGCGTTCAAACCTTGTGATTTGACTTGCTTACCGACAACACTCATTAAGATAGGTGCAGCTATACTCATCAAAGAAGAAGCACCGCTACGCTGTAAGCCTGCGAAAGAAGCAATTTTTCCAACAATAGAACCTAATCCATTACGAAAAAGTCCACTCAAAATACTATCACCTGCTGTGGTTGCTCTGCGAGTCGCTTCGCCACCGCTAAACAGGTCTGTCATATTATTCAAAATACTACCATCGTAGTTACCATCTTTAATCATATTGAACAGTTCGCTTGAGCCGCTCTGTGTGGAAGATTTTTTCATCATTCCTCCAAGTAGTGTTGGCATAATGCCATTAAGTGCTTTTTCCGTAGCGTTACTACTGCCACCGATCATTTTGGCTGCATTGCCAATAACTGCACTTGAGAGTTGGTCTTTTACAAGTCCTAATAAATTCATGATTTTATAATAATATGGTTAGTTAAACAAATTACCTTTGTGACGAAAAATCATTAATAGGTAACGAATATATAATTTAAAGTTCAAGTTTGAATATCTGACTAATGTAGGGAGGGGTGAAAATAGAGGGTAAAGCACACATAATCACAAACTTTACGATTTTATTTTTTTTATATTTCTATGTAAACAAAATACAATACCTAAGTTTTACGTTTTACAAAATACATATTAAAATATGTTTTAAAATATTTGAAAATATAATTTTGCACTTACACACAAATCACATTGTCGGGAGGGGAAGAATGATTGGTAGTCCTATATTTGTAATGCTGAAACCACGAAGCACACAAAAGACACTAAAATCGAATCTACGAAGTAGGAAAACTAAGATTGTGTAAGAAACTCATTATTAAATACTTAGAAATATTTTGTGAACTCTGCGTCCATTCGATTTTAGTGTCGTTAGTGCGCTTCGTGGTTCAACAGCATTACATTTGTAGGACTACCGAATGATTAAATGACCACTTTGTGAAAGAAAATAAATAACTTGTTCCATTAGACTTGTTCTTTTTCCTTCTAAAAAACACAAAAAATAGTTCCGTAGCGATGCTATGCAACGATTTTTTGAATTCTTTAGAAGAAAAAATTACAGCGTATTATGGAACAATTTATTTAATTTCTTTCACTTTTCTTTTTGTTGTGTGTTTTTTATTTAAAATAAAATTATATAAACAAAATAAAGTTAAGCGCAATTTAGGTTTTTATTTAGATTTTTTTCATTAAATCGCCGTCTAAGTAGTCAGTCAAGTTAATAATGTCGAGTTAATTTGAGTGAAATTTGGTCGAGTACGAGGCGGACGTTATTAGCCATAGCCTACGCTACGGCTAATGTTCTCCAACGAAGTAATCGGGCAAATTTCGCCAAATTACCTGACAGTATTAGCTTGACTGACTACTAAGGGATGAAAAGATAATAAAGGCTACATCTTCTCCCGATAGCTATACGGCTTTTGCACTGAAAAAAAATCATAAATAATTGATTATAAATAATTTAAAAATTAATGAAAATGTATTTTGATGAAAAAACGCTAATTTTGCTTCATTTTAAGAAAAAAAATAAAGTATAAGATTTTGATTTACATTGAAATACATATTTTTCGCGGTGCAAAAGCCGTATAGCTATCGGGATTATTTTTTCTTTACACGAGCCAAATTCGACGCGAATAACGGTCCCGATAGCTATCGGGATTAAGGAGAATTTGGTGAAGTATAAAGAAAAAAGAACAAGTCAAGATACAGTGATTATTGTTTTTTCATCCCTAAAGGACTTTGATATTCGATAAGTCAATTAGAAAAGACTATTTTTGCAGACATTTAAAAAAGATTATTCATAAATTTAAAAAAATGATGATACAGAGAATTATAATCGTAATATTCATTAGTGCGATATTCATGACCGGTGCTTTTGCACAAAACAGTCTCAATAAAGCTCCCGAAAATTGGTTTAACCTTGATGCCAAACAAGATCGTGTACAGGGCTTGAGTGTGGAAAAATCTTACCGCGAATTGCTCAAAGGCAAAACATCTAAGACAGTCATTGTAGCAGTCATTGACTCAGGTGTTGATGCAGAACACGAAGACCTCAAAGATGTCATGTGGGTCAATGCCGACGAAATTCCTAACAATGGAAAAGATGATGATAATAACGGCTATATAGATGACATACACGGTTGGAATTTTATTGGTGGCGAAAACGGTGAAAACGTAGAGTATGACACCTACGAATTTGTACGCCTGTATCGCGACCTCCACAAAATATATAAAGATAAAGATGTCAATAGACTCTCTAAAAAAGAGCGTAAAAAATATGACCAGTACCTCAAATTAAAAAAAGAACTAGAGAAAAAACAAGCAGAAGCGCAGCAACAAAGCATGCAAATGGGTATGTTTTACCAGATGTTGACCGGAGCGATTGAGCAGGTCAAGCCTCATTTGGAAGAAGGAGCTGAAATCAATATAGAAAATCTCCAAAAAATAGATGCAGGAGAGGATGAAACACTCGTTCAATCTATTGACATGTTGAGTAATATGTTTCTCAACGGTGCGAGTATGGATGACCTCAAAGAACTGGAAGGAGCGACCAAATATTTTGAAAAACAACTCAAATACCACTACAATCCTGACTTCGATCCGCGTGATATTGTAGGTGACAATTATCGCAATTCTTCTGAGCGTTATTATGGAAACAATGATGTAGAGGGACCGGATGCCATGCACGGTACACACGTATCGGGCATCATCGCAGCGAATCGCAATAATGACATTGGCATGAAAGGTGTCGCAAATGATGTTCGCATCATGTCATTGCGTGCTGTACCCGATGGTGATGAGCGTGACAAAGACGTTGCTAATGCCATTCGTTATGCAGTGGACAATGGAGCGCGTATCATCAATATGAGTTTTGGTAAGCAATACAGCTTTGACAAAAAAGTAGTGGATGCTGCCGTCAAACATGCTGTCAAAAACGATGTACTCCTCGTACATGCTGCTGGTAATGATGGTGTCAATACTGACATCATGACCTTCTATCCGAATGACCGCTACAAAAACAAACGCAAACAAGCGAAAACATGGCTCGAAATCGGCGCACTTTCTTGGCAAGGTGGTGAAAACTCCATAGCGGGTTTCTCTAATTACGGCGTAGAAAATGTAGATGTATTTTCACCGGGCGTTGACCTTTATTCTACTACGCCTGACAATGAATATGAGGCTTCGAGTGGCACAAGTATGGCAGCTCCTGCGACTTCCGGTGTAGCAGCTTTGATTATGTCTTACTATCCAAAACTCTCTGCAAAGCAAGTCAAAAAAATCTTGCTGAGTTCGGTAGTAAGTGGTCCAAATGAAGTAATATCGCCTAAAGGAGACCGAGTCAGTCTTGGCAAACTTTGTCGTACAGGTGGCATCATCAATGCCTACAAAGCACTCAATCTGGCTAATAAAACAAAAGGTAAACGAAAAATAAAAATCAAATCACCGAGAGCGTAAAACGTACTGACGTATTGATGTGCCGAAGCATGTTAGTATAATTGAATTATTGAAAAGGGTACACAAATTTGCTAATTTGTGTACCCTTTTGATGTTATACTTCATTAGGGTAAGAATCGAACATTTTGACGGTGGCTTTTGGACTTATTTTTCACTTTAAAATCAGTCACTTATCCCGATAAACTCCCGCTTTCAAAGCAAAAACTAAGCACAAAATCCCTCACATCAAAAAGTCCAATTCTCACCCTAAAGAAGTATAACCAAGTTGAATGTGTAATCTTCAAGACTTTCCCCCGTCTATGTGGTCAAGGTTGAAGGCAAAACACCCACGCAGCTTTGAAAAATAAGCCTTTTTTCCTATATTTGCAGAGACGACATTGAGTTTGAATTAAAAAATTGATAATTATGCAAGCAACACAACAAGGATTGAGCAATTTACAATTAGAGCTACTCAAAATCTTTAGTTTCGATATTAGTGATGAACAATTATTGGAGATAAAATCAATTTTGGTCAACTATTTTACCGATAAAATCACCAATGACATAGACCAACTCTTTGAAGATGAAGGCTGGGGAGTCGAAAAAATCGAAGAATGGTCAAAAGAACACATGAGAACCGGACACAAATGAAAAAAATCGTTATTGATACCAATGTTCTCTTAATGTCGCTGCCTAAAATCTCACCTTACCGACCTATTTTCGACGCATTGATACAAGGTAAATACCAACTTTTAATCACAGAGGGCATCTTTCAGGAATACAAAGAAATTATCGGACAAAAAACAACGAGTCAAATAGCACATAATCTCGGTGAATTGTTCACTCAATTGGAAAATGTGCAATTAATAAGGGTCTTTTTTAATTGGAATTTAATCTTTATAGACCCTGATGATAATAAATTTGTCGATTGTACCATTACAGGAAATGCTAAGTATCTCGTCACCGAAGATAAGCACTTCAAAATCTTGAAAGATATTGAATTTCCAAAAGTCAATGTCATCAATGCCGACGAATTTCTAAAAGAGATATTAGAAGAATCTTAAGCCCCTACACCCGCACAGCTTTGAAAAATAAGCCTTTTAAAGTAACCAAATTCCGAAATGAGTAATCCGCTAAAAAATACTCGCATACACATCGACAAGCGACACACTCAAAGGTACGTTCAGCACTTCTCTTTGCTGATGCTTCCATGACTTATTTTCTGCCAAAACAAAACAAAAATCACTACAATGACTATTTTTAAACGCTTCTATTTGAACACAAAACGCCGCCGCAGCTTTGAAAAATAACCCTTTTTACCATATGTATAGAGGCGATGTCTAACCTTGAAAAGACTGGCTTTTCGGATTACACTTTCCGAGATAAATTACAGATATAAACTAATCACAAAAATACACCCCTCATTTTTAGTAAAAAAAATATTTAATTTTACTTGCATAAGTTAAAATAAATATTTATAATTGTAGTCAAGTTTAGCTTCAAAGCAAATCTCGGTATTCCACTTGTCAGAAAGCTATATATATAACAAATATACTTAGTAAAACTATGAAAGAGCAGAACTTAGGACTTCAAGTAAAGGCATTAATCCTTCGTGGAAAAAATGACGAGTTCAAAAAATTGGCTCAAGAAGTCGGATTAGGAAAAATAAAGTGCAATACCAATCCCGGCGAATTAGCATCCATTCATTGGGCGGCAGGCGCAGGGAATATTGAGATAGTACAATATCTACTATCCGATGACATCAGTGAAAACCCGAGCCTAACAAGAGGCAATAATTTCACACCACTCCACGCTGCATCCATGCACGGATTTACCCAAGTCGTTGAACTACTCATCGAAAAAGGAGCAAATGTCAACATCCAAACAGACCCTCAAAAATACGCGCCAATTCACAGTGCTTCTTTCGCAGGACACTTGGATACGATAAAGGTATTGGTCAAAAATGGTGCAGACGTGACCCTAAGAAATTATAGAAATGAATTGCCGATTGATACGGCGAAGAGGCAGGAGCAAGTGGAGACTGTTAGATACTTTGAAGAGTTGAAGTGAATGGGAAATATACGCAATGCGTGTATTTTCAAGTTCTATGCCATAAAGAAAAAACCAAAAAACTGCTATTCTCAATTAGAATTTTAGTACAATTAATTCACTCAAAATAAAACAAAATGAAAAAAAGTAAATTTCTATTAATTTTCCTTTCAAGCCTAATATTACTGGCTTCATGTGATGTTCCACAAATAAATAATGTAGAACCTACTCCAATCTCAGAAGGATTTATTTTAAAGATAGAAGGTTCGGACATCTTGTTTTCTAAAGCCGAATGGGATGGAAATCCTATTTCCACTCCATGGATAGGTGCATCATTTATTACAATTCCATATGGTACTTCAATCGGGAATCACAATCTCACTTTAAGTAATAGTCATGGAACTTCAACATCAAAACAAATTCAAGTTGTAGCTCCTCAAAGTATTCCTTCTCCAATAATACATGGGGTTCAAATTTCTCAAATTGATTTTACTGGTGCTCAGATAGATTCAACATCTATAATGATATATGGGTCAAATATAGATGTCGGTGCCGAAATCCTGGTAAATGGAAACCCTATCCAAACTTGGACTCACCAAGTTTTAATGAATGAGTTTTGCCCAGATATGACAAATTCTGTAGTTGACTCTTTAACGTTAGGGAATCCAAAATTTCATTATGTTTCTTTAATTACTCAAATAAAAAGTCTTGCTGCTGGAAGTACAGTTAATTTTACAGTAAAAAATTTGGATAATGATAGCTCTCCCAATTATTCATTTACATTTCCTACCAGTCTAAATTTACTTGATAGTGATGGGGATGGTCTATTAGATGATTGGGAAGAGAACGGATATGACGCAGACAATGACGGGGTAATTGATGTTGACCTACCAGCAATGGGGGCATCAGAAAGACACTATGACCTTTTTGTTGAAGTAGATATTATGAATGGTCTTTCATATACTCCATCGAATGCAATGTGGTCAATTGTTGAAAGCTCTTTTGAAAATGCTCCGATTATGAATTTAGACGGAGAAAAAGGAATCAAAATTCATATTGACCGAGGTCAAGGAGGTCTTTTTACAAATGGAGGAACAACTTTAACCTATAAAGATGAAGTTGATTTCTCCCAAGCATCAAATGCAACTATTGCAAATTTTTATACTGAAAAGAATGCAAACTTTGATTCTGATAGGTTAAATATCTTTCGGTATTGTATCTGGTCAAGAAAGAGATTTGCAAGTAATAGTTCAGGTAGAGCAGAAGGTATCTGGTCTAATGATTTTATTGTTTCAACTGACCATATGAGTTCAGGAGCAAATTCCAATCTTTCTCATGCGGAAACATTTATGCATGAATTAGGACATACATTAGATTTTGGGCATGGTGGTAATCCAACTGATAGTCGGTTTGATGAACCTAACCATATTAGTATAATGAGTTACTGTTGGCAATTTTTGTCTATTCAAAACGATTGTATAACATGTAGGCAATGTTATGATAATACATCCCCAGATTATTCAGAAGGGATGTTTAGAGATTTAAATGAAACAAGTCTTAATGAAAATATTGGAGTATGTGATAACATATCAGTTGACTGGAATTTGAATGGCACAATTGAAAATAACATTCAATTTAATATTAATCCTGATGATGGAACATCAAATACAGAGACTTTGGATGATTATGATGAATGGCATAATTTGAAATACAGTTTTACAGCGGCAGGAAGCAATTGGGGAAGTAATTAACTTAACTTAAATCAAAATTTAAATAAAATGAAACAGATAATATTATTAATCATAGTTTTAATACTTATTACTGGATGTACGGTAAAAAAACCAGAAGCAGCCTCACAATTAGAAAAAAACAAAATAACTATTCCCGAGAAACCAGTTTTAGTTCGAGACAAAAAGCCTTCTGAAGCATCAAAAAATAAACCTTCAAATCAAAAGGTCATGACAAAGAATGATTTTCATATACTATACAATGGTAAGGAAACTGATTCTCTCGAAGTAGTTGTTCAATTAATTGAAGTAAATGAGAATCAATTAATTTTTTCAAATACTAAAAGTCAAAAAATAACGATGAATGTCAATTTAGGCAAAAACATTATTGATGTAAAGAAAGACATAAGTTACAAACTTAATTACTCGCATTATTTAAAAAACTCTTCATTTAATAAAATTTTAAATATAGCATCACCGAAAGACGAACAAAATTTGATTTATGCAATTGATGAAACAAACAAGTCTCCTATCAAAAAAAGTTTACCTAATATTTCGTTTTTTCAAGATACAAGAAACTCAAAATTATTAAATTCTTTCAATGGAGTAAGAAGAGAATTAGTACCTATAAATTTTAATATTTATGGAAAAAAATTCACCTTAAACTCATCTGAAGAAAAGGTTGTAGAAACTAAGGACGGAAATTATTTGGTTTTTGTCAGACATAGTATACTACAAAGTCCAGAAAAAGGAGAGAATGATAAAGTTCTAATTGAAGGTCTTCCTTTTTATTATAATTTATCAATCACAAAAATCAAATAAATGAATACGGCATAGAACATTGTATATGCGTCAATCAGCCCTATGCGGGCTGACTGCGCATATACGAGGCCGTTGTGTGCCATGAAAAAAAGAAATAAAAACAAACCAATTTAACCATCTTTAAAGCATTTAATTATGTGTCAAATAACAATCACTTCAGTAAATGGAACTCCTACAGGAGGTGGTCTCGACCTTCTTGTACAAGGAACTTCAACAAATTGCAAAAACATAATAGTTCGTGTTTTTTGCCAAGGAACTTGGATAAGTTCACCAATTTTAAATGTCAATCCCGCAAATGGAAATTGGCAACATACCTTTCAAGGATTAAATTGCCAATGTGGTGAAGGAATAGAAATTGAAGCCTGTTGTGTAGATGAAAATGGCGAAAAGATACCAGAATGTCAATGTGGTTTTTGGGGTGGCAGTATTCCCTGCGAAGGCGATGATTGTTGTTTAGATTTCAATATTCAAACACAAATTGGAGATTGTGATAATCAAGGCAAAAGGCAAGTCACTTTCACCGTTTCGTTTGTTGTAAATGACGCTTCATGTTTACCTTATGTTATTTACATGGATTTTGGGAACGGAAACAATAGTGCTCCACAAGTAATCAATTCAATTGGACCTCAAACGTTAACTTTTACAGAGTTATATGATACTAATATTGCGTTAAACTACACAGTAACAATACATCATACATTGCCGAGTAATTGTCCTCCTCAAACATTAAATTTATCATTGCAACCATGTCCACCCGTTGATTGCTGTCCAGATATAACTGCGCAAATAAATGTTAAAAACTGTAATGACGATTGTAAAAGAGAAGTGGAGGTAGTAACAACTTTTACTCCACCAAATCCCAATTGCCCTTACGCATCAATGCAATGGGAATATTATGATAGCAATAATAATTTTATCCAATACGGGCAGAGTTTTAATAACCTAATGACTTCGCCTCATATAGATACATTATTTCTATCATCTACTCTATCACCTGTTACTGCGATATTAAAAATTGCCAATCCTCCTTTGGATTGTCCAGACATCGTAAAAACTATTACCATTCCTGATTGTGGAGGATGTCCAAATATTAGTTCGTTTACTCACTCCGTAAAAGACTGCGTTAAAAGGGCAGATAAATGTTGCAGAAAAGTTGAGTTTGAAATAAAAGGTTCATTTTGTGGCAACCCAAAAATTAGAATAGAATATGGTGACGGAAATTACGACGAGCAGATAATTCAAAACTCAGGGCAACAAACTATAATATTTGATAATGAATATTGTACAGGAGGGAACTATAATGTTAAGCTAAAAGTAGTAAATCCTACTGGTTGTCCAGACCAAAACTTAACGATAAATGTTCCTGCTTGTGACCCGAGTGAATGTAACCCAATAGTTGACCCAGAACCACCAGAACCATTTTGTCCTTGTTGTATTTGGTTGCTTTTAACTATTGTTATATACTTTGTTTTATGGGCTTTAGGTGTTTATCAAGAACAAATAACTGTTTTAGGGCAAACACTAAATGTTGGAGCCTTCGCAGGAGGAATTTTTGGGATATTAATAATTTTAGCAACATTATGTTTCCTATTTAATCCTAAGTGCGATTGTCCAAAATGTAGGATAGCTAAGTGTACAATGTGGGCAGCAATAATAGCAATGGTAATAATTTTAATATTGTTAGCTTTTGGAGTTGCCCCTCAATGGTTATGGGCTTTAATTACAGCATTCTTATTATTCTTAACTGCATTAGGAATTCATAATTCTGATTCCTGTAAGAAATTTTGGAAAACAGGAGAATGTGACTAAATAGTGTCTGACCGAAAACACTGTTTTTTCCGTTTGCCTACTTTCGGCACTGCTGCCGGTATATCTGCGAGGCTTGTCAAAAAACTATGATTTTCAGTTTTTGATTGAATTCGGCTTAAAATTGTGCG
>Ga0209187_1000229_pt1 | contig 121402 bp, 95 predicted proteins | sample BantaG_FD_187430 | JGI IMG/M metagenome (GOLD analysis project Ga0209187, IMG submission 187430) | Marine algal microbial communities from Bantry Bay, Ireland - BantryBay_4 metaG (SPAdes) (version 2) | ecosystem: Host-associated > Algae > Red algae > Unclassified | place: Bantry Bay, Ireland...
TAGAAATATGATAAGTAGAATATTTTCAATGTATCGAATTGACCGAAAGTTGATCAAAATAAACAATAGATATCGTGATCTGCTTAACTTTGGTAAAATCGCAGCTTAATTCTTTACCGAACCATTGATTTAATAAAATCATGACAATCCTCTAATTCTTCTTTAATCATTGTTCAGACATTATATTATCTATCTGAACCGTGATTCACATCACTTTCTTGATTACCTGATTTTGTTACGTAGCATTCATAAAATCATGGCAATCCTCTAATCCTTTTTAAATCATGGTTCAGACATTTTATTTTTTCTGTCTGAACCGTGATTCACGTGACTTTCTTGATTACTTGATTATGTTACGAAGCATTCAATAAAATCATGGCAATCCTCTAATCCTTCTTTAATCATGGTTCAGACATTTTATATTTTCTGTCTGAACCGTGATTCACATGAGTTACCTGATTACTTGATTTAGTAACGTTTACCGCATGCATGTTTAGCGTTAGATTTGTAATAGCATATATTTATATTATAAAATTTTAAATATTGTAGGACTTGAAATTTGATGAGTCATAACTAACCTATACACCCAACTTTCTCACCACTGAGGTAGTACTTTTGATAATTTGCAATAGATATCGTACAAGATAATAAAAGCGGTAAACAAAAAATCCCCCGACGAGCTAAAAAGCAGTCGAGGAATTTCTTATCATTTTATTATTATATCCTCGCGAGTCAATGCTATCGAGGAATACTAATAATTACATCTTAGATCTTACTCTGGCGCCATATCAGGATTAAGAAGATCATAGAACTGATCCAGTTTTGGTAATATGATTATTCTTGTACGACGGTTCTGAGATCTGCCTTCTATTGTTTCGTTGCTTGCCAGTGCATTGTATTCTCCTCTTCCTGCTGCAATAAGTCTGTTAGGGTCTATATTATATTGTTGCTGTAGAACTCTTACGACTGAGGTAGCACGCTTTACACTTAAGTCCCAGTTGTCTTTCATACAAGAACTGGAGATCGGCATATTGTCTGTATAACCTTCTACCATTACTTCTAAGTTAGGTCTGGACTCGATGATCTTTGCAATCTTACCTAATACTTCTGTTGCTCTTGGCGTTATGTCTGATCTACCACTGTAGAATAACATCTTGTCTGATATATTGACAAATACGACTGTCTTATCTACTTGGATATTCACATCTTGATCACTGATGCCTTGAGAGAGTACGCCTTTCAGATTGACCGCTAATGCGAGATTGATAGAATCTACTTTTGTTTTTGCTGCTTGGAGTAGATTTATATATCTATCCTTGTTTTCCATTTGGTCGAGTGTCTCCTTGATATTATCATTGGCAGACTTAGACAGTACGGTTAGGTCTCCGATTTGCTCTACTTGCTGAGTACGTTGCGACTTGAGATCGTCTATCTGTTCTTCTCTTAGTGTTAGCTTTTCTTGGGTAGAGTTTGCTTTCGCAGTCATTCTTTCTTTTTCCTTTTCGCAAGCGGCTAATCGATTCATGTATTCATTCAGTTGCTCTCCGCATTCTCCTAATTGCTGATTGGCAATATTGAGCTCGGACTCGTGCATGGCTTGTAACTCTTGGATTTTCTTATTAGAACCGCAAGATGAGAATAATACGATTGCTATTAATGTGGTCAAAAAGTATTGGATTTTCATATGGGAAATAGTTATTGATTTATTTTAATGTTTATATACTATTCTAATGTAACACTATTGGAATTGTTCAGCGCCAAAGTTGATATCTAAAATAAAGAGATCATTTATAATATTACATCAACTTAACGTTTGATATTTATAAAATATGCATATGGCTCCTCTAACAAATTAAAAAAAAGCCTCTCAATATTACTGAGAGGCCAAAATTAGTTATTTACTTCTATTTTCTTTTAGGGGTTTATCTGGATGAATTTTCGGGTTTTCCGATAGCTCCTTCATAATATACTCGACTGCTGCTTCGATCTGAGTATCTGTGCCTTTAGCAAGACTGGCATGATCTTCCTTTACTTCCATATCTGGTTCCACACCATGTCCTTCTGCAAACCAATTGCCCTCTGGGTCATACATCCTAAAGCTTGGCAATGTCACATTACCTCCATCTATCAATGTCGGTGCACCAGAGATACCGATCACACCACCCCATGTCCGTGTTCCGATGAGTGGACCTAAGCCCGATCTGCGGAAGTAATCTGGGAATGCATCTCCACCAGACCCAGACCAGCCATTAATAAGCATCGCCTTGGGACCAAAATGTGCCACTGGCGGCCATTGCCAATCCTTACCATCCCTGACATTAAAATATGCTAAAGGCTTACGATTCAGTAATTCTATAAATCGATCTGGAATCTGCCCTCCACTATTAAATCTCTCATCTATAATCAGGCCTTCTTTATTCCACTGTCCATAAAACATTCTGACCAGTTCCTTCTGTCCATCCCATCCTGTACTGGGTACGTAGATGTAACCAATCTTACCACCAGATAATTTGTCTACCATCTTGCGATTTTTTTCTATCCACTCCAGATTACGCAGTCTTGTCTCTGATGCAATCGGCTTGACGAGGACTTGCTTGGCATCAGTCATGTTTGGTGATTTGTTAACTGTAAGTTGTACGGTCTTGCCTGACATCCCCGCGAATGCCATCCAAGGATCAGAATAATCTGCTAATGGGATACCATTAACTGCTAATACGTAATCCCCTTCGCTGACATCGACACCTGGTTCTTCCAGTGGAGATCTGATCTCTGTATCCCAGTCAGCGCCTTTGATTATTCTTTTGATTTTGTAAGCGCCATTTTCCTTTGTCCAATCACAACCTAAGTAGCCCGTACTTTCTCTCTTAGCTCGCTGGCTGTCTCCCCCTCCTCTATATGTATGAGAAGCATTAAGCTCAGCAATTAATTCTCCTAATATAAAATTAACATCGTACCTCGACATGGCTTGATCTACTAATACTTCATATCTTTTTTTCATCAAGTTCCAGTCTACTCCATGCATCTCCTTATCATAGAAATAATCTCTCTCCAGTCTCCATACATCATTAAATATTTGTTTCCATTCTTCTCGCGGATTGATAATAGAAGTCATGTCAACTGTCGGCACCATATCTTCTGCTTTCTGATCTGCACTCGGATCGATGACTGAGAAACCTGAGCTAGTTCTTATGACAATCTTCTCACCGTTAGAGGATAACTTATAATTAGAGATGTCACTAATTATAGTTTTTTCTTCTTGCTCTTCTATATCGTAGAACTTCAGCACAGCGTCGTTACTTGCAGAACCAGAGTTAGGATATTTCATATAGATTACTTTGCCTTTAGTCGCAGATAATCCTCCTACATTACCTCCTTCTATAGGCAGCATCACCATTCGCCTTTCTATTCCATCAAAATCTATCTTGACTGGCTCTACTTTATCTTTATCATCTTTCTTATCCTCGGAGTCGTCATCAGCCTTCTTATCTTTCTTTGACTTTTTCTTTTTCTTCTTGCCCTTCTCATCAGCATCCGTATCTTCTTTTTTATCTTCTTCTATTTCTACAGCATCATTCTTCTCAGCTAATGGACTTGCAATATCTTTTCTCAGAGGGATAGCACCTATTACTGTAGCGTCAGGATATATCCATGTATTATCAAAATCGCTATAGATCGGAGAGAAATCACGATTTGTACTTACATATAAATATTTTCCTTCAGGGTCAAATACCGCTTGGTTATCGGTGTAGAATCCAGACGTCACTTGGTGCTTAGTCTTAGACTGTCTGTCGTATATAAATACAGCCGCATTGCCAGTATCAATTGTACGACTATATGTAATCCATCTACTATCCGGCGACCAGCTTACGTTAAATCCTCTAAGCCCTCCTTCATAAAGATCTATGGCTTGATCTATCTTTGTAGCTGTACCAGTTGCTACATCCATAGAATAGAATGTCATAGACTGATCGACATAGACGACATACTTACTATCTGGTGACCAATAGATATTATATCTAAATCCTGCTCCTAAGCTGGAAATTATTTTTTCTTTCTTAGTCTTGTAATTAAAAATTGCCAGCTCATATTCACCATTCTTATCCGTAAAGTAAGCAACCGACTTACTGTCTGGCGACCAAGCAGGATACCTCTCAGCGACACCAGAAGTTCTTGTCATATTTTCTACAAAGCCATCCTTTTTCGGCAAAGAAAATATATCTCCTCTTGCTTCCATGATGACACGATTCCCATCAGGTGATATATTATAGTTACTGATATTACCTTTTACCTTTTTCTTGACAGACTTTAATCGACTAAAGTCTCCTACGGCGATGATTTCAATTTCCTTGACGGCATTAGAAGATAGGTCCATCAGTTGTATCTTACCTCCCGCCTCGAATACAATTTCGCTAGGCCCCATAGATGGCGAATGAATGTCATAATCCGTAAAGAATGTCAATTGTCTCTGCGCCTTAGCGACAGGGTCATACATCCAAATATTATTGCGTAATGCAGAACCATTATCAGACATATAATAGATTTTACCATTATACCACATCGGCAACTCATCATTCGCATTATTGTTAGTGATATTCTCAGAAGTCATTGTGGTCATATCCATCACATGGATATCGGGTGCTGTCCCTCCTCTATATCTCTTCCAGTTGCGAAATATCCTCGTCTTATCCGTGAATGCAATCTGATTCCCATCAGCAGAGATACTTGCATTAGCACCTAATTCGATCGGAAGCTTCTCAGGTAGTCCACCCTCTGCCGCAATCTTATAGAACTGTGACCATCTCTGTTTTCCACTTTCGCTACTACTCGAATAGTAAATACTTTTCCCATCGGAGGACCAGTCTATGACATTCTCAGACATACCATGGCCGCTGACCCTATAGGGAATACCTCCTGCTATTGGCAATGTATATATATCAAAGTTCCCATCATAATTAGCTTGGAATGCGATGGTCTTCCCATCTGGGGAGAACTTGGGATTAATTTCTCGACCTATGGGTGAGGCAAGACGCTGAGCATCACCACCTTGCTTATCGACTATCCACAGATCATCACCAAAGGTGAAGCATATCTTATCTTCTGATACATCGGGGAACTGGATTAATTTAGCACTGATTTGAGCATTCATGCTGATGGATAATAGCATGATTATAACTAAGGTGTAAAAAGTTTGGTGTTTCATATTTTATTATTGATTGGGTGTAAAATTGGCCCTCATAAAGTAATAATACGAAACCAAATTCCAAATGGTGACTTTATTCTATAAGATTATTATTTCTATAGATAAGTTATAGAATCCGAGATCTTATTACATAGATTAAAATATTATTCTACACTCTTTGCAATAAAGAATAAATTATTCAGTTGGATATGGTAACAGGTTTATTGTACTCTTAACAGGGGGTACGTTTTACAGCAATATTTAAATTAAATGAGTTATGAAGTATCATCCTCGTAGAGCGTTCTATTGCCTACACTTCACATTTTTTATAGAGCTACTCAGCTCCACCATATTCCATTACAACACATATTTTCTTAAAACTATAAAGAGCTATGCCTACTGAAAGTCAGTAAAAAAGCCGAACCACAATCGTGATTCGGCCAAACGCTGATAATCAGCTTTACTATGGAAGGTTGCCTAAGATGTTAGGTAACCTTCTTTCAATTAAACTTATAAGTAATTCATTTATTATTCAAACTTTAAAAAATATTATATCTACACAGTCTCAAGACAATACCATATATTGGTTTTCTAAAGCCATTTAGTATGATAAAAAATATAATATTTGATCTCGGAGGTGTCTTAGTTGATTGGAATCCAAAGTATGTCTATCGGACATTATTTAAGACAGAAGAAGAAGTCGATTGGTTCTTACAGAATATCACAACCATGGAATGGAATGTAGAGCAAGATGGTGGTAGATCTATTGCGGCGGCTAACGAGTTATTAATATCTCAATATCCTGAGCACAAAGAAAACATCTTAGCTTATTACGGTCGATGGACTGAAATGCTCGGTGGACCTATACAAGAAACTGTAGACATCCTAAAGCAACTTGTGGATTCTAAGAAGTACAGAATGCTTGCATTGACAAACTGGAGTGCAGAGACTTTCCCAGTTGCCATAGAACGATATGAGTTCCTCTCATGGTTCGAAGGTATTGTCGTCTCTGGTACTGAAAAGTGTAAAAAACCAGAGCCAGAAATTTATAAGATTCTCATAGACAGATATCAAGTTAACCCAACAGAATGTATATTCATCGATGACAATAAGGACAACATTAAAATGGCTGAAGAATTAGGTATCCGAGGCATACATTTTATATCTCCTCAGTTATTACATGAGAAATTAATCAACATGGAAATATTGCCAAAAATCAGTTAATGAGTCTAAGCAATGTAATATCTTTCTCTTGTTGTAGTATTCTAATTCTCTTGGTGATAATTTCTTTCACTATGTGTAAGATCGATGATAGAAAACCTGTCGCCATAAATTGTATAGGTGATCCTCTAATAATCCAAAAAGATCAGAAACTTCCGATTATAAATTTCTTAGCAACAGCTGATCCACAATATGACACCAGTTATATCAATCCAGATATTGGGTTGACCTTATATGCTGATTCTGTATCTGCTATAATGAAAAGAAAATTATTCGCAGAAAAACACGAAGGTGTAATACTTGCTGGTGATCTTACTCATAATTGCAGGCCAATCGAGATTCTTAAATATAGAGAGTATATAGATGGATATGCAGAACACATCTATGATGGTACAGGCAACCATGATTATCGGCAGATAGATGGCCCATTCATAGATATACAAGAAAATATAGATTTTGGATTAAAAGAGTTTTCCGATTTCGATGGGCCTGGTTGGGATCATGGTTCTGTAGAGTCATGGGAAATAATTAGAGATAGAAAACGTGCAACACCTACGAATACAATCCATCCAAATATTCATTATTCTTGGGACTGGGGTGACATTCATTTTGTACAGTTAAATTTATTTGCTGGCAATGAGCCACCTCCTGCTAAGCCCTATCACGACCCATGGTTTGCTCTGGATTTTCTAAAAGAAGACTTAGCAAAAGATCTATGTGATCCTAGTGACCCTATTATTCTTATCCAACATTATGGTTTTGATCCTTTCTCACTAACATTAGACGAAGAAGGCAATCCAAGGTATAAAGGTGAATGGTGGACTGAAGCACAAAGAAAGAAAATGTGGGATTTTGTCAAAGACTATAACGTACTTGCCATATTTGCAGGACATGCCCATAATTGCACAAGTTGTGAGACTTGCTATCTCCCTTGGGATGGGACTAATGTAGGAATCGGTAATGTTAAAGAACCATACATCCATTCATTCATTTCTGGTGCAGCAAGAGAGGGCATGTACCTCAGTTGTCATATATATGATGATGTCATGCACATAGAAAGATATCGATTTGAAGATTTGGTCTATAGTTACGTGCTTCCTATAACGAGATGATATTACTATAATTATTTTGCTTGGTTGCTGTTGAGCTAATTCATCGCATCGACATAATATCAATAACCCTTGCCAAAAACAAATCATCGAATTATTAACCTAAGAAGTAATATAGAAGTCGTAATTGTATAGACTATATTTCTTTAGATGTGGAGATGAGCAAATCTCTTGTTTTAATAATACCTTCTTCTTCAGATAGATTCTCTCCCTCATACTCTACGCCTATATAACCAGTATACCCTGAAGCTTTGACAATTCTCATAATCTTCTTATAATCGATTGTCGTCTCATTACCTTGCTCATCAAAATCAAATGACTTAGCACTAAGAGCCTTAGCATATGGCATCAGTTCCTTGATGCCTTTGTACTTATCATATTCCTTGATACAAGGAGCACCCCACATGACACCCCCTTCTCTTTCGATACAGAAATTACCGAAATCTGGTAGCATACCACAATTTTCCATTCCTACCTGAGAGATAACATTTGCCATCCATTTACCATCTGACGAATAGCCACCATGATTTTCTACGATGATATTCACGCTTTGTTTCGCTGCGTATTCTGATAATTTTGAGAGACCTTCTATACCAGCTGATGATACATCTTCTCGACCTCCTTCTCCGTGACAATTAACTCGGATAGAATGACAACCAAGAATCGCTGCTGCATCCACCCACTTCTTATGATTGTCTATAGATTGTGATAGTTCTTTCTTATCCAATGTCGCTAAAGATCCTTCGCCATCTATCATGATGAGTAATTGTTTAACTCCAGCAGAAGCTGCCTTGACATTCATCTGATGGAGATAGGTCATATCTTCAGCCTTATCTTTGAAGAATTGATTCACATATTCTATACCATCGAATCCTAAATTTTTCGCCTTAGCGGCAAAATCTAAATGATCCATTTCATTGGCTTGCAATGCTTTATGGAATGACCATTGAGCCAATGATAATTTGAAAAACATTTCTCCTTTCTTTCTAGAGGAGGCTTTTTCTTTCTTACTGGAATCTATACAAGATATCATGCCTACCCCAGCAAATCCAAGTAAGCTATATTGTAATATTTCTCGATTAAATCGTCTTCTTTCCATATTCATTATAATGCAGATGTGGCTCCTAAAGTACTAAAATCTACGCAACCCTTATATGGTCCAGGTACTGGATCATAATTAAGTAGCTGGATAGCACCCACTTCTGAGGTACAATATCCTGCAACAGTGGCTTCCTTCACAATATTAAATATATGTGGCTCATCTGACTTCTTACTCTCAGCAACCATGCGGTCGAGTACAGACTTACGCTCATCCTCATTACTCTCTAAGAATGTCTTAGCACTGAATTCTTGAGCATATATGTCAAACATGCTCATGCCTTCTATAAACTGTGCACGATCTTCTGGACTATAAGTAGAAAGCATCTCATCTGCCCATCGTTCTACTAATGCACCTTTGGCTCCAGGAATATCAGTAGCGGGTATTATCATCTCTGCGACTTCGGCAAATAGATCGTTCTGATCTTGAGTCATATAATTAGGCTTCCATCCATCTGATCTATCTGCCTTACAACCATTCATAATAGCTGCCGTCGTCCCCGCAGTCATCACATAACCTAATAATAATGTCGAAGTCTTGAGTGCTGATCTTCTACTTGTCAATGTAGCAGATTCTATGTCTTTATTCTTCATATTTTCTTTTTATATAATAGTTCTGATAACCATCTACAGAAACAAACATCTTCAGCTGGGTTATAATTATTACCTGTATAGAGAATTATATTTCATTATTATTAAGTGCTTTTATGGCATAGTCAGCTGCTCTGGCAGTCAGTGCCATATAGGTTAGAGATGGATTGACACATGACGCAGATGTCATACATGCTCCATCAGTGACGAAGACATTTTTGACGGCATGTATTTGATTCCACTGATTGAGTACAGACGTCTTCGGATCACGACCCATACGAGCAGTACCCATCTCGTGTATACCTAAGCCCATTTGATATTCACCTTCATAAGGATATATATCCTTAAGGCCTGATGCTTCACACATATCTAAGCCTTGCTGGACCATATCTTTTCTCATAGCCTTCTCATTTTCTTTGATATCTGCATCCATGACAAATGTCGGCATGCCCCACTTATCTGTAACCTCTTCATTAAGTGTTACCTTGTTATCATGGTAAGGCAGAGTCTCTCCGAATCCAAAAAACATAAATGACCACTTACCTGGTTTCGCTAAGGCTGCCTTAAAGTCTGCTCCGTAGGCGATCTCCGGCACCATTCTACCCCAGCCCTCTCTACTCCCACCACCTTGATAACCATATCCTCTAAGGAAGTCTTTCATCTTAGTCTTTCCTCCTATATTCCTAAATCTCGGCACATATATACCGTTAGGTCTACGTCCCTTATAGTACTTATCTTCCCACTCATCCAGTGATCCTCCGGCGCCTACATGGAAGTGGTGATCCATTATATTATGCCCAAGCTCTCCACTATCATTACCCATCCCATCTGGAAATCGCTCAGATTTAGATTGCATAAGTATACCCGTAGTACCAAGACATGACGCATTAAGAAAAACAATCTTAGAGAAATATTCTTTTGTCTCAAGTGTATTGGAATCTTTCACTCTGACGCCTGTAGCCTTCTGTGTCTTATCATCAAATATGACTTCAGTGACGATCGCATTAGTTAGCATTGTCATATTACCAGTTGCATAAGCAGCTGGCAATGTAGCCGCATTAGAACTAAAGTATGCCCCGAATGGACACCCTCGCATACAACGATTACGTGTCTGACATTCTCCCCTACCGTTGTGTGGTTGTGTAAGGTTAGCGACTCGACCTATCGTCATAATTCTATCATCATATTTCTCCTTGATTTTTCTATCCACATGCTCTTCTATGCAATTGTATTCCATGGCAGGTAAGAACTTACCATCTGGCAACTGTGATAGACCTTCTTTTCTACCGCTTATACCTGCAAATGTTTCTACATAATCATACCATGGTGCTATATCACTATATCTGATCGGCCAATCTACAGCTATACCCTCCTTTGCATTGGCCTCAAAATCTATGGGTGCTAATCTATAGGACTGACGACCCCATAGCAGAGATCTACCACCGACATGATAGCCCCTTATCCATGTAAATGGTTGCTTCTCCTCATATGGTTGATCGGTATCTTTGACCCACCAATGTTTTCGAAATTCATTGATCGTATAACCTGTACGATTCTGCACTTTGTAGTTTTTCATCTCTTCATGAGTAATCTCCCCACCTCGCGGTACATCCCACGTATCCAGATTAGCTGTCGGGTACTCTCCATGCTTCACATCTCGACCTCTGTCTATGACTAGCACTTTGAGACCTTTCTCAGATAATTCTTTTGCTGCCCAACCACCGCTGATCCCAGTCCCTACGACGATCGCATCGTAAGTGACTTCCTCTTTTCCTTGCAAATTAAAATTCATCTATTTTATAGTTTTCTTATACTGAACAAATGTCTATGGCTACTGATAATGCTTCAAATGGATTCTTCCACGTCGGTATAAACTCCTGTGCTACAAATCCCTCATAACCCGTATCTCTTACAGCTTGCATGATCGTCTTGTAATTAAGCTCTTGTGTATCATCTATCTCATTCCTACCTGGCACGCCTCCGGTATGATAGTGAGCTATGTAATCTTTATTCTTTCTTATTGTTGCGATGATATCGCCTTCCATGATTTGCATATGATAGATATCATAGAGTAATCTAAAATTAGGAGAATCTATCTTGTCTACTAGCGCTGTACCCCAAGCTGAGTTATCACATTGGTAATCGACGTGATCCACCTTACTATTAAGCAATTCCATGATAATGGTGATTCCATACTTTTCTGCAAGCTTAACGACGGGATCTAATCCTGCAGCACAATTTTCTAAACCTTGTGCATCTGTCAATGATCTTCTATTGCCAGAAAAACATATAATGTTAGGAATGCCTCTCTCTGCAGCTCTTGGAATCAAGAACTTGTAATCTTCTAAAAATTGTGAATGCAAGGAAGGATCATTGAATCCATCAGTAATCGTTATGCTCTTCCCATTGGATACAGCACAGTCAAGGCCTTTAGACAGAACAGTATCCCACTCATCATAACTTAGTAATTCTATAGAATGAATACCCATATCGATGGATTTCTCTACTAATGTTTCCAGTGGTGTATCATTGTAACACCATCTGCATATAGAATGCTTATAGTTAGATGTCACTGTATTAGACTTTTTATTATCAATAGCACAAGTGGTATTAAGTATAACAGGTGCTACTGCTGAGGTCATCAGAAATTCTCTTCGATACATATAAGACAGAATAGAAATGATTATTCTGTGAATATAGCAAAATATCTAATCGAGGTAAGTCAGGTATGGGCAAAAAAAAATGGTCGCTCCCCAGCGACCATCTGCAAATTATAATCCCATGAACATATCCTTAGTGAACTAAGAACACTGTTATTTTTTTTTGGTAAACCAACTCAAAAAAAAATACAAAACTCAATCTCTTTTGGATAAAAATTAAGGACAATCCATAATTCTTATCAAAAAAATAAATGCTAATCTTTATTAGCTAACAGTGTAGTAGTTCAGAATATACTTCAAAGATAAGTGCAGATGACCTCCAAAACAAAGACAAAAAACAAGCTTTGTTATATATTTATTTTTATAATATGTTGTTAGTCTGATTTTACCTGAGAATGGTAGATAAGACGTGATATGACTCCAAATATTAGCATAATACCGCAGAAGAACTAATAAATACGGGTCAACTTAAGTTTTATTGAATAAAGTGACCCAGTTATACCATTTAAACATTAGAATGTCGGAAATACTATAATAGAATTAGCCAATCTCTGCGTTAAAAATACTCTTCATAGCTACCGCTATGACTGCGTTTTTTGCCTTAATCTTAACAAATTCTATTCTATAATCTTAACCAACATCTTAAAATTTAAATGGTATTAAAAGCTTAGTTTCATGTAATTGCTGTTTCTATAATATGTTATAAAATTTCAAAAAAAGCTAAGAAAGAAATATAACTCGTCTAAATCATGTTTATTTATAATCGAAGCAAAAAGTATGCATTATCGATCGTGTAGTTATCATCAGTTTACATGATCAACTTTATTATTCTATTCACATTTTAAAATGTCGTATAAATATTCTGAATTAAATATTTTGAGATCAAAGCAAGAGCGAAAGATTTCGTTGCAGACGAATCGAGTATGACAGTGCTCGAATATAGCGAACCTCAATAGTGGATGTGTAGGTCCATAAATTCAGTTATGGACAGTCTGCCTACAATGGATGTAGGTATTTATAAAGCTGAGATTAGCAAGTTTTAGCGGAATATATGCGACATTCTATTGTGTCAATGTTATTACCATTGATTTGCATGAAAACCTATTATAATTTTTAAACATATGAAAGTCAACAATATTTTAATCGCTTTCCTCATACTTGCCGCAGGACTCTATATAGGTAAGACATTCTCAGATCATAGGGAAGCCAATCCGTATACACAGATATCTGATGATAGTATCACTATAAGTCCTAAGAAGCCATCGGGAGCTAAGCCTAATATAGATGAGAGCGATAATGCTACGGAGAAAAAAGATGTGGCAGAAGACCTGCCTATTGCACTTACAAGTGCTGAGAAAGATGTCATAAATTTATTTGAGAGTGCAGCACCTTCTGTCGTATTTATAACCACTTCTAAGCTTCGTCAGTCTTACTATTCTATGGATGTGACAGAGATACCTAAAGGATCTGGAACAGGCTTTATGTGGGATGAGGAAGGACATATTGTCACTAATTTTCATGTTTTAGATGGAGGCGATCGGTTCTCAGTTATGTTATCAGATAATTCTTCTTTAGATGCTGAGGTTGTAGGAGTAGCTCCTTCTAAAGACTTAGCTGTGCTCAAAATAATTGCACCCTCAGAAAAACTTAGAACCTTACCTAAGGGACAATCCTCTAATCTAAAAGTAGGTCAGTCAGCATATGCTATTGGTAATCCATTTGGCTTTGATCAGACATTGACTACTGGAGTTGTAAGTGCATTAGGACGAGAAATCACCGCTAAGAATGGTCGTAAGATATACGATGTGATACAAACTGATGCTGCGATAAATCCTGGTAATTCAGGTGGCCCACTACTTAATTCGTCAGGTAAGTTAATAGGAGTAAACACAGCGATATTCTCTCCATCTGGAGCATATTCTGGTATAGGATTTTCCATACCAGTAGATGTCGTTAAGAAGATAGTACCAGACCTAATAAATTATGGCCGTATAAATCGACCTGTCATGGGAGTAGAGCTTATGAATGAAAATTATGTCAATGTCAAAGGTGCTATGATCAGCAAGGTCATGAAGAATAGTCCAGCAGATCGGGCGGGATTAGAAGGCATATCCCGTGCTAGTAATGGTCGATATATTGCTGGAGATATCATTAAATCGATAGATAATAAAGCTATCACAAGTAACACAGACCTCATAGAAACACTGGAGAAATACAAACCCCAAGATATCGTAGAGATAATATACATTAGAGGAGATGATGAAAATAGAGTCACAATGAAGCTTATCAGCACCTTCCAGTAAGCAAGGATTACTAATGGATTGTTACATTTGCAGTATAATCAATAACTCATGTATCCTGATCTCTCGTATTTCTTCCATGACATTTTCGGTACGGATGTAGACAACTGGACATCTGTATTTAAGACCTTCGGATTATTTCTTGTATTCACTTTTGTCTCTGCACATTATATTATCAAGAATGAGCTAATAAGAAAAGAGAAGGAAGGTCTACTAACACCCTTAGAAGTAGAAAGCAAGTATAACCCTATGACGGATGCTATTGTCAATGGCTTATTAGCTTTTGCATTTGGATATAAGATACCATATGTCTATCAGAACTTTGATGCATTTAAGGCTGACCCACCATCAATTATTTTTTCTGGAGACGGGAATTGGGTAACAGGTATATTGCTTGGAGTCGTTCTATCAATGTATTTCTACTTTGATTCTAAGAACAAGCCACTTCCTCCTAAAGGAACCATTCTTACAGTAAGGCCTATGGACAAAGCGACGAATATAATAGTCGTCGCTGCACTTACTGGTGTGTTAGGTTCTCGACTACTTTCTATATTCGAAAATTGGGATTCATTCATTGCAGATCCAATAGGTCAATTACTATCTGGAAGCGGTCTGACGATATATGGAGGACTTATATTAGCTGGAATCTGTGTCGCTTTGTATGCAAAGAAAGTAGGTATCCCTGTTAAGCATATGGCAGATATTGCAGCTCCAGCTCTAATGCTTGGTTATGGAATCGGACGTATGGGTTGTCAGTTCTCTGGAGATGGAGATTGGGGTATTGCTAATACAAATCCTAAACCTGACTGGTTCTTCTTACCTGACTGGGCATGGGCGTATGAGTATCCTCGTAATGTGGCACTGGAGGGTAAAAAGATTGCGGATTGTGTCGGTCGCTATTGCCAGGAATTAAGTCCACCAGTGTACCCTACGCCGATATATGAAATCGTCGTTTCAGTATTTCTTTTCCTTATACTTTGGTCACTTAGGAAAAAGTGGACAACACCTGGTAGATTATTTTTTCTATATGTATTCTTCACTGGACTCTCACGATTTTTCGTAGAGCAGATAAGGGTTAATCCTCGTTATGATATGTTTGGATTAGATTGGTCTATGTCTCAAGCTATCTCTGCTGTCCTTATGATTGTAGGCGTGATAGGTATGATCGCAATGAAAAATAACAATGGTGGATCATATAGAGGAAAAAATGATATGTATGCCATCCCTGACATGAAAGATTCTAGTGTATAATACCAGTTACGACTTAGCTAATATCATCAGTTGCTCATAAATCTTATCAGCTGATGATTTCCATGAGAACTTCTGTAACTGAAGTCTTCCTTTCTCTATTAAGTTATGTCTTAGCTTATCATCTGTAGATAGTCGATACATATTATTTGCAATCGCTGAGATATCCTTAGGACTAACTAATAAGACTGCATCGCCACCTACTTCAGGCATAGAGGACACGTCAGATGTGATAACGGGTACATCACAAGCCATCGCTTCCAATATTGGAATGCCAAATCCTTCGAACAATGAGACGTAACACAAGACAGATGCAGCACCCATCGCTTTAGCTACATGGATATCATCATTAGATAGAAAGTGTACTTGTGCCTTATGCTTCATTTGCTCATAGATCTTATAGATCCTGTTAGTCTTCCATGCTTTCCTGCCATAGATTACGAGATGATGTGTGCCACTATAATCGGATTTGTACTTATCAAAAGCTAATAGAATACTTTCCACATTCTTGCGTGGATGCAGGGAACCTACGTATACAAAGTATGGATTTCCTTCTGCAATCTTAGTCCTAACGGCTTCTACTTCTTGATCTGGAAGTATGGCAAAATAATCGGGTACAGCATTATGAGCGACTGTAATCTTATTAGAATCAATATTAAACTTATCTATGACATCTACCTTCGTCGCCTCAGATACCGTTATAAGATGATCAGCTGCATGATGAAACTTGGGCATATAATGCTGATAATACTTAAGAACAGACCACCTTAACCCAACCGGGTAATGGAGATAATTAAGATCATGACTAACCATTAATGTCGGCACATCAGAGCTAAGACTCATGTACATATCACCTGAGTAGAAAGCATCCATTTTGTGTTTCTTAAAGAAAGCAGGTAGGGATTTCTCAAACCACAAGTACCACAATAATGGATGTCTAGACGGAAAGCCAATGACATGTGGAAATACATTATCTGCAAAGATGAATTGCTCATCATACGGTCGGTCAAAAAGAAAATGAAACTGTACCTCTGGATGTGTAATCACCATTTGCTTAGTAGTCTCATAGATATATCTAGCTACGCCTTCCATTCTATGAGCAAGCAGCAATCTCGTATTGATAGCTATATCCAATTATAATTTTCTTGGGTTACTTCACTAAAAGATAAATACGAAACCAAGGTAGTGAATTGTATGAGCAGAAACCTTACATATTCTGATGAAAGATGCACATAATCACTAATACGCATTCTCGTCATATAAAACATCTACCTTATCTTACCCAAATTAATTAACCAAAAAATTGCAACGTCAGCCCATAGGTGTGCAACTTCAGTTGGGAACCAAAATCAAACATGCTATTGGATGAAACTAAATTACTTACTCCTCGTGAATAAGACAATATGGGTCTCAAAGTGAAGTGTGAGAAATCCATATCTACAGATAGTCCAATGTCGATGCTATACTGATGGTTGTTGAATCCTAATTGTTTGTTGTCCGTTGAAATGTTGTATCTGTATCTAGGACCTACTTGCAATCCAGGATTACCATACCTTTTGCCCATCGGATGATAAGCGATATAAATAGGGATCTCAAGTGTAACCTCATTATGACCCAGATCTTCTACTTCATCGATATTGATGGGATCACTTCCAATTTTGCTATTTCGAAAATAAATGCTGGCTTGAGGAATCAAATAAAGCTTCTCAGAAAAATTAACCTTGGAAAGGACACCCGTATGTATACCGTCCATCGTACCTATAGAAGTAGGTGTATCTGGATCGCTTGCTATTAAATTCCCAAAAGTATATCCAATAGATAATCCATATTCCACCTTCTTATTAAGACGGGTAGAATCTTCTTGAGAGAATGCCATATTTAGATAAAAGAATACAAAGGCAAGTGCAATTAGATTTTTCATTTTTATAAATTATTAAGTTAGTAAGAAATAAAAAAATGTAAAATCTATGCAGAGAAGAAAAGTTGGGTTAATGAATCTATTGCTATAACAATCACTTTTTCGTGATCCAGTAATAGAACCAACTTTCGTAAGTTATATTATCTAAGAATAGAAAAAACTCTGAAATAATCGATTTATGCTCCCTTGACGATATAATCTATCATAGATTGGGGTAGGTCGTAATTTGGCTTATAATCTTGGGAGAGCTTCATATAGTGAGGTGCATTGGGTTCTGCGATTTCGACGATATCTGTCACTTGATTATCCCTTGTATCCATTATCATGACGATCACACGAAAATCATCATTAGCCTGATGTCTTGTTTTTAGACCTCGGTCACGAACATTGAGAACTTGTGCCACATGGTTGTGCCAAGTTTTCTTCTTAATCCAGAATCCTGAGTTAGAAGTATTTTGCCTGTATATTGAGTATAAATCGGTAAACATATTATTGGAATTGTTAATGCATAAATCATTCCTTTAGAGTCATTTCGTTATAAAACGTCACATAAATTGATGAAATTTAACGACTTTAACAATTGTAATCCAGTATTATGGACAGAATCAATAGTATTGTCGCAGAATTCGCCTCATTTGTTTGGGGTTTGCCATTGCTAATTCTCCTTATTGGTGGAGGGACTTATTTTTTAATTCTCTCGAAGTTTATACCATTCAAGTATTTTGGTCATGCCATCAATGTATTGCGAGGTAAATACGATGATCCTAATGATCCAGGTCAGATCAATCATTTCCAAGCATTAACCACAGCATTGTCCGCAACAGTAGGCATGGGTAATATAGCCGGCGTAGCCGTAGCCATAACCATCGGGGGACCAGGTGCAGTATTCTGGATGTGGGTCAGTGGTATCATAGGTATGTGCACCAAGTTCTTTACCTGTACACTATCTATTATGTATCGAGGCGAAGACTCTAATGGTGAGCTCCAAGGTGGACCTATGTACGTTATTACAGAAGGACTTGGGAAATCATGGAAGCCTTTAGCTATATTCTTCTGTATTGCTGGATTAATAGGTGCCTTACCTGTATTCAATGTCAATCAACTAACTCAAGCTATTAGAGATATATTGCTGATACCTAACGGAATAAGTGGCGGTCACTATTCTAACCTTATTATTGGTATCATATTGTTATTGATTGCAGGTGTGGTGATCCTTGGTGGGATAAATAGGATAAGCCAAATTGCAAGTAAGCTGGTACCGACTATGGTTGTCCTTTATTTCTTGGCTGTACTTGCTATATTGACTATACATGTGGAGGAGTTGCCTAAGTATATCAGTTTGATTTTTACAGATGCATTTGCCGCAGATTATTATAAGTTATATCCAGATGGTGATCAGCCACTGGTAGGTGGAGTCTTAGGGGCCTTAATCATACTGGGTATAAGAAGAGGCGCATTCTCTAATGAAGCTGGCATAGGTACTGCACCTATGGCACATGGAGCCGCTAAGACATCTGAGCCAGTCAGAGAGGGATTAGTCGCTATGCTCGGACCATTCATAGATACGATCATTGTCTGTACGCTTACAGCACTTGCAATATTAGTGACAGGTGTCTGGGAGACGTCAGGCAGTAATGGAGTGAGTCTTACAGCATCTGCATTCTCTGACGCTATGCCGGGATACGGCAGTTATATACTACTGCTCTGCATATCTATATTTAGCATATCATCGCTACTGAGTTACGCCTATTATGGATCTAAGTGTATGTCTTTTCTATTTGGTGCAGATAAGGCATACTTATACAATTATATATATCTGTTAAGCATAGTAGTAGGAGCGGTTACTTCATTAGATCTTATCCTTAATATAATAGATGGATTTTTTGCGCTGATGGCAATACCCACTATGATCTCTAGTATTATACTTGCGCCAAAAGTCACCCAGCTTGCTAAAACGTACTTTTCAAAGCATTAGGACTGTTAAATCCAGCTAACCCCTTCTTAATGGCATTAAAGTTGAATCGAATAGGCATACCCAAAAGCCAAATTATATTCTGAAATCATCTCACTAACTAATAGAATTCCTTTTCCCACCACCCATACAAAGAATTCTTAGGCAATAAAGTCTTAATTAATTTAGTTAATACACACAACTAACAAGATGACCTGGATTAATATCATAACGGCAGCATTTCTATGCCTCAATCTGGCTACACCAATAAATGTAGCTCATAACACTCCGACTAGTAAAGTGGCTATGGAAGTCCCAGTACTTAACCTTAATGTCTACATGATGGGTAAGATAGATATAGACCCAGAAATGACTGTGCTCGTCAATGAAAATATAGATTACCTCAATGAAGAATTTGAAGGTCAAATTGAGTTTGAGTTTAATCAATTTTTTATGGATCATGGCCAAGCATATCTTCCAGATCTATACAAGGAATATATGGCTCATGAAGAGACGGCATCTATAGATGCTCTCATCAAGCCGATAGAAATAAAAGGTGCTATTAATATTTTCATTTTTGATACTTACTCAGAGGAAGGTACAGACAAAGCATTAATGGGATTCACACCAAGACTTAAGGCGCAGCAAGAGGCTTATGGTTCTAATAGTCCTAATTTTGACAGAATATTTATGGCATATGAAGGACTGCAGAATAAGTCTACATTAGTACATGAGATGGGACACTTCTTAGGATTACACCACCCTTGGGAACTATCTGGAAGCCGTAAGTTTGCATTTGGAATACGAACTAATATAGATGAGAGTCATAATCATATGTCTTATGGAGTGGACGTTAATAGATTTACGAGCCAACAATTAGAATCTATGCGCCTCCATGCGATGAAATATAGACAGTACCTTATGGATAGAGTTGTTAGGACTTATGTTAAGTCTTAATTTATATCAAAATATGATATCCTAAAAATTACAACAAAGCTGCTCCGAGTACTCCAGAACTATCGCCATACATCGGCTTAGCAAATTGTGTCTCGATATAATCACTGAATACGAATTGCGAAAGATGCTTAAGTCCATCAGTGTATAGCTCATCTATATTACCAACCCCTCCGCCTATAACAATAACGTCAGGATCTACAACATTTATAATCTGAGAAATAGCTTTAGAGAAATTGAAAAATAATCTTTGCATAGTCTCATCAGCAATAGGGTCAGAATGATTTCTATATAGTTCCACTATTTCCTTAAGAGACTTGTGATTTCCTGACTTACGCTTATAATAAGATTCTAATGCCGGGCCTGATATGACCTTTTCGACACATCCTACATTACCACAGTAGCAAGCTCCTCCAGACTCATCTAAGAAATTATGACCCCATTCACCACCAATTCCGTTTCTTCCATTTATAATCTCACCATTTACAATAAGCCCTCCTCCGACTCCAGTACCCATAATGACTCCGAAGACAACTTTTGCATCAGGGTACTTATTTTTGATTACACCTAATTTATATTCTGACTTAGCGAAGCAATTAGCATCATTGGTGGTCATTACTGGTATAGCTAATAGAGATTGTATATCCTTTAGGAATGTATGCCCATTGAGATATACCGAATTGCAATTTCTAAATTCATGGCTGTAAGGATTAATGGACCCAGGGGTGCCGATTCCTATTCGGGTTGGCTTCTGGCCTATACTTTCGCTTACCTGATCTATCAGTTTCTTGATTTGGGATAAAACGACTTCATAGCCTTCGTTTCCTAATGTGGGAATTCTTTGTCTTTCATTAATCTCTAAAGTTTCAGCATCTAAGACAACACATTCTATCTTGGTTCCACCCAGATCTATGCCCCAGAGATAATTTGCCATCATTTATACTTTGGATAACTCAGACTTGAGGTAATCTATGACTTTGATTTCTATGGCATCTACTTTATTTAGCTGAGAGAGGTACCAGCTAATCCAGTCACCTAAGTGAACGAGATACATAGATTTTTCTATTAATGAATTTCCTTTAGAATATATCTCGATAATCGTGTCCGTATATTTGGATATTATATCTTGATTGATCTTCATTCTAATCTGATTCCTCTTATAGTCATCATTATTTCTCAGATAGATTACGGCCTTATCTTCATGTTTCTCAGTCCATCCTACCAACTCATTATGATTCATCTCAGGAATGACATGGTGCCAGCATAGCATCTTAGCGTTTTCGTTAATTTGTTGTCTTAATCTTATTGCGACTGCTTCGCTGCGATCAGTAGTATATATAATGGGTATCTTATTATGTAATCTGTCTGCGACCTTTCTAGCAGAGGCTTGTATATCTTCCATATCGTACCTAATCATATCTATGGATGATTTCATTTCTGATATGAACCCATCTCCTATAAATTCTAGTCGATACATCACGTACAATTGCTGTACTATAGAGTATCCAAGACATGCCCTCGGAGAAGGCCAATTACCTGGAACTTGGATATAATCTAAATCTCTATTCTTAGCTTCTTCTATGAGCTTGCCACCAGAAGATATAATGACAATCTTAGCACCTGTCTCGAGTAATTGCTGGAAAGAGCTCAGCGTCTCCTCTGTATTACCTGAGTAAGATGAGCAGATGGCCAGAGTATTCTCATTTATATACTTAGGAATGGAATATCCCTTACCTACACTAAAAGGTATAGGACATTCTTCTCTTATAAATTCCTGGACAAAATTAGCACCGATTCCTGATCCTCCGAGTCCTGCTACATATACATTATGGAGTGGTTTGTGGTGAGGTCTTATGAATGCCTTATCACCTATTTCCATTGCCTCTACCAGCTGGTTTCCGAATCTTTCTATCAGTTTGTCCATCATAATTTCTTCTTTATTTATGAGTCGTAAAAGTACTTATTTTGATCTATCACCGTACATTGTATAACTTAGAATATGTAAATAAACATTGAAGCAGACTAAAAAAGTAATCGGCGAAAAAGGAGAACTAGAAGCTCAAGACTATCTTAAGGGCAAAGGTTACAAAATCTTAGAGACCAATTGGCGATACAGCAGGGCAGAAATAGATATTATTGCTAAGCATAATGAAATCCTAATATTCATCGAAGTAAAGACCCGATCTTATGAATATTATGGTGCTCCTGAGAACTCCGTAAGTCCTGGTAAAGAGGCACTTATCATGGATGCAGCCCAGAGATATATGGAGAGTATCGCCTATGATTGGCAGATAAGATTCGATATTATATCGATCATATTAGATAAGTCACTTAAGGTGAAGCGGTTACAGCACTTTGAGGATGCATTTTTTTACTGATTTTTACTTTATTTATACCAATAATTGCCTTACTTTTGCATTCCGATAAAATAAAAAGACATAAAACCGTCTATGACGGTGATGTTTATTTGACACACAAAAGCATTATCGATACTTTTTAAAATTGATATTCGTGATGCTTCAAATTTAGAACTTATGAAGAAAGGTATTCATCCAGAAAATTATAGACCTGTAGTATTTAGAGATATCTCATTAGACGAATCATGGTTAACCATGTCGACTACAGAATCCAAGGAGACAGTAGAGTGGGAAGATGGAAAAGAATATCCACTTGTCAAAGTCGAAATATCGAATCTTTCTCACCCATTCTTTACTGGTAAGATGAAGTTTGTAGATACAGCCGGAAGAATCGATAAGTTCAAGAAGAAATTCGGAAATTTCGGAAAGAAAACATCTAATGCCGAAGCGCCAGAGGAAGCTGAAGCAAAAGAGGGCAATACCGAAGAGCAAGCTTAAAAAAGATAAATAGAAGTAGCCCCATTATGGGGCTATTTTTTTGCATAATATTGACTTAGTACATTACAACTTATTCCATTGGTTAGAAATGTAATTCTCTTTGATGACGAAAAGTGGGAATCATTACTTCCCCTCACTTACACCAAGCCTATCGGTGAGCTCAGAATCGGTATCCTTACACTAAGAGAAAAATGGGAAAACTATCTCAACGCTACCGTCTCTTACATTACGCAAGACTACTTATCAGAAAAATATCCGATCGCTATATCGAAAGACAACTATGTGATCAATTCTAGATTATTACCTAATCAAAAAGTTGTCTCGCTGATCAAAGGATTAGACCTCAATGAAGCTCTTGTTCTCAATGACACATTTGTCGCAGCAAGATTAGACGAAGGACAATTCGACAAACTGATCCAAGAAAATGACATCGACGAACTCAACGGAATCAATATTCCTGAAGCAGGGCTCGGTACCATTCTCATAGAGAGACCCTATCATATATTCCAACATAACGGAAGTGAAATAAAACGAGATTTCAGTCTATTGACTAAGCATCTTCAGAGTGCTCCTATACCAGATAGCGTCAGAGTCATCAGTCCTGAGAATCTATATGTACACCCGACTGCTAAGTTGCAGCATTGTATTATCAATGCGTCAGAAGGACCTGTATACATCGGTGCTAATGCTGAAGTGATGGAAGGGTCTGTCGTCAGAGGCCCATTGGCATTATGTAATAATGGAGTCATTAAGTTGTCATGCAAGATATATGGACCTACGACCATAGGCCCATACAGTAAGGTAGGTGGAGAACTTAATAATGTAGTTATACAAGGATATTCTAACAAGGGTCATGACGGATTCTTAGGTAATGCCGTCATCGGCGAGTGGTGTAACCTCGGTGCAGATACTAATAATTCGAATCTAAAAAATAATTACTCAGAGGTTAAGCTTTGGGATTATATGCATGATTCATTTAAGAAAACAGGCTTACAGTTCTGTGGCTTAATCATGGGAGATCACTCTAAGTGTGGTATCAATACAATGTTTAATACCGGTACAGTAATAGGCGTCGGGGCGAATATTTTTGGTAGTGGTTATCCTCGGAACTTTATACCTTCATACAGCTGGGGAGGCAAAGAAGGTTACCAGACTAATGCCTACGATAAAGCAATAGAGGTTGCTGATATCGTCATGCAAAGACGAAAAGTAATGCTCAGCCAATTAGATAAAGATATACTACACCACATCTATAAGCATAGCTCTCAATATAGAAATTGGGAATCGTAGATGAACTACATTACTCCATGGTGGAAAAAATGGTGGAGCTATCTCTCCCCTATACTACTGGAAACAACCAGCTCGGATTACAATAAGCATCTCGAAGTCCTTCTGGTAGAAGGCAGACACCAGCTTAATACTGAAGATGCTATCTATTCGTTCGATGATAAGTATGAGAACTTTAATCAAGCTTTCCAAGCTATAGACTGGGCACGATTACCCGATAAGAATGTATTGGTATTAGGTCTCGGATTAGGATCAGTTATATATATCTTAGAAAATAGAAACAAATTATATTTCGATTATACTGCTGTAGAAATAGATCCTGAAGTCTGCAGATTATCACATAAGTATACAACTCATAAGCTACAATCATCGATTACGACCATCAATGCAGATGCTCAGATGTATATGCAGATCAATCAAGAGAAATATGATCTCATCATCATGGATATATTCCAAAGTGCAGATATTCCGCAGGACTTCCAGTCTGAAGAATTCTTACAACAACTTAGCGATCACCTCCAAGACAATGGCCTGCTCATGTATAATAGGATGCACCTGACCGATCGAGACAAGTTAGAATATGAGGCATTTCTACCAAAATTCAACAAGATATTCTCTAATTCTTCATCCATAGACGTCAAGCAAAATATTATTGTTATAAATGACAAAAGCTACCTTCTTTAGATATGGGAAGTTCGTATCTTTAGGTTCGTTTTATCATAGACCTAATCTTATAACTCATGTTTATAATTAATATATATCTCAAGTTTGCTCTGATTGCTGTAGGCTTTATAGGTGGTGCTATCTTGACAGCTGTATTTGGATTCTGGTATGCATTTCCATTTTGGATATTAGGTATTGCAATGCTAGCCAGTTACATATTCTTAGGAACTGTATCGTCATCTGCACAACTTATACAAGATCAGAACTTCGAAGCGGCTAATAAGAGACTATCCCTTACTAAGTTTCCGGGCTTACTATATGTCACTAACAAAGCTTTCTACTACATCATGAAAGGTACAATAACTGCACAAGGTGGTGATCAGAAAGAAGCAGAGAGCTACTTTAATACAGCCTTATCTTTAAAATTACCAAGTGATAATGAGAAAGCAATGGTTCTTATGCAACTCGCTAATATCAAGGCTCAAAAAGGAAATTGGGTCGCAGCGGATAATTACTTCAAGCAAACAAAGGATCTAAAAATTACTCAAGGAGAAATCAAGAACCAAGTCGACTACTTTGCTAAAGCGATGAAAAACAATAAAGCCCAAATGAAAACGGCGAGAACGATGGGTAAGCAAGGTATGCGTATGGGTTCTGGTGGTGGAGGAAAGAGACGACGACCTAAAATGAGGTAATGTATCTCAAGAAGATACCCAAGATTCTAGATTACGTATTTCCTAAAGCACTATGGAGAGTCGATCATTCACAAAGTATATTTTTGACTTTTGATGATGGACCAGATCCTATTTCTACGCCTATATTACTCTCCTTATTAGACGAGTATAATATAAAGGCAAGCTTCTTCTGTAATGGGGAGAAAGCAGAGAAATACCCTCAGCTTATAAAAGAAATAAAAAGCCATGGCCACTACATAGGTAATCATGGATATCATCATATCTCAGGGTGGTCTACCTCCACCGATAATTACATTGATAATGCAGAAGAAGCCAATGCCATTATACAAAGCAAAGCATATCGACCGCCGTATGGAAGGATGACCTACAACCAATATCGCTCTATCAACAAAAAGTATAAAATTGTATTGTGGGATGTTATGCCAGGAGATTTTGACCAGAAAGTAGATCATCAAAAATTACTTAATATGCTCATCACTCATACAAAAGCAGGATCTATAATCGTCTTACATGACAGTCTACATGCTGTCAATAAGTTCGCATTAATAGTCGAGAACTATGCTGATAAGATATCTCAGGATAACTTAAAAATAGAAAGTATAAATACTATTCTTAGCGCTTAATAGAACTTTTTGTAGTGATTACATTGTTACTACTCCAAAAGAATAATTATCAAGTCAGACAATAGAAATATTACACAATACCTTAACAAGTATATACGAAAGTTGTCTACCCAAGGTGTATACATTGTTTTGTTACTGCTATATGCATTTCGCAATAAAAACACACCTGTCTGGGCTAAGCAAATCATATTTGGTGCATTAGCGTACTTCGTCAGTCCGTTTGATTCTATTCCAGACTTGACACCGTTCTTAGGTTTGACTGATGATCTTGGTGTGATGACATTTGCATTAGTCACTATTGCGTGCTACATAGATAAGGACGTCAGATCTAAAGCCTACAATCAGCTATCAGTCCTTATGGGTAGAGAAGTCGATCACGTCGTCGTCGCAGAAGTAGATGGCTGGTTATGAGTACAAGTTAGATACCATTCTGTCGACATCATCTCTGTCCATCTCGAATTCTTTTATATCATTCTGGAAATAAAAAAACCAAAAAGTCGAACCAATTAAGAATGCAATAATGAATTGCATAATAGACGTGCTGATATCACCTTCGCTGAAGAAATACTGATACAGTTCAGACAGCAATACAAGCAATAGAGGGAATGCTATAACGTATATCAATCTAACAGACTGTAACCTGATTATTTTGATATTATAACCTGAACTTAAGTACTTAAGCTGGCCTGATATATAATTTGCCTTGTCCTCTTTATCCAATTTTTCATAGGCGGCTAATGATTGACTTTCTTTTACTGAAGCAGTCATCCTCATACGATATATCACTAAACATATAATCATAACGAGAAGATATATCAGAAACTTGATGATCGAAGAATTAACATCTGTAATGTACAGAATCACTAAGCTTATCAGATACATTATAACCAATACCAATAATGCATTAGTTACATATGATGTCGCAGTATCTTCCTTAAGATCTTGGAGTAGATTTTCGGCTTTGTTCTGTATCAGGTCTAACTTATCGTATTTCATTTATTACTATAGATTTTATCAATGATATACAAGCCTCACTAATCAAATTTCATAAAAAAAGGCCTATTGTACTTGACAATAGACCTAAGATATATATTTTTTTAGTAGAAAAGAGAATATCTATTCTGCTGGTTTGACTAATGATTGTATCAGTAAGCTCACTTCATTATTAATCACTTCTACGAAACCCTTGTGTATCTGAAAGGTCTTACGCTCACCAGATTCCTCAATGACACGAACTTCTCCTTCTGACAATGCTGCAACTATAGGAGCATGACCGTCGAGTATCTCAAACTGACCGCCGACGCCTGGTAGCTTGACAGAAGTGACAGCTCCATTATATATTTCTTTCTCTGGTGTAAGTGCTACTAACTGCATCGATTAATTATTAGCTTCTTCTATGATTTTCTTTCCTTTCGCAATAGCATCATCTATAGTTCCGACTAGGTTAAATGCCGCCTCGGGATACTCATCTACTTCACCATCCATAATCATATTAAATCCTCTGATTGTCTCTTCTATCGGAACAAGAACTCCAGGTAACCCTGTGAATTGCTCTGCAACATGGAACGGTTGTGATAAGAACCTCTGTACTCTTCTGGCTCTTAATACGACCAGCTGATCTTCTTCTGATAACTCATCCATACCGAGTATGGCAATGATATCTTGCAGTTCCTTATTTCTCTGAAGTATATTCTTAACTCTCTGGGCAGTGTTGTAATGCTCATCACCTATAACCATAGGGTCCAGGATTCTTGATGTGGAATCCAATGGATCCACGGCAGGATATATACCTAATGATGCTAACTTTCTACTTAGTACAGTTGTCGCATCTAAGTGAGCAAATGTAGTCGCTGGTGCTGGATCGGTCAAATCATCCGCTGGTACGTATACCGCTTGTACAGAGGTAATCGATCCTCTCTTAGTGGAAGTAATTCTCTCTTGCATCGTTCCCATCTCTGTCGCTAAGGTAGGCTGATAACCTACAGCTGATGGCATCCTTCCTAATAGCGCAGAAACCTCAGATCCCGCTTGTGTAAATCTGAATATATTATCTATAAAGAATAAGATATCACGTCCTCCATTAGGATCACTCATATCTCCATCTCTATAATACTCTGCTAATGTCAATCCTGAAAGTGCCACTCTTGCCCTTGCCCCAGGAGGCTCATTCATCTGTCCGAAAACAAATGTCGCTTTAGACTCTTCTAATTTCTTCTTATCTACTTTACTTAGATCCCATCCACCTTCTTCCATAGAGTGCATGAATTCCTCACCATAATTAATGATACCCGACTCCAGCATCTCTCTCAATAAATCATTACCCTCTCTCGTTCTCTCTCCTACTCCAGCAAATACTGATATTCCATCATATCCCTTGGCAATATTATTGATTAGCTCCTGGATTAGTACTGTCTTACCCACTCCTGCACCTCCGAATAATCCAATCTTACCACCTTTAGAGTAAGGCTCTATCAGATCGATTACTTTGATACCCGTAAATAAGACTTCGTTTTCCGTAGAAAGATCTTCGAACCTTGGTGGCTTATTGTGGATAGAGTATGCATCCTTAGTCTTATCGACTTCTCCGAGTCCATCTATCGCTTCACCTACTACATTAAACAATCTACCCTTGATGGCATCACCAGTAGGCATCGTTATCGGGCCACCTAAGTCTGTGACATCCATGCCTCTTGTAAGACCTTCTGTAGAATCCATTGATATTGCTCTTACGCTATCTTCTCCAAGATGCTGCTGCACTTCTAATGTCAGTGAATCTCCATTTTCTCTGGTAATCTGCAAAGCATTAAATATCTGAGGAAGTGAAGAATTCTCTCCTGCGAAACTAACGTCAATTACAGGACCGATTATTTGTTTGATATGACCAATGTTTGCCATGTTATTATTGCTTTTTATATAGTATGTAAAATTCGGCACAAAGATAGAAGAATGCCTATAATTACAAGGGATGTGGGAAGATTATTTTATGGGCAAAAAAAGTACTTAATACTTTGTTATATACCATTCATTGTTCTGTGATATCTGGATCACAGGGCTTATTCATACGATAATTCAATCACAATAGAAATCACAGGAATAACACATGCGGCGTATTGAATGCAAGGTAGAACATTCTTATGCTTATAATGTAAACGACCTGACTTATTCTAATATGGAATTTATATCAAGAAAAGAATACTGCCAGATAAATAATACCCTTACAGACTATCAGACAATTCTTCAGTCTCGACAGATTCTAGCAGCGTTACTAATAACTTTTCTCCATCTTCTTTGAATTGTAACCAGAAGCTATTGATATTTTGCGTTTCAGTGATATCTACAATCTGAGCATTGATTAGGTCTAACAGTGCTAAGAATGTTACGATGCAATGCATTCTATTTTCTAAGTTTTGGAAGACTTCTAAGAAAGTAATTCTTTCATTCTGCCTAATTAATTCTGCAATATGCTTTCTCTGATCATTGATAGTATAGGGAAATTTGACAATCTGATAAGAGAATTGCTCTTGATTATAGTTATATTGCTCGAGGACTTTCTTAAAGGTTTTAAATAACTTATAAGTATCAAGGGATTCTAATTCTACATCCACAAGAGCAGTCTCAGCTATCTTCTTTCGCTCAGTCTTAGCATACGTTCGCTCTAGCTTAAATGCTCGATCGTCTGCCATGTTCTTTAAGGTATCCAGTACCTCTTTATACCTTTTGTACTCCAGCAGCCGCTCTACCAGTTCTTCTCGTGGATCTATTTCCATCCCATCCTCATCCAATTCTTTTCTTGGAATCAGCATCTTAGCTTTGATACGCATCAGTGTTGCTGCTACTAGTATGAATTCCGAGGCAACATCAATATTCAGCTTCTCCAGTTCTTGTATATAATGCAGAAAGTCTTGGGTAATCTTAGCAACTTGTAGATCATTGATATCCAGCTCATCTCGTTCTATGAAATATAGAAGCAGGTCAAATGGGCCCTCAAAATGTTGCGTCTTTACCGTGTAAGAATCCATGTAATTATTAAGTGTACAATTACTATTATAATTCAAAAGGCTAATATCTGAATTACATTCTATACTTATACCAATTAATTATTTCATTTCGAGTAGATTTATCCACATTATGGCTACAGGACGTTTATATCTTATTCCAATAGTGATATCTGAAGATAGTCTCACCTCTATGCCAGCCGCCACTATTAGCATTATGCACCGAGTCAGGCACTTAGTTGTGGAGAGAGCAAGGACGGCAAGGAGATATATCAGTCAGACTAATCCACCATATCAGATATCAGATCTGCTCATAGAGGAGATTACTGATGATATGACACATATAGATGTGTGTCTGAAGTGGCTTCTTGCAGGTCATGATGTCGGTGTCATGAGTGAGTCTGGAATGCCTGGAGTTGCAGACCCAGGACAAGAAATTGTACTTGCCTGCCATCAGTCTGGAATATCTGTGGTTCCATTAGTGGGTCCTAATTCTATCTTGCTGGCATTAAGCGCAAGTGGTCTGGGAGGTCAGAATTTTGCCTTTAGAGGCTATCTGCCGATTAAGGAACCAGAGCTAAAAAAAGAACTGCGCAATATTGAAAACTTAGTACTAAAACACCAACAGACTCAAATCTGTATCGAGACGCCTTATCGCAATGATCGCTTAATGAAGAGTATAATCAATCAACTAAATCCTAAGATCAGACTGTGTGTCGCTTCAGATATAACTGGTGAAGGTGAGAAAATAATGACTTACTCCATACAACAATGGAATAAGAAAAATCATACAATAGGTAAGGTGCCTACTATCTTTGTGATCGGAAGGTAATTACTTTTCTAATTTGGAAGTGATGGTATTAAATAATGGCCATCCGATCAGTAACAACCAGACGAGCGCAATTAATACAAATAGGTTATCGTAAGTACCTCCTAATCCACCTATCCAAGAGATAAATGTCCATATAGAATTAACCTTAAAGTTATCATCAGTCAGAACCAACTCAAATCGATAACTGAGGTGTAAACTAATAATTACATAAACACAGACAACTGCGATTAGATACCTGATCAACTTAACTTTATTAGATATAGGAGTCGCCAATGCCAGTGCCGTTAGAAAAATAAATGGAATAATAAAAAGAGTAAAGTGCTTCTGTAGAATTACCTTATTTCCTGGTATTCTCCTTACGGTTCGACTATTTATGACCTTAGTCTGCTTAGACAAATCATAGATGTGAAATGTAAAGTCATAATCATGAGGATTAGGTGGTGCTTTAGCCTCAAAGTCACAGAATACTTCAGGGTTGAGCGTATTAAAAACCATCTGACCTATACCTGCATTAAACTTTGCCATTCCATTCTGTAATACACTTATATTGGAAGTAAGCAGATACATAATCAAAAATGAACCTACAAAAATAACTATGGGTTTTATGATCGCTCTACTCAGTTGCATTTGGCTTCTTTGTCATCAGCGTATTCAACCATCTTAAGAAAAGGAAAAGTGTAAAAATTATAAAGAAAACAGGCCACACCGTCTCATGCATCAAGTCAAATATTGTCTCACTTGCATAAGATCCTATAATGTACAACGTCGCTATTCTTATCACATTGAGAATGGATAGTAATGCAATACCTATAAAAATAGACTTCCATTTGGTGCTAAACTTAACAGGAAATGCAAGAATAGCTGTAGAGTATAAAATAATCGGTGCTAATGCATCACAGCCTTTCCTAAGTGACATAGAGAATTCTTTTGAACCTATATGATCATTAATTACATAGGTGTCTTCACCAAAAATGTTGATTATAAAGCTCGATATTTTAGCGTACAAAATATTGATTTTCGATGATATACTTGCAAACCAGCTTTGGTCTGTCATTGCAAAAAGTATAAGAGAAAACATAATTACGAAAAGGGTATATCGGAGATACTGCTTTTTAAGCTTTTTTTCCTCAGGAGTCAGATTTTTAGATGGCTTAAGGACTTTTTTTGACTTCTTTGTAGGTGAGGTCTTCTGTTTTTTGTTTTGCTTCTTAGCCAAACTAAAAATGTATTTTTAGTTAATATTAATCGATCAATAGGTGGATGAAACATCCTAACAGTATTCCAAATATGAATCCACCTGGAAGATCTGCATTAGTCATTTCGTATCCAAAGAATACTGTAGAAACTAAAAGAAGGATGCTCAAACATAAGATTGAAATCAAAGAAAATTTTAACCACCTTTTTTTATTGATCTGGAAATCAAGACCAAATAATTCAAACTGGATAACTTCTTTTTTTTCAGTTATGTCCTGGGCATCCTTCATCGCAAAGTGCAAAAAAATATATAATCTTAAGCTGCTGTCTTAGTAAGAGAGAAGCTTGTTTGCTTGATTGCTACGATTCCGATGATAAGTATTAATAATCCAAGAATCATGATACCCCACTCACCCATTGTAGGGGCAGTCGGTGTTTGTACTTGGTGAAAGAATGCATCATCGAAATATACTGCTCCACCATCAAAGTTAGCTTGTTGGATGAATATTATATTAATTAATGCTTCTGTTGCATCCGGTGGTGCTTGAGCATAAGCTTCATATCTAATCCATTCGCCAGTAGCATCTGCTGAAGTAAATCTACCCGATACAACATTCATACAATTATTATTAGCGTCAAAAAATTCTACGCTTATAACTGCTTCATTTGTTCCCGTTAATGCATCCTGAGGACAACCTCCAGCAGGAGATGGTGAAAGTGCATACATACCTCCAACATAATTTTGACCACCTGCAACACTAATTCTATCAGAAAAAGCTCCTCCACCATTAACGCCACCTGTGAATCCACCAAACATTTTGATGCAATTATTTCCAGTTCTTGGTCTAACTTGATTAGCTGGGTCTGATCCACAGAAAGAACCTGGATTAGGGAAAGCCTCTACGAAAATCGTTCCACCTCCATTATTGAATGTAAAGAAACCCCAGTTATTGTCTTGTGTAAAAGTACCTTGAGCTCTTTGGCCTGGAGGACTTAATTCAAAACTTGAGTTTACAACGGCATTGATACTTAGTGGCAAGTTTCCAATTTCTGTAAGACCTTGAAAGGTTACACATTGTGCACTCATAACGGAAGTGAAAAGCAAAGAACTAATTAATATAGTCCAGAATTGTCGTGATAACATTTGATTGAGTTTATTTTTTTAAAGTTGAGTTTTAGAAAGTGTACAATTGACACCTTTAATATCAAAATTAGCTATATTTAATCAAATTATTGCTATCCACATCCATGAAAAAGCACTGAAACTCTAAAATAATATGAAGCCCTATTTTACCCTTTTGTTACTCTCTGTTAATCTGACTATTACATATAGCCAAATATCACCATATGAAATTTGCATGGATGATGGACTTGCTACAGTTGCATTGGACAGGAAGGCTTGGACAAGCGATCTAAGTAAATTAAGTGAATCTTATCAGTTAGATTTTCAAATTCCAGATCCTAATCCAGAGGATTGTTCCAGGATTGCTTCTATCGATTTTGCCGTAAACTATTCTGGTAATGATGGCACACCACCTGGGTGTTTCTTATTTGATTTTACAAATGTGGTAGATTGTAATTCACATGCTCCTGCTAGCTGCGATTTGATAACAGAAAGTGGAGGAGCATCAGATATTTTTCTGGATAATTCAGCTGATGATTTTCAACCAGGCCAGTGGATAGGTTTCGATGTAGTACCAGTGATGGATGTAGAAAATTCTGCATGTAGTCAGACTGCAATATCAGATGGAGACTATAGCGCCAGCTTAGAGGTATGCATGACTGTTAACTATGAGCCATCTGGACCAATGATAGACTTAGGTGGTGACTTAGATATCTGTGCCGATGGTACGGTGGAGATAGAAGGTCCTGATGATTATAATTCCTATGAGTGGGATGGTCCCGTGGAGTCATTCGGGCCGATCCATCCTAACGCCACTGTAGGTCGATATATTCTAACTGTCACTGATGATGAAGGATGTACCGGAACAGATGATATAGAAGTATTTCCTGTGGATCCATTTACAGTAGAGATAACTAATAATGATCCTCTTGTCATATGCAGTGCCGATACTCAGTTGGATGTATTAATTAATGGAATGGATGATACCAATGGGTATATGATTACTTGGACATATCCTGATGGTACGACGACATCTGATTTTGCAATTACCCCTGATATTCCTGGCAATTACAATCTATCAGTTTTTGACCTATTTACGACGTGTACTGTGGAGGATAATATTATGGTGGAATTTACCCAGTTGTCTCCTGCCCAGATAGATAGTATAAGTATGGATGTTGTTTCTATATGTGATGGAGAAACACTTAATTTAGAAGCATTCATACCATATACAGATGATCAAAATTATACCTTCCAATGGGTAGATGCCGTGGACACTACCACTTCGCAAACATACCCTGTCACGACTCCCGGTCAGTATATCTTGAATCTTCTAAATAACCAAAATTGTCCAATTACCTCAGACACTATTACTGTCACACAAACACCTCTCCTCTCCGCAGGTGATAACATCACATTGGTTACGTGTTCAGAAGAACAATTGGCACTCAGTGGCCTCGTAGCAGCTAATGCAGATCCGAACGGACAATGGACAGACTTAGATAACTCAGGTGGACTGTCTCCTACAGAATATAATACCACAGGACTTATAGGAACTTACAGATTACAGTATGTCGTCAGTAATCCTCCACCATGTGATAATGATACAGCAATCATAACCGTAGTTGTCAATGAGACCTATAACCTCTCTAACGATAGTGAATTATGTGATTCTGAATTTGTAATTATAAACAGTGTCAGATATGACTCGACTAATCCGACGGGAACTGAAAATATGACAACCGTTGCAGGTTGCGATAGTATCGTCAGCATCAACCTAACTTTTACAAGTGGATTCAATACCATAGAAAATGATACATTATGTGAGACAGAATTTATTACTGTGAATAATGTACGATATGATATCAGTAATCCAACTGGTACAGAAATGCTCACTACTGTCAATGGATGTGACAGTACTGTAACGGTTGGCTTAACTTTTATAAGTGGATTTAATACCACAGAAAATGATACACTTTGTGAGGCAGAATTTATCACCGTTAATAACGTACGATATGACATCAGTAATCCTACTGGGTCAGAAATGCTGAGCAGCGTCAATGGATGTGATAGTACTGTGACGATTGATCTAACTTTTACTACTGGATTCAATACCATAGAAAATGATACACTATGTGAGACAGAATTTATCACCGTTAATAACGTACGGTATGACATCAGTAATCCTACTGGGTCAGAAATGCTGAGCAGCGTCAATGGATGTGATAGTACTGTGACGATTGATCTAACTTTTACTACTGGATTCAATACCATAGAAAATGATACACTGTGTGAGACAGAATTTATCACCGTGAATAATGTGAGGTATGATATCGATAATCCGACTGGCATAGAAATGCTGACGAGTGTCAATGGCTGTGACAGTACTGTAACCATAGACTTATTCTTTATAACAATAGATAATGGGATGGAAACTTTGACACCATGCGTAGGAGAAATAATCCCCATCAATAATCAAGATATAACTATTAGCGGCATGTATCTCGATACGATACAAGCACTGAATGGTTGTGATAGTATCGTAGAATATAATGTGCTGTTTCAAGATTGTGATCTACAGATAGAAATAGAAAACGTAATCGATGTCACATGTTTTGGAGATACAGATGGTTCCTTTTCTTTTGATATAAATGGTGATCCCGGATTCCCTCTGGATTATGAGATCTCTCCTAATCTTGGCACTAACGCTACAGGTATAGTCGCTGTCAATGATGCTATAACTATTACAGATCTACCCCCAGGCAAATATACTCTCACAGTATCTAATATGACCGCTTCTCAGACTGCATCTATACTCATAGAGGAGCCAGAAGAAATCATAGTAGATATTACAATAGGTAATGACATACTATGCAATGGTGACATGGATGGTGCATTAGAAGCAAGTGTTACTTCTGGAAATTCTGGCAACTTATCCTTCTTATGGAATACCATGGCCACTTCACAGACTATAGAGAATCTATCTACTGGAGCATACTCTGTTATCGTTAGCGATGACAACTTATGTAGTGACGAAGCAAGCATGACATTATCAGAACCAGCTGCCATAGAATTCTCCGTGACGCCGACGAATATCTTATGTGGAGAAGTCGCAACAGGTGTGTTGCAAATAGAAATGATAACTGGAGGAACGGCACCCTATGGGGCTAGCATAGATAATTCGGATATTTTATTTACGGATAATTTTGACAGTCTTGCGGCAGGTAGTTATACAGTGACTATTATAGATGATAATGGCTGCATGGCTGAGAGAGAGGTTACAATCTCAGAAGAATCGGAAATTGTCATAACGCCTATTGGTCCTTACGAGATGGAAGTGGGGGATAGTATTTTATTAGACCTTGCCTTAGGCTTTATTCCTACCACTATCGAATGGGAGCCTAATGCCACTTTAGATTGTACGGATTGCCTTACACCGACTGCGCAGCCATTAGTGACAAGTACATACACTGTAACTGTGACGGACGACACGGGCTGCACAGCAAGTACAGAAGTCATAGTTAATGTCACTGAAATAGTAATACCTGATCCAGAAATCTACATTCCTAATATTTTCAATCCATCTGATATAGGTGGTCAGAACAGCACTTTTGCACCATTAAGTTCTAATGATGTAGTTCTTGTAATAGACGATCTCATCATCTACGATAGATGGGGTAATGTCGTCTATCAAGATAGCGGAGACGTTACAGGCTGGAATGGTACTCGTAATGATACGGATGCCGAAGTTGGCGTCTATCTTTATAGAATAGAGTATCAGTCTGATGGTAGGTCTGAGGTTCGGATTGGGGAAGTTACTTTGGTTAGGTGATTTGAATTTTAACTTTAGAGTTCAGAAACGATTTCTAATTCGTAATATAATATCTCTCATATCATCTTCTGAATAATTATTTCAATAAAATCAGGACAGCAGCGATGGCTGTATCTTGGTTTTATATACTTAATGCCTTATATAATATGCATTGGAAGTGGAATGCTTTAAATAAATAATTTTAGCCACTTGAAAATCCAGCATATTAGAGTAATCTTTTTGTAAGATAAAGGTAATAGCATCGATTCAAAAATACGCTTTTAGACTTATTTCTCTGATTTAGATTCATACTTCTTAATCTATTTTTTGACTTCGTTTAATTTTAAATTGTATTTATTGGTAGATCTCAGCTAATATATATTTTATGAATAATAACACTATCGGATATTTCTAATTTTGTGTAAAGAAACATTCGCTCTGATCCATCTCCATTAAATTGAAACCAAGAGATTGGATGTCTTGAAAAGAATAACCTATATGATGACATCCACAAAGGTGCATAAACACAACATTTCCATGATCTTTAATTTTAAGATGGACTATACCCTGTAACAATACAGTTAAATCTTCTAATTCAAGTATCCCTTTTTTGATTAACAACTTTAAACGAGTCAAAGTCTTTTTTGCCTCGCAAGCAATTCCTAATCTGTGTAACATTTCATCCTTGTCTCGATTCATATAGATCCATTAACTATTGGAAAACATCTAAGGCAATCTCCTTCACTTTTTTAATAAATATGTCTGGCTGATCTAAGGATGGAATATGTCCACAATTATCGATTTCTAACATCACAGGCTTATCCTTTGCATTTTTTATATGATCCATTAGATAGTTACGATTTACTATTTTATCCTTACAGCCGTGTATGATAAATTTTTTTCTCCTGTCAGTTGAAAATATATAGTGTTGGTCAGATAGATTTTCGCCTTGTGTGAGTTCGACTGCTAAATCCGCTCTGACTTTTGGATCTGTCTCTTTAAAATCCTTAAACATATATTCAGGAACTTCCTTCTTTTCTATTAGACTACTTAGTGCTAAGTTCACTGCTTGATCAGAAGGGGAAGGGTCAAAAAACGTCAATAATGAATCACTCTGAATAAATGCTTCCCTCACATTTAAAGGTTTCTTGACGGGAGGCGTACCCATTATAATTGCACCCTTAGCATCTTCTATATCAGGCAGCATTTCTATTGCAAGATGACCGCCGAGAGAAGTACCTACTATCAGAAGTGGCTCATTTTCTAATTCTATTTGATCCTTCAATAATTTAGTTAATATTTTAAAGCTATATGATGGAATGTTCTCAGAATTTCCATGTCCAGGAAGATCATAAGCCACTAATGAGTAATCTAAATTAGACGCAAATAGACTATCATATATCCTGGAAGAGCTAGAGTTTCCATGTAATAAAACGATAGTACCATTTTGTGAGCCTTTTTTCTTTCTTGAGTACATTTATAAAGTTGTTCTGAGATTAAAATAATGACTTTTTCAAATTTCTAAATATAAAACTTATAGAACCTACTTCAGAAATATCAAACCTCAAATCTTGTTGTAAGTATTTTATCTTGTTTTATGGAAAAAAAACCGCTTCATTATGATTTGAAGCGGGTTTAAGTTTTTTGGAATTGTTCTATAATGAATTATTTCAATCGAATCAATTTATTAGTGTACTGGAATGACTCATTTCCAAGACTATAAAACATTAGTCCGTGATTATTATTTATCATATCATCAGAAATAATTATCTCATTAGTTCCTGCAACTAAATTCAATGTTTTCTTAAAGAGGAGTTTGCCTTCTAAATTTCTTATCTGAAATAAAACAGTTTCGTTGTTCGGAAGGTCAATATTCAGTATAGTCTCTTTAATCCAAGGGTTGGGATATACTTTTATTTCTGAGAAATAAGTTTCATCAAATTCTACTGAAGATATAATTTCCTCGAATTCAAGATTAATACATCCTTCTTCGTTTGCAGAATTTATAGTTTCAGATTCTAAAAAATCAGAACTGATCTGTATAGCCTCACTTAATAAAGTCTGCTGCAATCCACGAACTTTTACAGTCATTAACTCCGACCCATCAGCAAAGCTTTCGCCATTACTTGTTAAAGTAAACCAAAGTAGTTTTAAGTACCCTTGATCTTTATTACTGGTCTCTACGGATAAATTATTACCTAAAGCAGAATTAGATTGTGTAACCTCTAAAATTTCAATTTTATTAGGGTCAAAACTTAATTCAGCTGATAAGCTTCTTAAAAATTCAAAAGTATCAAGAGAAATAATAATGTCTAATTCTTCATTTTCAGACACATTGAAATCTTGTAAATTGAAGCCTAAACAAGATTTCTTTAATGGAGGAAGAGCATCCTCTTTCAGACCACTAAAACTACCGTCCAAATCACCTTTTAGTATTCCTATAAAATCTAAGCCTGTTATATCATTACTTAGGTTACTAACTATCTTATTTCTCGGGTAATTTTGAGTAATTGAAAGAGAATTAGGTGTAAAATTATAATCTTGATCAACAAAAATCCAAGGATCTAAATTGATTGATCTTCTTAGAATCATGTCAATGAGTAAAGTAAGATCAGATATAGTTATTCTTTCATCTTCGTTTATATCAGCTGCAATAAGTTTGTAGGGAGAATCTATATAATCTGTAGCGAGAATATGATCTATCATTCTTACGAGATCAGAAATATTAATCGCATCATAATTAATCACATTTCTATTCGGTGTGATCATATATTCATCTCCACTCTGTAAATCAATAATGTCATAAAAGCCATTCTGATCTGTAAGTACACTCGATATCATTGTTCCATTAAGATCTACACTCACATCGCTTACGCCTATACTCTCTTCTGTATAAATTCTACCATTTATTGATGCATTACTTTCTTCATAACATAGCTCTCCATCAATTGTAGTTATGGGTATACTTAAACTTCCTGCGCCAACACTCGCAATCGGCTCTGGCACATTAGAAAAAATTACATCAGTTTCTACAAATACTGAATTTGATATTCTTACTTGGATCATGAGAATTACTGAGTTATCTGGTAAAGTGACAATATTGCTGGTACCACCTATAACATCTACTTTCTGGCCATCAGAAGATACAATACTGTTATAAATTACCAATGTAGATTCCAGCTCTTGATTAGCAACTGTGACATCTTCTATTACTCCGATGTTCTGAGCTAAACTTATACCAAACGTAAATCCTCTGATCTCATTAAATTTCCTCACACGTATTGGAATATTCACTATCTCATCGATACCACCACATTCTTCACCGATATAAAAAATAACTGGATCAATTGTAGGAGCAGGTGTCAATGTCTTGCAACAGAATCTCGTACAACCGTCGCTATCTTGATATCTATAACTCACTTGGAATGGACTTCCAGATGGCACATTATATAATAAAGGCCTAAATGTCTGAGGGTTATTAAAACCAATTATTGCACTTGTCGGCGCATCCAAATACCATGTAATATTTTGCCCACTACCTACAGCTGTAAAAGTATACTCATCATTTGTCTGATTATATGAGGATGTGAATGTGTTGCAACTGTATGGATTATCTACACAAATTGTACGACAGCACATTATATATCCTCGAATAACGCTATCATAGATTATACAACAGATATTTCTAATTCCAGTACTATATGGAGAGTAGGAAATATTATTTGCACTGCCAATAGGATTAGTGTTAGTTCCGTCATACCATGCTACTACTGACTGACTCGACGTTAAGCCTTCTACATCTAATGAATAAGTCAAATTATTTTCATTCCCCGTAAATCTTGGATTTATGAATGTACAGTTATTAGGTAACTCATACTTTATACAACAAAACTCCAAACAGCCGTCAATATTTCTATACCAATAACATATATAATACTCATTCCCTGGTTGAAAGCAACAATAATTAAAGTTTTGACTATTTATGGTATTTATTTCTAATACTTGTCCGGTATTCGCATTGCGAACCTCCCACCTTTCAAAATCTAATGCGGTCTGTATCGGTTGAAAATTAGGAGATATGGTATTATTTGAAGATTGAGATATACCATTAATAACAATATCCGAACAAGCTGGGTTACCTTGATCGTCTATAACAGACCATATAATATCATCACATGGATCTTGACATTTTACTTCCAAAGTAAATTGTGATTCAGCTCCTAAGAATCCATCCACAATAATTATTATTGATTCTCCAGCAAGAAGAGAAACAGTCTCCGTTTCTTGTCCATTACTACTCGTAGCTCCTGAGGCACAGTCCTCAAGACATGATGAAGTGCTGATATAGTAAGGTCCGCCATTCCCAGGTTCTACGTCAACTGGACAACACTCACTAATTATAAATAATTCTAAATCAATAGCTATTGGCATAGCAGTTAAGCAAATATCATAATCTCCATCTTCTGGAGCCGTAAATTCATATAAGACCTCTCCAGATGTAAACATTCCCTGCGCTGCACTGGGAGTAAAACATTCCGTATCGTAAGCAGACGAACCATTATAAGAACCTACATTGGAACCTGTAACCACTGCATTACAGCCTATAGGTGTGGCTCCTTGACAGTTTATACCTTCACAACTGAGTGATAATGAAAATGGACCCGCTTGCTGACTGTTAAATCCATCAATTACAATGTAATAAGTTCCAGCTGGATAATTTACAAGCTCTACTACATCCACGTTTGTACCACTTGGATAACAACTTGATAACGATTGTCCAGAGCCACAAGTAACTGATCTTACACTGAAGTCAATACAGTTTGAATTCGGACTACAATTGTCTAAAATAAAAATGTCTAAGTCTTCTTGACCTGATTGAAGTGTGATATAATTAACTTGACTAAAAGAATATCTCTCAAACTGAAATATCATATCAGAACCAGAGAAATTATTGCTAGATGAATAGCAACTTGAGTAATCAAAAATATTAAAGTCATTAGAATCATTGAGGGTATTACGAATCAAAGTCTCTCCGCAATATATTTCTTCTATATTGTCACAATTATCTTGACATTTTACTTCCAAAGTAAATTGTGATTCAGCTCCTAAGAATCCATCCACAATAATTATTATTGATTCTCCAGCAAGAAGAGAAACAGTCTCCGTTTCCTGTCCATTACTACTCGTAGCTCCTGAGGCACAGTCCTCAAGACATGATGAAGTGCTGATATAGTAAGGTCCGCCATTCCCAGGTTCTACGTCAACTGGACAACACTCACTAATTATAAATAATTCTAAATCAATAGCTATTGGCATAGCAGTTAAGCAAATATCATAATCTCCATCTTCTGGAGCCGTAAATTCATATAAGACCTCTCCAGATGTAAACATTCCCTGCGCTGCACTGGGAGTAAAACATTCCGTATCGTAAGCAGACGAACCATTATAAGAACCTACATTGGAACCTGTAACCACTGCATTACAGCCTATAGGTGTGGCTCCTTGACAGTTTATACCTTCACAACTGAGTGATAATGAAAATGGACCCGCTTGCTGACTGTTAAATCCATCAATTACAATGTAATAAGTTCCAGCTGGATAATTTACAAGCTCTACTACATCCACGTTTGTACCACTTGGATAACAACTTGATAACGATTGTCCAGAGCCACAAGTAACTGATCTTACACTGAAGTCAATACAGTTTGAATTCGGACTACAATTGTCTAAAATAAAAATGTCTAAGTCTTCTTGACCTGATTGAAGTGTGATATAATTAACTTGACTAAAAGAATATCTCTCAAACTGAAATATCATATCAGAACCAGAGAAATTATTACTAGATGAATAGCAACTTGAGTAATCAAAAATATTAAAGTCATTAGAATCATTGAGGGTATTACGAATCAAAGTCTCTCCGCAATATATTTCTTCTGCATTGTTACAGGTATTTGGACAAACTAAAGACAATGTATAGGCAGAATTAGCACCTTGAAACCCTTCTATAATAGCCCAGTAGGTTCCAGTATTATTTACAACAATCACTTCATCATTGATGCTACTATTTCTACTAAACTCTACACAATTTGTTAAAAATGCAAGACCATTTGAACAATCGCCATAGATAAATAAATCTAAATCACTATTCAGGTTATTTAATAAGATTGTGGCTGGGACTGAAGTAACTTCTATTCTTACTATGTCCTCACCACCGTCATATTCGGTAAAGCCACAATGTTCACTGTATTGATTAATATCATTACTGTTAATAGAGTTACTGTATGTCGAAGCAAAACAAGAAATAGTACTCTCTTCACATTGTGACCAACTAATACTACAATTAAAACATAGATAAATAGAAATCGATAGATAAGTAAAAAGATGGGGCTTAATATTTAATTTCATAATATTTTTTTAAAAAGTGTAATTAATTGGTTATTTTTTATATGCTAAGTAAGAGAACTTACAACTTCTAAAAAATACGCCATGCGGCGTATATTTAGAGTTCGTTGTATTCATAAAAGTAAGACAGCGCCTATAGTCGAGACGTATATCTTTTGTTAGGTATAAATAGTTAAACACAGAAAATATTAGCTCATACTTTTAAGTCTTTCTCCAGTTCAAAAAAAAATCTTTGACATTTCCTTAAATCTTGGGTTACCTACTTCAATATATAGCATAAAGAACAGTGTTACTTCAAATAAATTTCATACGCAATACAGCGTATTTTCTAAATACTTCATTTTTTATGTGTAAAACTAAAATTGACATACTTCAGTTATTTCTCAAGTACAGTCCTTATTCAGTAAAAAACGGTGGTACGAAAAGTGGAAATAGTTCTATTGAATCCTCCGAAAGATATTATTCACCTGGCCCATCATTTCAAAATATTTTTGATCATACGATTCAAGATTTTGTATATCTAAGTCCGAATCTTAATAATCTAATTGGGATATCCAAAGAAGGTTTTTCTATGAGAGAGTTTATAGATAGAATTGGAGAACAAGATTTAAAGCATTTCTTTCTATGTCAGGAAATAGCTTCTAATTTTTATTTTAATGAAATAGAAAAGAAAGACATTCTCAGCTATAAGTTGTCATTCCAGTATAAATTCAAATTCCACAATAAATACAAGCTTGTCTTACATCAAGCGATATGCTTGAACCAGAGTAAAGAAGGCAGGATGATTCAGGTATTAGCAAACGTGTCTGATATATCACATTTTACCACAAAAAGATCTTCAAATATTGTGTTTACTAACTTGAATACTGACGAGCTTATTGTCAAAAATGCGGAAGACCCCACAGCAAACGAAGAAGATAATAGCATTTTCACTAAGAGAGAAAATGAAATTATTAGGCTGATAGCTGAAGATCATAGCTCTGAAGAAATTGCAGATTTACTTTTTATTTCTAAAAATACAGTTAGAACACATAGACAGAATATACTTAAGAAATCAAATGAAAAATCATACACAGCACTTGTCAGTAATATGATAAAATCTGGCTTACTTTAATCCATAAGAAATAGTACCTAAGAAAATGCATTATATATTTTCAATAGTACTAATCTATCCGAAGTGCCTAATTTTTTATAGATATTCTCGCAATGTTTCTTTACCGTTCCTGTCGAGATAAACAATTTGTCAGATATGCTCTTTCTAGTCGATCCAAGTGCTAAAAGATCTAATACTTGCAATTCCCTATTAGTAAGGCTAAAGTAAGAATCAAAATATTCTTGATATGTGCTACTGTCTGTAAATGACTCAAGAAATGAACTTGAAAGTTTCTCAAGAGTTTCAACACCTTGCGAGACTGTCAAATAACTTTCTTCATCAAAAATTATTTTGGACGAGACAAAAAGTGAATAATTATCGTTGCTCGTGTCCATTCGCCAATCTTGCAGGTAAGAAATCGGTCCTATATTTTGAGAATTTATAAAATGTCTCTCTACTCTTGGTAGAACCTTTTTTAAGTAATTATAACTTTGATGTTTGACGATAATATCAAATCCATAGTTATTTAATTCTTCTTGCGTATACCCTGTCAGTCTACGCCCACTATCACAAAGATAGCTAAGAGAAAAGTCCGATTTTCTATTCAGGTGAACGTAGCCCGGAAGTATAGCTGAAATATCGTCGAGCGATAATAAATTTTGATTTATTAATAGCTTGATCTTATGGATGGATTGTTTTTGTCGTTCGACAAGTTGTCTATCAGTAAAATACATGGAATCTTAAATAATGATCTGATCAAATTTACAAATTTCATGTTAAAATCTTATGGCTCAGATAATCAAATTATTCTCTATCAAAAACTCGAATATAATCCACAATCATTCGCTGAGGAAATTGTGTCGTCGCATCTGGATTACCAGGCCACCTGCCACCAACAGCAACATTAAAAATGAAGAAAAACTCATTATCGAATGGATAAGTCACATTAACATCAGCTGTAGTGATAGAGTAATACTTGTTGTCATTGACATACCATTCTATTTTGCCTGGCTCCCAGATAATAGAGAATACATGATATTTATCTGAAAACTTTTCTCCGCCTGAGAGTCTATATTCTTCTCCCTTGAATGTACTGAATGACTGTCCTTGTGGTCCCCAGTGGGCCGTGCCATGCACTGTAGATGGCTCATGCCCTACGAGTTCCATAATGTCTATCTCACCGCAAGCTGGCCATCCGATAGAAGATATATTATTACCTAACATCCACAGTGCAGGCCATATGCCTTGTCCTTCTGGCAACACCGCTCGTATGTCTACCCTACCATGTGTAAATGTTTTTTTGTCCTGCGTGATCATTCTTGCAGAAGTGTACTCAGCACCATTAAAACTTTCCTCTCTCGCTTCTATAATTAATGATCCATCTTGCAGACTGGCATTCTCAGACCTGTCAGTATAATATTGCAACTCTTCATTTCCCCATCCATTATCACCCATCTCAAAAGTCCAATAATCAGAATTAATTACAGAACCTATAAACTCATCCTGCCATGATAAGGTATAACCTGCATATGATTCGGGTGTAATGTATCCTTCCTCAGGGATATCTACAAAAGTATCTTCATTGCGTATTGTTCCTATGCCCTCTGCTGTAGATATTGTAGCATTAGTAGGATTAGAAAGTACAACAGAAAATGTCTCATCTAATTCTTTGATATTATCACTTATGAGATCTATTCGTATCTGTGTAGATCTCTCTCCGACTGGTATTGTAAGTTGACCCATAGACGCTACATAATCTATACCTCTACCAGCTGTACCATCTTCGGTCTGATAATCTACGGTGACAACTTTGTCATACGCTTTACTTAGGAAAACATCGAAAGTAAAAATTGTATTATCCTCTCCCTCAAACTGTGTGACACTTGAGATGCTTAATTTTGGCAACTCTTCTGTACCCGTATTAGGCTCATCACCTCCACATGAGGATAGTAAGAATATCGCAGAAATATTGAATACAAATGATCTTATTCTCATAGCTTATAGGCTTGCGTAATTATATACTATTCTGAAACGAATGTCAGCTTCCAAAACACACCATTATGGTCTACAAATAAAACCATTCTATCCTCTGTTAATTCATTAATCTGGAAAGTCACTGAACTCTGAGGACTGGTTACTTCTGCATTTGTACCGATCTTATACAATGCCATATGTGCTCCTTCTCCTGCTACTGTTAGAGATTGGTTAGTGATGTTAAATGAATGCAATCCTGAACCCCATGCCTCATATTTCTCTGGAAGGCTATTAGAATCTTGACAGCCGGGATCTAATCCTAAGTCTGATGGAAAAATATTTCCGTTCCCATCTGTATCAGCCCAGAAGTCTCCGTTGTTATTATACTCGAATTCTCCATTAGCTCGAAAAGTATATAGGTCATCGAATTGGCATACTCGATCTGCGATATCAGACGCAGAATTAATCCAATAGCTATCCACAAGATTAGGCCCTACATGAAGAGCTCCTTCCTCAGAAGCTATTTTCCATACTTTCTCATCACAACCAGTTAGTAATTCTAAATTGCCGAAACAACCATTAGGATCATCTTCTGTCACCATTATAATAGACTCAAAAGAATCCGAACCACCAGCATTAAATGTTGTCATGGTCACCTGATACTCTCCCATTAGCGGTATAGACACATCTACAACTTCTCCTTCGAAGAGACCAAAGGATTGGATTTCCCATTGCGTAATAAATGCACCATCAGTTGTATTGATTAATGTAAAATCATTAGGCGTAGAGCCAGCCACTATATCAAAACTTGCTGTAGGCTTGCCTCCAAGTTCTATTTTTTCTTCTACCTCTGGTTCACAAGACCATGTGGTAATTAATACAATCGCTAATGCTATAGATGATAATAATCTCATGTCTAATTATTTATTATAAACAGATATTCTCTTAAAAATTAAATCTTATTAGTAACCATTATTCTGTACTAAGTTACCTTCTGATATATCAATTTCTTTTTGGGGTATAGGTAATACCTCATGTACTCCTGCAATATAACCTCTCTCAGACAGTACCTCTGAAGCCCTACCTGTCCTTACAAGATCAAAAAATCTATGTCCCTCAGTAGCCAATTCTAATCGTCTCTCTCTATGTATTACGTCTATAAGTGCCTGTCCGGATGCCGAAGTCACAGATTGTAACAATACTCTTCTTCTCACCTGATTAAGAAAATCTCTCGCTGAGACGTCATTTCCTGATCTGGCATGGGCTTCTGCTGCCATAAGTAATATATCAGCATATCTTATCTCTATTATATTATTATTCCAGTTAAGTGCTGGCTCACCATCTATCGCTCTGTCTGATTGCAGTCCTGCATATTTTCTAATGAAGTAATCCGTATTCTGATATCCTTCTGTATAACTTGCTCCGTTAGCTCTGAGCTGGTTACCATCTATAATTGTAGCATCATATCTCGGATCATTACTTAATGCCTCTGCTAAATTCTCTGACACAGGGCAGAAACTCCACCCGACATCGAAGGTCGGTCCTACATAATCTCTCATACCAAAAAACTGCACATTGTAATTGCCTTCAGTTCCATTGACAAAATTACCCCAGCCGCCTCTCTGAGCGCCTGAATGTTGAATTTCAAAAACTGATTCCTTACCAAATTCATTATCTGTGCTGAAAATGGAGGCAAAATCATCTTCTAAATCATAAAGTCCAGAATTAATCACTTCTTCAAATAACTCAGCGGCTTCGTCCATCCGTGACTCATTATTCTGCATCAATATTACCTTACCAAGCAGTGCAGTAGCTGCCCCTCGTGTCACCCTTCCTAACTCATCAGCAGGCAGTGTCGCTGGTAGCTCAAAAGTGCCAGTGGCATCTCTGAGGTCTTGTTCTATCTGAGCATATATCTCAGCCGGCGATGCCTGTACTTGAGAATACAACTCATCACCAGTCAGTACTGTCGTAATGAGCGGTACATTATTAAAGAATCTAACTAAATCAAAGTAGAAATATGCTCTCAGAAACTTAACCTCTGCGATTGTTCTTGCGACAAATGGCTCCGAAATTCCCTCGGCTTCCGCAATCTTCTCTAAGAATAAGTTAGCTCTATAGATGCCCGCATAACTCTTATTCCATAATCCTTGTTGTGGTCCTAAGAATGGATCTAAATTAAACTGATCCCATGCCACCCAATTAGGCTGATCAGAAGGATCACTTCCGCCTGCATGTGTGTCATCTGATGCTGCATTAAGCAAACCTAACTTCATCGTCCACTCACCATTAGTTCCACCCCATTGTAGTACATCATATATAGCTACGAGACCTTGGAACAATTGCTCCTCATTCTGATAGAAATTTGTTTCTAACTCTGTTCCCTTCGGATCTAATTCTAAGAAGTCTTCACTACAGGAAAATAATGTGATGATGAGTGATAGTGCTATAATTCTGATTGTACTTTTCATTTACATAAGTTTTAAAAATCCAAAATTCCAATATTAAAGCAATCGGAAAATTTTAAATACCATTTACATTCTAAATTGTCGTGTAAATATTCTGAATTAAATTAGTTAAGATCAAAGCAAAAAACGAAGTCATACGTTTTTAGAATGTCCCATTTATACCAAAGAGAAAAAATCTGGGCTGTGGATAGATACCTCTATCTACTCCAAAGCTCCCTCCTCCTATCTCCGGATCAAAACCTGAGTACTGAGTGATTGTAAGCAAATTATTACCTGACACGTACACTCTAATTCTATTAAGACCTGCTCTATCCATTATAGATTGTGGTATCGTATATCCTATCTGCAATGTTTTGATTCTAAAGAATGACCCATCTTCTACATAGAAGTCCGAGCTTCTGCTGAAGTTCTTATTAGGATCATTCATACTTAATCTAGCGTAGTCATTAGTGGTACCTTCTCCTGTCCATCTACCTAATGCATCCGAGGTCAGATTAGCCATCTGCAAATCAAATCTTCTCGTCGCTTTAAAAATATCATTGCCTGCTACTCCTTGTCCAAACATGACAAGGTCAAAATTGTTCCATCCAAGAGACAAATTGACGCCATAAGTCCATGAAGGTGTCGGGTCGCCGATCATTGTTCTATCATCTGGATCTAATATCCCATCATCATTAACATCCACAAATCTAAAATCTCCAGGCTGTGCATCCGGTTGTATCGGTATTCCATCTGCATTAGTATAAGCCGCTACTTCCGCAGCATTCTGAAAGATGCCATCCGTCTGGAAACCATAGAAGAATCCAATAGGCATTCCGACAGCGGATCTCGACAGCTCTAAGCCCTGAGGTGAGAATGTCTGACCTGGTAAAAATTCTTTGTCTGCTCCTAAGTTTGTAATTTCATTTTTATTGTAAGATACATTTCCACTTATATCATAAGATAGTCCACCGACTTTATTGTTGTAGCCTAATTCTACTTCTACACCTTTATTAGACAAACTTGCGATATTTCCGACTGGACCTGCATTACCTACATAACCTGGCACAGCGATATCTAATAACATATCATCAGTGATCTTCTGGAATAAATCTAATGTTAGGCTTAATCTTCGGAATAACTTAGCATCGACACCTACATTAATTTGTGTGGTCTGTTCCCATCGCAGATCAGGATTAGCTATCGCATTAGGACTGACCCCATTCACCAATCTATCTTCTAATCCAAACACATAATTCCTGGCACCGCCTACTGTAGAAACAAATCTAAAATCTCCGATCTGATCATTTCCATTGACACCCCACGATGCTCTTACTTTGGCAAAATTGATCACAGGATTATTATATAAGAAATTCTCCTCTGTCAATATCCAACCAAGAGATACTGCTGGAAAAAATCCAAATCTATTATTAGCACCGAATCTGGAAGATCCATCGACTCTCATCGTTGCAGAGAATAGATATTTCTGATTGTAGTTATAATTTATCCTACTGAGATATGATAGTTGGGTATTTAAATATTCGAATCCAAAAAATGTCTGACTCTCAGCTGTCGTCGGAAATGCTAATGAAGCATCCTCTATCCGATTAACTGGTATATCTTGGATAGAGCCGCCTATACCCTGCCCCTTATTCTGTTCTGAAACTGCGCCGATAACTGCACTTATGCTGTGTACATCTATTGTCTTAGTATATGACAATGTATTTTCTATGATCCACTTAAGACCTTTGTTCTGAGATCTATTATATCGAGTGATGTCATTACGATTGGTCGCATTAAGATAATATATAGGGGCAAATCCCTCACCACCAAAAAATGCTAAATCTGCACCGAAGCTGGATCTAAATTTGAATCCATTCAAGAAACTGACCTCTCCATATATACTGGCTACAATCTTATCACTCCACCCAAAACCCTGCTGTGTCTGGAAAGCGGCGACAGGATTAAGGACTTCTGATGTTACAAAATTAGATATTCCATAAGGTTGTCCTTCTGCGTTTCTTACGACTTCAAAATTCTGAAAAACACTGCTATTAAGAACATCAGGATCTGTCTCTATCAAAGGCGTAATCGGATCTAAATTAATCGCTCTACTAAGAGGTGAACCAAATTCTGAATTAGTAGATACACCTGTTGCCTTTATCCTGGTGTAAGCAAGGGTATTACCAAACTTAACATGATCGCTAATCTGATGTGATGAGTTAAATCTTGCAGTGTACCTCTTATAATTAGAGTTGTTTTGCGAAACTATTCCATCTTGATCAAAGTAACCAAATGATACATAATAATTAGACTTCTCTGTTCCTGCTGACAAGCTTATATCATGATTCTGCATAGGTGCATCTGTTTTGAAAACTTCGTCTTGCCAGTCTGTTCCAACACCTAATGATTCAGGATCATCAAAAAGAATATCACCTCCAGAAGCTACCGATGACTCATTCATCAATATTCCATATTCTCTGGCATCCAGTAGAGATAACTTTTTCCATGGGGCTTGCACACCGTAGTAAGCATTATAATTAACCTCCATCTGTCCTTTGCTACCTGTCTTAGTGGTCACCAGAATTACACCGTTAGCCGCTCTAGCACCATAGATGGATGCTGATGCAGCATCCTTAAGAACTTCTATCGATTCTATATCACCTTGACTAAGATAATCTATTCCTCCTCCGATCGGTACGCCATCCACCACATATAGAGGCTCACTATTATTTATAGATGTGGTCCCTCTTACTCTTACGGTACCTCCTTCTCCTGGTGCTCCAGAATTAGTAGTGACTCGGACGCCTGATGTTCTTCCCTGGAGTGCAGATTCTATCCTGACGATAGGCATATCTTCTAAGTCTTCAGCACTGACTTTAGATATCGCTCCTGTAACGACTTTCTTTTTCTGGGTACCATAGCCGACCACGACTATCTCATCCAGTTCCGATGCCTCTAACCCTAAGGCAATATCTATCGTCGATCTACCTGCAGCAGATACAGTCTGACCACTGTAACCGACATAACTGATAATAATATTAGATGCGTCATCGATGAGCTTTAGCTCATAGAGTCCGCTGACATCTGTAATCGTACCGTTAGTAGTCCCTTCCTCTAAGACAGTGACTCCTATCAGCTCCGTATTGTCTACCGCATCTGTTATCGTTCCACTTATCGTGGACTGAGCCATTACACTACTTACAAGCGTGAACATCGAAATTGTCCAAACAATTATTCTACACATTATCATTAATTAGTTTTTTTCATATGGATTGCTATTCTATAAGGCTTATAGGATGACAATTTTTTTGGTTACGATAATTCCGTCGTTATTGACACTTACATAATGGATACCCTTATCGAATGCAGAAACATCTATCTGCTTACTTACAATTGTATTACTAACTTGAGACTTATAAGTCAGCTGGCCCGTAGTATTAGTGATCATAATTTCTCTATCATTAGAGCTTACTGAGTAAAACTTGAGCTGGACCATATCAGATGTGACTGTAGGAAATATGTTATAATAAGTAGTCTCATCGTCTAAGTCTCCGACACTCGTTGTCATACATGCATTACAAGTCTCATAGAAGAAGCATACATTCTGATCATTGCTATCTACGGTCAGTAATCGATTAGTAAAAATACCTGAACCATCTGTTATTGTGCATGGCTCACCTCCTGCAAAATTCTCTTCTACATTATCATTATGTAATCTGAACTTATACTCATAGTCGCCAGGAAGAAAGTCTAATGTTGTGCTATATCTGCCATTTCCTAAGTCGGTCATAGGATTAGCATTTCCTACCCAATTGACAAAATTACCAGTTACAAATACTGAATCAAATGATTCTGTATAATCAGACATATCTACTGTAAATGTAACACTCGATATATTAGCTCCTGAGCAATCAGTCGACTCACTACATACTCCAAAACATGTGCTAATTTCTGTGTCTGATGTGACTGCAGGTAAAAACCTGTCATTGAAATTATTAGGATCTGCACAATCTTGTCCACTAATGACTTCCTTACATGAGTAGTCTAAACATGCACCATTAGTAAATGTATAAAATGAAGAAAATCCGATTTCTCGTTCGACAGTAATAGAATAGATACCATCACCATCATCATCGGTTAGTGGGTTATCACCAGGCAGCCCAAAACCAGTTCCGCCCGCAACAAATAATCCATCTGGACTCACCGTAATCACGGGTCCCGCTGCCACATTAATTGTGATATCTACTGAGCCATCACATGTATAGCAACTCTCCCAACATACTGTCTCTAATGAAACATCTTCTGTGACAAATAGTGATCTATTGCTAAAGTCTCCCGACTCATCAGTTATGACACAGGGAAAAGTTCTATTAAATTCTTCCTTCACCGCGAAGTTATCTACTTGGTAGAGATACTCATGTGCACCAGGAGCAATGTCCGTCACTGTACCAGTATATACACCATCTCCATCATCATCAGATAACAACTCAGCTATATCAGAAAAATTATTAAACGTACCACTGACGAATACTTCTGTAAATGTCCCTGGGTAATTATTCATGTCTACTGAGAATGTAACATCTGCTGGCTCGAGAGTACCAGAATTAACGATAACATCATCAAAGAAATAATTTCTCTCTTCAGTAAGAACTTCTCCAAAATCAAAAAACAATACCATCTGATTATAGACGCCACCTGTTGCAGGTTGTCTCGGATCTTCTTCTGAGTTATCATTAGAATCAAAACATATTTCTGTCCATTGGTTAGTTTCAGTAACCTGCTGAGTTGTCACCCAATTAGCTGATGTTCCCATCTCTAACTTTAAGGCTACATTCCCCGGATTCTCAAACCATACTTTCATACAGATCTGAGCTGAAGTAGTAAGATCGATTGGAATAATTGCTGTAGTTGCAAATGCTCCGGCGAATGATTCTGAGTTAGCGGGCTTCTTAAAATCTGCAACTTTTGCACTTGTATTAATGCCTGACGGATCAGGATTATCTATAATGGCATTCGTAGTAGCCTCAAGGTCACTTGCAAAATATTGGAATGTTGTACTGGTCTCTTCCGTCTCAAAGTCTAAGATCGTTGTCTGAGATGTGGCATCGCATAGAAAGCCTAATAATGAAATAAGTAGTATCGTTATTCTCATAGAATTGGTTGTTTTTGATATAAAATATTAAGAATGAATAGCTGAGTTAGTGTTGTAATTACAATATTCACCTAAATTATAAAAAAATGTATATTTTTCTATATAAACATTTAAAATTTAGACTAGTAGAACGACATATTATTAAGTTTCTGAATATGTTACAAGTGTTGTCAGTAAGCTTTAAGAGTCCATCGAATAGGTAATACTATTTAAGATATATTAGAAACTTAAGTCTGCATTCAGATTAGCCAAGCTATAGCTGCCTGATAAACTATGAGAGAGATGTGGATATAGTCCACAAAAATATAATGTGAGAAGTGATAAATACATCAACCCAATTGACACCATTTCCATTCAAAAAATGTCGTTTAAATATATATCCCTTTTCGGCAAATTCTTCAAACAACTATTTATAACAAAGTCATAATATGACTTCTCATATTTTCGAATAGTTACTCCACTATAACCATATGCTTAGTCGTAGAGAAATCATCACTGACTAATTGATAATAGATTAATCCTGTTGTATTAAGGTCTGACTTATTAATTTCTATTACATTATATCCAGACGCATAATAACGAGATATCCTTCTGAGCATCCTACCATGAGTATCATACAAGATAATATCAGCCGCTCCTGCTTCACTCAGCACGAATCCTATAATTGTATTCTCAGAAAATGGATTCGGTTGGTTCTGAAGTAACTGAGTTGTAACATTAGAATTTCCAAATCGAACCTTCAGGTCATTCAATTCTAAGTTATCCCCTACATAGGCTTCAGAGCTTATTCTCTGGTTATTTATATAAATCAAATCTGATAAAAGACCAGAGGTGTTAGATTCGAATGTCAGAGTCATTATTTCTCCCTCACCTAACGCTTCATTTCCACTGTAGCTGAATGCTATTACATTTTCTTGATTGCTATAGTTTGCTTCTGATAGATAATCACTTCGTATATCTACTAAGTTTAAATTATTGTACGCAATCGCGAATTGGAATCCATTCACATCCGAATCCACTGTCGTTATCGATAATTCTACTAATTGTCCTATGACTATTTTCTGATCTCTTAGGTCAAATTCTACTGCACCACTTGACCTCTTCTCAGTAAGATTATCTCCTACGCTAAAAGAAGCGGTCCCATTCACATCACCCACTTTAAGAGCCATAAAGTTCTGGTCCATCATATCTGCTGACATCGTCTGTATCGTATTCTGAGTGGAATATTGCCATGGATTGGTTGTAGGAATATTATCATAATCGGTTACATATCTCCAGCTATCGCTATTTGGTAATACGTCATAGATTCCTAAGATTAATTTTCTAAGTTCTATAAGATCTAAAGCAGTAATATTTCTGTCATTATTGACATCCGCAGAAATCATATCGTAAGGATTATCAAACTTTCTCTGCCCTAATATATGTCTCTGGATATGCAAGATATCCAATGTACTTACACCATTAAGGTAATCATCATTATCAGAAGTAATCGTTACCATGTAGTCTAACAAAAATGGCGTATTACCGAATGCATACTCACCATTATAATCTGTCACTTGCTCTAATGGATAAGCTGGCAATGCAGCTTCTATCCTGGCTCTAATTCCTTCTATGGGCTCTTCATCTGCATTGACGATCCTTCCTGCAACCATTCCTCCTCCATCATTATCCAGTATTCTAAGATTAACAATACAGAAATCTATGTTACTACATCCATCCCATACATATACAGGCACTCTTACAAAGCCGTCTGCTTCTATATCTGCTTCTGTAAATATTCTCCCAGAACTCCTAAGTGCTGGCTCCCACTTATGCACCTCATCTCCATAATCATCAAGATCCATATATTCTCCTACACCTACTACATTACAATTATTATCTGAGGGGTTATCTTCTATTACTTCCGAATCATAGAACCAGAAGGTTCCATCATACCATTGTAGATCACTATTACTATCATACTCTGCATTACATAGAGGAGGTGGTGCTACATCAGTAAATGTGAATAATAACTGAGAACTGTCTGTACAATTATCAAAACTTCCTACATTAAAATCTACAGCCCATAGTTCTACCTGTCCATTTTCCATAAATGCTGTACTCAAATTAATGCAATATGGAGTCGGTGCTTTCACATCTGTTACTTGGAAATACCTTGTCAAAGCATGTCTGTTATTACATCCATCATTCGCTTCCCATACTATTCTGTGATAGGTCTTACTACCCTGTATATCATCTGGAATAATAATAGATATCTCTTCTCCATTTGTACTCTTCGGGATATAGAATGGATTGGGTTCTCCATCGATTATCTGCGGCAAATTAGATCCGTATACATAATCTGGAGTCCAGTTACTGTATAAGTCTACCGTCACCTCCCATGAGATCCACTCACTGCTACATTCTCCATTATCAGTTGCTGTAGCTGATAACAATATTCCTTTGGCATTGCAATCTGGACCTACTGGTATGATAAGACTATCTATTGCACTAACCACAGGATCTTCCCTGTCGACAATAGAAATTATCTGTATATCATTATATCGGCCTCCATTAAATGGAAATTCTGGATCATACTTACACCAATCTATGACACTCCAAGTATTTATGATCTGACGACAGGCTCCTGTCTCATTCATGAATGTATCGCTCTCTACAGAGACACCGATGAGGTTACAAGAACGATTCTCAAATGTAGGCTCACCAGTCTCATAATCATCACAATCTACAGATATATCTCTAGGAAAGACTATCGAAGATGCATCGAATGGCACTTCTTCTTCTATAACAAACCATTGCTCACATATAGTCAATCCGTTATCTTTAAATTGTCTTCTGATCGCTCCGAATCCACAACCTGGCTTATACGGTGGGATAACGTCTGGCACCATATCTCCATCTACATCATATAGCGGAAGTACATTTGCTCTTTTTTCTCTTGGCTGAGTATTCTCTCTTAATATAACAGGATCGAGTACATACTCGTAAGCGCCACATGCTGCTGCACCTTCTGGTATACCCGTAATACTTAGGTCATTAATATCCACATCACAATTAAGTATCATCGGTTGCGGGCAGAATATCGCAGGTGCTGACTTATCTTCTAATCTAACCGTAGTCCAAGCAAAGTTACTATTGCCAAATAAATCTAAGACTCTAAACTGTACGTCAATATCTACGAAGTCTCTTCCGATAAGATCATCGCAGCAGAACTTTACAAATTCTCCCCATACTGTATCTTGAGGATCACAAAAATTACCGACTCTTCTTATTTCTAAAGTGACATCTGTACAACCATCGTAACTTCCATTATCTACATTAACAGCGAATATCTTTGAGATTCCATTATCTGGATCATTGGGGTTACCAATATTCGTAAGGCTGGTAACTATTTGTTCTTTAGTTACTGATACAGGTGGTGTATTGTCTTGTACAATTACTTTTACCTCAGCGGTCGTGGTATTATTGCAACAATCTTCTGCTACATACCTAAATGTATGAATACCTACTGGTACTCCGAATGCTTTGTATCCATTAGTTGTATTGCCTGTGATAGCTGATGTACTGGAAGAGTTTCCTATAATCCAGTAATTGACAATATTATCACATGCGTCGAATAGATGTTCTGGTGCTGGAAAGTGGACATCTGCTGTACATTCCCACGGATCGACACTGACTGCAATATCATTAACAGTAACTGTAGGGCCTACTCCATCTACAATCTTAATAATCTGATCATAGTTATAATACTCACCTGTACACCAGTCCAAAATCACCCATGATCGGATCGTCTTACTATTACCTATACAACCCTGTGCACAGATCTCTACTTTCAGGTCTGAGTAACCTGATAGTAATGTACACACTTCATTGTTGATTGCTTGTGCATGAGGGCCTTCTGGATTTCTTCCTTTAATATAGTAGTGAGGATAAGCATACCAGATGCCTTCATTATTTTCTACTACAAGATCTATATCGTTGTCTGATGGTCGTCTACCATCATCATCTGTATCTTGATCTATAGTTTCTGGGTTGTCAAAAAACTGAGCAATACTTGCTGGATCATTTCCAAGACCACAACTTGGGATTTCTACTAGTGCCTTAGGCATCAGTAATTGTCTCTCTATCGGTATCGGCACTGGCCCAAATGATGTATTATTAAATGGTGCCTGCATGCCTCCATTGATATCTAATGGTTCTATGAAGTATTCCTTTGTACATGCTGTACGTGGAGAGTTGCCAGAATTAATTGTAAATGTTCTTTTTAAAATAGATCCTTCACAATTTCCTAAATCTGTAATCTGATCATAGTAATACAGATCGATATTAGTATTATTGCAGTTGTCAGTCACCCCTTGGGTAAAAATATCTTCTGAATCCGTTAATATAATTTCATTGACCAAAGGTCCATAATAATCTTCTATAATAGGTATCTCGTAACATGCGATTGTACATTCTGGATCATATCCGCCTATTCCATTCCCTCCTACTGGGCAATCACAAACAATGCTCGGAGGTATCTTATCTTCTACGAGGATATAACCCCAACAGTAATTTCCATTGCCTTGGTAATGAACTTCAAAAGTTAATAGAGATCCGATGTAGGGACTCATATCATCGCCGCCAAAAGTTGGACCATTATTTCCACCTCTCACAATCGCCGTTCCATTAGCAAAAATGACATATGTATACATGCCATTAAGTAAGTCTGAGTCACTACCTTCGAGGAATGCATCTACGGATAAGTCGATTGCACAGCTACTATTTACACTGACATTAATCTGGTCGTTGCAACCTAAGGATTGGGTATGTCCCTGCTGGATCGATGTCAATAATAGAATTGCAAACAAATAGTTATAAACTAATTGTTTCATGAGATTGAGTTTAAGTGTGAAGCAGATTAGAACTAATCGTATTAAATTTAGTAATAATACTTGCCTCTTGAGTAAATTTCGTCAAAAGCTAAAGTAAATAAACAAGTAGATAAACAAAATATAATTCTGAACATTAACTTGACCTAAAAAACAAGAACGTCTTAAAAACTACAAGTTTACGTAAGTAAATAATTATCAAATGATTACAAGCTTTAATATGTTAACAATCAAATGTAATAAAATCATCATATGATAAGCGTTAATACATCCAATGACAACATTATTGCCATTGCTACACCATCGGGATCGGGAGCTATAGGAGTAATACGTTTGTCGGGACCTGATTGTATATCTGTAGTCGATAATTTTTTTTTCGGAAAGAACCTTACTAAGGTGGAAGGACACACTGTCCACTATGGAAAACTGAAGGATGCAGAGGGTTATATCATCGATGAGTGTGTGGCCACAGTATTCAGAGCACCTCGATCATATACTAAGGAAGATGTCGTAGAACTGAGCTGTCATGGATCTCAATATATCCTGAATCAGGTGGTTAAGTTATTCCTCGGGGCAGGCGTAAGATTTGCAGAACCAGGTGAGTATACCATGCGAGCATTTCTCCATGGTCAGATGGATCTCGTACAAGCAGAAGCTGTCGCAGATCTGATCGCTTCTGAGACTAAGGCACAGCATGATATCGCTATGCATCAGATGAGGGGTGGCTTCTCTAAGTCCATTACAATACTCAGGGATCAGTTGATACATTTTGCAAGTATGTTAGAATTAGAAAATGACTTCGGTGAGGAAGATGTGGAGTTTGCAGATCGGACGGAACTGATGAAGTTGGCAGATACTTCCCGTCGTCATATCAGAGAATTAATACAGACATTCGATTATGGTAATGCGATGAAGCAAGGTGTCCCTGTCGCCATCGTCGGCAGACCTAATGTTGGTAAGTCTACCCTACTTAATACATTACTACAAGAAGACAAAGCGATCATCAGCGATATTCCTGGTACGACAAGAGATGTCATAGAAGACACGCTTACAATAGATGGTGTGCTGTACAGATTCATAGATACTGCAGGATTAAGATCTACGACCGATAAGATAGAATCTATAGGTATAGAAAAGACATATCAGAAAATAGATCAAGCACAAATTATCATCTACATGGATGAGATAGAAGAAGATCATATGGCGATTATAGACAGATATAAAAATATCAATCTTCCTACAGACACATCGAAAATAATACTCCTTACCAAATCAGATACCTTCCATGCTTGTCATACCTATGATGTAGAAGAAGCCGTCAGCACGTTGCTCGATAGAACACCGACGATCAGCATATCTGCTCATAACGGTACTGGCATAGATGTCCTAAAGAAATCTCTCACTTCTATAGTGCAATCGATGCATACGCAAAACTCCGATGTCGTAGTCACTAACCTAAGACACTATAGTGCTCTTAATAAAATTCTTGGTTCGCTGGATAATGTCAGCGAAGGGATTCCTGCAGGCATCAGTTCTGACTTTATTGCTATGGATATCAGGCATGCTCTGCATTATATCGGCGAGATATCTGGCGAGGTTAGTACCGATGATTTGTTAGATAATATTTTTGGTAATTTTTGTATTGGGAAGTAGGTCCGACGATTAATGTCGAAACCTAAACAACACTTTACCATTTCGATTGTAGCGCAGCGTCAGACAACTTAAGAATGGTCTTCATCGCTGAAGATCTCTCCGCAAGGTCGAGATGAAAATGGGATTTGGTTTTAATAATTTATTTGGTTGTTATAATTACTAAGCGAGATTTAACAGGTTTTAGAAACCTGTCAAATCTGAGTCTTGCATAGAAGCACGATACCCTTCTAAAGACTAAGTCACGATTCTGATTATACAAACACTTTTGTTTTTCACAAACTAAGCTTAATGATCACTTCCATCCAGTCTACCAAACTTTTTTCTTTTCGACTGTAGCGCAGCGAAATGGAGAAATCTTCAGATAGAATAAAGAGTCAATTTTCATTGCTGAAGATCTCTCCGCAGGGTCGAGATGAAAATGGTTCTGGTTTTATTCATTTATTTGATTGTTATAATTACAAAGCGAGATTTAACAGGTTTTAGAAACCTGTCAAATCTGAGTCTTGCATAGAAGCACGATATCCTTCTAAAGACTAAGTCTCGATTCTGATTATACAAACACTTTTGTTTTTCACAAACTACGCTTAATGATCACTTCCATCCAGTCTACCAAACTTTTTTCTTTTCGACTGCAGCGCAGCGAAATGGAGAAATCTTCAGATATCTAAAGAGTAGTTATTATTGCTGAAGATCTCTCCGCAGGGTCGAGATGAAAATGGGTTTCGTTAAATGGGCGGAAGATTATCAAGACTTAGTCTCGATTCTGTAATCAAACATATTTGTATTTGTCTTTTCGAAAACTATGCTTAACGATTACTTCACTTCCAATCTACCACACTTTTTCTTTTCGACTGTAGCGCAGCGGAATGGAAAAATCTTCAGACATCTTTAGTGTGGTCTTCATCGCTGAATATCACTCTTAAGGGTCGAGATTAAAAAGAGTTTTTATTAGGTGGGCGTTGGATTAGAAAAAGTAAGTTCTGGTTCTAATCAATCATGTTTTTATTGCTTAACAAAGCTCGACTTATAATAGCCTTCTTTAGTTTCTAATGTTATCCAATAAAGTTGAGTAGGGAGATGACTGACAGATATTGTATAATTATCTAATCCACTTTCTTCCATGTATATGCGTCCTACACTATCGAAGACTTTGTAAGAAAGAATATTTAGATCTTGGCTCCATAGTAACCTATCATTTGTTGGATTTGGAGAGATCATAAAGTCTGTCCATTCTATGTTTTCGTCCGTTAAAGTTGTTCTTGGAAATGTAGTCAATACACTTCTCGTCTCATTAGTGACGATGGGTTCATTAAGGTCAAAATATATTTCTGCTTGATTATTTATCTCTGTAAGTTCTGGTAGATCTGGATATGGCTTTATCATGAATTCTACATACCCGTGACTTTCAGGTTCATTATTGATCGAGTCAGGCAGATTAATATTATCAAAATAGAATTTTACAAGTCTATCATCATCCATCTCTACAGCTGTTAGTTCATGACTTGCGTCTATCACTTTGAAGCTTTTGATATCTAAGTTTTCGTCGATCCTATCTAATAGGTAGATATTCGTTGCTGGCAAATTACCTGTATTCTGAAATCTGATTCTATAATTTAAAGTTTCGTCCTTATGAGTCAGGTCATTGGGTTCTCTTCCTATAGGCGTGACGAGCTTATCATTAGGATCTACTGCACATAAAAGGATTCCAGCTAAATCCTTAATATATGTCTCTAAAAAATCACCTGTAGCCAAATCATATTCTTTTACCACAAAGGCAAAATTCAAAATATCACCAGTGGCTGTCTCATCTGGTAATTGTACCAAAGTACTCAAAATAAGAGACTCGCAGCTAAGCAATTCTTCATCCCACGATTCTATAACATTACCACCTTCAGCCAAATCTTTATCATGTAATTCTATTACTAATCTTCTAGCATTTCCTAACCAAGTAGGTATGTCAAAAAGGAACTTCGCAAAAGAGTTACAAATATAATTTGATGAATAAGCTCTGAATTCAAATTCCGGACCTATTTCTGAGATTTGTAGAGGTAGATCATAAGAACCAAATGCCCCCAACTGAATTTCGATGAATTCTTCTCCAAGGTCAAACTCACTACCAATGGATAGGCTAACTCTATGTAGACCATCGGAACCAGTTAATAAATATCCAAACGGTGTAGGTAATAGTGTATAAGCTTCATCCACTGTTAGTGTGACTTCTATAATATATGGTTCGACATCGTCCTTTATTCCATTTAGATTTTTATCCAAGAAAGGTCTAATCTGTACTCCTCTTTGTTCTCCTGGTATCATATGAAAAACTCTTCCTCCGAGATCATTATATTGTGCTTGTCCTATTACCATGCGAGATGCGTCATCATCAAGTTGTAAGCCAGAACCAAATAATAATTTTTGCTGCGTGTTTAGGTAAACTCCAGCATTCTGTACCCAATTACCTTGTATCAATTCAAACATGTATACTGTTCCATCTCCATTAGAGAACAGGAAATGATGACCATCAGGTGTCATGTCCGTTTCTAAAGGTCCAGTACTAAAAGGAATTACTTCCGCATGATTAATACGAGGAAGGGTCTCTTGCCATTCGTTGTCTATAAGTTCTAAGAAGTGTGATTCTCCATCACAGATTGTAATAACTCTATTACCATCTCCAGTAATTCTAACAGGTCCACCACAATCCTCTACCTCTCCTATCAATTGCCAGTCCCCATTTTCAAATTCATAAATATTTGTCATTCTAATTACAGAAGCGGATGCTGGCGAATTAGAAACTACAAGTTTGTTTCCATCAGCAGATAGTGCAACATCTCTACCTATTCTTTGATTGTCTTCCCCATACACTCTTGAGCCTTTATCTACCCAGTCTGTACCGTTATACTCGTATATCTCAATCAGTCCATTATCTTCAGTTAGGTCATAATCTCTGGTACCAATCGCTAATGTGCTCCCATCATCAGAAAAGCTGAAAGCAGCTCCTGAATTACCAAAGGACTCCAGTCGATTTTCTTCACGAATAGAATTGCCAATTTTCACGAATTCACTGCCTTGGAGTTCATACACTAATGCTTCTCCTTGCCTCTGGAAGCCGGCTCCTTTTATGACGGCTAGTCTATTTCCGTCAGTGGAAAACTCAAAACCATCAAAGGAAATATTCTGTTGCGTTGTAACAACTTGAAAGATTACAAATGTATTACCGGATCTCTTATATATTTCGAATAGAGCAGGAAAATTAGCTCCAGGATGCTTACTTAATGCTAACCAGTTACCATCCCCACTCATACCCATAGCCCACCCAAAATTATCTGAAGCTATTCCTGCCTTAGATTCTAAAATTTGCTGAGCATTAGCATTAACAGTTATTAGAAGAATGACTATAAAGGAAAGAATTGTATTCTTGAATAATTTCATTAATGGAATTTTTGATGGTTAGTTTGATATCAAATATAAATAAGATATACCACATACTATATTAAAAGTCACCCTTGGAGTTTCTCAAATAAATTGACGTAGTAATAATTTTAACATAGGATAACCGTTGGTGTTATACAGTTTTTTTTGTCTTACTCTATATTTTGCAAATTTCATTCTTGAATAGACAGTATCATTTTCCAAGTTTTTCATGATCATAAAATTTAATCATAATCAAAACTTCACAAGCAAATTAAATTGTAGCAATCCCATTATCTGATAATATATTATCGAGATGTAAAAAGGTTCTATTAAATGGGCGAAAGTTTAGCAAAATTCAGTTTCGATTCTGATTATGCATATTCTCTTGTGTCTTTTCACAAACTTTGCTTAACGATCACTTCTCATTCAGCCTACCACACATTTTGTTTTCGACTGCATCACATCGAAATAGAAAATTCTTAATATGACTTAAAAGTGAATTTTCATTGCTGAAGATCTCTCCGCATGGTCGAGATGAAAATGGTTCTGGTAAGTGAGTGAAAGCTTAGCGAGTATCGATTCTCTATTAAAAATATTTGTATTTGTCTTTTCGAAAACTATGCTTAACGATTACTTCACTTCCAATCTACCACACTTTTTCTTTTCGACTGCAGCGCAGCGGAATGGAGAAATCTTCAGATAGAATAAAGAGTGAATTTTCATTGCTGAAGATCTCTCCGCAAGGTCGAGATGAAAATGGGTTCTGGTTTTATTCATTTATTTGGTTGTTATAATTACTAAGCGATATTTAACAGGTTTTAGAAACCTGTCAAATATGAGTCTAACATAGATGCATCATATCTTTCTAAAGACTAAGTCTCGATTCTGATTATACAAACACTTTTGTTTTTCACAAACCAGGCTTAATGATCACTTCCATCCAGTCTACCACACTTTTTCTTTTCGACTGTAGCGCAGCGAAATGGAGAAATCTTTAGATATCTTAAGAGTAGTTATTATTGCTGAAGATCTCTCCGCAAGGTCGAGATGAAAATGAGTTCTGATAAGTGGGCGATAGTTTAGATAGATTTAACAGGTTTTAGAAACCTGTCAGATCTGAGTCTTGCATAGAAGCATGATATCCTTCTAAAGACTGAGTCTCGATTCTGATTATACAAACACTTTTGTTTTTCGCAAATAGGCTTAATGATCACTTCCATCCAGTCTACCACACTTTTTTCATTTCGACTGTAGCGCAGCGAAATGGAGAAATCTTCAGATAGAATTAAAAGTGAATTTTCATTGCTGAAGATCTCTCCGCAGGGTCGAGATGAAATGGTTCTGGTAAGTGAGTGAGAGCTTAGCGAGTATCGATTCTCTATCAATAATATTTGTTTTTGTCTTTTCGAAAACTATGCTTAACGATTACTTCACTTCCAATCTACCACACTTTTTCTTTTCGACTGCAGCGAAGCGGAATGGAGAAATCTTCAGTTATCTTAAGAGTGGGTTATATTAACCCAAATTCTTACATTGTGATACCCCACAATAAATTCTCATAACATACTATCTAAATGAATCACATAACACCAGGTAAGGCGCTTAGTAAAGCATATCTTAAATATAGGGTCCTAAGAGATGAAATAGAACAATTTAAGTCAAGCTTTATAACACTATCATCTAAGGTAAAACCTAACATGCTGGAAGAGCAGCTTAAGAATGATATGCGAGATTTCTTATTAGATGCATATTATAAGGGGAAGTATGAGATCAATATAAAAGACCGCAAAGACTTAGTTATCCATGCTGGTCCAAAATCGTCCGATAATATAGCTGTCATCATAGAGGCCAAAGCCATTAAGAATAAAGCCGAAATGGTAACTAAAGGAAACCTCAATGCTAAAGCTCTACAGGAAACTCTCTTATATTATCTGAGAGAAAGAGTGGATAAGGATAATTCTCAAATCAAGCATTTAATAATTACTAATGTCCACGAATGGTTCTTATTTGATGGAAATGACTTTGAAAAATTGGTATATCGAAATACTAAATTAATTAAAGCCTACAAAGAATACGTAACAGACAAGCATGATACCAAATATTTCTATGACAATATCGCAAAGCCATTCATTGATAAGATAAAAGATGATATAACATACACATGGTTTGACATCAGAGATTATGAGCAAGCTATTACTAATGATGACTTAGAAGATGATACAAAGCTTATAGCTCTCTTTAAATTATTGTCACCTACACATATACTTAAACTTCCATTTGCTAATGATAGCAATACGCTAAACAAAGATTTCTATAAAGAGCTATTGTATATAATAGGCTTAGAGGAGATCAAGGTCAAAAACAAAAAAATCATTGGACGAGTAGCTGAAGCAAATAGACAGCCTGCATCACTATTAGAAAACACAATGACCATACTACAGTATGAAAGTAATATATCTGAAGAGAAGCGATATGAGACAGCATTGGAATTATGTATCACCTGGATCAATAGAATTCTATTCCTTAAGCTCTTAGAATCACAACTTATCAAATATCACAAAGGAGATAAGTCATACCAATTTCTACATCATGAAAAAATAGAAAACTATGACTTACTTAACAAGCTCTTCTTTCAAGTATTAGCAATACGTCCAGAAAACAGGAGGCCTAATATCCAAGCCGAGTACAAAGATATACCCTATCTCAATAGTTCACTATTTGAAGTCTCAGAGATAGAAAAAGAAACCTCTATTAAGATCTCTAATCTGGAAGATAGTGAAGTAGTAGATATATTATCAAATACAGCTCTTAGAGACCATAAACATAAAAAGCAAAGTGGCAAGGTAAATACACTTTCTTATCTCTTACAATTCTTAGATGCATACGATTTTAGCTCAGAAGGCGGCGAACCGATAAAGGAAGAGGATAAAAGCCTAATCAATGCTTCTGTATTAGGGTTGATATTTGAGAAAATCAATGGGTATAAAGATGGATCATTCTTTACACCTGGATTCATTACGATGTACATGTGCAAGGAGACATTGGAGAAAGCTGTCATTCAGAAGTTTAATGAAGCCAAAAAGTGGTCTTGTGATTCTATAGAAGATATCAAAGAAAACATAGATAATCGCAAAGAAGCTAATGACATCATCAATAGTATAAAAGTATGTGATCCAGCAGTCGGCTCTGGTCATTTTCTGGTCTCGATGCTCAATGAATTTATTGCTCTCAAGTCCTACTTAGGCATCCTGTCTTATGCAGATGGTAAGAGGGTGAAATACTACAAAGCGGAAGTAGACAATGACGAACTGATTGTGACAGATGAGGAAGATGATATTCCATTTGTATATCACTTAGGAACAGGTAAGAAGCCTGCCAGAGAACTACAGGATATACAGATGATGCTATTCCATGAAAAAATGACGATTATCGAGAACTGCTTATTTGGAGTAGACATCAATCCTAATAGTGTAAAAATCTGTCGTCTAAGGTTGTGGATAGAATTACTCAAAAATGCCTACTACACAGAAGAAAGCAACTACACCGATCTGGAAACCTTACCCAATATAGACATCAATATAAAATGTGGCAATTCTCTTATTAGTCGTTTTGATTTAGATACAGATCTATCAGAAGTCTTTGATAATAAGAAATATTCTAAAGAGAATTATCTGATGAATGTTACTTCTTACAAAAGCACCAATGATAAAGCTGCCAAACAAGAAATCAAAGACTACCTCAATAAAATAAAGGCTCAGTTTACCACTACCCTATATGCTCGTGATCCTCGTAAGAAAAAACTCAGTAAGCTCAGAGGGCAATTGACTCTTATCGACAATGCTGAAAATATCGGAGATCTATTTGAGAAACTAAGCGACGCCAAAATTTCCAAAAATAAAACCAAACTCCAAAAGCAAATAGACAAAATAGAGAAAGACCTCAATGAAGAAGAGGATGGTAAGTTCTATGATGACAATAATGCTTTTGAATGGCGTTTTGAATTTCCAGAAGTGTTGGATGAAGATGGTGGTTATGAGGGTTTTGATGTGGTTATTGGGAATCCGCCGTATGGTTTATTCAATAAAAAACAGAATCAAAAAATATCATTAGAAGTAAGTAATAAATTAATATCAATCCTAAAAAATCAATTTCCAATTGCAACTGGTGGTGTTATAAATGCTTCTAAGATGTTTTATGCTTTTTCTTTGAAAATCTCATCAAACAATGGTTTTCAATCAATGATTATACCTTTTGGCATTTTGACTGATACAACTTCCAAAAGGCTGAGAAAACATTTATTAAACGAATGTTCATTATACAAGATTGACGCTTTCCCAGAAAGAGATAGTTCTAAAAAAAGGGTTTTTGAAGATGCCAAAATGTCAACAGCTATTCTAATTACATCAAAAAAAGCAGGAAATAATAGAATTGATATCGGAGTTTCCTATGGCAAATATATAGAACATCAAAAAAGAGCAAATCTTTTAATTTCAGATTTAATAAATTTAAACCCCGATTTAGTTCAAATACCTTTGACCGATTCAGATAGTTTCGAACTTCTTACAAAAATATATTCTCAAAATGAAATAATGAAATTCGAAGAGGTATCCAGATGCTTAACTGGCGAAGTAGACATGACTTTTGGGAAAGAAGCGTTAACTAAAAAACCAACAGATGTGAAACTTTTCAAAGGTGTTCAAATAGATCGATACTTGATTAAGGAAATGCAAGAAGAAATAAGTCAAGGCGAAATCGAATTTATTGATTCAAAAATATTTAAAACAATTTATAGCGGTCCAAAGTCGAGTGATTATCGAAATAGGAGAATTGCGCTACAAGGTTTATCAGGTGTAAATGAAAAGTTTAGATTAAAGGGAGCTATTCTTAATAATGGATACTTAGCAAATTCGTGTAATTACATCAAAGAATCTACTTTATGTAGCTTAGAAGTTCTATTAGCCTTTTTTAATTCAAAATTATTAAACTTTGTATTTAAAACAAGAAGCACAAGTAGCAATGTTAATGGATATGAAGTTGATAATCTTCCAATAATACTTTCTAAAAATAAAGATGATTTACAAAAACTAGTATATGCTTTAAAACTTGTAAACTCAACAGAAGAGCATCTGTTAATAGAAAGAAAAATAGATTTAATAATCTTTAACATATTTAATCTTACACATCACGAGGTAAAGATAATAGACCCAGACTTCCCATTGACAGAACCTGAGTATGAAGCCTTTGAGGTTGTCTAAGGGTTGAAAGCAGATAGATATATAGACTGAAGATCTCTCTGCAAGGTCGAGATGAAAGGGACCTTTGATAGAGAGAAAGTAAATAAACACATTGAAATCATATTCACTAATTTCACGTTAGTAAATAAAAGCATATTCGTTGAAACAATACTTTCCCATATTATTCACCCTATTTGTTATTTGCGCAATAGCGACCTCTTTTATGAATGAGGAAAAGGATGATATTTATGTTATCGATAGTAAATCTGACTTAGGAGAAAAGCTATTCTTCGATCCTATTCTTTCGCTTGACAAATCTATCTCATGTGCCAGTTGTCACAAGCCAGAATTTGCATTTGCAGATAATAGAAGTTTTTCTTTAGGGATGGATGACAGCATCGGCACTAGGAATGCACCATCGATTATGAACATGCTAAGCAGGCCGTATTTTTTCTATGATGGGAGAGCAGCAACACTTGAGGATCAGGTGATCACACCTATCGAAAGTCCGATAGAGATGAATCTTCCTTATGACATTGCAGTAGATAGAATTCAATCTAACGAGGATTATCAAATCTTATTCAAAAAAGTATATCAATCAAATCCCGATTCATTTAATATCGCTAATGCCCTCGCAGAATTCCAGCGCAGTCTCGAAAGCAATGGCAGTGCCCCTCATGACCTATGGTTAAATGGACAAGATACATCAGCCATGAGTGCTTCTCAACAGAGAGGTAGAGATATGTTTATCTCGGATGAGTTCAAATGTTTCGATTGTCATTTTGGTCCAGATTTTACAGGACATGAATTTAGGAATATTGGATTATATGACGGAGAGACTTTAGTGGACAAAGGTCGATATGATATCACTAAAGACTCCACAGATCTCGGTAAATTCAAAGTCCCAGGCTTAAGGAATGTGGGCCTTACAGCTCCATATATGCATAATGGTATGATGGAAACTTTAGAAGAGGTTATGGATTACTATAGTAATCCTTATAATTTCGTGGAAGCACCCATTAATACGGATTCCTTGATGATAGAACCACTTAAGCTATCCGACAGACAGAAGGCTGATTTAGTTAACTTTTTGCATTCTCTGACGGATAAGAATTTGCCTAATCAAGAAGAGTAGATTATTATTCAGCATACAATAGGTACAACAATTGTCTATTTTCATCAACCAATACAAGGGATTATGTACATTTTAGTTGATAAGCACAAAATGATATCCTTATTTCCACCCTTTTCCTTTTATAATTAAGAACTTTATAGGCTGTAAAACGTCATACTATAGCCTAATAATTTCTATGTTTCTTACTAAGACAATATCCCAATATCTCAATAGTGATGTCAGTTTCAAAAAATTTAAATTAGCTAAGTCTCTTAGTCAAAATATTGAAACTCTCGAATTCCAAAATGATGCTGACCAGCGACTAATTAAGTGTTATATAGCTGGAGAGGAAGCTATTGTAGGATATGACCCATCTAATACGATCTCGACATTAGTATGTACGTGTGATAATACTGAGCCTGATGACTGTGTACATGTAGTGGCAGCATTATATCTCCTGCTCAATACTCCAGATAGTAGAATTCTACAGAATAGAGTAAAATTCGAAGTAGTAGAGCAGCCTATTCTCGAAATCGCAAGAGCACCGTATACTCACTATAGGATACTGCCACATATAAGCAATGGGGTAAGCAATCTAATATGGGATGGATTATTTACGAAAACAAAGAATCAATATTTTGTCAAATATGAAGTTACAGCCATTCAGCTCAATAAGTCTTCAGAATTAGAAATCCAATTAGCGGCTCCAAGATGGGGGTACCATGGAAAGAAAGAAGAAAGTCCAATCGTCTATATAAAGAAAGAAGAAGATAAATATTCCATAAAATGTAATACTTGTGGAGAAACAAGTGCACTACTCTGTAAACATCAACTTGCAGCATTAAAAGATAACAGCGTCCACAGGATCTTAGCCAACAATAAAAAATTAAGCTACCAAGTGGTTTCTCAGCACTTTATGGAAAAATTAGAAATGAGCCAAAAGCTATTTGATATAGCTTATACATTGGAGCTCAAGGGAGCAAATTATTATGCCACCGAGGTGGAAGAGGTCATGATATCGACCGACGAAATCCTAACCATCCAAAATCAAATAAGCAACAATCAAATAAGTAAAGATGGCCTACACCATCTATTAGAAAATAAATCGAAACTTGAAAGCGAAAACTGGGCGAATGCTTACTTATGGAACCTAAATTATAAAAAACAGCAGATACCAGGCTTACATATTCTAAAAGGTAAATCTGTCAAAGCCAATAATAAGTTAGGGTCTAAAATCAACATCGAAGAAACGCCTCGATACTTTTCTAACGATCGATTAGATTGGTATAATGAACTGACAGAGAAACACATAGCTACTGCAAATGCAAATCACAATAATGCTCAAAATTTCCTTGCTTTCCTTCAAGACAACTTAGATCAACTAAATCGAGACATACATTATGTCACTAACCAACATATAAGTGATTACGCTACACCGAGAAAGTCTGATCTACATCTGATCTCTTTTCGACATGACAGGATCACTATGTCAATGGAAGTGCAGGAAGATGATGGATATTATCTACTCAAAACCAGATTATTTCTCGCAGAAAAAGAAATAAGTCCGGTAGATAACTGGAATATGTGGCCGATATTCTGTTATAACAATGAGAAAGTAGCGTACCTATACGACTCTAACCAAGTCCACTCTCTACTATCTTTCTGGACGGAAAAACCAATCATCATAAAAGAAAAAGATCGGATCCACTTACTCAACCTTTTTTCTAAGATAAATGGTCAGATCACAGTCGATTATCCAGAAAGTTTCCAGCAGGCAACCAGAGAATTATCAGGTGGTGAGAAGCACATCTATCTAAGTGAAGCGGGTAACTATATTGTATTTACACCTAAGTTAAGTTACGATGGGCAATTATATGATATACTTACCCCAGATGAATATGTCCCTCAGAACATAGATGAGAATAATCTGCTTGTAACAATAAATCATCAAGAAAAAAATGAATTTATCAATCACTTGGTAGAAGTCAACGAACATTTCAGTGAGAGCTATCAGGCTACAGGGCAATTCTATATATCTGCTAAGGACTTTATAAAAGATGCATGGTTTCTTAATTTCTATGAATCCTGCAGAGAGAATGATATAGAAATATTTGGACAAGAAAATCTTAACAATTTTAAGTTTAATTCTAATAAAGCTCAAGTTTCTACGACTATTGCATCAGGCATCGATTGGTTTGAGGTAGATGTAGATCTCAGTTTCGGCGATGAGAAAGTAGCCTATAAGTCATGGATAGAAGCGATCAAAAATGATGAGAAATTTGTCAAATTAGGAGACGGAACCATGGGACTCTTGCCTGATGAGTGGTTTGAAAAAATAAAGACCCTCTATCAGATAAGTGATAACGAAAAGGATGGTCTTAAGATTAATCACTTCAAGTACGGTGTTGTAGAGGAATTATTTGATGAGGTTTCTGAGGATGAAAGTTATATCGAATTAAGGACAAAATTTGAAAAAATTAAGGAAGCAAATTTTAGTCAAAAATTCACTTTACCTGATTCTATTACAGCAGAGCTTAGACCATATCAGATGGAGGGTTACCAGTGGTTATGTACATTAGATCAGATAGGATTTGGTGGATGCTTAGCAGATGATATGGGTCTTGGTAAGACGATACAGATGATATCACTACTCGCATACCAGAAAGAGCTTGAGAGAGGTTACAGCTTAGTAATCGTACCTAGAAGTTTATTATTTAATTGGGTCGCTGAGATCGAAAAATTCTGTCCTACCCTCAGTTACTACATACATCATGGACCTAAGAGAGACCGCAAGATTATCGGCATAGAAAAATATGACCTTGTAGTTACAACTTATGATACCGCGACTGTAGATATAGAATATCTTAAGGACATTACATTTAATTACATCATCTTAGACGAATCTCAAGCGATCAAAAATCCAAACTCAAAGAGATACAAAGCGATGCGAGTCCTGCGATCTAAGAACAAATTTGTCATGACAGGTACACCCATAGAGAATAATACATTTGATCTCTATGCACAATTCAGTTTCATCAATCCTGGAATCTTCGGTGGGCAATCTCACTTTAAAGATAGATTCTCTACACCTATAGACAAAGAAGGAGATGCTGAATCTGCGATACAACTAAAGAAAATCATACACCCCTTCTTGCTAAGAAGAACTAAAGAACTTGTAGCTAAGGATTTGCCAGAAAGAACTGAAAGTGTCATCTACTGCGACATGGGTACTGAGCAAAGAAAAATGTATGAAGAACTTAAGAATAGAATTGCCAGTGATATCAAAGCAAGTGTAAGCGACAATGGAATTGCTAAATCAAAATTTAAAATATTAGAAGGTCTATTAAGGCTACGCCAAATATGTAACTCACCTCTACTGCTGAATAAGACACTAATGCCTAATCAATCCAAATCTGTAAAAATAGATACACTTGTAAATATTCTTGCGAACGAACTAAGCAATCACAATGCCTTAGTATTCTCACAATTTACAAGTATGCTCGCCCTTATCAGACAAGCCTTAGATGATCAAAATATCCCTTATGCATATCTTGATGGTCAGACAAGAGATCGAAAATCGGCAGTAGAGAAGTTCCAAGATAATGACGATATAAAAATTTTCTTACTCAGTCTAAAAGCAGGAAATACTGGTCTGAATCTCGTGAAGGCAGACTATGTATACATAGTAGACCCGTGGTGGAATCCTGCGGTAGAGGCTCAGGCGATAGACCGTACACACCGTATAGGTCAGGATAAGAATATATTTGCCTACAAGATGATATGTAAGGATACCATAGAAGAAAAAATCGTGGAACTACAAGTGAAAAAGAAAAAAATTGCAAAAGATATCATTGCCAGTGATGAGAATATATTTAAGTCATTAGGTAAAGATGACTTGCTGGGTTTGTTTGAATAGTGTTCTATATATTCTGTATGTTGTAAATGTTTCTATATCCACTGATGCAGATATTTTTAACAAGATATGAATAAGATTTATATTGGTGTCTTATATATTATTTGTGAAGCCCATGTTGAAGACACTTCATATATAAGGAGATGATTATATTTTCATAATTCATCATTATATTAAATTCTAAGCAAATGACTAAACATCACCCAAAACTATGGCAACCAAGTTCTGAGTTCTTACTGAACTCTAATATGCAGCAATACCAGCTATGGCTATCAGATAACAAAGGCTTAGACTTCCATAATCATTGTCACATATGGCAATGGTCTATAGAAAATATCAGTGACTTCTGGGAGTCGATATGGCAATACCATAAAGTCATAGATCACGGCTCTTATGAAAGTGTGTTAGCGAATGAGCAGATGCCTGGCTCTGACTGGTTCTGTGGTTCTATGATTAATTATGCAGAGCATGTATTCCGAAACAGAACTGTAGACCACCCAGCACTCATATTTCAAAATGAAACTTCTTGTGATAGAATGTCATGGAGTATATTAGAAGATAAGGTATATGCCATACAGCAATTCCTAATCTCTAATGGAATCAAAAAAGGAGATCGTGTGGCGGGATTCATCCCTAATATTCCAGATGCTATCATATGTTTCTTAGCCGCTAATTCTATAGGCGCTGTGTGGTCGTGCTGCTCGCCAGATTTTGGTGTAGAGACAGTCGTAGATCGATTCTCTCAGATCGAACCTAAGTTATTAATCGCAGTAGATGGGTATCAATATAATACAAAGCATTACGACAAATTAGAAGCCACTGAATACATCAGAAATAATATTTCCAGTATAGAAACACTAGTTCTTATTCCATATCTCGATTCTGACGCAAAACTACCTAACAGTGTCAATATTAATGATTTATATAAAAGCGATAGAGGAGATAAACAACTAACATTTACACCAGTAGAATTTAATCATCCGATATGGGTACTCTATTCTTCTGGTACTACTGGTAAACCTAAGGCGATCACGCATTCTCATGGCGGTGTACTATTAGAACATCTCAAGTACCTATCCTTACATAACGATGTCAAGCGAGGAGAGAATTTCTTCTGGTTCTCTACCACAGGATGGATGATGTGGAATTTTCTACAAGCTAACATGCTTTTGGGAGCAGTCCCAGTATTGTATGACGGCAGTCCCGGCTATCCTACTCTGGATACGCTATGGCAGATGACAGAAGAGTTACCTATCCATCATTTTGGTACCAGTGCCCCATTCTTGGCAGCTTGTATGAAAGCAGAATTAAAGGTAAGTGATAAATATGATATGAGTCACCTACGATCTATAGGTTCGACAGGATCACCCTTAGCACCAGAAGTATTCGACTATATATATAAGCACATATCTGAAGATGTGTGGTTATGCTCTATGAGCGGTGGCACTGATGTATGTACAGCATTCGTGGGTGGACATCCTTACAAGCCTGTACATAAGGGACTCATACAGTCACGAGCCTTAGGTTGTGCACTTAAGTCCTACAATGGAAATGGAGAAGAAGTGATCGGTGAGTTAGGTGAGATGGTCATAGAGAAACCCATGCCTTCCATGCCGATTTATTTTTGGAATGATGAGAAGAATATTCGATATCATAACAGTTACTTCGCAGACTATCCAGGTAAGTGGCGACATGGAGATTGGATTAAGATATTCGATGATGGATCACTCATCATTCAAGGAAGATCAGATTCTACTCTTAACAGAAAAGGAGTCAGAATCGGGACAGCAGAAATCTATAATGTTCTGGACAAAATATCAGAAATCAAAGATGCCGTTATTATCAATATAGAGCAAAAAGATGGTAGCGATGTCATGCCTTTATTCATAGTTATGGCTGATGGCAATCCATTAAGTGAAACTGTAAAGACAAAAATAAATAGAGAATTAAAATCTCAATGCTCCCCTCGCCATGTACCTGACCATATATATGAAGTCGGTGATATTCCTTATACATTAAGTGGTAAGAAAATGGAAGTGCCGATTAAGAAAATATTTATGAAAATGGATATGAGCCAATCGATGAATAGAGATGCTATCAAAAATCCTGAGGCAATAGATGCATTTGTAGAGCTATCTAAAACTTTAGACATAAGTCAGATTTGATACAAAGAGATGGGTATAATAAGATCAATAATCTCAATTTTAACGAAATCTCCAATCTAAATATCCTTACCTTTGCAGTGATGGAAAGTAATCAGAAAATAGAAGTCATAGATATTGTCAAGGCTAAAGAGAAAAAGAAGAAAAAACGAGAGTTAGACAAAGGCATCCTTAATATCATAAGGACGACTATGAGAAATAATATAGAACTCACTCATATAGCCGATAACAAAGCAAATGTTCTGCTAAGTCTCAATGCTTTGATGCTCACATTCTTAATTCCATTTGCGATTCCATATATAGATTTTGTGAAGGAGTACAAGCTGTTCCTGCCCCTTACGGTATTAGTAGTAACCTGTTTTATTGTCATCTATCTTTCTGCATTGGTCTTAAAGCCTGGAAAGTTTTTTCATAATCAGAAGGCACTCCAAAAAGGCAAATACGTAAGCCCTTTCTTCTTCGGTAACTATTATCAGATGAATAAGGAAGAATTCATGACATACTTTAAAAATGCTCTATCTAAGAAAGGACTTATTAAAAGTCATATAGCTGAGGACTTGCATTATATTGGTTCTCGATTAGGTCGTAAAATGACTCTTATTAGAATAGCTTTTAATATATTTATGATTGGTCTATTCATTTCCATTTCTCTCTCCGTTTTCTTATTATTTATCTACAGTCATTAATATACCCCACTTGAGTTATTACAAAATTGCCATTGCATTTCTGATATCTATCCTTCTGTGCACAACGATCAGTACAGCACAGAAAAAAGGTAGATATAATGATGGTCCATATATACAAGAAAAAGGAGATGAGATAGAATTAAGATGGATCAAAAATGGCAAGCTGAAAAAAGAAGAGGGACCTGTTAGCGATACCAGCGTATTTAAAGTAAAAGGACTCCCTACCGTCGATCTCACAGATCTTAGCTTTGAAAAAGACATCCCGACACAGTACGATAGTATCAGTCGCTTCTTAGCGATTAGTGATATACACGGACAGCATGACCTGTTTACAAAAATATTAAAAGCTCATAATGTCATAGACAGCTCCTTGCAATGGAGTTACGGTTCTGGTCATCTCATGATTGTAGGTGACATTTTTGACAGAGGAGATAAGGTCACTGAGACTCTATGGTTTCTATTCCAATTAGAAAAAGAAGCCTTAGCAGCAGGAGGTCGAGTACACGTATTACTAGGCAATCATGAGCTAATGGTACTCCATGATGACATCAGATATATACACCCTAAGTATAATTACACTTCTGGTAAGATGAGAAGACCATACTCTGACTTATTCTCTAAAGAAACAGTATTAGGAAAGTGGCTAAGAACTAAAAATATATGTGAGAAGATCAATGATGTTGTATTCGTGCATGGGGGATTCTCTAAGGCAGTACTCGATAGAGAAAATTCACTTGACGCCATTAATTCAATATTTAAGGAGACCATAACAGATCATGAGGCACTTCCCAAAGGATCTAATGGGTTTACAGAATTATTATACTTTGAGAATGGACCATTGTGGTACAGAGGTTACGCAGACCCTAACGGCTTTGATGTAGGTGCAGCAGATGAAATCTTAGAATTATTAGATGCAGAGACGATTGTAGTCGGTCATACATCTATGCCTAAGATTGTCACATTACATGACAACAGGATTATACTGATAGATAGTAGTATTAAGTTCGGTACAGGAGGTGAGGCCCTTATATATGATGATCGCAAAATGTATCGTGGTCTTGTAGATGGAAATAAGATATTATTAGGCGAAGAAAATGATAAAGGTCTTGGCAGTCCATTTGAGTACGTCTACAACTTAGGGGATGATGATCTGACCATTATCCTTAATACTGACGTTAAGAAACTAATCAAAAACAAACTTGGAGAAGAATATCAAAAATGCAAACTGACAGCCATTCACAATAAAGAATTCAATAGAGTCTGGGATATCAAAATAAGGTCTAGAGGTAATATGCGTAAGAAAATCTGTCACCTTCCTCCACTTAAGTTAAACTTTCCAAAGTCGACATTACGCTACTTAGGTTTCGATGGGCATGATAAGCTAAAGTTAGTTATACCTTGTGATAGAGGAAAGACATTCCAGCAAGGCATCTATAGAGAACAGATGGTATACCGTCTCTATCAGCTGGTAGATACATTAGCATTCAGAACGAGGCATGTGAATATTGTATTACAGAATAAACGTAAAACGAATTATGATTTCGATGGATTCTTTGTAGAGGACGAGCATGATTTTAGTGATCGTACTGGAGCCCAGATCATAGAAGAAGGGATTGTCAGTGCTGATGCAACAGACCGAATTTCTTACCTTAAATTGATGTTTTTCCAATACATGATCTGTAACACTGATTGGTCTTATTACAATAAGCATAATCTGAGAATTATACACATAGAAGGTGAAGAACGGGTAAAAGCGGTGCCACATGATTTTGACTATGCAGGTATCGTAGGTATGGAATATGCAGTACCGCATGATCGTATGCCTATTAATAATGTATGGCAACCTTTCTTCCGAGGTAAAAATGTCACACATGAAGATATTGAAATGGTAGAAGCTTTCTATGAGAGTATAAAGGAAGATATATATAATACAATAAGTAATGATACGTATCTTAATGATAGGTCGAAAAAGAAAATGCTAAGATTTATAGATTTGTTCTATAGTACTCTGACAGATGAGAATCAGTGGGAGGATAAATTTATTAATCCTAAAAAACTAATAAGTGCTCAAAAATAATGAGCCAATTTGGTTATTTTTTACCGCAAATTATTTCTACAATAATAAAATATTTATTTTTATCTGAAGTAAGATGGCAGGCAATTACGCGATAAGAAAAAGACCACAGATAATATAAATAAAAATGATAAATAAAGATATCAATTATCTTATACTCATTGCGATAACATTTACAGTAGTTATGTTATTGTCATTTATATCGAGGAAAATACTCGATTTAATTATCAAAAAAAACTCACTGAAAATAAATACTGATCCGACCAATTTCATTTTTTTAAAAAACTCCATTCCCTTTATTTTATTTGCGATTGGAATTTTTTGGGTTTTCCAAAAGATTCCATTTTTTAAATCTTTAGGAACAGCTTTGTTCGCAGGCGCAGGTGTCTTAGCAGCCATAATCGGATTTGCATCACAAAAGGCATTTTCTAATATTGTCGGCGGTCTTTTCATTCTCATATTCAAACCATTCAGAGTGGGAGACGTCGTAGAGATCTCTAATACAAGAAGAGGAATCATAGAGGAGATTACCCTCCGTCATACTATAATAAGAGATTACGAGCACAGAAGAATCGTGATTCCTAATAGTCAGATTAGTGAGGAAACGATCGTCAATAGTAGCATCACTGATGACAAAATAAGGAAACGATTAGAAGTCAGTGTTAGCTATGAATCTGATATAGATTTAGCCATTGAGTTATTAGAAAAGACAATTCGTGAGCATCCTAATTTTTTAGACATGAGGTCTCCAGCAGAAATAGAAGTAGGTATTGCTGATATCGATACGAAAGTCGTAGAACATGGAGATTCTGCCATCAAGCTCAGAACATTCGTATGGGCAGCTGACAGCGACCATGCACACAATCTAACTTGCGATATATTAAAAGATATCATAAAGATATATAACGAAGCAGGCATAGATATACCCTATCCGTATACTAATGTTGTAATGAAAAAATAAAACCACAAACTGCAAGGTGAAAAAAAGATTTCGTAAAATTCTTAATAGAAAAACTACAGCTCCAGACCAAATCTCAGAAAAATTCTACGATAATAGTCAGCTCGTCTCCTATAACAGAAGCAGTTACAGATCTGATATACTCACTCACCATACTCAGTTATCGATTACTGAAGCAGATTATAATCACTGGCTTAATATCTATGGGTTTGACTATCCAGAAGCCATCCGGCACATAGTCAGTTATAACAACTTGGATGAATTCATTAATCAATTAATCTTCAATACAGAGCACAGAAATAAAACCATAGAATTATCAGAATCAAATATCATTACGGTTAAGTCAATATTTTTTGACAATAATGATAGCAGCAAGATTCACTCAGAACAACTCATTTTTGTTTTCGGGAATAATTACATTTGGACGCTGCAAGAAATTGTCGGAGACCACTTCGATCACATTAGAGAGCGACTTAAGAATGATCATGGTATGGTCAGAAAAAAGCCAGTAGATTATCTACTATATCTTATGCTAGAGGCGATCATAGATAATTACATAGTCGCATACGAAAAGTTATCATCGGATAATAAAGCTCTAAAAGATATCGATTCTATTATTCCTAATCCAGAATTTGCTGGTAAGGTAGAAGTCTACAAAAACAACTTGATATTCATAAAGAAAACGGCAGCAAGTCTTAAAGATGCTCTGATCCAGCTCGACAAAGTAGAATCCGTAGTATACAACAAAAAGTATAACATGGAGCTCGTCCATCAGCTACATTACATCACTGATGAAATCGACCAGAATATCAATCATCTCCAGAGTAGTATAAATCTTATATTCAGTATACAAAATCATCGATTAAATGAGGTGATGAAAACATTGACAATATTTTCAGTGATTTTTATTCCACTCACTTTCATAGCAGGTATCTATGGAATGAATTTTCAGAATATGCCAGAATTAGAAAGTCAGTATGGCTACTACATTGTAATCGCAGTGATGGCCATTCTTGGAATAAGCGTTTTTACCTATTTCAAAAGAAAAGGCTGGTTCTAATACCATTTAAACATTAGAATGTCGGAAATATTATAATAGAATTAGCCAATCTCTGCGTTAAAAATACTTGCCATAGCTACCACTATGACTCAGCCCACCCACTTTCGTGGTTTACTCTTTTCGAGTATTGTCATACTCGATTCGTCTCCGACGAAATCATTCGTGCATACCTTAATCTTAACAAATTCTATTCTATAATCTTAACCGACATCTTAAAATTTAAATGGTATAATATATCTGATAAAAAATAGCCCTCAAGCGGAATGCATGAAGGCTGAAGTTTCTTGTAATTCGTAGGACATTATCCTAATTTCAGAGCAGCCATTATTCCACCTGATAGAGCTAAGTACAATATCAAGTAAGCACCATCTATAAGGAATAACTTAAGTGACTTACGCTGATACAGATAATTAATAGCCACTGCTGGGAGGGCAAACATCGCCGCTGCCATAGCGCCGTGTAGAGCCCCATGCGAAAATGTCTGCTCTTCCAAAGTATGCATATTGATAATAAAGTTAACCCCATTAGACAGGACAAACATCATTAGAAAAGCCAATCCATGGACCATAACCATATTAGAATTTGCTTCTTCATCAGTGAGCTTAGTTTCTGCTTGCCACGCTTTTCCAAAGAGGGCAGTATACCATAGCATTCCTAACAGAAATGCCCCAATTGTTCCAATTAAAACTTCGAGATATAACATTCGTTTTTGTTTTGAGTGAATAATTATAGGAAATTAAATTAATCAAAATATAGGATGCGGAATAAAAATTAACCACCAAACATATATTTACTATATCATAGGAATACGACCGATGGCTTCAGATTATTATTTTATATTTATCAAATGAAATATTTATACCTAATTACGACCCTCTTTGTATCTGCATTATTACTCAGTTGTGTAGGAGACAAGACACCGACTAAGCCATCGAATGGCTCTGCAAAAAATGCCAAAGTACAGGAAAAGAGAATATCCAAAAAAATAGCAAAAGAAGAATCGAATAAAGTCGTAAGTAATAAGAAAGCTGAAGAAGAGCAATCAGAACCTATACCAAAAGAGCAGTTAGATAAAGCCAAGAAAATTATCAAAGCAGTAGGTGACGTCAGTGCCATAGATGCTAAGAGAATATTCAAAATAAACTGTACCATCTGCCACGGACTGAAAGGAAATATGATGATAAACGGTGCAAAGGATCTCACCAAGTCAAAAATAAACCTCACCAACTCCGTTGCACAAGTATACTTCGGCAAAGGGCTGATGACGCCTTACAGTAACATATTGTCTGATGAGGAAATCGTAGCTGTCGCTAAATATTCTGAGACGCTTAGGAAATAAATTCTATACAGTTATTGTAGTAATGGATCGATTGTATTGTCTGTAGGTAATATTCAGCTTGATGCATATACGCTAATCTACTTCATAAGGAAAATAGAGTTAATCTTAGTAAGCATGCTTGCCTCTACTCCACCCTTTCTGACCTAAGTATTTCTCTCCATCTTCTGCTGCAGGTTCTTCGAGTTGTGTGCCCATACTATCATTCCATCTATTAAGGTATCCAAATAGTGCTACGACTCCTAATATCTCTACGATCTCTCCCTCATCCCAATGCTGACGCATATTCTCTGAGATCTCATCAGAGACTCCGTTAGGAACACTCGACGCTGCAATAGTCAGGTCAAAAGCTGCTCGCTCTGCATCTGAGAATGCACCGTAAGTCTTGTAGTCCCAGATATTCTGCAGCTTGTCTTCTTCTGAGCCATACCTTACGGCTGCACGTATTGCATGTGCCTCACAGTATCTGCAACCAGTGGACATACTCGATAGGTAAGCGATCTGACGCTTAAGTGCACTCGTCACACGACCTTTGTTTTCCATGACAGCTTTATTCATCTCCATAAAAGCATAAGCTATCCTGGGTCTACGCATCATGGTAAAGAGACTATTAGGTGTAAATCCTAAAGTCTCTTCGTAGAAATTTGCCATTTCCTCAGTTTCCTTATTCGCATTACGATCTATCGGACTTACCAGTGGTTTTTTCATATCTATCTTTTATAAAACTTTTTATTATTACAATCATTAATCATGCTATGTTTTCTGCAATAGTTCCGATGCAGATTTAAGTTGTAGATTTTTCAGTGCTTCCTTATCTACATTAAACAGTGGCTTACTGCCTGCTGCAGACACCACTTTAATATAACCTATAGAAGCTGTCCACGCTGCCAGTGTTGCGAGCATCGGGTCGATATCATCTCTGATACTACCATCTTCCATGCCTCTATTGATCTCTTTTACTGTCAACTTAAATGGTAGATTCTGCATATCCTGTAATCGACGGAAGTATATGCTTTCCTTAAGCCCATCCGTTAGTTTCTCTACCTGATTACCTGACGCAGTAGACCTGATCAGTTCGAAGTAATTAAGTAATACTTCTGAGTACAGAAAGTTTTTCTCGCAGAAATCGATAAATAATCGAAATATCGCAATCGTAGAAACTAAGCCTGTATCTGACTTATGCGCATCTAAGCAATTATAGTAATTGTCGATCAGCAACTCCAATGCTCTGTAGGTCACCGCGAGTTGGAGGTTTTCCTTTGACTGGAAATAAGAATATAATGTGACCTTAGTAATACCAGCTTCTGCAGCAATATCTTCCATCTTAGCATTACGAAATCCTACTTTTGAGAACACTTTCTCAGCAGAATTGATTATTCTTTGTTCTTTTATTGCACGTTTGGATTCTTTCAGGTCCTTATTTTTTTATAAAAGTAAAAATATTATGAAGAAATGGTCATTACTTATCGGTGGCATTGTAGAAGTGTCAGGAGCAATCATATTATACTTTAATCCTGAGCTCGTATTTTCTCCAGATATTGGTGCATTCATTCTATATCGTCTGTATGCAGTTGCGATACTTGTCATAGGCATCATATCATTACTGACAGTTAAGCATTATAGAGACGACGATATGACTCGCCATATTTATATGAGTATTATGTTTATGCATGCTGCTATTACATTAATGACTTATACCGCCGATAATTCTGTACTAATGCATCCCTTACAAGCGAGTATGACACATGGGATCTTATTCATCATGTTTGTTGTAGGTTACTTGACTGATATAAAGAAAGTCGATCAATAATATTTAACTGCAACTACAAAATCAATTTCTATTTCTGAATTCATAGGCCTCAATATTTAGGGTCTACTCCTCTGCTTATTTATAAATGAAATCTCAAAGTTTTCCACTAATTTTTGAAGGGTTATTATCAATTATACTCAAGCAGAGTAGAATAATACTATCATGACATTTTAATTATAAACAAGAACATTTTAGTATCACCAGAATGAATTGTAAACCTAATGACATTATTAAAGTACTTTCTTAATAGTGTAGAGGGCTCGTCTTTCTAATAGTTTGTATCTGTAGTAGTTGATCGATTGACTATGAGATGTAATGCTCTGATATTTGATATATAAAATTTGTTAAAGTCATGAAAACATTCTATCTCTTACTATCACTAATCGTACTTACAAGCACTGCATTATCAGCAACAGGTAACCCTGAAAAATCAGTGACGATTATTGATGCAAAAACAGTTACCGTAACAACCAGCAGTGCTGATTCAGAATTATTTATCGATGCTTTCTATAATGAAGACAAAGAACGTTTCGAATTTAATACTGTAGAAGAAATCAATTTTGTACATGTCTATAACGATTCTGGACAAATGGAACTTCAGCTATCCACCAAATCCAAAAAAGTAAAATTAGGAATGAGCCTATTTGAAAAAGGCGTATACCGAATAGGTTTTTTAGCAACTGGTAGCAACCAGATTCGATTTACAAATGTTACTATAAAGTAATAAATATAAAATCATAGGTTTTTTATTGTTCAAAAATTCTCTGCAATCTGATTGTAGGGAATTTTTTTTATAGGTACAACGTGAGTTAGTTTATATTATAAATTTCTAATAAAACACATAGCTATACAACATTAGTAAGAGCAGCGCAGTTATACCATTTAAACATTAGAATGTCGGAAATATTATAATAGAATTAGCAAATCTCTGCGTTAAAAATACTCACCATAGCTACCGCTATGATTGCGTTTTTTGTCTTAATCTTAACAAATTCTATTCTATAATCTTAACCGACATCTTAAAATTTAAATGGTATTATCTATGACAAATCACTGCCTATAAGTCATCATTACATTCTAATCCACATAAGATTTAATATTACAATCCACTTAATTCTTTGTTATGAATGTAAATAGATTGACATTTCTTATCTGCTTGATTGCTCTAATATGTTCTTGCGAAGTAGACTCTTCCCAGAATATAGAGGAAGAACCCACACAAGAAGTGCTTTATAATAATGTAGACCAAAGGCTCTGGACACACTTCCAAGAATTCGAACGAGAAGCGGCTAAGCGTGGCCATAATTATAACTTAGATACACATGGAACCACTGGAGAAATATCTGTAATTCAGGAAGATGGAGTGGCAGGCACATGTCAGTATGGAAATCATATTAATCACGTAACTGTAGATGTAGAGTTCTGGGATAGAGCCAGCAACTTATTGCGTGAGTTTGTGGTATTCCACGAACTTGGACATTGTATCTTAGTTAGGGATCATGAAGAATCTTCCTTCAGTAATGGTATATGTAGAAGTATCATGAGAAGTGGTACTCAGGATTGCATAGATGCATATATAGCGCAGAATAGAGACTATTACTTGGATGAATTATTCTCCATGAGTAATTAGAAATTAGGGTAATAATTATGATTAAATTTTACGTAGGTCAAATTAAATAGATGACTTAATAATCCATTAAAGCTATTGCTCTTGGATGCAACTTAAACAGTATAATTATCATAAGGCATTTGCCTCGCCGGCAGGCTTTCATTTATTAACGATTCCGAAAACTTAAATCCCTAAACAGGCTTAAACTCGCCTTCAGCTCAAACACAACCCTGTTTTTGACGGAATTGAAGCCTTCTACACCTAAAATGAAAAATGCCGTTATAAGCATGCCTGATCAGTAACAAAATTTTAAGTAGAATCTAAATGGACTATTAAGTAAAATGAAATTATTTTCGATTATTTTGTCCTATGTTTTATGAATTTCTCAAGTTAGGTTTTGAGCATATCTTAGATGTCAATGGTTTAGATCATGTATTATTTATAGTGGCATTAGCCTTAAGTTATACGATTAAAGAATGGAGGCAAGTCATTATTCTTGTTACGGCTTTTACCATCGGACACTCTCTGACACTTTTGCTATCTTCTCTTGATATTATCGATATACAATCTGACATAATTGAGATTGGTATAGCTCTATCTATACTCATCGTTGCACTAATTAATATCTTCTACACTAACGGCAATAATGTACGGCAATCATCGAGATATGCAGTCGCATTGCTGTTTGGCCTTATTCACGGCCTTGGCTTTTCTAACTTCTTTAAGATGATGCTACAGGAAGAGAATATATTGATTCCTCTGTTATCATTTAATATAGGTGTGGAGATCGCTCAGCTTGTGATTGTGGTCTTTGTAATCATTATATCTACACTTGCGGTTAGAAAAGTTCCAAAGAAGATATGGAACAGCGGGCTATCCATTACCATAGCACTGTGGGCAATAAAGATGATTGTCGAACGAATATAAAAAAAGCAGCACCGAAGTGCTGCTTAAATCAACTAATCAAAAGACAAATTACAATTTGTAAATATTAATCTATATCGTCTGGCTAATAATGAGATACTCAATTTCAGTAGCCTTCTTCTTAAAGACAACTCTATAACGTGCTACCCTTAGGAAAGCGTCCTAAAGAGTACAACTTTAACATATTACTTTTTTACATATAACTTAGGGCAATGTATATTCCCATACGGTTAGCTCACGTAACCTCCTGATACAGAGGCAGCTTCTGCTATCACTCTCCTGCTCTTCATTGTATTTTGGATTGGATAAAAACAAAGCGACTTAGCCGCTTTTGTAAACATGATGTAAGCGTTCTCATCGACTGTAGCCGCTATAAAGTCTAAAGCATTCTTATATACCCTATGACTCATATCATGATAGTATGAAGTGACAATTGCTGCATTGGTATCTGTTATGCCATCCTTTTCTGCTCTAAGTAATAATGACTCTGCAGTATATAGATCTATTATAATATCTGATAGATTCATTACTGGCTCCTGAGCTTCTTTGAGATCTATTGCCTTATTCATAGATTGCTGACCTGCATACCCTACGAGCATATGGACTAATTTCTTCACACCTTGCATACAAGCTCTCTCAGCAGGAAACGGACTATCGGTATCCTGAGTTGTAATCTCCCCAGAGGTCAACTCCTTCTGTACGTTCATCGCTTTCTCTGCTATATTATATTGACCTTTCATCGCCTTTTTGTATAACATACTGACGATGAGTAGGCGATTTATTTCATTGGTTCCTTCGAATATTCTATTGATTCGACTGTCTCTATAAGCTCGTGCTACTATACCCTCTTCTGAGTAACCCATACCACCATATACCTGTACCGCCTCATCCACTACATAGTCCAGGACCTCAGATCCTAAGACTTTAATTATAGAACACTCTATAGCAAACTCTTCTGCAGCTTGCAACTTAGCATCACCGTATGTTACCCCGTTAGACACTAATGACTTAATCTTCTTATCCATAAATCCAGCCATACGGAATACCGCGGACTCCAGTGCATAGACTCGAATATTCTGCTCTGCAATCTTATATTTGATAGCACCAAAGTTGCCTATCGCAGTACCAAATTGTTTTCTTTCATTAGCATAACTGACTGACTCTGTAATCAATTGCTTAGCACCGCCTAAGCAAGATACCCCTAACTTATATCGCCCTATATTCAATACATTAAATGCAATCAAATGCCCCTTCCCTATCTCTCCTAATAAGTTCTCCTTAGGTACTTCTACATTTTCGAAAAATACTTGTCTCGTCGATGACCCCTTAATACCTAACTTGTCTTCCTCTGCTCCAAGTGTCAGACCTTCTGCCCCAGCTTCTACAATGAAGCAACTAAACTTATCACCATCCACCTGAGCGAATACTATAAATAGATCTGCAAATCCTGCATTGGAGATCCACATTTTCTGACCATTGATTATATAACTATTTCCATCTGCACTCAGGTCAGCTTTTGATTTTGCATTGAGTGCATCAGAGCCACTACTCGGCTCAGTCAAGCAATAAGAAGCTTTCCATTCCCCAGATGATAACTTAGGTAGGAATTGCTGCTTCTGATCCTCAGTCCCAAAATATAGTATCGGTAACATTCCGATACCTGTATGTGCATTATATGCTACAGAAAAAGAACCACAAGTACCCATCTGCTGAGCAATCATCGTATTACTGATGAAATCCATTCCCATACCACCATATGACTCCGGTATGTGTGCAGATAGGATTCCTAATCCACCGATTTCTTCCATTAACTTCGACGCAATATTATCTTCCTGCTTCTCTATCTTAGCGACATTCGGAAATATCTTTTCTTTAAGGAAATCCGATACCATATCACTAATCATCTCATGCTCTTCTGTAATCTCAGAAGGTGTATAAGTAGAGTGTGCAGGGACGTCTTCATTAAGAAAATGTATACCTGATAATGTAGAGAGCTGTGATATAGGTGATTCCATAAATTGAATGTTATGTAGTTATTAAAAAATTATACTCGAAGTTAAATTTTTATTAGCACAATATCAATGGATCATTGATATTATTGGTGTATCGGTTAACTTAGGATGTGGATTTGTCTTATAAGTAAGGTAAAAATTAGGATTGTAGGTTATCCGTATAAAGCAAACAAGCCAGTCACATACTTAGAATGCTTCGTCCTACGGAATGGGAAGTAATGAGATACTGCATCTAATGCTTCCGATTTAACCTTATCAAATTTTATCTCCACGATGATCCTTTTATCTCTATGTTTAGGTATAGCATGAGAACCTTCCATAGGCAGATAATACGTAATCTGAGTGTCTATAGTCAGACGATATTGACCAGTGATATCCAGATAGTAATTACGGAGATATTGATTCCTGATAGTCGGTATGTAGTAGTCCTTTGCGCCTATGCTATTATTGACATCATTACTTAATTGACTCAGTGTATGATACTTAATTCCTTCTATGTATTTCTTCCCACCTAATTCATTTCTCTTGATCTTAAATTCTATCTTGCCGCTGTCAGAATGCAGTTGCTCACCATACCACCTATATCTTATCTTAGTCCTGTCAGATATACCTGCGAGATTGTCATGGCAGGAAGTATAGTATGGATCATCGAAGTAGATATTATTGATATAACGTGATGCATATGCCTTACTGAAACATAATGGATGGCTATACAGCTTCGATTCTAACTCATAGGCATGTCGAGGCTCTATGACATACTTCAATTCGTATCTATAATCCGTCTTTATATCTGTCGATTGTCTCATAATAATGATAGCTACTTTTTCTCTATATCAATGATGGACCCCTCCTCTGCAAGATATGTCCTCACAACATTATTGACAGTATGCTTACCGAGACTAATTTTTGCTGGACCGAATTCTGGTTTTTTTTGATATGCTGTAAATCCCGTCTCACATTTATTGAGGATCACATGCTTAAGATCGACAAGAGACTTATCTTTAGAGGCGATTCCTATCACTGCACTATCTACTCCGATACGAGAACCTGTGATTGTAGAAGCCTCTCCGGCACTGATGCCTTTATCACCAGCATTACTGACATCTACCTTATATATGTATAGTATGCTGCCGGAGGCATCTATAGCGTCATTACCTATATCTTCGAATCGGACATCTGTCACATCACCAGTACAGAAATCTGAATCAAATGCATCTGCATAAGTATCGGAGAACTTTGTATTCTTCATCGTAAAATCAGAACGGATAATATTCAATGCATCCTCGCATTGGTTACCATAGAAGAATGTATGATCTACATCTACATCGCTCTCATAGAAATTGACTCCTCCAGTCAGTTGCCAGTTCTTATACATGAGTGTGTTTTGGTTTTTGAATTCTACATGTTGCAACTGAGACCTACCTTCCGCTTGCAATACTGAAAAACTTCCTCCCTTACCATCTCTACTTTCTATGACAATGGGATCATCTGCATCTCCTTTAACATGGACACTTCCATAGCTAAGGACAAATCCTTCTTGCTCAAATATGATTTTCGTACCAGAGTTTATATATAATTTCTTATCCTTGGGTATAATCATCGGTGAGGATATCACAACTTCTCCCTTACCAACAATTACCTTATCATCCGTAAGCTGAAGTATATCATCGAACGCTGACAAATCTGATTCTACTAAGGATTGTCGTGCCGTAATACTTCCATCTGGTGGTGTCCATTGATTAATCTTAGTGGTGTATATAGAATCTAATCCGACTACTTTATACATTACTTCCTTAGTGCCTGTAGGTACTTGCCAGTTTATGTATTTTGGTTGATTCTTACGAATATGTGGATATATTATTTGGCTTTCTCCAGAAGTCGGTAGACCTGTCATCACTTGCAGTGGGAAGTTATGCTGATTGATAATTTTGAGATTTTTCATTTCTCCTTCCGTTTCAGATTGGAATACTTGTAAGGCATTGACGTGTGCAGGTAACGCTATCTGTATGCGTCGAGCCTTCTTTTTTATAAATTCTCGATCCAACTTGTAATCTTTATATCGCTGTTGTAGAAATTTTTCTCTGACAACAATCTGCTCTTCTAAGCCCTCAAGAAAAGTCTGCAGAAATGATGGAGTAGAATACATATCCAAATAGAACAAATACTTAACAGCGAAATCATCATCATAATATAGATCGTCGATCGGTTCTTTGTACGCAGGTTTACTGGTATACAATTTTTCTGCATAGATATCGGATGCATACTTCTGCGGATCTTCTGCAGAGTATGCATCGAAGCCTATCGGCTCTAACAATGCTGTCACTGGATTATAATAGAACCTCTGATTATGCCAAGTCACAGCATGCTGCGCCAGACAGATGTCTACCAGCGCAAGATACTTAGCCAATCGATCTATGTCAAATATATCTTTAACTGGAGTCGTGCCATATTTATATTGTAATAATAAATCTTGTGCCACCTCGAAATCTGCTAAGAGTTTAGGATTCTTAAGCATCTTAGATTCCTTAAATGCCTTCAACTCTGAAGTCCAATACGCCTTATCTTTTTCCTCTATCACGGGAAGACTTCGATTCCACCCTTCGATGGTTCGCTTAGTGGTTTCCCACATTCTGTCCTCGGTCATTTTTACAATAGGTCCTTCTCTTCGATTTCGATTCTCAACAAGATTCTTTGTAAAATGCTCCTCGTAAGAAAAAATAATCCTATCTCTATCATTCTGCTTAAAGTACATAAAGTCATACCTCGGCCTGATCACATCAGCATGATCCAAAAACTGGAAGAACAACCATTCTCTTAAGAAGCCTCTCGTGCTGGGTTCTTGTACTGAGAAACTTTGCATGCCATGCCAGCTCTGAGCAGAATTCATATCTACTCTGTAAGAAGGATTCTTACCCATATGATCTAGCCAATCTCCCTTATGCCTGATGCTCACTTTCTTATGCTCATCGCCTTCCCATATCTTCGCTTTCACCTTGCTTCCGTCATGGAATACTAAGCCCTGCTTGATAGATTTTTTCTTATTTTCATGCAGCTTATCCATCCCCTCCTTATCGATCACCAGTTGCATTTCTTTCGGAGTAAATTCGTCTGTGACTTGGAATGCGTTAGCACCTAAATAACTGATCTTAAGATCATCAAAATAAATAGCATTATCACCATCGTCTTTATAGACATAGATTTTTATAAAATCTAATTTTTGGTTGACAGGAACTGTGAATAATAATTCCCTTCTATCCCATAGGTCGTCTCTCTTTTCTACAGCCGTGCTTATAGTCGCATAGAAATCAGATCCCTCTGGACCACTGGCAACTAAGAACCCTTTAGCCGGATGTGGATTAAATGACCAAACTTCTGCTTTGTATCTTGCACCTGGAATAGGATCATTAAGCACATAAGTCATTCCATACTTATGATCAAAATCTAACTTACTGGAATATTTTCCTGATGCTGCATATTCTGAGGATTGGGTCTCAGCAGCGGTGAACCGTTGTCCGTCATTTACAAAATATTCTCCTTCTACATTTTCAGCATCACAATAGATGAGTTGTTGATCGACTGCTCGGGAAGATACATAATCATTAGGGGTATAGAACCGTATCGCTGATACGAAAACCAGTAAGATCATCAGCCCTATAATATATGGCCATATAGAATTAGTTTGTTTCTCCCCTCTTATGATCATACGATAAGTTCTGGCTGATCTATAATGGTCAATTGCATATTTTGATCTAAGGACTTAAGGGACTTTCGTATCTCACTGATCGACTGTACATCCTCTACTTGCGTGACAAATGTCAGGAACATACCATCGTTATTATCTTCCATTCTTTTCAGTTCTACATATTTAAGATGACTGCTAAGGGTATTAGAAATAATATCTATGTCAGAGGAAGCAGTTCTAATATTAATGAGTAGCTTATCCTTAGTCATTACCTTACGGCGGCCCATCCGAGTATTCAGATATATAAGAGGCAATATTAAGGTAATGGCCGCAATAGCAAGCATCGGCTTGTTAGCACCACATGTCAGTCCGATTCCTATTATGAGAAAGATATAAGTGAGTTCCTCAGGTTCTTTTATCGCTGCACGAAATCTCACTATAGATAATGCACCGACTAACCCTAAGGATAATGCAATGGATGCCTTCACTACGGTAATAATTAATAATGTAGACAATGCCATCGGAAGAAAAATAGAAGAAAATTTCTCTCGATTACTGAAGGTTGTAGCGAATTTCACATAGAAAATTTTGATAATGAATGCCAATAGAGCCGCCACCAAAATATTAATGATGAAATCCAATATATTGATTGTACTTGTAAAGTCATTCAGATAGTCTTCAAATCTTCCCATAGTTAATTTCCTTAGGTACAATAACTCGCATAATATGTACCTTATGATTAATAACCTAAAAATAGAATTATCTCCATGAGTATCCGCATCTCACTAAGACATAGTTATATTTGTCTGTATAATACCATTTAAACATTAGAATGTCGGAAATATTATAATAGTATTAGCCAATCTCTGCGTTAAAAATACTCCCCATAGCTACCGCTATGGCTGCGTTTTTTGCCTTAATCTTAACAAATTCTATTCTATAATCTTAACCGACATCTTAAAATTTAAATGGTATAATATTCTTCTTGGCTATATTAAATAAATGAAAGTCAAGTCGATAACAAATCCAATCCTTACACATATATAGTGCAGACATTTTCTTATAAATATCTCCTCTCTCCTCTTATCTACACGATAGGTATCCTCTTAATTGCGTACCAATTAATGGGTAGAATATTATTCCAGCTTAATGATGTACAACTGGACAGAAGTGGTGATGGATTTAAGAATTATTTTGCTTTGGCCTGGCAGTACAAGTATGGTGAAGGATTATGGTTTGATGGCATGCAATATCCTTATGGAGATATGATCGCTTATGCAGATGGGCAACCGGCACTTATTTGGCTGATGCTAATCCTAAAAAAAATAGGAATTGACTTCACTGGCTCTGAGTTATTAGTCGTCCAAATCTTACCGTTGCTTTCTCTTTTCTTTGCCGCATTTTTCCTACATAAAATTATCAGATCTTACAGTATCCCTCATTGGTGGACGTGGGTTACCGTACTGACCTGCATAAGTCTCAGCCCACAGATATATCGATGCAATGCTCACTTTGCATTAGCATATATGTTCTGTCTTCCGTCTATCTGGTGGCTTTATATTCTATATGATCGTAAGCAAGTTGGTTCTGTTATATTCATGGCAGCAATTACGCTATTACTATATGTGTATGCTTATCTACATCCTTATCATCTACTGATTGGTTCTGCATTTCTAATGGGGGTATTTGTAATTGGTTTATTTTATAAAAATATAAAGTGGCCTCTATTAGTTGCAGCGGCTCTTCCGATAATTCTATACCTCGTAAGTAATGAACTGATAGACCCTTACTCTGATCGTCCTAAGAATCCATGGGGCACCTGGCATTACAAGACGGAGATCGCAGACCTATTCCCCTTCTATGGATGGTATGCTAAGTTAGCTCAGCCATTTACTTCTATCAGAACAACTTATCATGAGGGATATAGCTATCTCGGGATATTAATGTTCGCTTTCCCTCTATTATTTATTTATAACAAAAGGAACAAAATAGAAAGTAAATCGATCTCTACATTTCCGACTAAAGAGATCATCGCAGTGTTCCTTATTCTATTATTCAGCATGGGTTTGCACATTGTGATCACTGACCACAAAATACTGGATTGGATATCTACACTCAAGCAATTTAGAGCTTTGGGAAGATTTGCTTGGCCATACTATTATGTGTGCTTTATCGCATTATCAGTGTACGCTTATAGAGTGCTGAGTAAGATAGAATCTGGATATATCCGTATCGGACTATTTACCTTGATAACTCTTATGTGGAGTGTAGATGGCTACCAATATCTTAAGCGCTTCAACCAAAACATGAATCAATACAAAGCTCCTAATGAATTGTATGAAAACAAAATATTATACAACTTATTAATTGAAAGTAACATAGTCCCTGAAGATTTCCAAGCCATACTTCCTATACCCGTAAGTATGGAAGGTGCAGAAAAAGTGACGCCTGATGATCAGTGGTTTGTCAAGACTCAAACGATTCCACTCGCTTATCAGACTGGCTTACCGATCATCGGTGCTCACATGTCTCGAACTTCTCTATCAAGAATCCTCAAACAGTACCAACTTTGTAGCTCGGAATACGTTTACAAGGAAATAATAGAAGATATGCCCTCAGACAAGGACTTGTTAATGGTGATAGCACATGAGGATACAGTGATGTACAGTGATCTTACAGCCAAAGCAAATTATATCGCTGAAACTAAAGAGACTTCTGTATACAGCATCACAACAGATGCATTAAGACAAAGGAGCTATGTAAATGTAGATTCCATACCTTCAAAAACTGACGCATTATTCTATAATAATTATGATGACGAAAAGAATACGGGTCTCTTCTCAGAAGGTAGCAAAGTAATAAATGGATATCATTCGTTGTGTCATATTGATCTCTCAGAAAAAATAAATATCCGCCTCACGATGAGTCTATGGTATAGGATAGATGCAGATCATTCTTCTGTCCCAAAGTTTAATATCAATCTGTTAGACCTAAAAAATAATGTAGAAAAAGCGATAAACTACAGAGATCTCGATATGAGAAGAATGGAAGTCGTAGACAACTGGGTAAGGATAATATATGAGTTAGAAGTTAGTGATTTGACCCAATATATCGAATGGTCAGTCAATGCGGAAAAACTTTATGTCGATCACGCATTAGTGACCTATACAGATAGCTTATATTGGAATACATTAGAAGATGGACACATACTCTATGATCATTATATAGCAGAGACAAACTAAATCAAAAAATATAAAAATTGAATTCTAAAATATCTTTTGAACTTCTATGGTGGTGTATAACGGTAATCGTTGTTATATTGATTATGCTCCCGATCTACTTATCCATAGGCGAAGCATTTCCATTCTATAAAGATAATATACTCCTGATAATCATAGGTGTCACTTTTATGAGATACATATTTCTGCTTAAGTACCATTGGCTTACATTTAGTAATTACATTAAAGCTGTATTCATCATTATTTCTATTCCAGTTTTTTTCTTTTTAGTAGGAGCATTCTACGATTATCAGAGCTATTACGATGATGGAAAATTCTCAGCCCTGTTACAAGATCTACATATAGAAAAGCAAAAAAGTGTCCTCTTATATATCAGAACAGAGATGATATTCTTTTGGGCTTTTGCATTTATTTCTAACTTCATTCTACCATTCAGAATGCTGATATCTATATGGAGAAAAATCAATAAGGGCACAGAGTAAAAGGTATACATTTTAAAAAAAAGTTCAATTCAATAAAAATAACACATGAATCCAGTAGAAGAATTTAACGACTACAGACAGAAAATGAATGACCGCATCCTATCACATGATAACAAGATGCTAAAGCGATTCTTCAGCTTAGACAACCAGGCTTATCAGGCGGGTGCTCTCGATGTCAAAACCAAAGAACTTCTGGGTCTGGTCGCCTCCATGGTACTAAGATGTGATGATTGTATTAAGTATCACATCGGCACAGCACATGAGATCGGTGTCAGTGAGAAAGAATTATTCGAAGTGATGTCTATCGCTAATCTTGTGGGTGGATCGATATGCATTCCGCATACACGTAGAGCGGTGGAGTATTGGGATGCGCTGGAAGAGAATGATCCTTCATAATTATTGAAAGAAAAAAATACATATAAATACTGAAATTAATGCATACCGTATATATCTGTAATGAAAAATCTTCATTTACAGATATCAGTAAATTTAAACAGTCTTAGAGGGGTCTTGTCTGGTATCAAAAATATTTAATATTACTAATTCAGTATCACTGTATCTATAGAATAATCTGTTGTGTTTCGTAATAAGAAATCCTCTTATTTGTTTTTCCTTGACTTCTAATGAACCTAATTCAGGAAATTCCTTAAGGCAATCTATAATTGTAAAAACTTTCCTTACGAAAGACTTTCTCGTATTATCACCCTTCGCATCCGCTGACATTCAATACTCTAATTGTAAATATTCTTGAATTTTAGAAAATTGCTTAACTGAGCGTTTAGACCATTTTAATTTTTAGAGCCATGCATAAAAGTTAGACTTGACTTCATCATGATCTAATAGTTGATCACTATCAAAACTTTTGTTGTAGGTTGATTCAAGAATATCCTTTTGTTGGTCAGTTAATGACTTATAGAGATTACCTTCTTGCATGTCTTCTAAATGGGAAATCAGAGTATAATAACTTTGTATTTTCTTTTCATCCTTTATTCCTCTGATTATTTCCTGGAGCTTCTCTTTTACAAGCATATTCATCTATTTACTGCTAAGTTAGGACAATAGCACCAATAAAATCAGCAACAAGAAATTCTCAGCAAAATAAATAACTGATTCTTAAAATATATCAAAACTCTAACTCATAGTATCTCACGCCATCTTTCTCCGCTAACAATTTAGGATTAATACGAGCAAGAAATACTTCATGGTTGACAGAGATTGTCTTTGCAGGTTCAGTGTCTATGTTAATTTTCTTATAGACTGTATCTTCTATGATTAGAATTTTCTTTCCGTTTAGTAAATCCATGATATGAGCATCATGTGTCTCTTGGAACAAACTGAACAACTCCTCTGCTGTATAAACTGGTGTTCGAGATAACTTACAAGACATCAATGGTAGCTTGTAATGCAAAGCTCTTCTATAAGTCTCTCTACTCCAGAAGTTATTATCATCGATGATGTATCCTTTCTTTTCTGTACCGACGTGATAGTAAGGCAAAGGTAATATGGCATCAAATCCTCCAGCTTGTAATTCTGGTAATTGATTATTGTTTTCGATAGAGAAAATATTGGGTTGCTTAGCCCCTTTACGAGCATGAAGGCTCATCTGAGTGGTGTCTATTAGGTAGGTAATGAGAATAATTCCTGTTACGATATATCTTAGATAGAGATTATTCTGACTTCTAAGAAAACGATCCACCACATAAAATCCGCAAATGATAAGTCCCGTAAATGCTGGCAAACTAAATCTTGCCATACTCCTAAAGTTCTTAAATGTATCGCTGATTTCTGAAAGTATATTAAGAGGATTTAGGAAATTATAGATCTTAATATTATCATTAAATATTTCCAACTTAGTCCCTAAAGAAGTGAAGTAGCAAATTAAAGATCCTGTAAAAATGGCTGTGAATAATTGGTGCCTACCATTCTTTAATCTACTTATCTTCCACAGCTTATTCGTATATATGGAATAAAGCGTAATCAGAATGATCAGAGGAAAAGCACTTCCTAAGAAAGTCAATTTTTCAATATTCCAATCTTCCTGCTGAAACAAAGCTGGCAAGCTTAAGCATTCATAAGACTTAAAATAATCTGACCATGCACATGTTAATCCGGGTGCATTATAACCCAATACCTCCGTCGGGCGACTGGCAGAAAGTGGGTCTGATAATTTGACGAAAAGAAAAACTGAAACCGCAGAAACTAAAAGTGTCAATAATCCACTGATTGCTTTCAGTCTATATTCTGGCACCAATAATAACCAAGCAAAGAAACCCCCTAGTAAGAATACCATCAATGGCAAATAATAGAGATGAGTCAGAGACACAAATACAATTAGCAAAAACAAACCCGCTAATAATGGATAACTAACCCGACTACTTTTATAAAGTAAAATAGACAAATAGATTCCTGCCAAAAAGTATAGCGACATCGAAAGATTAACCCACTCCCCCATATTAAAAACCATAGGATGCAACCATACCACCACTAATGAAAATACAATATTTACCAACGACTTAAATCCTAAATGCTGCCCGATCTTATAAGCGACCACAGGTGCCAGCAGATAATTCAATAAGAAGAAATTATTATACATCTGCACCGCAATCTTTTCTAATCCCATCAACTTCACCATCATCGCAAGCACAGGTGTGCTATCTGTATATAGTATATGATCCACGAACGGATAGTTCATACCTGTATAACTTAGAAGTCCATTGCCTTCTTGTACTTGTGTATAGAAAAGGTAGTTGTAATAATTTTTGATGCCGTCGTAAGAGTTAGTGTACAGCCAAGAATTTGGATCTAAGAATCGATCCCCAAATACAAGATAAAAAATTATGATATTTAAAATGAATAATAACGCGAAGCAAAAGGAATCGAAATTGTATTTGAGGATTTTGTTATTCATTATTTTATTACCGTAAACTAATTGTTTGTAGAAGGTTTATTCATTCAGCTAAAGTAACAAGTAATTAATTCATTGACTTAACTGTAAATATTTATTACAGAAATATTTTATGAATTGAGCAGTTTCTTGTGCAGAGCCTTGCCAAATTACAGTGGGCGGCGGGAGCGGCACAGAGTAGAGGCATTAATTTGGCTTGATCTTTTGTTTTCCGCAGTGGTGGGTTTGTTTCTCCATCCCAAACTGATGTTTGGGTTCTCTCTCTTCATAGAGACATTTAGTCTCTATGATATCACTTGATGTGATACCGTTCAATCTTATCTAAGGGAAAATGAAAGCCGTCGGCGAGACAAAATAATGAATAATAGAATTTGTGATTGAGTAATAATTAGCAATAGTCAGAAAGAGCATCAAAAAAAACTCTACCACTAACTTAACATAATCCTAAGGTAGTTGTACAGCTCTTTGAGCAAACGCATATTCGTAATCTTAGATAAGATAACGTTATCTCGCAACTTAACCAATTGCACATCTACAGGAATATTGTTCTTGCCGAGCTTCTTAAGAAATTCTACATCGATTAGATATCGATCTGTCTCAGTAGAAAGAAATAATGACTTAGCATCCTTAGTGAATGCCTTCAATCCACATTGTGTGTCATCAGTAGGTAAGCTAAAGAGAACCCTATTGACCGTCTTAAGATATTGAGATATCCGACGTCTCCTTGGTGAGATATGGTTGTAATAACTGTCATCTCGCTTTCCAACTACGGCAACTGCTTTGCCAGATCTGAGCTTACCTACCATATCGACCATACTGCCATAGGTATATGGAAAGTCATAATCGGTATACATAATCATCTCTCCTTCACTCATTTTGACCCCTTCACGCAATGCATGACCCTTACCTTTATTTTCGTCATATGAGATCCAGTATGCCTCAGGAATCTCTTTTTGCAGAAGCGCTGCGCCTTCCGTTAGATCTCGATTACTACCGTCATTGACGATGATTAATTTGTATTGGAGATCTGAATCCAGGCGTGTCTTAAGCACAGCATACTGACGTATGATGTCCTGAGCCCAATTTTCCTCAGGGTTATATATAGGTAGGATGATATCTAAGCTCGGGCCGATAGTAGTCTTATTGCTGCTGCAAATAAAGCTAATAACGGAAGAATTGGGGGTATTATTTGGAAAATAATTTAGGAGAGGATAATAATATGGGTATAAAAATGGGAAGGACGTTGTTGTCCTTCCCTATATACCATGAATGAATTCCTAATCTATGCGACTTCCATACTTAATTCTAATACCCCAAGTTGCATCATCAATACTCCTTAATGGAAAGCATTTCTTGCGTTGAATTTTTGCATCAGTCTGCTTCTGTGTGTCTTTACAGTCTCATGGGTGATGTATAATTCTTTTGCTGTTTCGTCTGTTGTCATTCCTTGCGATAAGCAATGGAAGACTTCTTTTCCTCTAAGGGATAGAGTGCTCCACTCCCTGAAATTTCATGTTTTGACCTCACATACATTGTGACTTCTGGAAATCCAATGTCATTCACAGCCACATCAGAAACAGGATTACATACATAACATCAATGGCATTTGGCTGAATATCTACTTGTGCATTTAAGAATGCTGTGCTACAACTCTACAAATCCATCCTTGCAACAGCTGACGATAAATTCTCTGTTGATGACATACGACTTATGGTATATGATGTAATTAAGCTTTGTTAAGTACTGTATTTACAGGATTACACCTATACAATAGTACTATAAATACCTTATTTTTAGCAATCGGAAAATAAAAGACCCATTTTCCCTATTTATAAGAAAACAATTATTCCTTCACTCTATTTAATTTCTATCATGAAGAGAATCTACTTATGGCTATTAGCCATGATTGCATGCAACCTGCTCTCAGCACAATGCTACCAAGACCGACACAGTACTATAGCTTCTGATGCATGGGTATCCTGTCAGGTAACTGAAAATCCTAATTCCGATAGAGGTCCTTCTCATTGGATCATGTATGACTTCGGACAGCCCTACACACTGGGTCAGATGCAATTATGGAATATGAATGCCTATGACAGAACTAATGAAGGGATCAATGAAGCAGTCTTAGATTATTCTACCGATGGTGTCAACTGGACAGAATGGGGTACATTCAATCTATCAGAGGCCACAGCCAGTAGTTACTACGAAGGCGAAGAAGGGCCAGATCTGGGATTTCTTAAGGCTCAATACATTATCATCACAGCGATCAGTAATCATGGTGGAGAATGCTACGGTCTTGCAGAATTAAAAATAGAAACTGAAGGTGTTACTACTAATACGGAAGATCTCGTAGCATTGGGAATCGATCAGTTATTATTATATCCTAATCCAGCAGATATGAGATCAAACCTATCCGTGCAAGCGGAAAATAAAATATCTGGCATGCTGCAGATTACAGATGTCACTGGCAGGGTCATATCAGAAGACGTAATCACGATCGACGCGGGAGATAACAAATATGAAATTAATACTTCTCAACTTAGCTCTGGGCAGTATAATGTACAGATCATCAGCGGTCCTTATAATGCATCTGCTCACCTCTCAGTGGTACATCCTAACTAATACAAATTCCCCGATATTTATGTACAAGATATATATACTAATCGTTACGGCATTATCATTCTGCTCTATCCTTGCTGGCCAAGGTTACACCGATTACCTCGGCGCAGGTCATGATAGTGGCATCATTGTGACATCCAGTTCTGAGGATGGCAGGTCTCGAGCAGACAATACCGTAAATGCCCGAGGTATGGATGCAGAACAAATGGAGATGGCTCGATTCTTATCACAAGCCACATTTGGTTCAGATATAGAAGAAGTGGAAAGGGCATTGTCTCTCGGTATGGAAACCTGGATAGATGAGCAGGTCTACATGCCATATAATTATCTGACACCACAGATGTGGGAGATATGGGATGACTTAGAGATGCAGCATCAGATGAGTTTCGATGTATGGTTAGCTAATTATATAAATGAGTTGTGCTATGCCGCAGAGCAAGATCCTAATGTAGATCCACCTAACATGTCGCAAGAAGAAGTAGATCTGCTGAGCGCATACTACCTAAATGATTTCTATGGTCCATATGCTTTACATTTTAATTTTGCTTGGACTCATAATATGATCGAATCTCCAGATCAATTGAGACAGAGAGTTGCTTATGCCCTCAGTCAGATATTAGTTATCTCTGGACAGTCAGACTTGGGGGAATATGCTGAGACACTGACCACCTATTATGACATCTTGACTCATCATGCATTTGGTAATTATAAAGATCTCCTATTAGAAGTGACACTTAATCCTGCAATGGGTTTATATCTCAGCCACCTAAATAACCCTAAGGCAATACCTTCTGAAAATATCCATCCAGACGAAAACTATGCGAGAGAAGTCATGCAGTTATTTTCTATTGGCTTATATGAATTAAATATAGATGGTACACGAAAGAAGGATGTAGACGGGAATGATATACCGACCTATAATAATGATGATATAAAAGAGATGGCCAAAATATTCACAGGATTAGCGCCAGGGAGTGCTGACCCGAGGATGCCTCATGTTACATGGGATGCACATTTTGGCATGAGCTTCTATGCCGCTAATAAGACAGAGCCTCTCATTATGTATGAGGAGTGGCACGACACGGGATCTAAGTCTTTGCTTAACGGACTGGTCATACCTGCTGGTCAGGACGGAATGACAGATATAGAAATGGCCATAGATTACCTTTATAATCATGATAATGTGGGACCATTCATAGGTAGACAATTGATCCAGAGATTAATTAAGTCTAATCCTAGTCCAGGATATATTGCGAGAGTAGCTACCGTATTTAATAATAACGGTGCAGGAGAACGAGGAGATATGGAAGCCGTTGTCAGAGCCATCTTACTCGATCCAGAAGCAAGATCATGCGAAGAATTACTCAGATGGGATAATGGAAAACTTAAAGAACCCGTTCTCAGGAATTATGAATTTATCAGAACCGTTCCTAAGTATGGAGAGCGGATTTCATATGACATAGATTTTAATAGTTATACATGTGATGGTTATACTTATACATCTGATACTTTTGCATTAGTCACTAACTTACGATATTGGGATAATGGTTTTAATTTCTTCGATGGGACGCGTCAGTTTCCACTGCTTTCTCCATCTGTATTTAATTTCTACCCCCCTGATCACCAGCCTGTAGGAGAGATTGGGGAGAATGACTTAGTGGCTCCAGAATTTAAGATTCATGATTCAAGTACTGCCATTAATTATATTAATTCAGTCTATATACATACAGCACCATATTATGATTTTGCATGGTACAACTGGTATGAATATACCGAGGTCGAAGACATTAAATTTAATTTTGATGATCTGACAGAATTATATCAAGAGGATACAGAAAAGTTCCTACATCACATAGATATAATATTTACCAAAGGTCAAATGAGTGATGATCTCAGAGCTAACCTAAGAGAAATGATGGATAGTTTTCCAGAATGGTATGTAGAAAACGAGACCGAGGCTTTAGTCAAGTCCGTGCTCTATATCTTAATGTGGTCACCGGATTACACTATTGCAAAATAACTAAAAGAAAATAATGGGACATCATCATATAAATAGGAGAAAGTTTATCGGTCAAGCATCATGTGCTGCAGTAACAAGTACAACCTTATTCTCTACATTGGCCAACTTAAAATTTATGAATGCCGCAAGTATTTCTAATTCTGCTACGATAGCAGGAGGAGACTACAAGGCATTAGTTTGTATATTATTAAGCGGAGGTACAGACTCTCATAATATGCTTATACCTACAGATTCTGTAGAGTATGGTCACTACCAGAGCACAAGAAGTAGTGTAGCCATTCCACTTAATCAGGTACAAAGACTTAATGGTGTAGACTATGGCGTACATCCCTCTATGACAGGAATCCAGCAGTTATTTAATAATAATAGACTTTCATTTATATCTAATATCGGGACACTTCTACAGCCGATGTCTAAAGATGAAGTCTTCCAAAATGAGCAGCTATTACCGCTCGGATTATTTTCTCATTCTGATCAGGTTCAGCAGTGGCAGACTTCTCTTCCACACCAGAGATCGAGTATCGGATGGGGAGGAAAAATCGCCGATCTATTAGGCTCGGAAAATACGAATGACAAAATATCACTCAACATATCTCTTGCCGGAAGTAATATATTTCAAACAGGAAATAATTCTGTAGAATATACAATCCATCCTGAGGAAGGCGCTATAGGAATCTATAATTATAAGTCACCTGATGGCGGAGACATAGGTACTATAAAGGATGTCGCAGTGGATAATGTGATAGATGCTAATTATCAGGACATCTATAAGAAGACGTATATAGATGTACTGAAGACTTCGAGAGATGCATATGTAGAATTCTCAGAAGCGATCGATAACAGTACAGATCTCTCAGGTGTATTCGATGAGACAGATCTGGCTAAGCAATTAGAGATGGTGGCAAGAACTATTTCTGTACGCGGTAACTTGGGTATGTCCCGTCAGATTTTCTTTGTAGAAATGGGTGGCTGGGATCACCACGACGAGTTGCTGCAATCACAAGCAGGTATGCTTAATGAATTATCATCAGCGATGTCACAATTCTCTAATGCGCTGGACATCATAGGGATGCAAGATTGTGTGACGACATTTACCAATTCAGAATTTGGTAGGACACTTACATGGAATGGTAATGGCACAGATCATGCATGGGCAGGTAACGTAATGGTAATGGGTGGAGCAGTACAAGGTGGACAAGTATTCGGTCAGTATCCATCTCTGGAGCTCAATAGTGAATACGAACTCGGAGGCGGCGGCATCATGTTACCGACAACATCCGTGGATGAATACTTTGCAGAATTAGCATTATGGTTTGGCGTATCGAGAAGTGACATTAGAACTATTTTTCCGAATGCAGGCAACTTCTTTGATGTGGATACTGGAATACCTATCGGGATTTTTAAATAAAAAATTAGGAATACCGTTCGACGTAAAAAAACAGATTTGCAAGGTTTCTAAAACCTTATAAATCTTGCTTGACCTACAGGCTAAATCACGCCTTAATCCCCCGTTAGGCGTAGAATAAAGAAGAGATTAGTTGTATAGCTTTCTACGTCTCTTATATAATAATGATTCTCTCTTAGAAAATTCCGACCTCAGATTTGCATGGTTTCTAAAACCTGGTAAATCTTGCTCGACCTCAAGGCGTAATCAGCATAGCCTTCTACCCCCCGTTCGGCGTAGAATGAAGAAGAGCTTATTTGTATAGCTTTCTAAGTCTCTTATAATCATGAATCTCTCTTAGAAAAACTCCTACCTCAGGTTTGCAAGGTTTCTAAAACCTTGTAAATCTTGCTCGACCTCAAGGCGTAATCAGCCCGTTCGGCGTAGAACGAAGAAGAGCTTTGTTGTACAGCCTTCTACGTCTCTTAAATAGATTATGATTCTCTCTTAGAAAAGTCCAACCTCAGATTTGACAGGTTTCTAAAACCTGGTAAATCTTGCTTAGCACTTAGACCTAATCACATCTTAAATCACCTCAGTTGAAAGCTATAAGATTATAGTAATATAACTGAAGATTACTCGACTCGTTCCTCCCTCGCAATGAAAAGAGGGAGACCTTTACAAAAAAGCAAATCATTCCCATTCTATGAAATGGTAAGTTTAGTTATAATCAAGATTCTGCCTTGAGGTTATCAATTAAGAATTACATATATTCGCAGTCCAAAATAGAATAATATGAATGCTGGAAATGCTAATATGATCAATGCTATCGTTCTGGTGGCCTTCGGCATATGGGGAATAAAAGCTACAGGCCTGGAGGGTTCTCTGACGCCAATCATTCCAGTTGTAGTAGGCATCATACTTTTTGTGTGTACTAACTTTGTCCGGAATCATCATAAGATTGTATCTCACATTGCAGTAGTATTGACACTATTGATCCTATTAGGATTAGCAAGACCATTCATGAAAGCTATTGAAGGTGGTAATGGCATGGTAATGTTTAGAACGGGCACCATGATGCTCACATCATTGATTGCATTTGTTGTATTTATTAAGAGCTTCCGAGATGCTCGTAAGGCGAAGGTTAAGATTTAATCTCACACGACACCTTTACGGTATATATGTTATTAGAACTTACTCGCAATCAGCAGATTGATATCCTGATACTTAAAGCCAAATTTTTCGCTTAAGTACTTATTAGTAAGGGCTCCCTTATAAGTGTACACGCCGTTTCTTACACCAGCGCCATCGTATAATAATCCTTCTATCGAGCCGTATTTTCCTGCCTTTATAAGCAATGGTGTGATGATATTACTGACTGCTACTGATGCTGTCCTTGGTACTTTAGACGCAATATTAGGCACACCATAATGTAGGACATCATGCTTAATAACTACTGGTTTCTTATGATTAGTTACTTCAGAGGTTTCTATACATCCTCCCTGATCGATACTTACATCTACTATGACTGCACCAGGCTTCATCTTACTGACCATTTCTTCTGTCACGATAATCGGAGATCGACCTGTCTTAGAATGTACGGCTCCTATCACCACATCTGCACTGATGAGCTGATAGCCAAGATAGACTGGATTAAAAGTAGATGTATGAAGATGACGTCCGATTAGATTTTGTATTCGCATCAGCTTAGAGATATCATTATCGAATATCCTTACCGAAGCACCTAATCCTAATGCAGTCTTAGTTGCAAACTCCCCTACTACTCCAGCACCCAAAATGACAACCTTAGCTGGAGGTACACCAGATATACCACCTAACAATACACCTCTACCACCATTTTTATAACTAAGTAATTCTGCAGCTGTGAATATGGAAGACATTCCTGCTATCTCGCTCATAATTCTGACGATGGGAAAGGTACCATTAGTATTACTAAGATATTCCATTGCTATGGCAATGACTCGTTTTCGCTTCAGTGCATCTATATATTCGTGAGAAGCGTATGGCAGTAACAATGGTGAGATTAGAACCTGGTCAGGATGGAAATATTCGATTTCCTCCAGAGTCGGTGGAAACACCTTCACTATAATATCAGACTTGTAGACTTGTTCTGCGCTCGAACATAACTCAGCACCTGCCTCAGAATAATCATGATCAGAATAATTAGATTTCTCTCCAGCACCATTCTCTACGATTACTCTATGTCCATAACCTACAAGTGTCCTTATAGAGTTAGGTACAATAGCTATTCTATTTTCATCCTTAAATATTTCTTTCGGTATACCTATAGAGATATCCTTTCGATTATCACTTACCGCTAAGGTCTCTGCTTGGGTCTGGTATTGACCTTCTGTAAAGAAATCAGAAAAATTAAACTTTTTACCGTCACCTGACATACTGGAGAATCGTTTATTTCAATCTATAAGATAAAGATAATATATCTGTAAACAGTTAAAAATCAGGAAAAAGAATTATCTGATTACTACAAACCTACATAAGCGTGAATTGACGAACACCGTTATCCATCACTTCTATAAGCAACTTATGATGATTATCATCGACATAATCCATAATAAGCTGAGGCCACTCGATATAACAAGGTCTTCCACTATACAGTATCTCTTCTAATCCCAAGGCAAAAGCTTCCTCTGCATTATTTATTCTATACAGATCGATGTGGTATATGATGCCATCGATACCTTTATACTGATTTATAATAGAATAACTAGGGCTGCTTCCTATATCCTCACATTGGAGTTCCTGGAGTATTGCTTTAATAAGAGTAGTCTTCCCAGCCCCTAATTGGCCTTCTAATAACACCACGGGGTACTTAATATCCCTAAGCAAAACACTGGCAGTAAGCGAAAGATCACCTACGGATCGGACTACATATTGTTTAGATTCCATGTCTAATGCAAATAAAAGAAAATATCTTAATTAATAATATCACTACTGTGTCCAAGGTAACATAATCAATTATTCATTTTTTACGTTTCTTTGTGGGCATACCGTCTTATGGATATATATAAATATAAATCTAGCTGGAAATTACTATTGGCAATCATTGCTGCGATCATCGTGATCATAAGTATGATCTACTCTCAGTATCTGGCTAAGAAACTCGCTGAGAGGGAAGATCTAAGTGTGGAAATATATGTAGAAGCATTGAAGAACACTTTAGAGGCTAAGCAAGAAGATGAACAGATATTGACCTCCGTAATCTTAGATAAGGTTTTTCCCACTATACCAATTATATTAGAAAGTGAGGATGGTTCTTATTCAGGATTCCATATAGATGGAAGTGATGAGATTACAGACCAGGAAGTACTAACTAAGAAAGTTAATAACCTGACATCCAAAGGATTTGTACCATTCGAAGCATCTGGTTATGCGAGCTATATATATTATGATCGTTCTAGATTGTATTATTTGATTAAGTGGTTCCCCTTAGCTCAGATACTTCTACTGAGCACATTTATACTATTTGCATATTATCTATTCTCAGCATCTCGACGATCAGAACAGAATAGAGTCTGGGCTGGTATGGCTAAGGAAACGGCTCATCAGTTAGGTACTCCTATCTCAGCTATACTAGGCTGGATACAATATCTAAAAGATGTACCTAACCAAAAAGAAGAAAACTTAGAAATTGTAAATGAGCTGGGTAATGATGTCAAAAGATTAGAGCTGATTGCGGATAGATTCTCTAAGATAGGCTCGAAGCCAGATCTTACTAAGACCAATCTAGAAGAAGAGCTGAATGAATGTATCATATATATGAAGAGACGAGCATCCAAAGGTGTCCGTTTCTCCATGCAAAACAACTCCGATTCAGAAATACATGTCATGATTAATTCTCACCTCTTCGATTGGGTGATAGAGAACTTACTTAGAAATGCATTAGATGCAATGGACGGAAAAGGCAAGATTTCTATACGAATCAATAATGAAAGTAATAAAGCAGTCATCTTATTATCTGATACGGGTAAAGGTATCAATGCATCTAACCAAAAATTGGTTTTCAATCCAGGATTTACAACTAAGAAAAGAGGATGGGGTCTCGGCTTATCTTTAGCTAAGAGGATCATAGAGAATTACCACGACGGAAAAATATTTGTAAAAAGCTCAAAAACCAATGAAGGCACGACATTCGCGATTCACTTACCTCTGGCTTAGTACAATATTTTTCTTGTTGCCTTACCTAACTTTCTCACAGGCAAAAATAAAAGTAGTAGACGAAAACTTAGATGCACTCATAGGAGTGTACGTCAGTTACAATGATATCAAAACGACGACCGATATAGATGGGTATTGGTATTATGACATAAATCTGGATAACAATACCGTAATCAATCTCACCTACATAGGTTATCAAGATCTAAATGTAAGCTTAGAACAAATTAAATCTGGAACTACCTACATACAGATGACCTCAGATAATAAATTATTAGATGAGGTCGTCATCATAGGACGGACTAATGCAAGAGCGATAGACCTCCCATATAATGTAGTGACTATAAAGGCTGACGCCATCAGAAAAAGCCAAGCACAGAATAGTGCAGAAGCACTGGAGATTAGTGGAGGTGCTTACATACAGAAATCACAGATGGGTGGAGGCAGTCCGATTCTGCGAGGATTCGAAGCTAATAAGGTACTATTAGTTGTCGATGGCGTCCGTATGAATAATGCCATATATAGAAGTGGCCATCTACAGAATGCCATAACAATAGACCCTAATATATTAGATCAAGCAGAAGTCATTTTTGGCCCTGGATCATTAATGTACGGCAGTGAAGCATTAGGTGGTGTGGTGCATTATCGGACACGATCTCCTTTGTTTAATTTTGATGAAAGAACAGATTATAATCATATTATAAATGCAGATCTCAGATATAGCTCAGCCAACCAAGAAAAACGTGTCCACATAGATCATACTTTTTCAAAAAGAAATTTCGGAGTACTGACAAGTTTGACCTATACAGATTATAGTGATCTTCGGACTGGAAATAATCGCAAGGATATCTATCCAGAATTTGGCACTAGGTCTGGGCTTTTGTCAGAATATGTACAAGTCATAGAAGGGCAAGATGACCAGATTATAAATAATGAAAATCCAAAAATTCAAATAGGCACTGCTTTTAGTCAGCTAGACTTCTTACAAAAGTATGCGCTCAATCTATCGGACAATCTAAAGTCAGAACTTAATATACAATACTCTACCAGCAGCGATATTCCAAGGTATGATAACCTTGCAGAAAGAAGTAACAATGGAAATGGGGCACTACGATTTGCAGAATGGTATTATGGACCGCAACAGCGATTATTAATTTCACCGAAGCTGACTTATACTTCAGATAATAAGTTGTTCGATAAGATCTACTTAATCACTTCATTCCAAAAAATAAGTGAAGACAGATACAGCAGACGTATTAATAATCCAATATTAGAAATACAGGAAGAAGATGTCAAGATATTCGGCATGACATTAGACTTCAATAAAAGAATCAATCAAAATCAAAAAGTTGTATACGGCATAGATGTCCACCATAACGATGTGCAATCTTTTGCTGAAGGTATCGATAGAAATAACTCTACGAATACAGTCGACATCCTTACACGCTATCCCAGCGGCGGCAGCCAATTGCTAAATGCAGGTATCTATCTACAACACAACTATCAAAACCGAGACTCCAGCCTCATATGGATAACTGGACTTAGATATACACAACAAAAAGTAAATCTTAATTATTTGCAGTCAGATCCATTCCAGTGGCCAGACTATTTCTACGAAGGAATCCGTAATAATAGCAAAGCAATAGTAGGCGTAACTGGTCTCAATTACCAAAAAAATAATTGGCTTATAAAAACTTCTATAGGCAATGCATTCCGATCACCCAATGTAGATGACTTAGCGAAAGTCAGAGTTAATGGCAGGGAAGTTACGATCCCAAATCCAGAGCTCAACTCTGAGAAAGTGATCAATACAGAACTAACCATAGAATATAAAGCAAAACAAATAAGCTTAGGTCTCACAGGATATTACACCCTCATAGATGATGCTATCGTAAGAAAGAGTTTCCTTCTGCCAGATGGATCTTCTACTTACATCGTGTCGGGTGACACATTAGATGTCGTAGCTAATGTTAATGACAATAAAGGCAACATAAAAGGTATCTCAATCAACCTAAATTATCAGGCCACTTCCAGTCTCTCATTACAGTCTGCATTTAATTATCAGAGAGGAACCTCTGAAGACTCAGAAGGCATACAAAGGCCATTGGGACATATACCGCCGACGTTCGGTTATAATCAGATTAGCTACGATGCAGATTTATATAGCATCACTCTGACACACAAGTATAATGCATGGAAACGTATCGAGGATTACGGTGGAAGTGTGGATAATCCAGAGTTTGCCCCCTTAGAAGGAACTCCTTCTTGGCAGACGATTGATATAGATGCCAGCTATAATTATAGTATTAATTGGGCCATATCAGCAGGAATTCATAACCTTTTAGATAGTTATTATCGGCCATTTGCATCAGGTCTCAGCGGTGCAGGTAGGCAACTGATCGTATCGATTCGGTACAGTGGATCATAGAGAATTCCCCTTTTTAGGGGATAAGAGGTATCATTTAATTAACAAATTTGGACTTTTAGCTTTAATCTTAGGTTAAATTGGAGGTTAATGTTAACCATTGAATTACATTTGCGGTTTTAGAACTGTACTTAATTAACAAGAAATAATTTTTTTAGAAACACAATACGATGAAAACTACCGAGATGAAGAAATTAATTTTAGGCGCATTATTTATATGTTTTGCTTTCACAATGCAAGCACAGAAATTTGGCTACATAGACTCTGCTGCCCTACTTGCAGAATTACCTGCTGTCAAAGCTGCGGATTCAGAAATTACAACTTACCAGAATCAACTGATCAAATCAGGAGAAGAAAAGGTAAAGACGTTCGAAACTAAATATCAGGCTTATGTAAAGCAAGCACAAGAAGGCACTCTATCTAAAGTACAAATGGAGCAGAAAGAAGCTGAGCTTGGACAAGAGCAACAAGGGATCGCTGCATTAGAAGTAGAAGTACAAAACAAAATCCTAAAGAAAAGAGAAGAACTATTAGGACCTATCTTAGACAAAGTAAAAAAAGCTGTAGAAGCCGTAGGTGCTGATAACGGTTACACAATGATATTCGACACCAGTACAGGAACAATCTTACATGCTGCAGAATCAGAAAATGTAATGTCATTAGTGAAAGCTAAGTTAGGCATGTAATCCACATGATGTGGAAATTATAAGAACTATAAGAATAGTCTAATCGAATAGACCTTCATAAGATCCGAAGGAAACATCATTAAGACTTTCTAAAAATGAATTGAGATTGAGTTTGAAAAAGGTGATGCCGCTTGGTGTCACCTTTTTCTTTGTTAGTCTATGATTTCAATCTTCTGGCAATCTTCTATGCCTTCTCTGGTCACAGTGATAATATAAGTTCCACTTTCCATTTTATCACAACTCATGTTATTGGATATTAATACCATTTAAATTATAAGATGTTGGTTGAGATTATTGAATAGAATTTGTTAAGATTTAGGCATGAACGAATGATTTCGTCGCAGACAAATCGAGTATACCAATACTCGAAAAGAGTAAACCACGAAAGTGGATGGGCTGAGTCATAGCGGTAGCTGCCGCCGTGGGCGGCACAGGTAATGATGAGCCTGCCTGCCTACAAAAGAGGTAGGTATTTTTAATGCAGAGATTGGCTAATTCTATTATAATATTTCCGACATTCTAATGTTTATATGGTATAAGATGTGGCAACAACACTCCAAGACACTCGAGAGTCCTCTATACTCCGCAGACAATCAAAGCCTAACTCTATATTCTTAATCAATTTATTAATGAAAGTCACTATAATTGATACTCTATAAACTGAATTTGATCTATTTTGGAGAAATCAGAATCAGCAGAAACTAAAGGCATATTTAAATATTTTGCAGTTGCTGCAATAATAGCATCAGGTAATTTTAATCTTAAACTTTGCTTTAGTTCTATTGTCAATAACTTTATTGATTCATTAAGGTCTATGATTATACAATCATTCAAAAAATCCTTCACCTTGTTATGTTCCTCTTGCGTTATACCACGGTAACCTAACAATTCTAATTCAGTAATAAATGAAACGTAAACATCACAATTATTTAATGTTTCAGCCAGCACCTTATCACCAGATAAAAGGTACAACGCTATATTGGTATCAATCAGCAAATTGTTACCATTCATTTCTCATTCTCTTTTGAATTTCTATAGGATCATTGCTCAGGCTGATTTGACCACAATGCTTATGGGCATTTAATTTGCCGCTTTGTCTAAGTTTTTGAATAGCTTTTCTTATAACATCTATATCCTCAGAAGATTTTATTACTATGGTCATTACAATGTATTATTACATTAAAGTTATATCATTTTTAAGTTATAAAAAGATTGATTTTTTAAACGCCAAAATTTGAAAATTCTAATTTCTACGATCTTTATTACCGCCTGACTTACCGCCACCGGTTCGACCACCACCGCCTGACCTATTATTTCTGCCACCTCTTGATCCTCCGCGACCTCCGCCGCCTGATCGGTTGCCACCTCTTCCCTTACTACTTCCTCGTCCACCACCACCTCGTCCGCCTCGGCTTCCTCGACTGTTAGGGTCCCACTCTGGAGATACACCGATCTCTGGGGGTAATTTCATTTTGATAACTTCTTTTTCGATTAACTTTTCTATCTGAGCAAAGTTTCTCATGTCATCCGTATTTATAAATGTGATAGCTACGCCTGATTTATCAGCACGTGCTGTACGACCGATTCTATGCACATAATCTTCTGCATCACTTGGGGTACCATAGTTGATTACAAGGTTTATATCTTTCACATCTATACCTCTACTGATAACATCTGTTGCGACAAGTATTCTTATCTCCTTAGATCGGAATCTCAGCATGACTTTCTCTCGCTCTGACTGATCGAGATCTGAAGATATGGCTTCTGCAGCAAGTTTATTAGATTTTAGAGCTTTAGTGACTGCGGATACATTTTTCTTTGTGGAGCTGAAAATGACGATACTGTTATATGCAGGCTTATCTTTTATAAGCTTCACTAATAATTTAATCTTGTGCTCATCATTGACTAAGTAAGCTGCTTGTAGAATTTTGGCATTTGGTTTAGAAATGGCGATTTTTATTTCTTTAGGATCTCTTAGAATCGACTTACTAAGCTTAGTTATTTTCTGAGGTAATGTGGCACTGAATAATAATGTCTGTCTCTTCTCAGGTAGCATCTTAATCACTGACATGATATCGTCATAGAATCCAATATCGAGCATTCTATCTGCTTCATCCAGAATAAGGTAATTGACCGTCTTACAACTAAAATATTTATTATTGATAAATGAGATAAGTTTACCTGGTGTAGCGACAACTATGTTAACTCCACTCTTAAGTGCTTTCTGTTGATTACTCCAATCTTGACCACTACCACCACCGTAGAGTGCAATGGAGGAGACGTTAGTCATATACGAAAAAGCTTGTATCTGATTATCGATCTGGAGTGCAAGTTCTCTCGTAGGGCATATGACAAGTACCTGAGTTGTGCCATTATTTTCTTGGGCTAACTTATCTAAGATCGGCAATATAAATGCTGCCGTCTTACCTGTCCCCGTCTGTGCTGATGCTAAGATATCGCGACCTTCCATGATATGTGGAATCGATTGCTCTTGGATAGGCGTTGCGTTCTCGAATCCCATATAACCTAATGCCTCTAATATTACTTCACTAAATCCTAATTCTTCAAATGTCATGCTTTGTATTTAGTCTAACTTATTAATATCACACCCCTATGGACTTAATCTAATATAATGAGATGTATATTATCCATTTACAAGCTCAAGGTACTCCAATTCTGTCAATATCTGGACAGTGCCGATGGCCTGTGCCTTTTTTAATTTAGATCCGGCCTTCTCCCCTACGACCAGAATATTAAGATTAGAACTGACCGCAGATATGTTTTTAGCTCCATTTTCTTCTGCCATCGCCTGTGCTTGCTTACGAGTCATTTCCTTAAGAGACCCAGTGAATAGAATCGTTTTACCTAATAGAACGGCCCCTTCTTTGATTGATCTGGGCTTATCTGCCTCTGTCTGAGATAGATTGACCCCATAGGATTCCATTCTCTCCAGTAGCTCAATATTTTCAGGGATAGAGAACCAATGGATAACATTCTCAGCCACTACTGGACCTACATCTTTAATATCCACATATTGCTCTACAGTCCATACCTTCAGATCCATCGCTGACTCTATATTCTGAGCAATCAACTTACTGGCTTTCTTACCGAGATGGTGTATACTAAGACTATTAAGGACTCTGTGTAGTGGATTCTGTTTGGCTTTATCTATCGCTTGCTTAAGATTGTCCGCTGACTTCTGTCCGAATCCCTCTAATGCACTTATCTTGTCGTAGTCTAAGTTATAGACATCAGATATATCAGATAACCACCCCAACTTATTGAATTTTTCTACATAAGATTTCCCAAAACCATCTATGTCCATCGCAGCCTTAGAGACATGATATATTATGCGCTGGAGGTTCTGCTCTGTACACTGTACATTCTCACATCTCCATGCAGCTTGATCTTCTGACTTCTGCAATTCTGAATGGCAAAACGGACAATGAGATGGGAAAACGATAATCTCTTCCTTGCCTATACGTAATTCTTCTATCGACTTGACAATGTATGGTATAACATCTCCTGCTCTTTCGATAATGACCTTGTCGCCGATCCTCAGATCTTTTTGCTTTATGAATTCTTCATTATGCAGGGAGATGGAAGATACAGTTACTCCAGCGAGGTGTACAGCTTCTACTTTGGCTACAGGCGTAATGGCACCTGTCTTTCCGATCTGATATTCTACATCATTAAGTGTGGTAGTTGCTTGCTTAGCTTTGAACTTAAATGCAATAGCCCATCTCGGATGATGCTGAGTGGAGCCTGCCTTTTGTTGTAGTACAAAGTCATTGACCTTTATTACGGCACCATCTATCTCATAGTCATATGCTTCTCTTTCTTTCTCCCAAGCTTGTGCATGCTTATAGACTTCATTGATATTATTTGCAAGATCATGATTGTTTTTGGGAATATTAAAACCTAAATTTTTAAGCATGTCTATGACCTTGCTATGACTCTCTAAGCTTACCATCAAGTTATTACCATCGGTATCTACCGCGTAAGCCATCTGAAAAATGAAGACCTCAAGGCCACGCTTTCTGGATTCATTCGCATCTTTCATTCTTAGCCCACCTGTTGCGGCATTTCGAGGATTAGCAAATATTTCTAATCCTTGCTGTTCTCTTTCTTTGTTTTTCTTATGGAAGGTATCTATATGGATTACAGCTTCGCCTCTGAGCTCTACTGTGGCAATCCCATAATCAGAGAACTTGGCGGATAATGGTACTGAAGATAATGTCTTAGCGTTAGATAAAATATTTTCGCCTGCTACTCCATTACCCCTCGTTGCAGCCCTAACTAATCTGTTATTCTCATACACTAATGCAATGCTACCACCATCTAATTTTGGCTCTACATAATACTCTACATCTTGCTGAGGATCAATCTGGCATAGCTTATGTATCGCTTTGTCAAATTCTAAAAGATCTTCTAAATTATAAGAATTATCTAATGACAGCATCGGTGTCAGATGACTCACCAACTTCGTATCTTTCTCGACATCACTGGATACTCTTTGCGTCGGTGAATCATCACGAATAATTAGAGGATTATTATTTTCTAAGGCTTCTAACTTCTTATACAACACATCATACTCAGTATCTGAAATGACAGGACTATTATCTACATAATACTTCCACTCATGGTATTGCATCAGACTTACAAGATCATTATAATGACTATCCTCTAAGTTTTGACTTAGGAAATTTTTAGAAAGTTCAAAATAGCTTAAGTGTTGCTTTTGTGTATACATAATTCGATTTCCGAAAGATACTTATTGATTAAAAGACTAAAATTAAACAAACATTCTTTTGTAGTTGTTGATGATTTCTGAAGTAATATCTATTATAATAGGTAAATTTTCAAAAAATGAAATACAATTTGGCTAATAAGATCACCAATAGTTAAATATTAAAATAAAATATATATATAAAATATATTAAATTAGCTTTGTGTCTAATAACTAAACAAAACATCAGAAAATGTTAAAAGAATTTAAAGAGTTTATTCTAACGGGAAATGTATTAGATTTTGCAATAGCTGTAATACTTGCAGGTGCTGTAGGATTGGTTGTCAATGGATTTGTTAATGATATAATTATGCCAGTGGTAGGCCATTTTGCAGGTGGTGTTGACTTTGCTGATATGGTACATCCATTAAGTGATGAAGTGGATGCAGACGGAAATTATGTAAGTGCAATAAGATATGGTGCTTGGATTAATTCCATCGTTAATCTAATCATTGTAGGATTTGTCCTATTCATGCTTGCTAAGTCTAAGATCAGGTATATGGGAGCTGCTCCAGATCCCGGACCGACTGCTGATCAGTCTTTACTTACTGAGATAAGAGATGCTTTAAAGAAGTAAGAATGATCTTGCTTTGATAATAAATGAAACCGCTGCAATTTTTGCTGCGGTTTTTTTTGTACTCCCATAATCCAGACTATTTTTATCCCATGCCTTTAATCTACGATAAGCAACTATATCACAATACCAGAATCATGGTATGGGATAATACCGAGGATGAAGAGTTCTTCTTAAGTTCTCTCAGCCTTAATGATCAAGAGATAGAGCATAATGCAGGTCTTAAGCCACACAGAAAAAAAGAGTGGTTATCGAGCAGGTACCTATGCAAATTATTAGATGGGGATTGTGACAGAAAGCCTGTGATCAAAGATGAACACAATAAGCCAAGTCTAAAAAATAGCCAAAGACATATTTCTATAAGTCACTCCAAAAACAGAGTTGCAGCGATCATTTCAGATGTGATAGTTGGAATAGATATCCAAAGACAAGAACATAAGATTTCCAGAATTCAGCATAAGTTTATTTCTGAAGCTGAGCATAAGATGATAGATGTGCAGCACTTAGAAGATTGCTACCATATATTTTGGGGTGCAAAGGAATGCATGTATAAGGCTTATGGCAAACGAGAAATAGAATTCAGGGAACATATGCATCTGTACCCATTCATTTATTTTCAAGAAAAGTTAGAACTCAAAGGTTGGTTAAGAAAAAATACTATCTCTCAATCTTATAATTTATATACCGATAAACTTAATGATTACTATCTTGTCTTTTCAATATTAGAATATGAATCATAAGTTTATTCTACTGTGCATTTTCCTTATCTTAAGTTGTAAATCAGAGCCAATAAAGCAAGATATAGGACAGACTTCACTATTTAAAGAAGAGATTCCGCAGGATTTTTTGAGCTTCTATGATCGCTTCCATAGTGATGCTGACTATCAGTTGTCGCATGTTATTTTTCCACTGCAGCAAAAGGATGATTCTACTCTATGGCAAAAAGATGAATGGATTATGCATAAGCCCTTCTCGACTCAGGGGGGAGAATTTACAAGAAAATACACCCATCTCAGTGGCATCGTAGTAGAGAACATCCAAGATCAAAAGAGATTATTTACTGTAGAGAGAAGATTTTCTAAGTCAAGGGATGGGTATAATCTTATATATTACTCTGTCAGAAATGCTTTTGAAAATTCCGATTTTGAAGAAGAAAAGAAAGAAGATTAACCCCTGATACAACAATTAGATATAGCGCCCTGTTAGGGTCATTACAAATAGATCTTATGAAAAATCTACTTCTTGTTCTCTCATTACTTTTATTTGCATGCTCAGTTCCTTCTACTGATAAGCAAGTTCTGCTCAGTTCTGTAGACTCCACAAACGAGAATAACCTATCAGAAAATATTCTTAACTCAAAGTGGTACGAAGGCAAAGCTGAAATCAATGTATATGATCTACAACAGAATAGATACAACAACACGCATGAGGGTGAGGCAGTAATGATTTTTGTCACAGAAGATTTCCTATCTGATAAGCAAGTGAAAAACGACAACTACACACAGAAAAATTCTGTACCCATTCTTAAGAATAATCAGATCAGAAGATTTACTACCGGGCTCTATGATTATTCGATCTTTACTTCGGTATTTACCAAGTCTCAAAAAGCTTCAGATTTATCTACTATGAAGATTACCACTACTTCTCAGGACTGGTGTGGACAATCATATGTACAACTCAATGAAGCATCAGGTTACTATAGAGTAAGAGGATTTTCTTACTTCGAAAATGAAGGTGACGCCGACGAAAAAATAAAGAAATATATCACGATGGATGACATCTATAACCTTATCCGTATAGACGATACACAATTACCTATTGGAGAATTTAAGATAATCCCATCGACTATATATCACAGACTCAAACACGAAGAACTGAAACCATATGCTGCAAAGGGAATCAAAATACCTTACGAAGGGCCACTCACTCAACAAAAAGCAACGACCTACATCATAAAAATTCCTGAACTATCTCTGGAGTATGAATATACATACGAAAATAATGACATGAGAAATATCCTACAGTGGAAAGAATCTTATCCTTCAGCGTTTGACGGCCAGCTAAGAGCAACTATCGCAACGTTAAAGCATAGCGAATGGTCAGCCTATTGGAGTAAGAATAATAAGGCAGATTTTAAAATGAGGGAAAGGTATAAGATCAAGGGTATGTAGATACATCTTACTTAGAATTATAACTCTAACATGTAATGGAATACAATGTATAATGCATAATATCGCAATACTAAATACTATTTAGCCTCTAAGGAATAATTTTTGTATCATTATCCTTGTGTTAGATACATTGCATATAAAGAACTTTAAATCCATTAAGGAATTAAAGATTAATCCGAAAAAAATCAATCTTTTTATAGGACGCCCCAATGTTGGAAAATCTAATGTTCTCGAAGGAATTTCTATGCTTAACACTAAGGAGTTTATATGCAATCCGAGACACATTAATAATGAGATAATTAGGTACAAATCAGTTGGAAATCTTTTTTTTGATAGAAAAGAAGCAGCTTGTATTGAATCAAACTTAAATAAACTTCAACTTAAGTTAAGTACAGATAATTCGTGTTCATTCGACTACGAAGGAAAATCTGTTGATAATTCTGATCCAGAAAATCTAAATCAAAAATTCTCTTTTAAAACAAATTTGAGTGGGAATGTCACCTACGATGGTGATAAGTTTAATAGTGCTGCTGATATAGATATAAAACCTTATAGATTCAAAGAGTCAAAATTGAAATTCAGAAATATTGAATTATTTCAAAGTATTCTAAAATTTCCTTTTGGTGAAAATTTATTTTCTGTCATAGAATCAGATAGTGATTTAACTAATGACCTAGCAGAGATATTAAAAGAATATAACTTAGATCTGGTATTTATTGAGGACGATAGAAAATTTGTAATTCAGAAAAAGCAAAATAATAGGATAATTCAACTTCCACTGGAATTAATTGCTGATACTATAAAAAGATATATATTTTATCTGGTTGCTATTAAGACAAACTCAGAATCAACCTTAGTATTCGAAGAACCTGAATCCAATTCTTTTCCTCCATATATAGTCAATGGTTCGGTAAAAATGTGTGACGATACATATTAATAAAAAGTAAATGCGTAAGTTGGCATCACCAACCTGTAATCAAGCTCTAACCATGATTACACAAGACGCATTTACAATTGGCAAGATGGT
>Ga0209187_1000230_pt1 | contig 121368 bp, 104 predicted proteins | sample BantaG_FD_187430 | JGI IMG/M metagenome (GOLD analysis project Ga0209187, IMG submission 187430) | Marine algal microbial communities from Bantry Bay, Ireland - BantryBay_4 metaG (SPAdes) (version 2) | ecosystem: Host-associated > Algae > Red algae > Unclassified | place: Bantry Bay, Ireland...
TCGCGGTCCAGCGTTTGAACTCGGGGGCGGACGGCGATTCGGTGGCGGGCGTGGCGGTCATGTGTGTGCTCCGTTAGGTGGCTTGGAAAAGCTTAGCCCCTGTATGGACGAACAGGGGTACGGAACATGGAAAAGCTTAGCCCCTGTATGGACGAACAGGGGTACGGAACATGACGGCCCCGCGGTCTTCCGCGGTCTTCTTGTCCGTGACCCCATGCGTTCCGCTTTGTGTTTCGTGAACCTATATGTGCTTCGCTCAGAGAGGTTTGCGGCAGAGAACAAAGTCGCTACATCCGCGATACGCAGTATGGACTGATTCGATCTGAAAACCTGTGTCATTCAAGCAGTCGGTGAGTTCCGTTTCCGTACGTAGCCAGTACTCGCCAGATTTCTGCATGGCCGCAATCCGCTGATTCTGCTTGATCGCAGGCATTGCTCTGATCAATATTTTGATTGATTTCAAAACGCCGATCTTCTCCTTCATTGAACGGAAGATGAATCGGCGCCAGGAGGGCACGTCAATGGTCCGTCCAACATCACACAGAATGAACGGAGCCCCTGGATCCATCAATGCGAATAAACGATTTAGAAACGCCTGCGGGTCGGCGAAGGTATACAGCGCGTGAATACATATGGCCGCATTTACCGCGATCCCTTGATCAACAGCTGTGGTGACATCATCTTCCATGATCACCAGATTGTTGCATCCTTGGGCCTTCCCTTTTGCGTGCGCGAGATCATTCATCTGTCCGTTGCTCTCCACATGCAGGACGCGACAATGAGGGTGACGCTTCGCAGCCAGGATCGAGAAGTTTCCTGTGCCGGCACCAAAATCGACGATCGTCGTTCCTTCGGGCAGGGCCCACTTGGCGACTTCCGCAGACACTTCGTTAACGATCTCCTGATAGGCGGGGTTGTGAAACGCCATCAGGTCGTAAACCTCTGCGTAGCTCTTCCAGTCCACGTGTTGACGTGCATTTTTCATAGGTCAGGCTCGAATCGTTGTTTGTCTGGAAGGCAGTACTCTGCGACAATCGCTGTTTCCGTCAGTTCTGGGAGCCCCACGCAGAGATCACTGACAATTGAATTGCGTTTAGAATTTGCGAGCAGGGCGACTAGCTTGTGCGGCGTGCCTAATCGCTTGTGCGTGAAGACTGGGGTCGTAAGTTCGATGAACCCGAGCGATCGGTAAAACTGGAGAAGTTCGAGCTTGGTAGCGGAAATCGATATTCTCGCTCCAAGCGACGCGGCGTCCATCGCAGCAACTCGAATGACAAGCAAGCCGATCTTTCGCGATGGTGGAAGCGACCTGTCGACCGCAAACCGAAATGCAGTGCAGAGTTGATCTCCGCACTCTAAGAGAAGGTGGCGCGGAAACTGTTCCTCGGATTCCATATAGCCACGCGACATTCTCGTGACCGTAATCGTCCCCGAGACCTTATCCCGGGCTGACAGCGCGTAGATCTCGGAGTGTGGATCACTTTCGGATCTAAGTTCTTCGGGTAGCAATCCATATGACCGCGAAGCCAAGTCGATGACGTCTGTATAAAGCGGGTCGTCCATCGAGACGACAGATGCTGTCAGTCCCGAATCTGCCAACTCTTGACGAAGAGAGCTCGGAATGGAAGGAGCGCGATTCATTATTTACTGGTGTAGAAGATTGGCTCGAAGCTTGGCGTTGTAAAAGCGGAACTCGACGGGGCGCGGTTCACAGAGAGCCTGCAGTTATTTCAGCGCTATCCGATTTAATTCTGTCCTGCGTGATATAAAAATTTAATCAGGCTCAATTCGGCACATCTATATCTTCTGAAGTGCCAGGAAGTGGATTTGCCCCAAGGCGTTAGGGCCACTTGTGTTATTCGTATTATTGAGATCCCATAGCACCAAGGAAAATCCCGTCTTACTGAGACGATAAAAGTTGCCTACATTATCGAAATCCCCCTTATTTTTCGGCGACTCACCCATTGACACCAGTAAAATCGGATTTGATGTCAGCATCGAATTGAACTTAACGTCAATTTGAGAGCGTTTGTTCTTGTCGCCAGTTGTGGTGCGAGTCCAAGTGTAGCCATCACCACTGCCACTCGCTGCTGCTGCGTCTATGGTCCCGGCTCGAATTTGGTAATCCGCTGTTTCCTTGATCGTCGCGAGAATAGCTGTCGCTTCTTTAGCATTGCCTTCTATTTTATCGTAGGCCGCTGTTGCATCTTCTGCGATCTGCTGTATGCCCGCCTTCTCAGCAACATCTTGGATGGTGAGGTAAATCGAGGACACTACTCCGAGTGTCGAAAGAAAGCCGACTATGGAGATTACAAGATACATGCCCCGTTTTCTAGTGGCCTTGGCGATTTCGGACTGAAAGTCATCCTTTAGTCGGTTGATCCGTGAATCAGTCTGGCTTCGTTCCTCTAGTATTTTCTCCAGAGTGTAGGCTTTGAAGTTTTCGTCTTGTATTCGTGTTTTTTCACTTGCCATTTTGTTTCCTTGTATGATGTATTTTCTAAGTGCCTTTAATCTTGACGTTTGAAGAACGCCTGTGAGGGGGACTTGGGGGCTCCGAAAACTCGCGGGCATTCAGACCGCTGGATCTTCCCACTTGTGGTGACCGGAATGTTCCCCCGGGCCACTTCAATGATTGTTTCGGGGCACGCCCCGAAATTGCTGCTCACCTTTGCGTTTATGATCTGCTTCCAATGGTCGAGCTGCGCGGTGTCGAGATGCCGCGGTGTTTCCAGAGCAATCGAGTATTTACCGGAGTTTACGGGAGTCTCGAAGGCTGCGACCCTAAAGGCTTCCGGCAAGCCGATGGCGTCGCGGGTGCATTGCTCGACATCCTGCGGATAGATTTTGCGGCCGCGGACAACAATCAGGTCTTTCAACCTGCCCGTCACGTAGAGCTCGCCGTCGATCAGAAAACCGAGATCGCCGGTCGGCATCATGCGTTGGCCGTCTGCCATCTCAACTCGGTGGTCATTAGGTTGTAGAGACTTCTTTTGCCAGTAGCCGGGAGCGATGTTGTCGCCTGAAACATAGATTTCTCCGGTTTCTCCGTTCGGCAGTACAGCCTTGGAGTTGCTGTCGCACACGCGAACCTTTAGGCCGGTCCCCGGTGTTCCACTGCCAACGAATGGGTGATTGTGACCTGAGGAATTAACTGCATCATTGATTCCTGCCGGCCGCAAGTTCTGATGGCGGAATCGAGGTCCGCGACCCCGAGGGCCGCCGCTTACAAACAGCGTTGCCTCGGCCATGCCATAGCAGGGAAAGAGGGATTGAAGACTCAGGCCCGCATCGCGGAACCCGGCATAGAAGTCGCCCATACTCTTAGCCTGGATTGGCTCGGCGCCGCAATAGGCGACTTCCCAGTGAGCGAAACTCAGCTTTTTGCATCGCTCGTCGCCGGATCTTTCGGCACAAAGTCCGAAGGCGAAGTTCGGGGCTCCCGCGATCGTGGCTTGATAGGTACTTATCGCTTCCAGCCAGGAGATGGGGTCGCGGAGGAAGACCGAGGGCGGCATTTTGATGCTGGTGCCCCCGCAGAAAAGCGTCTCCAATGTGTCGCCGACCAGTCCCATGTCGTGGTGGGTCGGGAGCCAGCTTACTACTATCGACCGCTCGTCCATTGCGAAGGCTTGCTGAATGATTGAAGCATTTGCCGAGAGGTTGCTATGCGTGACGCAGACCCCTTTCGGCGTTCCGGTTGATCCCGATGTGTACTGCAGGAAGGCGATGGCGTCCGAATCTGCGAAGTTAGTCTCTTGGTCCGAGGGCGGTCCCAGTTCTGCGCGGTCGAAAGGGATTCTTTTCACATCAAGTTCGTCGATCGTTTGATCGAACGCGCCGCGGCGTTTCTGAAGAGTCGTCTCCGAAGCGATCAGAATGGAAGCGGTGCAGTCGTCGAGAATCGCGCGTAGACGCGGGTCGTCTCGTCGGGGGTGGGGTAGGTATGCCGGTACTGCAATAACGCGGGCGCGCAGACAGCCGAGAAACGCGAGTACAAAGTCAAGGCCTGGCTGAAAGCACAAAAGAGCGCGGCTGCCGGGTGCAGTGGCGGATTTAAGCTGCCGCGCGAACCGCCCGCTGATATCCCAGACTTCTCCGAAGCTCAGGGTGTCGGAGACTTCGTACCCGTCCCCAAGAAAGCGGAACGCCGTCTTTGAGGCATTGCAGTCTGCGTGCTGTCGGAGGCGGTCGAGGAAGAGAGATGATGTCGCAGTGGATGCGGTATTCATTCAAACTCTCTCATGCCGGCGGCCACCGCGCGAAGTGAAGCAAAGCTAAGTAGCCATTCGGGGTCGAGCCGCTGTCCGGTCACTTTCTCGAGGTCTGCGAGTAGTCCCACCATTCCGACGGAGTCGAGTCCGACTTCATCGATCTCGATGTCGGGATTCACCCGGGCGGCCGACAGACCTGTATAGGCCGCGACGCGGCCGCGCAGCCACTTCAATCGATCTTCGTCAGTAACTTCCGGGTTCATTCGATTTCCTTGGCTAGGTTGCGGCCCCTTGGACCGCGCACGTTCCAGACGAGGCCAAGTCGCTCCGCCAGGCGGATGCAGAGGTAGCCCCCGTCGAACTCGAACCAGCGGTGCGAGAAGGTTGCGGAAGTCTGGAAGGCGTGGTGGTTGTTGTGCCACGACTCGCCGAGCGTCGGCAGGGCCAGCAGTGCAAAGTTGGTGCTGTGCTCTGGCGTGTCGAAGCGGCGGCTTCCGAAGAGGTGGCACACCGAGTTGATCGATGATACGAGGTGGTGGACGAGCGCGATCCGCACGATCCCGGCCCAAAATAACCCGCGGACCATCGACTGCAATGAAAAATCGAACAGCAGCGCCGCCACGGCGGGCAGCAGGAGGCCGAGCAACACGGCCAGCATGTACCAGCGGTTGAGTTTCATCACCCGCGGGTTTTTCAGCCAGTCTTTGGCATAGTGGTTTGGGTTCGGGCAGTCGTGCTCGCAGAGCCAGCCGAACTGGGCGTGGTAGAATCCGCGCAGTTGGTTGCGGAAACCTTCGCCGTGGAGGTGTGGTGAGTGCGGGTCGCCCTCTTGATCGCTGACCTCGTGATGCCGCCGGTGGATTCCGACCCACGAGACGAGCGGCCCCACGACCGCCATCATGCCCGCTACGGCGAGGAACGTCTCCACTGCCGGGCCGGCTGAGAATGACTTGTGGGTGAAGTAGCGATGCAGCCCGACCGTGACGCCTAGGGCCGTGACGAACCACATGCTGATAACGAGTATCAACTCCGGAAATCCGGGTTTCAGGTAGCCCCAGAACGGAATAAGCAGAAGAATTGCCGCGAGCGGGATGAGGTCAAAGAGAAAGAAGTGGCGACGCTGGAGACGCGTGAGGTAGCGCTGCCGGATGACTTTGCCGCTTGATTTAGGATTTGGCTGACGGGAACCGCCAAGACGACTTTCAACGGGAGCGCTGGCTTCACCTTGTTTCGGATGGGGGGGGGGGGGGGGGGCTGGTTTTTGTCGCTGCGTTCGCCAAGACAGGATGCTCCCGCACGTGAATCAATGCAAGTTTAGACGTTAGAGATTAGGAAAGACCCAGTCAAGCGGGGCGTGAGGTGTGTTCAGGCGGGGTAACCGCGGGGGTGGTTCTCGGGCGTCAGAGCGTTGTTTGCCGTCATATGACAGCGGCGATCCGAACCCGCCGGGATTTTCGCGAGACCTTGGCCCCAAGTCCTTTGTCGCAGGGCTTGGCGCTGCGGTCGTGCTGCCATCTCTCAAATAAAGCCTATTTTAATGAACCTTATAGCCGATAGCGTGTGTTATAGTGGTCGCAATATGAGGAAGGCGCCGCCAAAGAATGGATCCCTGTCGCTGCCCGTGCAGCGTGCATTGCGCAAGTTCGGACAGGACATCCGCGACGCCCGCCTCCGGCGCCGGATTTCCACCGCGCTGATGGCGGAGCGAGCGTCAATGAGCCGAACGACGCTCGGCAAGATCGAACGCGGCGACCCCGGGGTCGCGCTGGGCAACTACGCCGCGGTGCTCTACGTCCTGGGGCTGTCGGGCCGGCTCGGTGAGCTGGCGGATGTACGTCACGACGCGGTGGGTTTGGAACGGGATGAAGAGAACCTGCCCCAGCGGATTCGTCAGCCACGCGATCCGTCGCATACGAAACCGTCCGGGCAATAGGTCAACGCATGGATACCGAAGTTTTTGTCTACGCCGACCTCGATCAGCAGCCGGTTTTCGTCGGTCGGCTGTGGGCACGCATGCGCAAGGGACGGAACAGCGCCTCGTTCCGGTACGACGACGACTGGCTGGCACGGAATGACCGGTTCGCGCTGGAGCCCGCTTTGCAGCTGGGTTCGGGTCAGTTTCACACCCCCGCGGACAAGCAGATGTTTGGCTCCATCGGTGACTCCGCCCCCGACCGGTGGGGGCGGGCGTTGATGCGCCGCGCCGAACGACGCCGGGCCGACGCGGCGGCCGAAGCGCCCGGGGCGTTGCGGGAGATCGACTGCTTGCTGGGGGTCAACGACGAGGCCCGGCAGGGTGCGTTGCGTTTCGCGTTGGAGGAGGGCGGGGCGTTCGTGGCCACGGGTGATGCGGCGCCCATCCCGCCGCTGGTCGAGCTGCCGCGGTTGCTGGCCGCCGCGGACGCCGTCGCCGATGAGTCGGAAAGCGACGAGGACCTCCGGCTGCTGCTGGCGCCGGGCTCATCGTTGGGGGGGGCACGGCCCAAGGCATCGATCCGCGACCGGGGTGGACGACTCGCCATCGCGAAGTTTCCGCACCGGGACGACGACATCGACACGGTGCGGTGGGAGGCGGTCGCGCTGGGGCTGGCCCGGAAGGCGGGTCTGCGGGTGCCGGATTTTCGCGTCGAATCCTTGGCGAACCGCGGCGTGATCCTGATCGACCGGTTTGATCGCATGGGCGGCCGTCGCATCCCGTTCCTTTCGGCCATGAGCATGCTGGAGGCGAACGACAACGAGCCGCACAGCTACCTCGAACTCGTCGATGCCCTGCGTCGATATGGCGCGAGCCCGCGCGACGACATGGGTGAACTCTGGCGGCGAGTGGTTTTCAGCGTGTTGATCTCGAACACCGACGATCACCTGCGTAACCACGGGTTTCTCTACGCGGGGCCGCGGGGCTGGCGGTTGTCGCCGGTCTACGACGTGAATCCGGTGCCGACCGATATCCGGCCGCGGGTGCTGACCACCGCGATCGACGATGTCGATGCCACGGCGTCGCTGGAGTTGGCGCTCGGCGTGGCCGACTATTTCGAGGTAAGTGGCGGCCGGGCTCGCGTGATCGCCGGGGAGGTGGGGCGGGCCGTCGCCACCTGGCGTCAGGAAGCGGACCGGCTGGGCATCCCTGCGTCTCAGCAGAACCGCATGTCGTCCGCGTTTGACCATTCTGATTTGCATGCTGCGATGAGGATGTGAGCCCGGGTATGGGAAACCTTGCGGTATTGCTTGGGGCAGACAATGCTGGGGAACGGGGCGGCGGCGCTGGGGTCGAAGCTCGATATACCGAAGGGGCCGCCAGCGCTCGCCGCTTACGCAACTTCAACCATCGGCCGCGTCCGTGGCGGCGGAAGGGGCTTGCCGTTCTGGTTGAAGTGCTCGACGACCTCGTCGATCGTTTTTCGCAACTCGCGATAGAGCTGAGCGGGGTCGTCGCCGTGGATCCCCGTGATGAGGTCGGGGCACTTCCCGAGGTAGGTCTGGTCTTCGTCGCTCCATTCAACCCAGTGGTGGTAGCGGTCGGCAGGTGTCATGGTTTGGTCCTCGTTTCCCGATTGCTTGAGCTGCTTTGGCTGACCCGGGCTTTGGGTCGGGGATGCAACAAGGGACTCCTTGAGGGTACGCGCGGTAGGGCCCCCGCCGTCACCCTTCCATTTCCCTGACCTTACCTGCCGCTTGCGTCTGATTTTCACTTTTCACTTTTGATTTTTCACTTTCGCGGCGCCCCCCGCCCCGCGTTACGATGCCCCACCCACCCCGGGCCCCCGCCCGGCCCCGCCACCCCCCAAAGACCCCGCGCCATGCCCGCCAACCCGCAACCGTTCACCCTGCTGGCCGCCGACAAACTTGCGGCCGAGGGGCTCGACTACATCAACGCCCAGGCCGACGGCACGCTGCTGGACCGTTCGGATCTGGCGGACCTGAAGAAGGACAAGGGGCAGGAGGCGGTCGACGCCGAACTCGGGAAGCTGCTGGCGGCGGGCGGCATCGACGCGATGATCGTGCGCTCGGGCATCAAGGTGACGCCGGCGGTGCTGGCCAACCCGGGCGATCTGAAGATCATCGCGCGGGCGGGCGTGGGGGTGGACAACATCGATCTGAAGGCGGCGACCGACAAGGGCATCCTGGTGGTGAACACCGCCGAGGCCTCGACGATCACCACGGCCGAGCACGCGTTCACGCTGATGATGGCGCTGTTGCGCAATGTGGGGCCGGCCTACAAGACGATGACCGGCGGCGGCTGGGACCGCAACAGGTACCAGGGCCGGCAGCTGCACGGCATGACGCTGGGCGTGGTGGGCCTGGGCCGTATCGGCCGCACCGTGGCCGAGCGGGCGCTGGCCTTTGGCATGGAGGTGGTGGGCTACGACCCGTTTGTGAGCGCGGACTTCCAGCTCGGGGACGGGGCGGCAAATAAGACGGTGAAAACGTTCCGTGATTTCAAAGAAATGGCCCCGCACGCGGACGTGCTGAGCTTCCACGTGCCCAAGACCCCCGAGACGACGGGCATGCTGAACGATGAGACCTTCGACCTGTGCCGCAAGGGCGTGTTTGTGGTGAACGCGGCGCGGGGCGGCATCGTGGACGAGGCCGACGTGGTGAAGGCTTGCGACGACGGCCGCTGCGGCGGGGCGGCGCTGGACGTGTTCACCGAGGAACCGCCGCCGGCGGACAGCCCGCTGCGTACCAACCCGAAGATTTTGGTGACCCCGCACCTGGGGGCCAGCACGGTCGAGGCGCAGACCGCGGTGTCGGTCGATGCGGCGAAAGCCTGCCTGAGCTACCTGCGTGGCGAGGGTATCAGTGGCGCCGTGAACGCCGGTGGCGTGCGGGTGGACCTCACCCGGCTGCAGGCAGCCTACGTGGACCTGGCGGCGCGGATGGCGAAGCTGATCAGCCCGATGGTCACCCGAGGCATCGCCACGCTGGAGATTGAGTTGGCCGGGGCCGACCTGGCCGCCGCGTCGGGCACCATCGAGCGGCAGGTGCTGGTGGGCCTGTTGCAGCGCCACTTCGACACGCCGCTGAACGTGATCAACGTCGGCCCCATCGCCGAAGAGCGCGGGCTGGAGGTCCGCATCACGCGGCTCGAACACGCGGCCGCGGCGCCCACCCAGCTGACGCTGACCATCCACGGGCCCGACGGCGCGGTGGACGGCACGACGCCCGCGGCCGACCGCACGCGCCGGATCGTTGGCCGGGTCTACAACGACCTGCGTCCGCGGGTGGTCGAGATCAACGGCTACCCCATGGACATGGTGCCGGCGGGCCCGATGGTGGTGATCCAGAACGACGACAAGCCGGGCATGATCGGCATGGTGGGCCAGTCCTTCGGCGGGGCCGGGGTCAACATCGCGGACATGGCGATCTCGCGCCGCGAGAACGCCGACGGCACGTCGACGGCGCTGATGCTGCTGAAGCTGGACGCGCCCGCCCCGTCGGCGCTGCTGGAGACCGTCGGGGGCAAGGCCGGGGTGCTGAAGATCGCCGGCGTCGATCTGCCCGCCGCGGCCGGCTGAGGCCGGGCCGTGGCCGTCCCCGGCGGTGGCGGCCCCGGGTTACCCTGTGGGCGATGCCGCCCGTTTGCGGCTCGTTTCGCCCCAACCGCTTCCGAGCCGCCGCTGCCCGTCCCATGAGTAAAGCTTCCGCTTCCGTTACCGATCCCAAGGCCGCCGCGGCGATGCTCGAACGCCTGAACCTCGCCCCCGGTCACGCGGCCGTGGTCGGCCTGCAGTGGGGCGACGAGGGCAAGGGCAAGGTGGTCGATCTGCTGACCGCGGGCTTCGACGTGGTGGCCCGTTACAACGGCGGGGCCAACGCCGGCCACACCGTGGTGGTGGACGACAAAACCTACGCGCTGCACCTGATCCCCTCGGGCATCCTGTATCCCGACAAGCTCAACGTGCTGGGCAACGGCGTGGTGATCGACCCCGAGCAGGTGGTGAAGGAGATCACCGGCCTGCGCAGCCAGGGCCTGAAGCTCGACGACAACTTTCTGGTCAGCGACCGCGCGCACGTGGTCATGCCGTACCACAAGCTGCAGGATGCGCTGCAGGAGGCGGCGGTGGTCAAGGGCGAGGGCGGCGACGCCGCGGCGATCGGCACCACCGGCCGCGGCATCGGGCCCTGCTACGCCGACAAGGCGCTGCGCTCCACCGCGATCCGCATCGCGGACCTGCTGGACGCCGACCACCTGCGGCAGCGGCTGCGGGCGGTGCTGGCGGTGAAAAACGCGACGCTCGCGGGGCTGGCCGCCTACGCCGAGCGGCCCTTTGAGCCGATGTCGGTCGATGCCGCGATGGACTGGCTGGCGCCGCTCGTCGAAGTGATCCGCCCGCACGTGACCGACAGCGCGCGGCTGCTGCACCGGCAGATCGACGCGGGCAGGCGGATCTTGTTTGAGGGCGCCAACGCCACGCTGCTGGACATCGACCACGGCACGTATCCCTATGTCACCAGCAGCAACTGCTCGTCGCTGGGCGTGCACACCGGCACGGGCGTGGCGGGCCACCACGTGCCCAACGTCATCGGCATCGTGAAGGCCTACCAGACCCGCGTGGGCGGCGGGCCCATGCCCACCGAGCTGCACGACGCCACGGGCGAACGCATCCGCGAAGTCGGCCGTGAGTACGGCACCACCACCGGTCGGCCGCGGCGCTGCGGCTGGCTGGATCTGGTGGCGCTCAAGTACACCGCCACGGTGAGCGGCGCGACCGGGCTGGCCATCATGCTGCTGGACGTGCTGGCCGGGCTGGACGAGCTGAAGGTCTGCACCGCTTACACGCTGGACGGCGACACAAGCACGGACTTCCCCGCCGACGCGCGGGCGCTGGAGCGGGTTGAACCGGTCTACGAGACGCTGCCGGGTTTCGCCAACGACGTGACCGAATGCACCGAGTTCGACAAGCTGCCGCCCGAGGCGCACGGCTACCTGAAGTTCATCGAGGACTTCATCGGCGTACCGGTGGTCATGGTCAGCGTGGGGCCGAAGCGGTCGCAGTCCATTTTCCGCTGAATCCATTTCAGATTTGAGATTGCAGATTTCAGATGTGAAACCGAGAACGGATGGTTCGTGATGGCGGATACGGGTTCCGGCAATCTGAAATCTGAAATCTGCGATCTGAAATCGCTGCCGAAGCACCTTGCGATCATCATGGACGGCAACGGACGCTGGGCCACCGCGCAGGGGCTGAGCCGCAGCGCCGGCCACCGCCACGGCGCCGACCGCGTGCCGCCGCTGGTGCAGCGCTGCAGCGAGCTGGGGATGAAGGGGCTGACGCTGTACAGCTTCAGCACCGAGAACTGGTCACGCGAGCGAGCCGAGGTCGACTTCCTCATGGCGCTGTACGTCGAGTACATCAAGGCCCAGCGTCCGCAGCTGATGGACAACCACATCCGCTTCAAGCAGATCGGCCGCCGCGACGGCCTGCCCCAAGAGGTGCTGGATGAGCTGGACCGCTCGACCGAGATGACCGCGGCCCACACCGGCCTGACGCTGAACCTGGCGATCAACTACGGCAGCCGGGCCGAGATCACCGACGCGGTGCGGGCGATCGCGGAGAAGGTTGCCGCGGGCACGCTGTCGCCCGACGCCATTGCCCCCGAGCACATCGACGCCGAGCTGTACACCGCCGGACAGCCCGATCCGGACCTCTTGATCCGCACCGCGGGCGAGATGCGGCTGAGCAACTACTTGCTGTGGCAATTGAGCTACGCGGAGTTGTACGTCGCCGACGTGTGCTGGCCGGACTTTGACGAGGCGGAGCTGGACAAAGCGCTGGCGGCGTTCAAGGGGCGTACGCGTAAGTTCGGCGCCGTGCTGTGAGCCGGAAGTCGGCGGGGGCCGCCGCGCGGTGCAGGTTGCAGGCGTACTCTGCTTGGCTCGGCGGAGCACGGTCCCCCCAAGAGTGAGGGGCTATACGGATCGTTTCGAGGTCATACCTTCTGATGTGTGCCACTGGCGGCTTGTCGCCAGTGCTTCCACGGGTCAGGGGCACTGACGGGCAAGCCGCCAGGGGCACACACGCCGCCGGTGCCCTGCGCTTCAGTCCGTTTCGGAAAGGAGATGGGGCGCGTCTCATCCGCGCTTCACCAACAACCCCACCCCCAGCGCGATCAGCACCGGCCCGCCGGCCTGAGCGATTCCGAACGGCTCCTTCAGCACCACCACCGCCGCCACCGCCGTGCCGCCGGCCCCAGGTTGCCCGCGGCGCCGGTGCGGCCGGCGTCGATGCGGGCGATGGCCTCGCTGAGCATGAAACTGGGCACCGCGGTGCAGAACACGTCCGGCCGGGTGGTTGGCCAACCCGCCCGTACAATCGCGGCCATGGACCTCTCTGAACGCCCCCGACGCAACCGACGCACCCCGGCGATCCGCGCGATGGCGCGGGAGACGCGGCTGGACGCCGGGCAGCTGATCTACCCGCTGTTCGTGCACGACGACGACGCGGACGTGCCGCTGGAAAGCCTGCCGGGGCAGACGCGCTGGTCGCTTGAGGGCTTGGTGACCGAGGCCGGGCGGGCGCTCGCGCTGGGCGTGGACAAGGTGGTGTTGTTTCCGAAGATCGACGACGCGTTGAAGTCGCGTAAAGGGAAGGAGGCGAGCAACGATGCGGGGCTGATCCCGCGGGCGGTGCGGGCGCTCAAGGCGGCGCACCCGGGCTTGTGCGTCATCACCGACGTGGCGCTGGACCCGTATTCCAGCGACGGGCACGACGGCGTGGTGAACGACGCGGGCGAGGTGGACAACGACGCGAGCGTGCGGCGGCTGGTGGCCCAGGCTCTCTGTCACGCCAAAGCGGGCGCCGACCTGGTGTCGCCCAGCGACATGATGGACGGGCGCGTGGGGGCGATCCGCGAGGCGCTGGACGACGCGGGCTTCAGCGGGACGGGGATCATGAGCTATTCGGTGAAGTACGCCAGCGCGTACTACGGGCCTTTTCGTGGGGCGCTGGATTCAGCCCCCAAAGCGGGTGCGGCTTACGACGTGCCAGCCTACAAATCGACGTACCAGATGGATCCGGCCAACGTGCGCGAGGCGCTGCGTGAGGTGGAGGCCGATGAGGACGAGGGCGCCGACCTGGTGATGGTCAAGCCCGCGGGACCGTACCTGGACGTGGTCCGCGCCGTGCGCGAGCACACGCAGCTGCCGGTGGCGGCGTATCAGGTGAGCGGCGAATACCTGATGATCAAGGCCGCGGCGCAGAGCGGCTGGCTGGACGAGCGGGCGGTGGTGATGGAGAGCCTGCTGGGCATCCGCCGCGCGGGGGCGGACGTGATCCTGACTTACTTCGCCCCACAGGTGGCGGCTTGGCTGGCGGAGTGAGACGCGTTGCATTGGGTTGTCGGGCGGATGGCATCGGGTGTCACTGGCGGCTTGTTTGCCAGTGCCCGTGACCCGCAGAAGCACTGGCGGACAAGCCGCCAGCGACACTCCGCAGACGGCAAGAGAACTCGGTGGGATCCGTATGTGTCAACCCAACCAGCCCGCTGAAGCAAGCCTGGGCGTGGCCCGTGGGGTGGACCGCGTGGCCGCGGCGGCGATCGGCTTGGGGGTCGCGGTTTACCGGCTGACGCTCGGGCCGTTCTTGGGCAACCACTGCCGCTTTCAGCCGACCTGCAGCCAGTACATGCTGGACGCGGTGGCGCGGCACGGTCCCTGGCGGGGGGGGTGGCGGGGCGTCAAGCGGATCTGCCGCTGCCGTCCCGGGGGCGGGTCGGGGTTTGACCCGGCCTGAAAGAATCTGCGAATCCGTGAGTCCATCCGGCCGACCGCACGTACGCTTGCGGCGTCATTGAGGGAGAAGGAAAATGCTGAAAAATCGTCAAGCCGGTGGGCCGGAAGGTCCGCGACCTGATGCGGGTCGCGGGCGTAGGCCCGAAGCTGCGCGAAGACGGCCGCCGCGTGCTTGAGGGCGCGGTCTTCGAGTGGGTGCGTGACACGCCGGGGTTCGACCGGTCGCTGCTCGTGGGCTGTCACTGGTACACCTGGCGCTACGAGAAGCTGCTGGCACCGCTGGAGGTCTCGACGATCGAGATCGAACCCTCGCGGCGACGCTGCCAGGGCGCGACGTACCGCCACGTCTCCGACTCGGTCGAGTTCGCGGGCCGGCACTTCGACGCAGGCTCGATGGACTTTGTCAGCCTCTCGGGGGTGATCGGCTGGGGCCTGGACGACCCGGAGGTGGCCGACCGCTCGGTCACGGCGCTCGCCCGCACGCTGCGGCCCGGGGGCGTGCTGCTGATCGGCGTCAACAACCTGCCGGCGAATCGGCCCTTTGCGCTGGACACGCGGCGGGCGCTGGCGGTAGTCAAGCCCTGGGTGTTTTCGCCGTTGACCACCGCGGTGCACCGGTGCTCGGGCGACATGCGGAAGGTGTTCCACTTTTTCCGCAAGCCGGGGTGAGGGAGTGTGCGGAAATGCTTCGCCGACCCGCCGGGGCATCACAGCGTTCCCCTCAGACCCTCGGCGAGTCAACGCAGGGCGGCTTCGATTTCTTCGAGTTCGGCGTCATCGAATACCGTTTGGTCGGCGGCGGCGACGTTGTCGATGATCTGCGACGGGCGGCTGGCGCCGATCAGCGCGCTGGTGACGCGGGGGTCGCGCAGCACCCACGACAGGGCCAGCTGGGCGAGCGACTGGCCGCGGGTTTTCGCGATGTCGTTGAGCACGTTCAGGCGGGCGCGCAGGGTGTTGTCGATGCGCGACTCGGGCAGGAAGTCCGACGTCTTGGCCCGCGAGTCGACAGGGATGGCGTCGAGGTAGCGGTCGGTCAGCAGGCCCTGGGCCAGCGGGCAGAAGGGAATGACGCCCAGGCCCAGGTCGCCGGCGGCGTCGAGCAGGTCCGGCTCGATCCAGCGGTCGAGCATGGAGTAGTTGGGCTGGTGAATGATGGGTTTCACGAGCCCGTCGCGAGCGCAGATGCGGAGCGCGTCGCGGGTCTGCTGGGCGCTGTAGCTGCTGATGCCGACGTAGATCGCTTTACCCGAACGCACGGCGTGGTCGAGGGCGCCCAGGGTTTCCTCAAGCGGCGTGTCGGGGTCGAAGCGGTGGCTGTAGAAGAGATCGACGCAGTCGAGGCCCAGCCGGCCCAGCGACTGATCCAGGCTGGCGAGCAGGTACTTGCGCGAGCCCCACTCGCCGTAGGGGCCGGGCCACATGAGGTAGCCGGCCTTGGTCGAGACGATCAGCTCGTCGCGGTGGCCGGCGAAGTCTTCCTTCAGGATGCGTCCGACGCGGAGCTCGGCGCTGCCGGGGGCGGGGCCGTAGTTGTTGGCCAGATCGAAGTGTGTGATGCCGTGGTCGAACGCGGCGAAGAGCATGGCCTGCGCGTTGGCGTGCAGCTCGGCCTCGGGCAGGCCCTTGCTGTCGGTGCCCGCGTCGCCGAAGTTGTGCCAGCAGCCCAGGCTGAGCGACGGCAGCTTCAGGCCGCTTGTGCCGCAGCGGCGGAACCAGTGGTCGGAGCGGTCGTCGTAGCGGTCGGCGGCGGGGGTGTAGGGCATGGGGGGAAGTGTGAAGTTCGAAGTGGGAAGTGTGAAGTAAGAAGGAGACGGGTTGGGGACGCTGACTCAGGCGGGGTCACCGGCGCCAGGCAGCTTGCCGGCGCGGTCGCGCTGGCGGTGGAGGTCGCGGCCGAAGCGGAAGGTGATGGTCTCGCACGCCGCGCAGCGCCACGCGGGCAGGCGGTTGGGCCGCATGATGGCGTGGGTGCCGGGGATGGATTCGAGGAAGTCGCCGCCGTACGGGCCGCTCTCCCGGTTGAGCCAGTGCAGTCCCTGGCTGACGCTGACGAAGCCGGGCTTCATGAAGTCGCGGCACTGCGGGCAGCGGATCGGGTCGTGGGACGGGTCGGCCATGACGGGGCGAGTGTAGGGGCCGTCCGGCGGCGGCTGGTAGATTGATGCCCCTGCCCCCACCCGGAGACGCTGTGCACGACGACGAACAACGCGACCTGCCCCTGGACGAACGCCGCGGCCCGGCCCGGCCGCCCGCCGCGCCGCGCGAGGTGGCGATCAAGTGCCCCAACTGCGGCTACAACCTGACCGGGGTGCAGCTGGGCTCGTCGTGCCCCGAGTGCAACCTGGTGATCGGCCACATGGCCTTGGGAGGCGGCCACAAGCCCACCTCGGGCTACGCGGTGGCGTCGCTGGTGCTGGGCATCTGCTCGATCACGATCGGCTGCGGCACCTACGGCCTGCTGTCGGCGGTCTGCGGACCGCTGGCGTTGCTTTACGCGGCCAAGGCGGGCAAGCAGATCCGCGCGGGCGGGGTGTCGGCGTCGTCGGGCGGGCTGAAGACCGCCGGCTTCGTGACCGGGCTGATCGGCACGATCGTGGGGTTGATCGCGGTGGTGCTAATCGCCGGGTTCTTCGTGCTGATGATTACCGCGTCGTCTTCGTCGTCGGGCTGGCAGAACTATCCGACGACTCCCCCGCCGGCGCCCGCCACGGCGCCGACTCCGGCACCTTCGCCCGCACGGACACCGGCACCTGCAACAGCTCCAACGCCCTGATTCGCGCGGCGCGGGCCCGCACGCCCGCGATCGCTCAGAACGTCGGCCCGCCGGGCGTGACCATGTCGCCGCCGCCCATGCCGCCGTCCATCTCGATGCGCTTGGCCATCTCCCACAGCTTGATGATGAAGATGATGAGCAGCACCAGCGACGCGAGGCCGGCGACGATTCCCAGGATCGGCACGATGCAGCACAGCGCGGAGATGCCCCACCACAGCCCCACGGCCTTGCCCGCGTCGCCGGTCTCTTGGCTCTGGCCCGTGGCGTCGAAGTAGCTGGCGAAGGCCTCGGGCAGCTTGATCCCCAGGATGATCGGCATCACGAGGTTGGCCACGGGCACCATGAGCAGGAAGCACAGGCCCGGCGCAAGGGTCTGGTGCTCGCGGGGCAGCTTGCTGTAGGGCTTGTAGATCAGCCAGGCGACGAGGGCGCCGATCAGGAGGCCGATGACCACCGCCACGGCCAGAAACGCGATGATCGCGGCAACGGCGCCGGCGGGGATTTCGGGCGGAACGCCGGGCTGGCCGGCGGCCTGGGCGAGGAGGGTGATGGGCATGGCGGGTTTCCGGAAGGGAGCGATTCAAGGCGGCGACGCAGGCGCAATCTAACAAATGCGCGGCGCCCTCCAGCGCTTGTCACCGGGATCGTGGCAGGTCAGCAACCGCCGGCGAAGACCAGCCCTCTGGCCGAGATCGGTCGCGTCGGTGGTGGATCGGCGATCGGGGCTACGCGGCGTCTCGACGCCGGGTGAGACGCGGAGCGCGGCGGCGGAAGAGCGCGGACAGCGCCAGCGGGATGGCGGCGCCCAGGGGATTCAGGGAGCCCGAGTCGGGGTCGACGTCGGCGAGGATCTCCCCGGAGGCGGGCCTGGCCGGCGTGGCGGGATCGGGAGCCGGCGCGTCGGCGGGGGCGTGTCCGCTGGTGCGGACGCCGGAGACGGCCTGGGCCGGGGGCTCGCCGTCGCCGGCGTCCGAGGGGCCGGCGGGTCCTGCTGTGGTTGCGGCGGCGGGCTCGTCTGCGGTTTCGCTTGGCGTGGACGCGGTGCCGGGCGCGGATAGGGCGGGGACGGCGAGCCGCCACCCTTGGATCGCCGGGCGCCGGAAGGCGGACGCCGTGGAGTCGATTCTGGGAGGGGCGGGGCGGACGCGCGGCGGGTCGACGGACAACGCGGGCCGGGGGGAGCCGACGTCGAGGACGACCCGCGGAGCGGAAGCGGTGTCCACGGCGAGGTCGAGGGTGTTGGTGATGGTCAGGTCGACGGTGGCGGTGGCGGTTCCGCCCTGTCCGTCGGTGACGGTGTAGGTGAAGGTGTCGCTGCCGAAGTAGTCGGCGGCCGGGATGTAGACGAGCTGGTCGCCATCGCGCGTGACCGTGCCGTGGTTGGGCGGGGTGAAGCTGGCGAGGTCGAGGACATCACCGTTGGGGTCGGTGTCGTTGGCGAGCACGTCGAGGGTGACGGCCGTGTCTTCGTCGAGGGTGGCGGAGTCGGCCGATGAGACCGGGCCGAGATTGGCGCCCAGGACGTTCTCGACGAGGAGATCAACGGTGTGATAGACCGTGTCGGATCCGTCGGAGACCGCGACGCGGAAGGTGAGGGCCTGGTCGGCGGGGCCGACGGGGGCGGTGAAGCTCAGGGTTTCGCCGTGGGGGTCGCCAAGGGTGACGGGGGTGCCGGCGGTCTGGGTCCAGGTGTAGATAAGCGCGTCGCCGTTGCCGTCGGTGGCGCTGGCGGTGAGTTGGACGGTCGCGCCCTCGTCGGCGGCCAGGCCGGTGTTCTGCACGACGCGGATGTTGCGGTAGGTGAGCTGGTTGCCGGTGTTGCCGTGCCAGTTCATGAGCAGCAGCGGGCGGATGAAGGCGGTGCCGTAGCGGAAGCGGTCGACGGGGGTGACCCCGCGGGGCTGGTCGCCCGAGACCGTGCCGCCGTAGAGGGTCCAGGCGTCGCGGACGGTGACATCGCTCAGCACGTTGTAGTTGAAGGTGCTGGTATAGCTGGCGTTGCGAACGGCGTCGCCAACGCTGAGGGCGGGGCCGGTCCAGGGGCTGCGCAGGGTGATGAGGTTGCCGGTGATACCGCCGGCGTCCCAGCTGTCGTAGGTGGTGTGGCGGGTGTAGGTGTAGTCGGGGTAGGTGTGCCCGGTGCCGTCGGTGTAGCCGTACCAAGCGAGGCCACGTGCGTGCGTTGTGTCGCCGTTGAACCAACCTGTGGCGTTGGTCAGGTGGATCTGCGTGTCGCCGGGCTCGAGATTCTGGGCCAGGGTGGTGTCGGTCGCACCGGGATGCCGGTAGACCTGGTTGACGACGATCTGGTTGCCGTCAATGTCGTAGCTGTTGAAGCCGAAGTACTGCCGGTTGGCGGTGTCGTAAGCGCCGCCGGCGCCGTCGCCGGAGCGCGTCTCGCCATAGATGGTGTAGGTGTTGCCGGTGTCTTCGATGGAGATGAAGGCGTCGGCCTCCTTGAGGACCCGGGTGTCTTCCGAAACGGAGGTCGATCCGCCGAAGGTGGTGGTGTCCACGACAATCCCGGTCGAGACCACCGGGATCTGGTTGATGCCGGTAAGGCTGTCCTTAAACAGGATGTCGTCGAAGCGGCCCGAGCCGCGGGCCCAGAAGCCGTTGACGTCGAGGAGGGTCACACCGGGCTGGGCGTCGTGGAGGTCCGCGACCAGGTCGCGCTCGAAGGTCTGCCAGGTGCCCGAAGCGGCGGATCTGCCCAGGCCGTGGTGGATGTAGCCGCTATCGCCGAGGTAGTCGGCCTCGACGTTGGTGTAAAAGAGGTAACGCCGGCCGGCGGTGGTGTCGACGACGACGTAGACGCTGAAGCTCTCGGAGAAGTTCATCTTCCACTCGACAGCGGTCTGTCCGGTGTGGTTCCAGTCGCTGAGATCGGGGTTGCGGAGGCGGTAGCCGTTGGCGGTTCCGCCGCCGGCGACTTCAACGACCCGGCTGCCCAGGTCGGCGTCGAAGACGTTGCGGATGACCGCGCCCGCGGGGTCGGCGTCATACACGTCCCAGCCGGCGGTGGTGCCGTCCTGGGCGTCCTCAAAGACGGTGTCGGCGGCCATGAGGCGCCGGGGTTCAAGGGCTTCGAAGCGCGCGGGAAAGGGGGAGGTGAGGCGAAGCATGGCGGGACGCGGGTGGCGACAGGCTGGGAGTCTGACCAAGGGGGCGGAGGCCCGTATCGGTTCTATCGGCCGGGTGAAGGCGGCGGTTGAAACCGGACGGAATCCGAACGGCGGGCGCGAAGGGTGTGCGTGATTCCCCGCCCGACTTCGTCCCCGGCACCGACGCGATACCGTTCTCGGGGTGGCCGGCTACGCCTCGGCGAAGATGAGCGAGGCGACGAGGCCGAGCCCCAGCGTGGCCGCGGCGAGAAGCGGGGCGTGAGGGCTGAGGCCGGGGACGCCGTAGCGGATTCCGAAGTAGACGGCCGCCGCGACGACCGCGGAGCCGGCGACGGCGCCGCATCGCCGCATCCAGCGGACCGCGGGAGGGCGCCGGGTGATGGTGCGGACCTCGACGCCGTCGGCGGCGTAGGCCTCGCGCTCGAAATGCGAGTCGAAGTACGCGTGGTGCCCGCGAACCCACGCGACGGCGCAGGCGGCGAAGTAAGCGGGCACGAAGAACGGGCCCCAGCGTTCGTACTGCGCGACGTGCACGCGCTCGTGCCGGCGGGTGCGGTCCAGGTCGCACGCGCTGCGTCCGATGACGACGTGGCCCAGGGTCATGGCGGCGGCCCCGCCGACCATCGGGGCCCGGCGCAGCACGGCTTCGAGCGGGCCGCCGTGGGCCTCGACCACGCCGTCAATCACGCGGGCGTGGCCACCGCCAAGGCGTGCGAGCGCAGCGAGCAGCAACCCGAACCCGGTGGTGGGGCCGGCCCAGAGGTAAGCCAATGCGCGGTGAAGAGCTCGGGCCATAGCAGTCTGCGGAAATACCTCGTGTGCCTGCGGCCGGCGAGAACGACCGCTCACTCGGTTGCCTCAACTCCCCGCACCGACGGCCGGGGCTCGTTTCGTCGCCTCGCGAGCGGCTCTCTGAATCCAGACCGTCGCTCGCCCTTGGCTGACGCGAGGTATTTCAACAGACTGACAGGCAGTGGCCCGGGTCAATTGACGTTGACGAGGATGCTGGAGTCGTCGCTTTCGGCGACGAGCACGACCAGCCCCACGAGAAGCGCGACGCCGAGCACGCCCAGGAGAAACGTGGTCGGGCCGGGGTCGGTCAACTGTGTGCGCTCGCGGTACCAGACGTGGTGGACGCCGGGATCCATCGCGATCTCGACTTCCTGGTGACCGAAGACGGCGACCGCGCGGGCGGGACCGGCTCGCCGGAAGCCCAGCAGCTGCCCCCGGTCGAGGTAGGCCTGAGCCAGCTCGCCGGGGCGGGCGGCGTCGGGGGCCACGCGGCCCTCGGCGTTCCACTCGCGTGCCAGCGCGTAGAAGCCGCCTTTGGCAACGGGCCGCACGCGGGCGTCGTCGTGGTCGGGCTGATCAACCAGCACCCGCGTGGTGCGCCACGCACCGCCGGCCCGCTGGGCCAGCGGGTGGTGGTGGCAAGCCGTGAGCGTCAGCGACCAGCCGAGGCAGGCGGCGACGGGCCACCCGCGGCGCAGCCGCCGGGGGACGGCCGCTATTTTGGATTTGCAAAAAAAGGGCTGTCCCGGTCTGGCACGTGACGCAAGTAGCCGACCCACGATGAGGTCGCTGGCGACGCGCCAAACGGGTCCGACTCTGCCCTGTGGAAAAGCCTGCTGCGTCTTAACGACCCGCGCCCGTGAGAAAGCGACCCGCGGGCCATTGGCAGTTTGAGAGCTACGCATGGTCGCGGGACGACTCCCTGACGGTCGCGGCTCGTTCGAGAACGAAGGCTTTTTTCCGGGCAGTCCAACTCCCTTTCTCACAAGGCGGAAAAAGGGAGTCGGACCCCGGTGCCCGCGTTGCCGGCGACGCGACGGTTTCGTTCTGGGGTCGCACAACGCGATGGATCGGCCTCCGGCAGGGCTTTGATGACGGGCGGGACGCCCATCCCACGTTCCCGCCACGGGACCGGGCCACGGGCGACGCGTCGCAATCGGTTTACGCCTGCTCGAACAGCGGCGTGGACAGGTAGCGCTCGCCGAAACTGCAGCCGATGGTCACCACGGTCTTGCCGGGGTTCTGTTCGGCGATGCGGCAGGCCACCGCGGCGTTGGCGCCGCTGCTGATCCCGCCGAGGATGCCCTCTTCTTTCGCCAGCCGCTTGCCCCAGGCGAAGGCCTCGTCGCTGCTGATGGTCTCGACGCGGTCGACCAGGTCGGTGTCAAGGTTCTTGGGGATGAAGCCGGCGCCGATGCCCTGGATCTTGTGCGGCCCGGGGTCGCCGCCGCCGATCACGGGGCTGGTGTCGGGCTCGACGGCAATCAGCATCACGCCGGGGTTCTGCTCTTTGAGGTATCTGCCGGCGCCGCTGATGGTGCCGCCGGTGCCCACGCCGCTGACAAAGAAATCGACCTTGCCGTGCGTGTCATTCCAGATCTCCGGCCCGGTGGTTTCGTAGTGCACCTGTGGATTGGCGGGGTTCTCAAACTGCTGGGGCACGAAGGTGTTGTCAGCGCCGGCGGCCAGCTCGGCGGCCTTTTCGATCGCGCCCTTCATGCCCTTCGCGGCCTCGGTCAAGACCAGTTCGGCACCCAGACCCTTGAGCAGCGCGCGGCGTTCGAGACTCATGCTCTCGGGCATGGTCAGGGTGAGTTTGTAGCCCTTGGCGGCGCAGACGAAGGCCAGCGCGATGCCGGTGTTGCCGCTGGTGGGCTCGATGATGTGCGTGTCCGCGTTGATGTGCCCGGCCTTCTCGCCGGCCTCGATCATGGCCTTGCCGATGCGGTCCTTCACGCTGGCCAGCGGGTTGAAGAACTCGCACTTGACGAAGACCGAGCTGCCGTTGTCCGGGGCCAGGCGGTTGAGCTTGACCAGCGGCGTGTTGGCGACCGTGTCGGTGATGTGGTCGTAGGTCTTGCCGTGCAGCAGGGTGGCGGTGGACATGTCGGGCTCCGGGGGTCGTGGGGTGACGCGAAGGGCGTCGGGGGTCAGGTCTCTGGGCGTGGTTCTTTATAGTAGGGCGGTGCCGAAAGCCCCTCAAGCATCCCGCGAGCCTGCCCCCCGGCGCCCCGGGTGGCGTCGGGGCGTCGCACGGGCTGCGGGCCTGATGCTCGGATTGGTCCTGCTGGCCGGCGGGGCGCTGTGGTGGTTCCAGCGTCTGCTGATCTATCCCGGCGCGATGCAGGTGAGCAACCTGACCCTGCCGCTGCCCGCGGGCGTGGAGGTATGGGAGCGGCCGCTGCCCGGCGGCGGCGCGGTCGAGGCCCTGCTTATCCCCGCCCGCGGAACCGCCGCGGCGGAGGGCACCCCCGGGCCGGCCGCCGTGTTTCTGCACGGCAACGCCGAGATGGCCGGCCAGTGGGCGCAAGAGCTGGCGTGGTACGCCGACCGCGGAGTCACCGTCCTGATCCCCGAGTACCGGGGTTTTGACCGGTCGTCGGGCAAGCCGAGTGAGGTGTCGATCCTGGACGACCTGGAGCACTTCGTGAAGCGTCTGGCGGCCCTGCCGGCCGTCGATCCCACGCGTCTGGTCTACCACGGCCGCTCGCTGGGCACGGGCTTCGCGGCCCAGCTGGCCGCGCGGCGCCGGCCCGCGGCCCTGATTCTGGGCTCGGCCTTCACCACCCTGCCCGACGTGGCCCGCGACCTGATGGGTGTCCCGCGTTGGATGGTCCGCGACAAGCTGCGGGTGGCCGATGTGTTGCGGACCTACGGCGGCCCGGTGCTGCTGATTCACGGGTCCGAGGACCGCGTGATTCCCGTGGCCCACCACACCGCCAATGCGGCGGCCGCGGCGGCGTCGGGTACGCCCGCGACCCTCGCCGTCTACCCCGACCTCGGCCACAACAACATGCCCCGCGGGCACGGCCGGTGGGAAGACATCGAAGCCTTCCTGGCCGGGGCGGGGTTGCTACCATCGCCCGCTGCCGCGGACCCCGCGGCAGTGAAGCCTGCTCTACCCGAAACCTCTCCTCCCGAGCCCCTCCCATGACCGAACGCGCCCAGGCCGTCACCCTCAAAGGCAACCCCAAGACCCTGCTCGGCCCCGAGCTGAAGGTCGGCGACCCCGCCCCCGACTTCTCGCTGGTGGCCGGCGACATGTCGGCCAAGACCTTGAAGGACTACGCCGGCAAGGTGAAGATCATCAGCGTGGTGCCGTCGATCGACACGCCGGTCTGCCAGACCGAAACGCGCAACTTCAACACCCACGCCGCGAGCCTGGGTGACGACGTGGTCATCCTGACCGTCAGCGTCGATACGCCCATGGCGCAGAAGCGCTTCTGCGCCGCCGAGGGCATCGAGCAGGTCCACATGCTCAGCGACTTCAAAGACCACGCCTTCGGCCCCGCCTACGGCGTGCGGATCAAAGAGGTCGGCCTGCTGGCCCGCGAGGTGATTGTCGTGGACAAAAACGACAAGGTCACTTACGTTCAGCTGGTGAAGGAAGTCGCCGACGAACCTGATTACGACGCGGCGATCGCGGCGGCCAAGGCGGCGCTCTGAGACGTGGTGCGGGAACGATGACACCCAACGCGACCGGCCGGCTGCGACCGCGTGACGCACTCCACTTTGCGATAAGTGACTTGCAACGCATCACGCACGCGCCGCAGAAGTGAATGACGAGCGGCCACCGACCAATCATCCGGCCGGATCGCCCAACCCCAGCAACTTCGCCGCCGCGTCGTAGTACACGTCGCGCAGCGTATCGGGCGAAAGCGACGCGCCGCGCAGGCGCGCGGTAGCGTGCTTCGACACCGACGGATCGATCTTGTGCAGGTCCGGGTCCACGATCGGGCTGGGGCCGTCGTACGAGGTCTCCATCAGCGTCCGCAGGGCCCAGTAGCGGCTGGCGAACAGGTCAAAGCCGATCGAGTTGTCCATGTGTTCGTTGGCCACGATGTCGGTGCCGAACAGCACGCGGCCGGGGTTGGCCTCGCAGAACGACTTGAAACGCTGCGGGTGCTTGCTCAGCTCGCGCACCTGCCACTTGCACGCGCTGGTGTCCACCACGTAGTTGGAGTGGCGGTCCAGAAACGTCTGCAGCCAGTCGAGGTCCTCGGGCCAGCCGCCCATGTGGGCGCCAATCCAGGTGACGTCGCGGTACTGCTCCAGGGCCGCTTCCAACGGCTTGAACTGCTCGGCCTTGGTGCCGTAACGCGACACGTCGGCGTAGGCGGTCGCAAACCAGGTGTCCGGGTCACCCACGTGGGTCATGAATGTGCGGTAGCCCAGGTCGTAGGCCAGTTTCATGCCTTTTTTGCGGATGGGCGAGTCCAGCTTCATCGCGTCGGCGTCGGCGGGGTCGGGCGACATCTCGGCGAAGTCGCGCCCGCGGGGGGCGGCCCAGAACTTGATGACGGTGCTGTCGAACTCCTGGCGGAAGTGCTCGATGTCGCGCAGCCACTGCGTGGTGAAGGTCCCCGGCGTGTCCTTCTTCAGGTAGTCCGGCACGCAGATGAACTTGATGCGGTCGCCGTAATCGGGGAACAGGCGGCGCGCGTTGTCCAGGCCGGTCATGGTCCACGTATGGGTCACTCCGAACAGGTCGGCCACTTCGCAGTACAGCTTCGCGGCCCGCGGCGTGCCGACGTGGGTGTGGGCGTCGAGGATCGGCCCGCGGTAGGAAAACGCCCCGGCCAGCGCGCGGTAGTCCAGGCCCAGGGTGTTGGCCGGATGGTAGTCGTGGGCAGGAAATGAACTCATAGGGGATGGGGACGGATCCTAGGGCACAGATCTTTGCAATCGGGACCGGGGAATCAGCTAAACTGTAGTGCTTACGCGCCGGCCACTCGGCCCCGCCGGAGACCCATTATTTCGTCTACCGAACACAACGTGATCGTCGGCCCGGGGGGCGAGCTGACTGACGCCAACGGCCTCACGGTCAAGATCCGCATGATCTGCCTGGACGTGGACGGCACGCTGCTTAACGGGCAGAAGCGTCTGAGCGTGCGGGCGATCGAGGCCGCCAACGAGGCCCGCAAGAAGGGCATCAAGGTCGTGATCGCGACCGCGCGGCCGCCGCGCACCACGATCGAGATCTACAACCACCTGAACCTCAACACGCACCAGATCAACTACAACGGTGCCCTGATCCAGCACCCCGACTTCACGAAGCCGCTGCACCACGAGCCGCTGACCCCCGACCTGGCCTACGCCATCTGCTCGGTGGCCCGCCAGACCGACGACGAATGCGTGATCGCGCTGGAGGTGCTGGACAAGTGGCTGACCGACCGCGACGACCCCACGCTGGTCACCGAAACCAGCAAGACCCACAAACCCGACTTCATCGGCCCGCTGCTTGAGCACCTGCGCAGCCCCGTGACCAAGCTGCTGGTGATGGCCCCGCCCGAGCGCATGGACATCATCCGCAGGGTGCTGGTGGACCGGTACAAGAAGAGCGCGAATCTGATTACCACCGAGGCCCACCTGACGCAGATCAGCGCGCGCCGGGCGGACAAGGCCTACGGCGTGCGGAAGCTGTGCGAGAAGTACGACATCGACCGCACCCAGGTGCTGGCCATCGGCGACGGGCAGAACGACATGCGCATGCTGCACTTCGCCGGCGTGGGCGTGGCGATGGGCAACGCGACCGACGAGGTGAAGGCCGTGGCGGACGTGGTGGGGCCGACCAACGATGAGGACGGGGTGGCGGAGACCATCCAGAAGTACGCGCTGTAGCGGTCGGCGGAAACGCGTCGCGGCGTGGGGTGGCGGGTGCGGCGGCCCGCGCCCGCCACCCCACGCCGCGACGTGTCACAGCGGCGACCGCCACACGGGGACCGGGGTGGTTCTCTTCTTCGCTTCGAAACTTGAGGTGCGAGATGAAAGCAATGATCGGCACGGCGTTAACCGGGGCAGTGGCGTGTCTTTTGACGATGTATGGCTGTGCGACCGTGACATCGCCGCCGCAGTTCGTTGTCCTTCAAATGAAGGCCAACGGACATGTGCCGGTCGATGAGGGGCTGCGTATCACGGTCTCGGCGCCGGGGCGGGCTTTCGTATCCGCCGATCCGGCAGACGTCGATCCATCGGAAGTTCTGTACGGTGAGTTTGTGCTCGGCCAGCACTTTCTGACTTCATCGCTCCTGCCGCGGGCGGATGAGTACCGCATCTCGGTATACGACTGGGGGTTCGATCAACGGGTTGAGACCACCGTACAGATTCCGCCGGGGAGCGATCCAGTCTTCGTTGTCGTTACCTGCACCATGGAACGCGATGAGGAGGAGATTGACTTTGAAGATGATGATGGTCCGCGGGATCGTGGCCTGGCGATCGAGGTTGAGGTTCAGGGCAAATCTGAGATGACGTTCTTACGGAAAGCCAACGACGAGGTGGGCCGTGAAGGCAGAATCCGACGTGGGGGCGTAGGCTGCCGACAACGTCGTGAAGCGCTACGGCGGCCACGGCTTCCGATTCATTGGTGCGCGAACAGCGCGAAGACCGCAAGGCCTTTTGTAGGGTGGGTCAAGGCTTGGCGGACCCACCGCTGTCCGGATTGGCGGGGCCCGTTGCGGCAGCCGCTTCGCGGACGCGACTCGGCTATGAGTGGACCCTCGCGGGATGATGATGGAGCGGATGCGGGCGTCCGCGTAGACTGAAGCGGTGCCGATCCAGATTCAATACGACCGCGACCGACTGGCGAGCTTCCGCGAACGATGGAAGGTGGCGGAGTTTTTTGTTTTTGGATCGGCGGTCCGTAAAGATGTTGGACCCGAAAGCGATGTGGACGTGGTGCTGGACTTCCTTGCGGACGTCAGGTGGACGCTTTGGGACCAGGAAGCGATGCGCCTCGAACTCGAAGCCGTTTTCGAGCGAGAAGTCGATCTATTGACGCTGGGCGGTGTCAAGGCGATGCAGAACTGGCTGCGGCGGGAAGAAATCCTGCGGTCTTTGGAGCGGGTCGATGCCGCGTGACGCCGCTACCGCTTTGGACGTCGTGTTGGCTTGCGAGAAGATCCTGCGTTTCTGCGACGGGGTGGACGACGCAGGATTCGCGGGCGACGAAAAGCCGCAATCCGCTGTCTATTACCAAGTGGCGGTGATCGGGGAAGCGGTTACCCGGCTGACCCCGGAGTTGAAGCAGCGTCACCCCGACATCCCGTGGATTCTGGTTCGCGGTATGCGCAACATCTTGGTGCACGACTACGAAGGTGTCGGACAGGAGCAGGTTTTGAATGACCGTTCAGACCGGCATTCCCGAGTTGCTGGCGGCGATGAAGCGAGAGGTTTCAGGGGCGGCGGAGTGAACCGGTCGCGGGGCCTTGGGCGTTTGATCGCGAGCGGGTACGGTGCCGCTGCGCGGCGGGTCCGGCGGCGGCGGCGCTACTTCACCAGCCGCAGCGCGAAGGGATACCGGTAGGCGATGCCGTCTTTGGCCTTGAGCGCGCCGAGGATCGAGAACACCACGGCGACGACGAAGACCGGCAGGTAGAGCAGGCCGCCAACCCCACAGGTGATGATCGAGACGGGGATCAGGGCGAAGTAAACGATGAGCACGGTGATGTGGAAGTTCAGGGCTTCCTTTCCCTCGCGCTCGACGAAGGGGGAGTGGTCTTTCTTCATCAGCCAGATGACCAGCGGGCCGAGGAAGCCGGTGAACGCGCCCAGCAGGTGGGCGAGCATGCCCAGGTTCTTGTCGTCGTCGGTGAGGTGGGCGGAGTCGATGGGGGCGAGCGGGTCCGCCGCGTCTCCGGCCGCGTGCGTTGGAGTCTGATCCGGGGCTTCGGGTGTGGGCGTGTCGGAAGCGGTGTCGGCGTGGGATTCGTATTCGGGCATGGCGGGGCTTTCGGTACGGTTGTGGCGGGTATCCGGTTGTATCGTGGCAACGGGGGGCGGTGACGTCAAGGGGTGAACCCGTTGATTTTTTGGGAGCGAAAGCAGCTGCGTGGCTGGTATTTCACGCCGGCCGTCTTAGCGACGCGGCGTTGCCGCGCGGTATGCGGGCCACGGGTCGCATTGGTGATCCGCCCCTGATTCCGACCTCCACCGCCAGGAAAACCGCCGGCTTGCTTGCGCAAGGCCGGCGGCCGGGAGGAGAAGGCGGGGCGCGTCCGCGTGGCGGGCGCTCTGTTGCATATCACTTCACTTCGATGCTGTGCGGCTTCTTCTCTTCACGCTTGGGCAGCGTGAGGGTGAGCACGCCGTGCTCCAATTTGGCGTCCACCTGCGTGGTGTCATAGGCCGAGGGCACCTTGAACTTGCGGGTGGCGTCGTTCAGCCGGCGCTCGCGGATGTGCACGGTGCTTTCGCTGTGATCGACCGCGTCACGCTTTGCGTCGATGGTGAAGACGTCGTCTTCGACGCTGACGTGGACCTGATCGCGGGCGAAGCCGGGGAGGTCGGCGGTCACGACGAGCTGGTCGTTGACTTCGACCACGTCGATGGCGAAGCGGGCCGAAGCGGCCGGGGCCGAGCAGGTCTTGCTCGCGTTGTTCACGCCCTCTTCGACCTTGGTCCACACGCCGTTAAGCACGCGGTCGAGGTCGCGGAAGGCGGCGAAGGGGTTGTTGGCGGTGTGGGCGGTACGCATGGGGGTTCTCCTTTGAAGAACGGGGGCGGATGAAGAAGGGGCGAGGCCGCCGGCCTGCCCGGGGTACGGGGGGGAGAGTTGCAAGTGCGGTGCCAAGATATAGGCGGATGAAAAACGGCTTTGTGGTGCTTGGAACGCGGTTATTCAGCCGGCGAACCTGCCGTATTGGCAGCGATCGGCGGTGGCGGATGGCGGCATGGCGAGATTTCAAGGCAGTAAGCGTGAAACACAGAGGCTCAGAGAACACAGAGCAAGGCAGTGGAGCGTGAGGGGCCGTGGACGGTTCGGGTCTTTTGCCTTTCTCTGTCTGACCTTTGTAACTCTGTTCCTCTGTGTTTTCTGCTTGCGTTTTCAAGGTGTTTTGCGTCGTCGGGCCCCAGCCATCACAATCAGTACATGGACACTATTCGCGCGGCGATTGTGGGGCCCACCGGGCTGACGGGGCGGTACCTGGTGGAGCTGCTGGCCCGCCACCCGGCGGCCGAGCTGACCTACCTGGCCAGCCACCGCGAAGTGCTGCCCGACCTGCGCGACGAGTTCCCGCGGCTGCGCGGCCTGCTGCACGAGGACGTCGCCCAGTGCCGGCCGATCGACGCCGAGCAGATCGCGGCGGCGGCGGACGTGGTGTTTCTAGGCTTGCCGCACAAGGCGGCCATGAGCTACGCCCCGCAGCTGCTGGACGCGGGGGTGCGGGTGATCGACCTCTCGGCAGACTACCGGCTGAGCGATGCGGACCTGTACGAACAGGTCTACGCCACGCCGCATGTGGACCGGGCGAACCTGGCGGGGGCGGTGTACGGACTGCCCGAGCTGTTCCGCGCGCCGCTGGCGGGCGCGATGCTGGTGGCGAATCCGGGCTGCTACCCGACGGCGGCGGCGCTGGCGGTCAGCCCGCTCTTGAGCCACGCGCTGGTGCAGCCGGCGCCGGTGCAGATCGCCGCGGCGTCGGGCACGACCGGCGCGGGGCGCGGCGCGACCGAGGCGACGAGCTTCATCACCGTGAACGAGGGCTTTGGGCCCTACGGCGCGATTGGCGGGCACCGGCACCAGCCCGAGATCGCGCAGACCCTGTCGCGGGTGGCGGGCGAAGAGGTGTCGCCGCTGTTTGTGCCGCACCTTTTGCCGATCGACGCGGGCATCCTGGAAACGATCTTCCTGGAACCCAAAGACGACGACGTGACCGAGGCGGACCTGTTCGAGGCCTACCGCGACGCGTACGCCGACGAGCCGTTCGTGCGGGTGCGCATCCCAGACGACGCGCTGCCCAACGTGAAGCACGTGGTGGGCACCAACTTCTGCGACGTGAGCGTGCGGCTGGTCACGGCCGCGAACGGTGAGCGGTCGGTGGTGGCCTTCGCGGCGATCGACAACATGATGAAGGGCGCGTCGGGGCAGGCGGTACAGAACATGAACGCGGTCTTCGAACTGCCCGAGACGACGGGCCTCCGCTAGCGCGGGGGGCGGCTCGGCGCCACCCGCGTGTCCGCAAAGCCGGACACGCGGGTGCCTTCTCGTCCGCCGCGGGCGGCGCCCGCCGAGCGCTCGGGGGCGTGAGGCCGTGCCGCGGCGGTTGGGGCAGGACCGCCCGCGGCGTCGGGTTCCGCCGCTACCCGCTCCGAGCGAACGCCGGCACAAGGTCTACCAACTCGCAGCCATATAGCTCGCGGCAGGCCGCGGCTCCGCCGTCCTCGTCGGAGGCGGTCAGGATGAAGCGTCCGAAGGTCTTGCGGTCGAGCTTCAGAAGGTTGTCGGCGATGGCGTTGGCCAGGCTGTAGGCCAACGCGAACCCGTCGCTGGGATCGTCGAAGGCGTAGCCGCGGAAGAATGCTTCGAGACGCTGCGGGTTCCAGTGGGCCCTGTGCAGTTCGATGATCTCGGGGTAGATCGCGAAGGCGTGGTCGGTGGTGACGGCGTTCTCCAACTGGACCACGACCGCTTCGTTGAGCCAGCCGGGCAGGGGGAGGTGGGCCAATCGGGTGTGCGCAAGTTCGTGGGCCAGGGTGGCTCGCAGGGCGGGCAGTTCGGAGCCGTGCGCCGCCACGTGGATGGCGCCGCGGTAGAGGCAGACCCCGCAACTTATTCCACCTTCGTATTCTTCGGGGTGTTCGTCGCTGATGTAGTCCAGGTATTGCTCGACGTGGCGACAGGCGATCACGATGTCGAAGCCGGGCGAATCCGTGCCGATCCCCACGGTCGGCGGGGTCTCGACCCCGATGTGGGAGAGGAGGTGATCCACCTTGGCGAGGGCGTGCGCGATGAAGTTCATGACGCGGTCGGCTTCGGGGCCGGGCAGGTCGGTGGTGAGCAGCCGGCTCCCCTGCTCGATCACGCGGAACGGGTCGCCCCAGGCCGCAACGAGAGCGTGCTGCCAGGCCCGCTCGATCTCTGTCCAAGTGGTGGGCCGCTGCTCGGGTGGCAGCGACTCCCACCGCGCCACCACCGCGTCCCAGTCGGGCCGCGGCAGGCCGACGCGGGTCGGCATCGGTCCCAGCAAGGGGTGGCGTGGAGGCATGGCTTTGCGGCCTGACGCGGGTGGCGGGTTGACGTCCTGTCACCCGCACTGACGCGGGGATGGCGATAACGCGTATCGGGTTGGAATCCATCAACGCCAGCGGCGGATCTCGCGCACCGCCTGCTTCGGGCTGCCGTCCTGACGCTGCACGCCCAGGGTGGCGAGGTAGGCGCGAAAGGCCGGGGCGGAAACGCCGTAGTCACCGACCCGGGTGTCGGCGGTTTCGTCGCCGATGTCGTTGAGCCAGGTGACACACACGCGGGGAACCTGCGTGGCGTGGGAGGCACGCCAGCGGCCGAAGTTCTTGAAGAACTCGGCCTGGGCGGCTTCGTTGCTGCCGCCGGCGCGGCCGCTGGGGCAGCCGAGTTCGGTGAACCACAGGGGGCGGTCGCCGGCGGCGGCGAGCAGGCGGGCGAGCGTGCGCCGCACCGCGGCGGGCGTTTCGACGCGGAAGGCGTCGGTGAGTGGGTAGTAGTTCACCATGACGGCGTCCCCGGCGGCGGCCAGGGTGGTGGCGGGTGGGCCGCCGTTGAGCAGCCCCGCGGCGGTGAGCTTGACGCCGACGGGCGCGCCGGGCCAGAGGGTGTGGGCGTGGTCCCGCGCGGCGACGAAGAAGCGGAGATACGCGGCGCACGCGTCGGCGTCGTCGGCGAGCAGCGCGTCGACCTCGTTGCCCAGCGAAACGCCGATGACATGGATGTCGGGGGTCTGCGCGGCGACGTGGTCCAGCAGCGCGGTGAAGCGCGCGAGCAGGGCGGGGTCGTCCCACGCGGTCGCGCTCAGGTCGGCGGGGGCGCGGCGCTGGTTGGTGTCGATGGGGTTGATGCAGAGCATCAGGGGCAGGTCAATCGCGGGGTAGTACGTGTTGGCGATCGACAGCCATTCGGCGTCGGCCCCGCCGCCGCTGAGTACGCCGAGCCCGCCGGGGGCAGGCTCCAGGTCGTCCCATTGGAGCGCGAGTTCGGTGTAGCCCATGCCCAGGCCGCGGGCGTCGGCAATGGCGCGGTCGTAGTCGCCGTCGGCGGCGGGGGTGACGGCGACGCCGAGCCACGGGCGGGGGGTGAAGGTGGTGTCTTGGGCCGCGGCTGCGGCGGTGAAGAGCAGCGTGACGAGGAGGGCGTTGAGGTGCCGCATGGAAGACTCCGCTGCCGCCTAGATCACGCCGTGCTGCGGGCACGACCGCTTGATCGGGCAGGTGTCGCACTTGGGCCGCTGGGCTTTGCACACCGCCCGGCCGTGGGCGATGAAGAGGTGGGCGAGCTGGGTCCAGGTGTCGCGCGGAAAGCGGGCCATGAGGTCGGGCTCGATCTTCTTCGCGTTCTTGGTGTCCGTCTGCTCGGTCAGCCCCAGCCGCACCGACAGCCGGCCGATGTGCGTGTCGACGACCATGCCCTCGTTGATGCCGTAGGCGTTGCCGAGCACGACGTTGGCGGTCTTGCGGGCGGCGCCGGGCAGGCGGGTGATCTCGGCGATGGTGCGGGGCACCTCGCTGTGGAAGTCGTCCATCAGCAGCTGCGCGGTGGCGAGCAGGTTCTTCGCCTTGGTGCGGTAGAAGCCGCAGGTCTTGACGAGCCGTTCGAGGTCGGCGACGTCGGCCTGGGCCATGGCGGCGGGGTCGGGGTAGGCGGCGAAGAGCGCGGGGGTGGCTTTGTTCACGGCCTCGTCGGTGCACTGGGCGCTGAGGATGGTGGCGATCAGCAGCTGAAACGGCGTCTCGTAGTGCAGGGCGCAGTGCGCCTCGGGGTAGAGCGCGTCGAGTTTGGCGTAGAGCCGCCGGGCGCGGGCACGCTCATTCGACGGGACGGGCGTGACGGTGGGAGACGCCCCGCTCACCGCAGCCGCTGCAGGGTGAGGGTGAGCTCGGCGGCGGATTCGGCGTCTTCGATCACGGCAAGCGTCGCGTCGAGGTCGGCGCCGCTGGCAAAGACGCCCAGCCCGGTGAGCACCACCAATGGATAGGTCTTGATGGCGTTGAGCAGGCCGGGTTCGTCGGCGGGATCGAGGATGGGCACCGGCGCGTGGCCGCGCAGCTTGATGCCGTTGGCCCCGCCGGCGGCGGCGTGGGCGGCGAAGGCCAGCAGCCGCGGGGGGTGGGTGAGTGCGGTGGCGTGGACGGCGCGGCCGCGGCCGGCCCCGATGTCTTCGGGGGTCTGCCGCATGCCGTGGTCCAGCGCGATGCGGTGGGGCGTCCAGACCCGGTTGGCGGCGCTGCGGCCGCCGCGCAGGTCGCCGCCCTGCAGGTCCACCGTCGCCAAGTCGTCGGGTTCCAGCCCGGCCGCACGCCGGCCGGCGGGGGTGACGAGGTAGCGGCGGCGGTGCAGCTCGACGGTCACGGTGGCGCGGGTGCCCGACACCAGCCCGCGCTGCCAGAGCTGGTCGGCGGCCCGGCAGAGTTGCTCGCGCAGCTCGGTTTCTTCGGTGTCCATGGGAAGAGTTTACGTGCCGCCGGGGGACGAGGGAGCGTGGCCGGGGGCGAAGGTGACGCCGCGTTCCCAGACCTCGTGTTTCCACACGGGCACGTTGAGCTTGAGCCGGTCGATGCCGGCGCGGCAGGCGTCGAAGGCCGCGCCGCGGTGGGCCGCGGCGACCTGCACGGCGACGCTGGCCTCGCCCACGGCGACCGGGCCGGTCGCGTGGACCAGCCGCACGGCGGCGAGGTCGAACTCATCGGCGAGCTGGGCGGCGAGTTCGCGCAGCAGCCTCTCGGCCATGGGGGCGTAGGCCTCGTAGTCGAGATGGAGAAGGGCGCCGTGCTCGGGGTGGGTTTCGGCGCGGGTGCGGCCCAGGAAGACGCACTCGGCGCCGCAGCCGGGGGTGGCGGGCAGCGCGGCGGCGGCGACGGGGCCGGGGTGGAGGGCGGTGTGGAGGTGGGGGATGGGCACGGCGGTCAGTTTAGGAGCGGGGCGGATTTTTCAATGGGAACCGCGCTGCGCTTTTCACGAAGGGCACGAAGAACACGAAGACACGAAGCAGTACATCGTAAGGATTGGCTATGCGGACTTGGCGCAATGGCGAATCCTGCGGGCCGCCCAAAAGCAGCATGAAGTCGTTTCGGGCGTCACCGCCGGTTGCGGGCTTGGTTGGGTCTGAACGCTCAGCCGCCGAAAAAACGCTCCGTCAACACCCATTCAACCTTCTTCGCACAAAGACTGGCGTCAACCTCTCGCGACAGAATATGCCTGTCTTGCTTCGTGCCTTCGTGTTCTTCGCGCCCTTCGTGTAAAGCGAAGCGCTGCCTTGGTGTTCTAAGACCGCACATCCTCAACCAGCTTCCGCAGCGCATCAAACGCGGCCAGCGGCGTCAGCGTGTCCAGGTCCAGCTCGCGCAGCGCCGCCAGCGCCGGGTGGTCGGCGGCCGCGGCCGCGAACAACGGCAGCGGCTCGGCGGGGGCGGCGGCCTTCTTCGCGGGTTTCGCCGCCGCCGCGTCCTTGCCGTGCCGCACCGCAAGCTGTTCAAGCAGCTCGTTCGCGCGTTTGACCACGGGTTCGGGCAGGCCGGCGAGCTTGGCGACGTGGATGCCGTAGCTGCGGTCGGTGGCGCCGGGGCGGATGCGGTGCAGGAAGACGATTTCGTCGTTCCACTCGCGCACGGTGACGCTGAGGTTGCCGACGTTCTCAAAGCGGTCGGCCAGCGCGGTGAGCTCGTGGTAGTGGGTGGCGAAAAGCGTGCGGGCACCCACCGCGGCCAGGTGTTCGGTGATGGCCCAGGCCAGGCTCAGCCCGTCGAGCGTGCTGGTGCCGCGGCCGATCTCGTCGAGGATCACCAGGCTGCGGTCCGTGGCGTGGTGGCAGATGTTGGCGGTCTCGGTCATCTCGACCATGAAGGTGCTGCGTCCCGCGTGCAGCTCGTCGTGGGCGCCCACGCGGGTGAACAGGCGGTCGCACACGCCGACGGTGGCCGACTCGGCGGGCACGAAGCTGCCGGTGTGCGCGAGCAGGGCCAGCAGGGCGGCGGTGCGGATGTACGTGCTCTTGCCGGCCATGTTGGGGCCGGTGAGCAGGGCCAGCGAGGGGGCGTGGTCGTCCGCATCGTGGGGTGCGGTCCCCAACGCGATGTCGTTGGGCACGAACCGGTCGCCCAGCAGCTCGTCCAGCACCGGGTGCCGCGCGGCGGTGGCCCGCAGCACGTTGTCGTCGGCCAGTTGCGGCTTGACGTAGCGGTGCCGGACGGCGCGGAGGGCGAAGCCGCGCAGCACGTCCAGGTCGGCGGCGACGTCGGCGAAGGCCTGCAGACTTGAAATCTGCTTGGCGCACGTGCCGCAGAGGGTGGCGAAGAGGTCCTGCTCACGGTCGATCGCCTTGCCGCCGGCGCTGAGCACGCGGGTCTCGAAGGTTTTTAACTCCGGCGTGATGAAGCGTTCCGCGTTCTTGAGCGTCTGCTTGCGCGTCCAGGTGGCGAAGTCCGGGTCGTCGTCACGGATCTTGTCGCGGTGGGCGGCGGTCAGCTCGATGTAGTAGCCGAAGACCTTGTTGTAGCCGACCTTCAGCGAGGGCACGCCGGTCTGCTCGATGAGCTGCTTCTGATAGTTCGCCAGCCAGGTGTTGGCGTCGCGCTGCAGGCCGCGGTATTCGTCCAGCTCGTCGTCGTGGCCGTCGCGGAAGAGGCCGCCCTCGCGCAGGTGCGCGGGGGCCTGGTCGATGCAGGCGGTGGTGACGCGGTCGGCCAGGTCGTCGAGTACGGCGGTGAGCCGGTCGAGCCTTTCGTACAGGTCGCGGACCGGCGGGCGGTCGGTCAGCACGTCGCGCAGCGCGGCGGCGCGGGCGGCGCTCTGTCCCAGGCCCACCAGATCGCGCGGCAGGGCGCGGCCGACGGCCAGTCGGGCGGTGATGCGGGGCACGTCGTGGATGCCGCCGAGCGCCTCGCCCAGCTCATCGACGAAGCGTGGGTCGTCCACCAGCGTCTGCACAACGCGCTGGCGGGCCTCGATGGCGGCGCGGTCGGCCAGGGGATAGCACAGCCAGTCACGCAGGCGTCGTTTGCCCATGGCGGTGGCGCAGGCGGCGCGGCCGCCGGCGCAGCGGAGGGTGGCGAGCACGCTGCCCTGGGCGTCGCCGTTGTGGAGGGTGCGCTCGATCTCAAGACTGGCGAGGCTGGTGGGGTCGACCACCAGGTGCTCGGCGCGGGCGAAGCGGCGGGGCGGACGCAGGTGGGTCAGCCGGCCGTCGTCACTCTGCTGGGTTTCAAGCAGGTAGTGCAGCAGGCCGCCGGCGGCGCCGAGCAGGTCCGGGGTGTCGGGGTCGTGCTTGTCGAAGCCGAAGCCCGCGAGGTCGGCCACGGCGTACTGACGCTGCAGGGCTTCGGCGGCGTCGGCGGGGCGGAAGCTCCAGCCCGGCCGAGCGGTGCGGGGACCAGCGAGTGGCAGGGCGGCGACGGGCACGGGCTGCTCGCCATCGGCGGCTTCGGGGTAGCACAACTCACTGGGTCCGATGCGGGTCAGCTCCTCGGCGGCCTGATCCGGCGGCAGCACGACGACCGAGAAGCTGCCGGTCGACAACTCGGCCCAGGCCAGCGCGATGCGTCCGCCGCTGGCGGGGGTCGCGGCGCACAGGGGGTTGACGTCCTCGTCGTTGAGAAGCGTCTCGTCGGTCAGCGTGCCGGGCGTGATGACACGCGTGACGCCGCGTTTGACCACGCCTTTGGCCTGGGCCGGGTCTTCGATCTGATCGCACACGGCCACGCGGTGTCCGGCCTGGATCATCCGCCGCAGGTAGCCCTCGACCGCGTGGTGGGGCACGCCGGCCATGGGCACGCCGGGGCTGCGCTGGGTCAGCGTGACGCCCATGACCTTGTGGGCCAGCACGGCGTCGTCGAGAAACATCTCGTAAAAGTCGCCCATGCGGAAAAAGAGCACGCACCCGGGGTGCTGCTTCTTGAAGGCCGTGAACTGGCGCATGGCCGGCGTATCGAGGTTGGGCTTGGGCGCAGGGGTTCGGGGTTCGGGGCGGGGCGGCGGCATGGCGGGTCAATGTACCCCGGGGGGCTGGGAAGCCGTGCCGGCGGTGCCGGTTGGGGGACCCGTGCGGGAGGCCGCTGGGCAAAGGACGCTGGCCCGTCGCCTGACACAGGAGTTTTGCACCCCGTGGGCCGATGGCCGCAGGACCTTTGGCCGACCCGACCCCTTCCGCGAGACGTTTTGATGACCGCTCCCACGCTGCCGAACACCGCCACCCGCAGATCTGACTCCTCCTCGGAAGAGAGCGAAGGCCTGACCGCGCTGGCCGGGGCCGCGGTGGCGGGACTGGTGCTGGCGATGGGCTTCGTGGCCCTGATGGCCAGGGTGGGCGGTCCGGCCCCGGTACAGGCGTCGGTGGACACACCGCTTCCGGTGGTGGCCCCGACGTCGAGTTTCTCTGCCGATTCCTCCCCGGCCGACGCGGCGGCCCGCGTGCAGAGCCTTTACGGCGAGTCGGGCGCCCACTGACGCCGCCGCGTTATAGTCGCCGGGTGACCCACGCCGGCGACTCCTGCGACCCCTGTGACCCCAGCCTGTTTGCCTCTGACGAGCCCGCGACCGCGGGCTACGTCACGGTGGCCCTCGAACGCAGCATCGACGCGGCGGGCGGGGGTTTTTCGTACGCCGTACCGGCGGCGCTGCGGGGCCTGGCGGTGGGGCAGCGCGTGACCGTGCCGCTGGGCCGGGGGAACAAGCCTTCGGCGGGGTGGGTGGTGGAGGTCGCCGACGATGCGGACCCGGCGGTCAAGCGCTACAAGTCGGTGTTGGCGCTGGCCGACGACGGCCCGCCGCTGCCCGACGAACTCGTCACGCTGGCCCGCTGGATCGCCGGCTACTACTGCTGCCCGCTGGGCATGGTGTTTGGCACCATGATGCCCGCGGCGGTGAAGCGGTCGACCGGTCGGCGGATGCGCGAACGCGTGCGGGCGGCCGGCGATGTGGACGCGTCGGTCTTGAAGCTCAGCCCGCTTCAGCACGCGGTGCACGCCGCGGCGGTGGCGGACGGCGGGTGGCTGGACCCGCGCGAGCTGGCCGATCGCGCGGGTGCCAAAACGCAGGGGCCGGTCAAGCAGCTGGTGGCCAAGGGGCTGCTGGAGACGCGCCGGGTGGCGGTGGTGGAGAGCGACCTGGACCTGCGAGCGCAGAAGGAGGCCGCGCACGCCGACACCCCGCCGCCGCTGATGGAATCGCAACGCGCCGCGGTGGAGGCGGTCGGGGAGCGGCTGCACGCGGGCTTCGGCGTGCACCTGCTGCACGGGATTACCGGGTCGGGCAAGACCGAGGTGTATCTGCGGGTGATCGCTTCCCTGCTGGCGGATGGCGGATGTGGGATGGCGGATGGGCGAGACTCTCATTCCGCGGGAGGTGATGCCGCTTCCGCCATCCACCCTCCGCCCTCCGCCATCCCCGCCCCCGGCGTCATCGTCCTGGTCCCCGAGATTGCGCTCACGCCCCAGACGGTGGGACGCTTCATCGCCCGCTTCGGCGAGACGGTCGCGGTGCTGCACTCGGGGCTGACGGCCGCGCAGCGCAACGCGCAGTGGGGGCGCATCCGCGCGGGCGGGGCGCGGATCGTGGTGGGGGCGAGGTCGGCGGTGTTTGCCCCGCTGCCGCGCGTCGGCCTGGTCGTCGTCGACGAGGAGCACGAGGGCAGTTACAAGCAGGACCAGCTGCCGCGCTACCACGCACGCGACGTGGCGGTGCGGCGGGCCCAGCTGGCGGGCTGCCCGGTGCTGCTGGGCAGCGCCACGCCGTCGCTGGAGAGCTTTGCCCACGCCACGGCCCCCCCGGGCGGTGGACAGGCCCGGTACGCGCTGCACCGCCTGCCCGACCGCGTGCCGGGTGCCCGGCTGCCCGAGGTCGAGATCGTGGATCTGCAGCGCGAGCGGCAGGAGCGCAAGGGCATCCACCTGTTGTCGCGCCGGCTCGAAGCGCTGATCACCCGCAACCACGCGGCGGGCGGGCAGGCCGTGCTGCTGCTCAACCGCCGGGGCTACGCCAACTACATCGCCTGCCCGGACCACCGCTGCGGCTGGATGATGCGTTGCCACCACTGCGACGTGACGATGGTCTACCACCGCGAGCAGCGGCTGCCCTCGGGCGGCGTGGTGCGCTGCCACCACTGCCAGGCCGAGCAGCTGCTGGAGCGCGTGTGCCCCGAGAGCGGGCACACCACCACCGTCTTCGGCCTGGGCACCCAGCGGGTGGAAGAAGAGATCGGCCGCAAGTTCCCCGGGCTGTCGCTGGCCCGCATGGACGCCGACACCATGCGCAGCGCCGCGGATTACCGGCGCGTGCTCGACGCGTTCGGCGCCGGCGAGACCGACCTGCTGCTGGGCACGCAGATGATCGCCAAGGGTCTGGACGTGGAGAACGTGCGGCTGGTGGGCGTGGTGAGTGCCGACACCGCGCTGAACCTGCCGGACTTCCGGGCCAGCGAGCGCACGTTCCAGCTGATCGCGCAGGTGGCCGGGCGGGCGGGTCGCGGCCGGCACCGGGGCCGGGTGGTGGTGCAGACCTTCAGCCCCGGCGACCCGGCGATCACGCGGGCGGCGGGGCACGACTTTGAGGGCTTCGCCGAGGCCGAGCTGGAGAGCCGCGCGTCGGTCGGTCTGCCGCCGGCGGGCCGCATGACACGGATCGTGCTGCGCGACCTTGACCGCGTGGCCCTGCAAGGCCGGGCCGGCGCGCTGGCGCGGGGGCTTCGGTCTGCGGTCGAAGATCTGGGCGTCGATGTGCGGGTGCGCGGGCCCGCCGCGTGCGCGATCTCGCGCATCGCCGACCACCACCGCGTGCAGATCGAGCTGATGGCCGACGGCGCGGCGCCGATCCAGCGGGTGCTGACGGCCCTGCGCAACGCCGGGCAGCTGATCAGCGACACGCACACGGCGGTGGACGTGGATCCGGTGAGTCTGCTGTGAGCTGCCGCGGCGGAAACGCGTGGTCGGCCCGGGCCGGCCATGCGTCACAGCACGCGGCGCGCCGGGAATGCGGAAGCGATCAGTTTGCTTTCGGAGCCGAGCGGGATGGAGGGCATTGGCCCGGGACCACTGCTATTCAAAGGCTTGGCGGCGAATATCGTCGAGCAGGGCCCGACAACCATGCAGGCCACGTCGATCTGGTCAAGCCGGAGAATCACCTTCTCGAGAACGTTCTGGGCGTGCTCGTCACTCATTCCCGTGGCCCGCGTTGGTGCGACGTTGTCCGGCAAGCCGCCGCCGGATGATGGCGGTCCGCTCCTGCTCGGTCGCCTCGGGGAACTGACGGCGTACGCTGCGCGAGATCCAGCGGCGGCCCATGGCGTAGAGAGCGACCGCAACGAGCATCCGGTCACGTGGGCGGGTGGCCCGGGCACGGAGGATCCGCGCCTGGCGGGTCTGTTGCGGGATGCTGGCCGGCTGACCCATAGGATGAATCATTTCGCGTTCGGGGGTCTGCGCCGCTATAAACCGCGGCCCGATGCCTGATCTGCCCCCACCCTCTCGACGACGCCGGCGCCCGTTGGGGGTGCCGAAGGCGAACCGCAAGATCGTGCAGATCGCCTGGCCGGTGGTGCTGTCGGCCCTGTCGCAGACGTTGCTGGTGAACGTCGACTTCATGCTGGTCGGCTGGCTGAGCACCGACGCCCTGGCGGGGGTGGGGCAGGCCGGCACGTTCATGACCATGTTTTTGATCCTGTGCGGCTCGCTGAGCTTTGGGCTGAGCACGGCGATTGCGCAGCGGCTGGGCGCACGCGACGCGGAGGCGGCGGGGCGGATCGCGGTCCACGGCGTGCTGTTCGGGCTGCTGCTGGGCGTGGGGCTGACGGCGCTGGCGTGGACAACCCTGGGCTGGACGCTGGGGGTGATGGGCATGGAGCCCGGGGTGGAGGCGGCGGCCCTGGACTACGGGCGGGTGTTTGTGCTGAGCCTGCTGCTGGCCGGCCCGGCGGCGATGGCCAACGCGGTGTTCAGCGGGTTCGCGTGGACGCGGCCGGTGCTGATCTCGTCGGTGATTCTGGTGGTCGTCAACCTTGGGGGCGACTGGTTGCTGATCTACGGAAACCTGGGGTGCCCGCGCATGGGGGTGGCCGGTGCGGCGTGGGCCAGCGTGATCGCCGGCGCCGCGTCGCTGGCGTTTCAGCTGGCGGCGCTGGCGTGGCGGCGACGCGCACTGAGCCTGAGCCTGCCGCGCAGCCCGCGGCGTTTCGTGGCCACGGCGGGCGAGGTGACGCGGCTGGGCATCACGACCACGGCGGAGTGGGCGATGTGGTTTGTGGGCATCTTCATGCTCACGGTGTGGTTGGGTCCGTTCGGCAGCGTGCACCTGGCGGTGTGGCACGTGCAGATGAAGGTGCAGAGCTTTCTGATGCTCGGGATCCGCGGGCTGAGCACGGCCAACAACGCGATGATCGGCCGGGCCCACGGCGGCGCGCAGCCGACGCGCATCGGGCTGTGGCACGGCCACAACCTGCGGCTGGGCTGGCTGAGCCTGATCCCCGCGGTGGTGCTTCTGCTGGGGTTCCCGGCCACGGTCTTCGCGCTGTTCAACCTTTCGGCCGACGAACTGGCGACGGTGGCCCCGCCGCGGCTGCTGGGCGGCATCCTGGTGGTGGTGCTGGGCCTGCGGCTGGTGAACATCATCACCGGGTCGAGCCTGCGCAGCGTCGGGGTGGTGCGGTTCTTCTTCTACCTCACGCCCACCGCGCTGGGGCTGGTGCTGCTGGCCGGCGCGCTGCTGATCCGCGGGCTGCAGTGGGGCGCGTTGGGGGCGATCCTGGCGATGGGCATCGACGAGGCGTGGCGTACGGTCTTGCTCACGCGGCGGTTCGCGTCTCTTTCAGATCGCAGATTTCGGATTTCAGATTGAAAAACCAAACAGCCGATTCCGAATACGCGAACGGCCTGTTCGCCAAGCTGAAATCTGAAAGCAGAAATCAGAAATCTGAAATCTGAAATCTGAAATGAATTACTCGTCTGATGCCACGCCGTCGGGCGCCGGGGCGTCTCCGAAGAGCGCGCTGCCGATCCGCACGAGGTTGGCGCCCTCTTCGATGGCGATCTCGAAGTCGTTGCTCATGCCCATGCTCAGCACGTTGAACCGCTCGCCGCCGGCGTGAGCGTTCTTGACGTCTTCGAAGATCTCGCGGGTGCGGACGAAGGTGCGGCGGGCGGCGTCCTCGGTCTCCGCCGCGCTGTCCATCAGCGGCGCCATGGTCATCAGCCCACGGGGCCGCAGGTGCAGCATGGTGTCGATCGAGTCGATCAGGTGCCGCACCGCCGGCGGGATGACCCCGCCGCGGCCCGGCTCGCCGGTGGCGTTGACCTGCACCAGGATGTCGATGGTGGTGTCCAGCCGGGCGGCGTAGTTGTGCAGCTCTTCGGCGAGCCGCAGGCTGTCGACGCTGTGGATCAGCTCGACGTGCGGGGCCACCTGCTTGACCTTGTTGCGCTGCAGCTGGCCGATCATGTGCCAGCGGATCTCGTCGGGCGTGACGTCGTTGGTCTTGCTGGCGGCGCCCGAGAGCGTCTTCTTGCGCTGGAGAAACTCGTTGAGCATCGGCACGCGCTGCACCAGCTGCTGCACGCGGTTCTCGCCCAGGTCGGCCTGGCCCAGCTCGACCACGTTGCGGATCTGGTCGGGGCCGGCGTACTTGGTGACGGCGACCATCACCACGTCCTCGCGCGAGCGCCCCGAGCGGGCGGCCGCGTCGGCGATGCGGTCGTTGGTCTTCTTGTAGGCGTCGCGCAGTTCCATGGTCTTGGTCGGCATGGGTCCAGATTAGGCGGCGCGGGGGCCGGTCACAAGAGGCGGCGGCAAGAGTTTTCGTGCGCCCGTCGTTCGCGGCGCCGCGCGGGCGGCGCCACGCTCACTGCAGCGCGATCGCGAGGGCTTGATCTTTGTTCATCGCGGCGCCTTCCAGCTGCGCGTCGTACGCCGCGTCGAGGCGGCGCCTGAACTCAGGGCCGGGCTCAAGGCCCTGGGCGATGAGGTCGCCGCCGGTGACCAGGGGGTCGGGGGCGAGGCCGATGCCGTCGGCGGCGAGGGCGTCTGCCGCCTGCTGAATGGCGTACGCGGTGTCCTTGTCGAGCGTGCCGGCGTTCCACGCAAGAAAGGCCTGTTCGCGACCGGGCTCGGCGAGGCGGCGCTTCCGCCCGGCGACCGAGAGACCGGCCCAGAGGTCCGGCAGGTCGTGAAAGCGGCGGAGCTGTTTGAGGGCTTCGGTTTCTTCGTTGCTGAGGGCCAAGGCCTTGCGGAGGTGTGTGGGCGCGAGCGGGGTGCCGCGGGCGTGCATCCATAGCCACAGGCGGGTCGGATAATCGGCCTCCGGGTCGCAGCCGCGCAACGCGCTGAGCCGACCCTTTGTTTGTGCCCACCGGGTGTCGAGCACCGCCGCCGCAAGCTCCCCGAGTTCGAGCCACATCGCGGCGGCGTGGGCATCGGGGCCGCACAGCGCGCGGCGGATTTCATCGCCGATCCGTTCGCGGGCAATGCGCGTGATCTGCGCGGCGTTCTCTTGAATCGCTTTGAAGGTCTGCGGGTCGAGGGTAAAGCCCAGCCGGGACGCGAACCGCGGGGCCCGCAGCATCCGCAGGTAGTCCTCGCTGAAACGCTTGGCGGGGTCGCCCACCGCGCGGAGCATTTTGGCCTCCAGGTCGGCCCGCCCGCCGACGTAGTCGATGATCCCGTCCGCGTCCGCGTCGGGATGCTCGCAGTCCGGGTCTTCGAAAAGGCCGTTGACGGTGAAATCGCGGCGCTGCGCGTCGTGCTTCGCGTCGCTGTATTCCACGGCGTCGGGCCGGCGGCCGTCGCTGTAGACCCCCTCGGTGCGGAAGGTGGCGACCTCGGTGGTGCTGCGCTGCCCGTCGCGTTGCAGGTCCACGAGCACGACGCCGAAGGCCTCGCCTACGGCGCGGGTGCGTTTGAAGAGCGCCCGGACCTGCTCGGGTGGCGCGTCGGTGGCCACGTCGTGGTCTTGGGGTTCTTGCCCGAGCAGGCGGTCCCGCACGCAGCCGCCGGCGAGCAGGGCCACGTGGCCGGCTTGTCTCAGGGTCTTGATGATGTGCAGGGCGGCGGGGCGGGACATTGGGAAGTACGAAGTTCGAAGTTTGAAGTGCGAAGTAGGAACCGAACAGATCGCCGGTCTTGGACTTTAACTTCGAACTTCGAACTTCGTACTTCGAACTTTGGCGGCTCCAAGCCACGGCGTTCCGCCGCCCCAAAGCCGCGAGCCCTTGCCTCCAACCGGGAAACCCCCGAAACTGCCGCCATGACCGACCCCCGCATGCACGACCTGGCCCGCACGCTCGTCCACCACAGCACACGCCTGAAGCCGGGTGAGCACCTGCTGATCGAGGCCTTCGACATCCCCGAGGCCATGGTGGTAGCGCTGGTGGCGGCGGCCCGGTCGGTGGGGGCGCACCCGCACGTGGCGCTGCGCAGCGGCCGCATCGCGCGGGCGCTGGTCGAAGACGCCACCGCCGAGCAGCTGAACGCGTGGGCGGGTTACGACCTGCAGCGTATGAAGAAAATGGACGCGTACATCGGCTTGCGGGGGTCGGCCAACGCGTCGGAGATGGCGGGGCTGGCCGACGACCAGTTGCAGGCCTACGTCGGCCTGTACCAGACGCCGGTGCACGGCGAGCAGCGGGTGAAGCACACGCGGTGGTGCGTGCTGCGCTGGCCTTCGCCGTCGATGGCCCAGCTGGCCCAGAAACCCACCGCGGCGTTTGAGCAGTTCTACTTCGACGTGTGCACGCTGGACTACGCGAAGATGGCCGAGGCGGTGAAGCCTCTGCAGCAACGCATGGCGGCGGCGGACCAAGTGGAGATCAAGGGCCCGGGCGACACGGACCTGACGTTCTCGCTGAAGGGCATCGACGCGGTGGCGTGCACGGGCAGCCACAACATTCCCGACGGCGAGTGCTTCAGCGCGCCGGTCCGCGACAGCGTGAATGGGATCATCCACTACAACACGCCGACGGTCTACATGGGCCGCAGCTTCGAGAACGTGCGGCTGACGTTCAAGAACGGCCGCATCGTGGATTTCACCGCCGACCAGGGTGCGGACGACCTGGCGGGCATCTTCGACACCGACGAGGGTGCGCGGTACGTGGGCGAGTTCGCGATCGGCTTCAATCCGCACATCCGCAACGCCATGCGGGACATCTTGTTCGACGAGAAGATCGCGGGCAGCCTGCACTTCACGCCGGGGCGGTGCTACGACGAGGCGAGCAACGGCAACGTGAGCGACATCCACTGGGACCTGGTGCTGATCCAGCGCCCGGACGCTTCGAACGGGGAGGGAGGCACGATCGCGTTCGACGGCGAGGTGATCCGCCGTGACGGGCTGTTTGTGGTAGACGACCTGAAGGGCTTGAATCCCGACGCGCTGGTCTGAAGCCTCACGGCCCGACCGGCGAACCGGTCAGGCTCCAGTGGTCGGTGTGGACCGTCTGCTCGGCGTCGGTCTCGCCCGCGCTATTCTGCTTCCGCTGCCGGCTCCACCGCTGTTTCCAATGCTGTTTCTATCTGGAGCACGCCATGGCCTCTGCCTTCCCCGCGACCCTCCCCGTCCGCCTCGACCTGGAAGGTCGCATCGACGTGGACGTGTCGTGTCCGGCGTGCGGCTACAACCTGCGGATGCAGCGCATCGAGAAGGCCTGCCCCGAGTGCGGGCAGGCGATCGACGTGGTGCAGCGCGACGACGCGGACCGGCTGGACGCCGCCGCCCCGGGCTGGGTGGCGGGCGTCCGGCGCGGGGTGGGCCTGCTTCACGCGGGCACCTGGCTGGCGCCCCTGGGCGTGCTGCCCGGTCTGCTGGTGGCGACGGCGGGGGTGTGGTGCCTGACGCGGCGCGAGCCGGGGCGGCCCGAGGGCTGGGCGGCGCGGGGCACGCGGCTGTCGGCGCGGTGGGCGCCGCTGGCGGCGGCGGTGTGCGGCGTGGCCTTTGTGGCGGTGTTGGCGCTGGGCGGCGAGGACTGGTCGGCGTCGTCGCTGATGCGCCGCGACGCGACCTGGTTGGACATCCTGCTGTGCACGGCGGGCGCGTCGCTGGCCGTGGGGCTGCTCGAAGCCTGGCGGGTGCTGTTCAGGATCGCGGCGCGGGCCGACGGCCCCGACGCGGCGCGGGCGTGCCGCGAGACGTGGAAGCGGTACCTGATCGCGGTGGCGATCGTCGTGGGCATGGCGGCGGCCACACAGGTGGCCGACCTGACGGGCTGGCGGCCGGCGATCCGCTACCGCTTCGCCTTGGGCGGCGGGGCGGTGCTTGTTTTGCTGGCTGTGCTGGCGTGGGCGTGGTGGAGCACGCTGCGGCTGACCGGTTTGCTGAAGTCCGCGGTGTCGCCGGTCACGTCCGGGCCCCGTACCGGAACACAGCTCAGTTGTTCTCGGCGATGAGAATCTGCAGCATGCGAACGACCGCGGCCTCGGCAAGGTCGGGACGGTCGTAATAGCCCAGGGCAACGCGGTCGCGGAAGGGCAGCACCCGATCGGGGTCTGGGGCGTTGGGCCGGTGGTCCGCGCGGCGGGGGGCGTCGAAGAATCGGCGGGCGGTGGCTTTGCGTTCGTACATCATTCTCTCGCGGGTAACGGGAGGGAGAGTGATCGGCGCCACCCGCAGCCGTGCTTGAGCAAATGTCAGCGGGCCGGTGGCGGGTCCCCGCGCGGATCGACAGGGTGACGGCGCCGCTGAACGCTTGAACCGGGGTCAGACGCTTTCGCCCAACACTTCGGCCCCACGACGGCGGGGCAAGTGTTGGGGTCATGCGGGGGCGTCCGATAGCACCCCGGCAGGGCGGTTGTGCCCCGATTTCCGTCCGCCCCGTTCATTTTTCCGAGAGAACCGCTCGTTTGAAGTCCGAATTCCGCCGTGTCCTGGGTCGCGTGTTACGGTCGGCGGGTCGGCGGCGAGGCCACCGGGCGGCGGCGCTGGTGATGTGCTGTGTCGTGCCGGCGGCGGGCCAGAGCATTGGTGAAATCGATCCGCCGGCCCGGGCCGAGCAGGCGCGGGCGCAGGCCGTGGCGATCGAGGCCCGTGAGGCGCTGCCCGCCGCGGAGCGTGAGGCCGCCGCGGGGCTTGCCCGGGCCGCCGCCGACGCGTGGGTGCTGGCGGCCGATGCCCGGGAAGAGGCGAAGACGCAGGCCGACTTTGTGGCCACCGCACCCGGTCGCATCGCCGTCGCCCGCGCAGAGGCGGATGCGCTGGCGGACGGTGACGGACGCCTTCCGGCGGGTGTCGGCCCCTTCGATGATCCGGCCGCGGCCGACGCGGCGCTGCGCGAGGCCGAGGGCGCGTTGTCGCGGGCCCGGGCGGCCGCGGGCGAAGCGGAGTCGCAGCAGACCGCGGCCAACGGCCGGATGGCGACCCTGGGTGAAGAGCTGGAGCGGGCCCGTGCCGCCGAGCGGGCCGCCCTGGACGCGACCGATCCGCTGTCGCCGCCCGGCGAAGACACGATGCTGCTGCGTCCGTTGCGTGACGAGCTGACCGAGGCGCGGCGGGCGGCGGCCCGCCAGCAGGTGCTGGCCCTCGAACAGCTGGAGCTGGCCCTGCCCATGCGGGCCGACCTGGCCACGGCCGAGCGCCGCCTGGCCGAGCTGCGATCCGAGGCGGCCGACCAGCGGGTGGGCACGCTGCGCAGCCGCGTGGCGGCGCTGCGGCGGGCCGAGGCCCGCGCGGCGGAGAACGCCGCGGCGGCCGGTGTGGACGCGGCCCGCGTGCTGCCCGGCCGCTTCCCGCAGTGGGCCCAGCGCAGCGTCGAGCTGGCCCGCCTGGCCGGCGACGCCGCGGTGGAGCAGTCGCGGCTGCGGTCCGCGGCGACGAACTCGGCGGCGGTGGCCGGAGAGCTGGCCCAGAGCCTGACGCTGGCCGAAGAGCGGGTGGCCGCGGGCGAGATGACCGAGGCGGTCAGCAAGCTGTTTACCGCCGAACGCTTGTCGCTGCCCTCCGAATCGCGGCTGGCGTTGACGCTGGAGGCCCGGCAGGAAGAGCTGTCGGAACTCAGCACGCGGTCGATCGATCTGAAGGACGAGCGTCGTCGCGTGACCCGCGACGTCTCGACCCAGCTCGCCAAGGTCTCCCCACGCCTGAAGGACGCCGCCCGCGGAGTGCTGGAGCAGCTGACGGCGCGGCTGGATGATGCGCAGGCCGCCTCGGCCGGGGTGCTGGACGCGGCGAGCGCCGCGGTGGACGCGGACGACCGCCAGCTCAAGGCGCTGCGGGCCTACCGTGCGTTTCTGGACGCGCGGCTGCTGTGGACCCCCGACCTCAAGTCCCTGCGGCCCGGCGACGGCCCCGCCGCCGTCCGCGACGTGACCCACTGGCTGACCCAGCTGGACTCGGGCCAGGTGCTGAGCGGCCTGGGCAGCGCGGTGCGGCGCACCCCGGTGCCGGTGGTGCTGCTGCTGGTTGTCGGGGTGGTGCTGCTGGGCCTTCGTCTGCGGCTCGAGCGGGCGGTCCAGGCCTGGCACGAGCCGGTGGGCCGGCTGGCTGCCGACCGCTTCGGATACACCGTCAAGGCGTTTGCCGCGGCGGTGCTGATCGCCTGCACCCCGCCGATTATTCTGCTGGCGATCGGGTTGTCGCTGCGCTCAGCGACCGACGCGGCGCTGATACGCGCCGCGGGGTCGGCGCTGACCGCGCTGGCGGTGGTGCTGGTGCCGCTGCTGATCATGCGACGCATCGCGCGGCCCGGCGGGCTGGCGGTCAAGCATTTTGAGTGGCCGGAAAACGCCTGCCTGGCGTTGCGCCGCGCGCTGCGTTGGCTCACGCCCCTGCTCGCGGGCACCTCGCTGGTGGTCACGTTCATCGGGGCCGAGCCCGGCGGCGATGCGGTGGACCTGCGTGGGGTGGGGCGGCTGGTCCTCATCGCGACCATGCTGACCGTCTCGGTGTTCCTGGGCCGCCTGCTGCGGCGTCGCGGGCCGCTGGCGCAGGCGATCGTCGGGTCGGGCGGCACGATCGGCCGCGCGCACTGGCTGTGGTATGTGCTGGTGGTGGCCGCACCCGTAGCGGTCGCGGCTCTCGCGGCCTGGGGGTACTACTACACCGCGCTGCGGTTGGAGAGTCGGCTGCTGGCGACCGTGCTGTTGGGCACGGCGCTGCTGATCGTCTACGCGTTGGCGTTGCGCTGGCTGAGGCTGACGCACCGGCGGCTCAGTTACAACGAGTTGCTGCGTAAACGCGAGGCCGCGCGGCTGGCCCGCGAAGAGGCACAGGCCAAAGCCCGGGCGACTGCCGAGGCCGCCGCCGAGTCGGGTGAGGCGCCGGTGACCGACGACACCGCGTCCGGGGCTTCGACGGCGGCCCCGGCCCCGGCCGACGCGGAGGAGCATATCACCCCGTTCGCCCTGAACGAGCAGACCGGCAAGCTGATCAGCAGCGCCGCGGTGGTCGCGCTGGCGGTGGGCCTGTGGGCCGTGTGGCGCGACGTGCTGCCGGCGTTGGGCATACTCAACACGATCCCGATCCCCGGCCTCAACCAGCAGGTGCTGGGGCTGGACGGCGTGTCGACGCTCGAAGCGGTGTCGCTGGGCGCACTGGTGCTCAGCATCATCCTGCTGTCGCTGACCTTCACCGCGGCCCGACACCTGCCGGGGCTGATCGATCTGGTGGTGCTGGGGCGCTTCGGCCTGCAGTCGGGCACGCGGCACGCCGTCACGCTGCTGCTGCAGTACGTCGTGGTCGGCGTGGGGCTCAGCCTCGCGTTTTCGGCCATCGGCTTTGGCTGGTCACGCATCCAGTGGCTGCTGGCGGCGTTGTCGGTGGGCCTGGGTTTTGGTTTGCAGGAAATCTTCGCGAACTTTGTCAGCGGGCTGATCATCCTGTTCGAGCGTCCCATCCGCCTGGGCGACACGGTGACCGTGTCCGACACCACCGGCGTGGTGACCAAGATCCGCATCCGCGCCACCACCATCACCGACCTGAACCAGCTGGAGCTGATCGTCCCCAACAAGGAGTTCATCACCAGCTCGTTGGTGAACTGGTCGCTCAGCAGCCCGGTCACGCGGCTGATCGTGCCGGTGGGCATCGCCTACGGGGCCGACACACGCTTGGCGCAGAAGCTGCTGCTGGAGATCGCGGCGAAGAACAAGTCGGTGCTGGGTTCGCCGCCGCCGTCGGCGCTCTTCCTGGGCTTCGGGGACAACAGCCTCAACTTCGAGCTGCGGGTATTCATCACCGACGTGCTGCGGCGCTTCCCCATCAAGAGCGAGCTGCACCTGGCGATCGACGACGCCTTCCGCAAGGCGAAAATCAGCATCGCCTTCCCGCAGCGTGACGTCCACCTGGACCAGATCGGCCCGCTGGAGATCCGCATGGCCGACGCCCCGGTCCCCGTCCCCCGCCCGCCCGCCGCGACCGCGTAGGCTGGTCTCCGTTCCGCGGTCAGTTCAATCCGTTCAGTTTGCTTCGCCGACTTCTTCCGTCCCCCTGCCCGAGCCCCGCCATGCAGATCCTCGTTCCCACCGCCGGATCCGAACCCGATTCGGCCAACGCGGCGTATGTCGTCGGGGTGGCCCGCTCGCTGGGCGCCGGGCTGCTGGTGTTGCACGTGCGCCAGGCGTCCGACCCCGAGGCAGACTGGATGGCGACGGCCGCGGCGTTTGAGGAGGCCGCGGCGGATTCCGGGGTGAGCGTCGACGCGTTGCAGAAGGTGGCGGCCGACACGCACGACCGCGGCGAGGAGATCGCGCTGGCGATCGCTGCCGTGGCCGCGGAAGGGCACTGCGTGCTGATCGTGATGGGGGCAAGCCCGCAGGCGAAGCTGAGCGGCTGGGTAAGCGGTCGCGTTCGCGAAGCAAGCACGGTGCCGGTGGTGGTGGTGCCGGGGGAACGTGATGCGTGAAGTACGTGTCGCGTGAGCCGATGTGCTTGAAGCGCCAAGGCGGCAAGACGAGGCGGGGAAAATCGATCTGTTTCGATCACATGCCGTGGGCGCGAATCACGGATCACGCACCACGCATCACGCCGACCGACCCATGACTGAGCCCCTCTCCATCCTGCCGCCGGCGACCCCGGCCGCCACGCCCACCGCCGCGGCGCCCAGGCCCGCGGCGCCCGGCGGTCCCGCGAAGTTCGGGACCTTCGGCGGCGTGTTCACGCCCTGCGTGCTCACGATCCTGGGCGTGATCATGTTCCTGCGTTTCGGCGACGTCGTCGGCAACGCGGGCATCTTCAATGCGCTGCTGATCGTGCTGGCGGCCAAGGCCATCACCACGCTGACCACGCTGTCTCTGTCGGCCATCGCGACCAACACGCGCACCAAGGGCGGCGGGGCCTACTTCCTGATCAGCCGCAGCCTGGGGGTCGAGTTCGGCGGGGCGATTGGCACGGTGTTCTTCCTGGCCCAGGCGATCTCGGCGTCCATGTACGTCATCGGTTTTGCCGAGGCCTTCGTGGGCACGTTCCCGGGGCTGAACGTCTCGCTGGCGGCGGTGGCGACGATCACCAACGTCGCCGTCTTCGCGTGCGTGATGATCGGCGCGGGGTGGACCATCAAGGTGCAATACGCGATCCTCGCGGTGCTGCTGCTGTCGCTGGTCAGCTTCGCGGCCGGCGTGCCGCAGGCGGTCGACCCGGACCTGTTCAAGGCCAACTGGGGCCCGGGATTCGTCGCCGGCGAGAGCTGGGTGACCATGTTCGCGCTGTTCTTCCCCGCGGTGACGGGCATCATGGCCGGGGCCAACATGTCCGGCGACCTGAAAGACCCCGCGTCTTCGATCCCACGTGGCACCCTGTGGGCGATCCTCTTCACGGCGGTGATCTATCTGGTGCTGGCGGTGTTGCTGGGCATGGTGCGTCCGCGGGAGGGCGAGGGCGGGCTGATCGGCAGCAACATGATCATGAACGACATCGCGGTCGTTCCGTGGCTGATCACCGCCGGCGTCTTCGCCGCCACCCTGAGCAGCGCCCTGGGCAGCATGATGGGCTCTCCCCGCATCCTGCAGGCCTTTGCGCGTGACCAGGTGCTCCCGGTGCTGCGGCCCTTCGCCGCGGGCAGCGGGGCCAGCAACGAGCCGCGCCGCGCGACCGTGCTCACGTTCTTGATCGCGCAGGCCTGCATCCTCGCCGGCGACCTGAACGCGATCGCACCGGTGATCACCATGGCGTTCATGATTACCTACGGCACGCTGAACCTCGCGTCGTTCTACGAGAGCTTCACCAAGAACCCCAGCTACCGGCCACGCTTCAAATACTGCCACTGGAGCCTGTCGCTGGCCGGAGCACTCGCCTGCCTGGGTGTGATGGTGCTGCTGAACTGGGCGTGGGCACTGGTCGCGATCGCCGGCATGTGCGGGCTGTACTGGCTGATCGCTCAGCGTGAAGTCGAGGCCAACTGGGGCGACGTGAAGAGCGGCCTGGCCTTCGAGCGGGCCCGCAAGAATCTGGCCCGCCTGGAAGACGAGGCCTACCACCCCAAGAACTGGCGGCCGATGCTGCTGACCATGGGCGGGGCGGGCGAGAACCGGCGACACCTTGCGACTTACGGCCACTGGCTGACCAGCGGCCACGGCATCCAGACCCTGGGGCTGGTCATTGAGGGCGAACTCATCGAGCTGATGGACCGCCGCACGGCGCAGCGGAAGGTGCTGCGCAGCTTCATCCGCGATCAGGGGTTGTCCGCCTTCCCTGCGGTGGTGGTGTCGCCCAGCGTGACCGAGGGGGTGACCGCACTGGTGCAGGCCCACGGCATGGGTGGGCTGGAGCCCAACACCGTGCTGCTGGGCTGGCCGCACGTGCGCCGGGCCGAGGAGGCGGCGGAAGGCCCGAACGCGGCGTCGGCCGCGGCGGCCGAGGCGTCGGCCACGCGGCGCCGCTTCGCGCGGCTGACCCACACGGTGGCCCGGCTGAACCGCAGCGTGGTGCTGGTGCGCTCACGCGAGCGCGACGAGCGGGTGTTCATGCCGCCGGTGGGCACCCTCGACGTGTGGTGGCGCGGCCGCGACAACGGCCCGCTGATGTTGATGATGGCGCACCTGCTGACCAAGAACCCCGAGTGGCGACGCCACAAGATCCGCCTGCTTCGCTGTGTGCCCAACGAGGCGGCCAGCACCGAGGTGCACAAGCACCTCCTGGAGCTCGCGAATACCGCCCGCATCCGCGTGGACGCGCAGACGTTCGTGACCGACGACGCACCGAGAACCATTCGCCGCGAGAGCGCGCGGGCCGCGGTCGTATTCCTCGGCTTTTCGCCGCCCGAAGACGAAGAAGCGGGCGACACATTCGTCACGGGCTTTGAGAAGTTGCTGGGCGACCTGCCGCGCGTGATGCTGGTGAACAATGCGGGGGGCGTGGCCCTGGAGTCGTAGTCGTGGCCGTGCGTCGGACACGCTCCGGCCGCCTGCCCACCGCTCCCGCCGATCCCGCGTCTCTTGGCCCGAAGACCCCGAGCTGCCCGTATGCCCGTCACCGCCGACCCCAATCCGGACCACCCCGCCGACCCGGCCCACGCCTCGGCTGAAGCCGACGACGTGCTGACGCGCGCCGAGCTCTCCGAGGCGGTGGCCCGGGGCGACGCCGAGGCGCTGCTCGCCACCCTGACCGGCGTGGCCTCGGACGATCTGGCCCACGCCCTTGAACGCCTCGATGACGACGAGCATGCCCAGCTGCTCACGCTGCTGGACGCCGGCGAGGCGGCGGGCCTGCTGGAGCTGATGCCCGAGTCGCGGCAGATCGACACCCTGGAGTCGATGAACGCCCCCGCGGCCGCGGCGGTGCTTCGGGAGCTGCCGCCCGACGAGCAGGCCGACCTGCTGTCGGAGGTGGACAACGCCGAAGATATCTATGCCCAGCTGGCCCCCGGCGAAGCGGCCGGACTGCGGACGCTCGCCTCGTACGCCGACGAGAGCGCGGGCGGCCTGATGGACAACCGGTTCTTGAGCTTTGGCGAAGAGCAGACGGTGGCCGGCGTGGTGGCGGGGCTGGCCGAGGTCGCCGAGCGCGAGCAAGGCCGCTCGGGCTCCGATGGCGGAGACGTGCAGTACGTCTACGTCAACGACGCCGACGGGCGGCTGACGGGCGTGCTGCGGCTGCGTGACCTGCTGCTGTCGCGCCGCGCGCTACCGGTGACCACCGTGATGATCCCGGCTCCGCAGGCCGTCCACGTGGACGACGGGCTGACGCGGCTGAACTCGTTCTTCGACGAGCACCACTTTCTGGCGGCGCCGGTGCTGGACGACGCGGGCCTGATGCTGGGCACGGTGCGCGCCGCCGCGGTGCGCCGGGCCTTCGCCGAGCGCGCGGGCGACGACTACAGCAAGGCCGCGGGCATCGTGGGCGAAGAGCTGCGCAGCATGCCGCTCCGCACGCGCTGCGGCCGCCGGCTGGCGTGGCTGAGCCTCAACATCGTGCTGAACATCGGCGCGGCCAGCATCATCGCGCTGAATCAGGACACGCTGGAGGCGGTGATCGCGCTGGCCGTGTTCCTGCCGATTATCTCGGACATGAGCGGCTGCTCGGGCAACCAGGCGGTGGCGGTGAGCATGCGCGAGCTGTCGCTGAACGTCGCCCGGCCCGCCGACTGGCTGCGGGTGTGGGGCAAAGAAGCCATGGTGGGCGTGGTCAACGGCCTGGCCCTGGGCCTGCTGGTCGGCGGGCTGGCTTACCTCTGGAAGGGCAACGTTTACCTGGGCGCGGTGGTGGGCGTGGCGCTCATGGTCAACACGCTGGTCGCCGTGTCGATCGGCGGCACCATCCCGCTGGTGCTCAAGGGGATGAAGCTGGATCCCGCGCTGGCGTCCGGGCCCATCCTCACCACCGTCACCGACATGTGCGGCTTCTTTCTGGTGCTCACGATGGCGTCGCTGGTGCTGGCGCAGCTGGCGTGAGCGTCGTCGGCGGAAACGAGCGGCGGCCCGCGGGGGGCTTCGTCGGCGGAAACGAGCGGCGGGACCGCGGGGGACCGCGTTGAGGTCTGGGGCCGTGCGGGGTGTGCGACGTGGGGATGAGGTGCGCGAGATGCGCAGTGTGCGAGGCGGTCCCCCGCGGTCCCGCCGCTCGTCACAGCACGACGGCGCCGGGGTCGCGCGCGATGCGGGTTGCACCTGGGCCTTTGGCGCGTTGCTTGTTTTAAAGCCTTTGATTCGTTCCGCGAACGGGGACGCCGCAGAAACCGGCCGCCCCGGCCCGGCGCCGCCGCGGAGTGGGTCGCGCCGCCGCCAGTCGGAATCGGGTCCCGCGAGAAGCAAGTTTCAGTCCACCGGCTTCAGCTCGTCCACCAGCCCGTTGAGGTCGTCCAGCACGTCGGCCGAGTCTTCAACCAGGGCGTTGCAGTTTTCCCACGCGGTGGTCAACTGCGGTCTCGCCTTTACGAAGGCGTTGGCGGTCAGGTCATTGACCAGAAAAGCCTCAAGGTCGCCGAGGGTACGCAGCAGCGGCTCGAAGTCCTGGGTCATCGCCTCAAGCCCGTCGCCAGTCCGCCGCAGGTCGGCCCGCAGGACGTCGCGGCGTTTGGCGGAGGCCTCGCGCAGCTCCGGCTGGAGGATGCTGCTCAGGTCGCCTTCCCACCGGTTGAGGTACAGCCGGCGGTTCTCGGCGTACTGCGTCTCGCCCTCGCGCAGGGTCTGGCCCGCCTCGCGGACGCGCTCGTGCTGTTTCGAGAACCGCTTAAACCACTTGCCGCCGTTGAGCGTCTCGGGCTGGTCAGTTTCGTAAAGGGTGGCGGACAGCTGCTGCAGCACCGTCCGGGCTTCGGCCACCTCGGACCGCAATTCAGCGGTGCTGGCGGCGGTCGCGGCGGCGTTGCCGGGCTTGCCGCCCGAGGCGCAGGCCCCCGAAACGCCGGCGAGCAGGACGACGAGGGCGGTCAGCAGTGAGTGTGATCGTTGTTCAGGCATGGCGGTATTCTAGCGGGTCGGGGGTGAAACCGCAGACGAGTGTGGTGAACGCCGGTTTCGCCGGGCGGCCGCGGCCGTGCCGATCGCCGCACGTCCGTCTCAATCCGCGCCGTCCACAGCATGCGCGGCGGGTCGCGCCCGACGCCGCCGTCATTGAGAGCCGGGCCAGGCCGACCGCAGCTCGTGTAGCGTCATCGCGACCAGGCGCGCGTGCCCGTCCACCCGCAACGCAACCGAGCCGTCCGCCGCGGGCAGGGCGATCTCGCGGCTGGCGGACATCAGGCCCTCGGCGCCGAAGACCTCGATCGCCGCGTGGTCGCGCAGGACCCGCAGCTTCAGGCGGCCCGCGATCGTGGCTGGGGCGGGGGCTTCCGGACGATCGGGGTTGACCGTTTGCCCCTCAGGCCCGCAGGTACAGACGCCGGCGGCGGACGTGGCGGCGTCCACGGGTGTCTCGGGTTCGAGGGACGTCATCGGTGGACACCTGCGGGAACGGGGCGAAGGTTTTGCAGTTCCCTCATCGACGGGCGTCCGTCCGGAAAGACGCAGCCGCGCGGGTACTTGCGCATCGGTGGACCCAACCACGACGCGCGTCCGCCGCCGTTCGGACCGCCGCGGTTAAACGGGGTGGTCGGTCGTCCAACATAGAATCGACGTTGCCCCCGGCGGGCCGCGGATACCGCGGACGGCACCACGCACGAACAGGCGGCGGGTGAGATGACCGCCTTCTTCGCGGTGCCGGGGCTCGATCTGTAAACCCAGATCGCGACCACCCACGCCGGCGTGCTGGTCGGCGTCGTCGGTCTGACGACGGGGCTGAGATCGCAGCTGATCGGCAATCCCGCCGCGTGGACGTTCACCGAAGAGGGCGGGGCGCTGCGGGCGGTGCTGCCGCGTCTCGCGCTGTCGCGGATCGATCCGGACCTCGTGGCGGAATCGGTGAGCCTGCTGCTCAGCGGCGGGGCGGTTCCGCTCGAATGCACCCTGCGTTTCGTGGGAAAGGACTTCACGTCGGACTTCGAGATGACGATCCGCTGAGGGGTTTACGGCTTCTTGCTGGCGCGGCGGGAACCGGTCCGTCGGCCGGCCTTGGCGCGGCTAGAGTCCGCCGATGCGTACCGAAGAGCCACCGGCAGAATCGGCGACGGACGAGGCGGCCGACGCGGGCTACGGCCGGGCCCGGCTCTGCGTGGGAATCTCGGCGGTGGGCACCTGGGTGCTGATCGCGGCGGCGGGGCTGACGTTCGGCTGGCCGCAAGGGATCGGCGGCGCGGGGGAAGGGGTGGGGAGAGAGATGCTGGTCTTGCTGATGTTCGTCGTAGCTCACGCGGCCGTGCAGCTGCCTTTTGATCTGTTGGGGGGCTATGTGTTGCCGCGTCGGTATGGACGCGCGGTGCCGGTGTGGGGTGCTTATCTAAAAGGCTGGTTGCGCGGGGTTGCGGTGCACGGGGCCGTGCTCTTCGCGGTCGCCAGCGTGTTGACCGTGGCGGGGCACTACGGCGGCCCGCTTTCGCTGTTTGTGGCCGCCGTGGTGGTCACGTTGCTTTTGTTGGCTCTGCGACCCGGGCTGGCCCGCACGCTCGCGGCGATCGCACCGGTGGCCGCGTTGCCCGCGATTAAACCCGACGCTGGGTTGCCGACGGGCTTCGTCGACGTGGCGGATGAGGGCTTTACCGGGGGCGTGGTCGGTGTCATCCGCCCGCGGGTCAGCGTCTTGCCCGCCGCCTGGGGGCCGGCCCTGGGCGAGGCGGGCCTGCGGCTGGCCGCACGCCGGCGGGCGGCGGTCGTGGCCACCGGCGCGTGGCGGCGCGGCCGGCTGTTGGCGCTGGGTTTTACCTGGGTGGGGTTCGCGCTCTGCGCCCTGTGCGTCGGGCTTCACGGCTCCGCGGCTGTCGGAACGGCGGGCGGCACCGTGGCGTTCAGCCTGTGGTTCACGCTGTGGTCGTTTATGGGATTGCTGATTCTGCCTACCTTCTCGCGCCGCGGTGTGGCCGAGGTGGACGCGCACCTGCTAAGCGCGGGCGCGACGCAGGATCAACTCAACGCGGTCACCCATACGCTGGATCGGCGACAGGACGGCGAGCCCAGCCGACCGGGTTGGGTCGAGGCGGTCTTTCACCCGGTTCCCAGCGTGAACAACCGCCGGGCCGTGTTGTCCGGTCGCGCGCCACGCGGCGCGTGGGACGCGACGCGGACCGCGGTCTTCGTGAGCGCTGCGGGGCTGGGCCTGCTGGGCCGGGCGGTGCACTGCAACTGCGGGCGGCCCGGGCTGTGGGCCTTTCTGCCGACCGAGTAAGCGGTGGTTGTCCCGGGCGACCGATTCAATCCCGAAAGCTTGCAGGTTTCGTCTTGCTCCATGAACCCCGTGACGCGCGCAAGCGGTGACGCCGACCGGACCCGTGCGTTTAGCAAGACCCGATCCCCGTACGGTTTCTGATCCATCAGTCGTCGCGGTCGCTCGTCCTGATTTCGGCCCTAAACGGCTGGACGAGTTGGCCGAGATAGGTTTGGGGAGTGGGTTCTTCGATCCCGAACGCTTCGGGCTCGTGATCGGGACAGGTGTAGGTGCCGAAGATCAGGTCCATCAGGGGTGAGATGTTGGCGTAGTTCCCCGCGTGCCGGTTGCGGTCGTGGTGCCAGTGGTGCAGCTCGGGGGCGCCGATGAGCATGCGAAGCGGCCCGAGGGGCAGGCGGACGTTGGAGTGGATGTAGATCGCCCAGAGGCCGCGGAAGGCGATGAGGCCGGCGAGGGTCTCGACCGGAAAGCCCAGCAGGAACACGGGCAGGTTGATGAGCGACATCGTGTAGACGGTGTCGAGGGGGTGCTCGCGGTGGGCCGCCAGCCAGTCGAGGTGCTCGGCCGTGTGGTGGACGGAGTGGAACCGCCACAGGAACGGGTTGCGGTGCTGCAGCCGGTGGCCCCAGTACACGAAGAAGTCGCTGAGGAGGACCACCTCGATCGCCTGCAGCCACCACGGCTGGGCGGCGACGAATGCCCGCAGGCCGTCGGGCACGATCAGGTGCAGCCAGTGGGCGAAGTACGCGAGGCACGCCAGCACGAGGCCGTTCCACACCAGGTACTGGCCCAGGAAGAAGCAGAGGTCGGTCCACCAGGCCGGTCGGAAGAACCGCTGCCCGCGTTTCGCCGGGAAGGCCCACTCCAGCGGGCGGAAGACCACGATCAGAAACAGGAATCCGAGACCGCCGGTCAGGATCGCGTAGGGCCAGGTCACGGTGTCTGGCTCGGGGATGGAGGGGATGCTTCGGCGTCCGGCGTTTCGGTTTCGGAGGGTGGCAACGCGAGAATGATCGACTTTGAACCCGGGAAGGTGCCGGTTTCGGACGGATCGAACCTAAAGACCTCTGACTTTGAACCCGGCAAAAGGGCGGGTTCGGGCGGCGCCGGCTCAGCGCCGGGCGGGGGGGAGATCTGGATGGGCTTGGATTTTGACCCCGAGAAGAGGATGAACTCGTCCGGGTCAGCCGCTTGAGATCCGTCCGCGGGGGTTTCGGGATCCATTGCGGAGAAATAGCCCGAACGCCACCCGACGTAGGTCGCGGCCACGGCGAGCGAGAAAAGGACCGCGGCAATCCGCGAAGTCGTCACGACTGCGGGGTTCTTCATCGACGCGTTCCCATTGGGGGCAGGGGGCGGGTGAGGCTTGACGGACTTTGAGCGGAAGCGGGTAGAGACGGGCTGTTTCGGTACGCGGGTGACGGGGGGCGGGTTCGATGCCGCCCCGAGCAAAGACAGGCGTATCGTTCGTATTGGATGCCCGAAGACATCAGCTTTGATCAAGAGCCATCAAGGCATCGCTTCGCTAACCACCGAGTTCGCCGAGGCCGCCGAGCCCGCGGAGGACAGCCGTCAAGCAGGAGGGAGGGCGGGTTGCGACGGCGATTGAAAGAGGCGCCTTCGGTTCCAAAGAATAAAAGTTCTGTCGCTGAACGACGGCAAGAGCATCGATCCGAAGTTCAGGGCCGATTTCCGTGTCCAAGCGATGGTGGCATGGCCGCGTGCGGGAGTCGCACCACCCCGCGCGGCCTTAGCGGTCGCTTGCGTGAGTTCCTCGGCGTACTCGGCGGTCCGCGAGAGCGGCGCCTTGGCAGCCTCTCCGTGGGTGTCAGACCCATGCGATCCCAGACTCCAAAGGCAGCGACGGATGCGACTCCGTAGACTGGCTTGATGGTCAAGCCGATCGATTCTGCGGGCGTCGATCGCGGCTCCGTCGCCGCGGCAACGCCGTGCGTCGCCTGCGGCTACGACCTGGTGGGGACGACGCTGGGCGGAACGTGTCCCGAGTGCGGTGCGTCGGCGAAGGACACGTGGACCGTGGTCGGGGACGGGGCGACTCTGCGTCAGCTCGTGACGGTGGCGCTGCGGCTGGCCGCGGTGTATCTTGCGCTCAACAGTTTTTTCACGTTGGAGACGCTGGTCTGGATGGTGGGCGGGCTGGTGATGGGCCAGGCCGCCCCGACGTCCCCGCCGGGGCAATGGGCGATCGCCATGTGGCAACTGACGCCGGTGCTGCTGCGACTGGGGGCAATCATCGGGCTGTGGTGGCTGGCCCCGCGACTCGCGCGGGGGATGGTGGCCAACGAGGTGTGTGTCACCCGAAACACCCTGTCGAGCGCACCGGAGTTTCTCTCGGTCGGATTGATGCTGATCGGCGTCTACTTCGTGGTCACGGGACTCACCGCGTTGTTCTCGCAGGGGCTGCTTGAGGTTCTGCTGCTGATCCGGCCCGCGGAGATGCCGGATTGGAAGCTGGACGCGCGGTGGGGCCAGGCGGTCAGTCTCGTGGCCGGCGTGGTGCTGGTGGGCTCGGCCCGCGTGCGGGCGTGGCTGGGGCGCGGGTTGGCGGTCCGCTGAACCGGCTTGGAGTTTGATGAATGCCCGGTGGGCCGCGCTGCTCATCGGTTTACAGACTCAGGCCGAAAACTGAACCGCATCAAGAAGTCTTCTCTCGGCATCCAAGATCAATCCGGCCGTCAGTTTGAAACGCGGTTTCGGTGAGCCGAAGCGGTTCCAGGCGAAGCGACGCCAGAGCGCGAGCACGGCGGGGCCGGTGGCGGTGCCCCGGACGCGGAGGAAAAGGTCGCACCCGTAGGCGACGAGGGCGGCGTCTTCGCCGGCTCGATCCGTTGACAGGAGTTGGGTGGCGCTGGTTTCGGTGAGGCCCAGTCCTTGCTCGTGGGCAACGGATTGAAGGGCGGCCCGCTGCAGTTTTGCGGCTCGCTTCTTGTCGGCGGGCGTGAGCTTCTTGGCCTTGAGGTGGGGCGCGGCGATGAGCCAGCTGCAGAGCGGGCAGAAGCAGTGGGCATCCGGCGAGTAGAGGCGGAGGCCGGGTTCGGGAACCAGGTCGAAGGAGTTCTGCAGGTAGGTCGAAAACATCGCGGCCACGGCGGGGATGTCGACTTCCCGCAGGTCGATCTCGCGGGGCAGGCCGTTCAGGTGGCGGCGCAGCCACGCTTCGGTGGCGTCGGGCAATGTCGTGCCGGCGTAGTGCCGGGTCTGAAACTGAATCACGCTGTCGGCGATCGCGGTCGTGGCCCACCGGAGCAGGGCATAGCTCTTGTGCTGCATCCGCACGGCGTGATCAAGTTGGGTGTGATCGAGCATCGTGCGGTCAGGTGTACCACGGGGTTCGGTTTCGGGTTTTTTCGTGGAAAGCGACAGATTCGATTTCCCGGACGAGACCTCCGTCGCTGCCGATCTGAACGGGTGCCGCTCCGGGGGTAAGAGATTTCAGTTCTTCAGATAATCGCGGACGTCACCGAAGTAGGCGTTTCCGAACTCGCCGCGGCCCTCCCCGCCGCTTGCGTGTCTTCCTCGGCGCATTCGGCGGTCCGCGTAAGCGGTGCCTTGGCGGCCAAGAAATGTACTTATCCCCTTTTTCGCTTCATGTGCTGCGAGATTTGACCCCATGTGCTGCGGCGCCAGTACCGCGCGACCCCAGTACCGCGTTCCCGGCGAACTTTATTCGTCCGTCGTCGCATCGACCTGCGGACCAAACTCATTCTCGGATATCGACGTTGGTTTACTCAAGACGAAGAACGAGGAGATTGGGTACATGATGTCAGAGGAACCCCAACATATCGCGCCTGACTGCGGATCCAGCGCATGGCGCCCGATCGATACTTGAACTCTGACAGAAATCGGCGCGATGTGAAAAGTCCCTGCGAGGGTACTTGATGGTAGGTCGTTCTCGGAAATGCCAAGCCGGAGAACGTCTGGCGAACCTGTACTATCATTCATTTGTTGCGTCTGGCTTACATCGCCTAACTCGGCGCCGTATACATGCGGTCCCGGAACCCCCATCAGCCGGAACGTACTCATCTCATTCTCCGTCGTAGCTCGGTGAGCGTAATAGGTCGGCTTTCCGCCGTGAGAGCTGGTCGCAGGGTAGGCGGCGTTAGGGTCGGTGCCCGTGTTGTAAGTGTAGTTCAGATCGGAGCTCTGTTCGCGAAATTCGACTTGCGATGGTGCGTTGTAGTCCCCGAAGATGTCCAAGCTGACCGGCAGACTGTTTAAGTCGCTGTAGTAGATCAGGGTGGACGATTCTCGTGCGATAAAACCCTCGAATATATGCGTTTGTCGGTACCTCGGATCGGGTCCAAGCTGAGAGAAAGTTGGGATGCGGCGTGAGTTTGAATGGTGTTTTTTTGCCCGAACTAAGAGAGAATTGGCGTCGGATTCTACTTTTCGATTCGTCATACTCGCGTGGTCGTCGAAACGATATACCGCAGATCTTTCGGTCTCGCCGATGCATACATCCGCAGCCCATCCGTCCTGCAGGACGTTCGCGATCGGGAAGGGCGAGTCCATCTCGACTACTACGCGTATGGTGTCAAGGTCAATGCGGCTCGACTCCCGTTCAATTCTTGCAAGCACTTCGCTATGTTTCTGAGCACTTTTCTCGGAAGCGGCAGATTTCTCTTTTTGTTCGGCGAACAACTTGAAGATCGTCAATGCCGCAGTGATGAGCACGAGGGCGCTAATGGCAAATCCGGTGGCGGTAGATGTCGACATGCGATCTCCGAGGTAGTTGATTGCATCAAGGAAAATTCACGGCTGACGGAGTGTGGGGAAGGGATCAATACGCCTTCGACCAAACCACCCGCCGCTCACTCGGCTCACCGGTGAAGATGCACTTGCCGGGTTCGTTCGGCCCGTCGAGGAACTCGTCCAGCGCCCCGTCCTGTGGGATGCACCGGATCGTCACCGCAAAATCAGCCTGGATCTTCTTCGCGATCTCGACGTCGCCGTTCCAGTGGGCGAGGGCGAAGCCGCCCTTGTCGCCTTTGAAGTAGTTGTCGAACTTGCTCTTGTCGTTGATCACGCGGGTGTTTTCTTTGCGGAAGGCTTTGGCGCGTTCGAGCAGGGTGTTCTGGATGTCGTCCAGCGTGGCGGCGACGTTCGCGAGGAAGTCGGCCCGCTTGACGCCGGCCTTGTCTTTGGGGCTCTGGTCGCGGCGGGCCATGAAGACGCTGTCGTCGGCCATGTCGCGCTGGCCGATCTCGAGCCGGATGGGCACGCCCTTCTTGACCCAGCCCCAGGTCTTCTCGCCGCCGCGGAGGTCGCGGTGGTCGAACTCGACACGCACTGGCTGGCCGGCGTAGGTCGTGGCTTTGAGGTCGGCGGCGAGCTGCTTGCAGTACGCGAGCACGGCGTCGGGGTCGTCGGCTTTAAAGGTGATGGGCATGATGACCACGTGCGCGGGGGCGAGGCGGGGCGGCAGCACGAGGCCGTCGTCGTCGCTGTGGGTCATGATCAGCCCGCCGACGAGGCGGGTGGACACGCCCCAGCTGGTGGTCCAGGCGTGGTGCTGCTGCTCGTCTTTGCCCAGGAAGCTGATGTTCTGCGCTTTGGCGAAGTTCTGCCCCAGGAAGTGGGAGGTGCCGGCCTGCAGGGCCTTCTTGTCCTGCATCATGGCTTCGATGCTGAGCGTGTCGAGGGCGCCGGGGAACCGCTCGTGCTCGGGCTTGCTGCCCTTGATGACGGGCATGGCCATGACCGACTCGGCAAAGTCGGCGTAAACGCCGTGCATTTTTTCGGTTTCTTCGACGGCTTCGGCTTCGGTGGCGTGGGCGGTGTGGCCCTCTTGCCAGAGGAACTCGGTGGTGCGCAGGAACAGCCGCGTGCGGAGCTCCCACCGCACGACGTTGGCCCACTGGTTGATGAGCAGCGGCAGGTCGCGGTGGCTTTCGACCCAGCGGGCGAAGCTGGCGCCGATGATGGTCTCGCTGGTGGGGCGGACGACCAGGGGCTCTTCGAGTTCGCCCGCCGGCTTCAGCCCGCCCTCGCCGTCGTCTTCGAGGCGGTGGTGGGTGACGACGGCGCACTCTTTGGCGAAGCCTTCGACGTGCTCGGCTTCTTTCTCCAGGTAGCTCTTGGGGATGAAGAGGGGGAAGTAGGCGTTTTTGTGGCCGGTGTCTTTGAAGCGGCGGTCCAGGTCGGCCTGCATGAGCTCCCAGATGGCGTAGCCCCAGGGCTTGATGACCATGCAGCCGCGGACGTCGGAGTTTTCGGCGAGGTCGGCGGCGCGGACGACCTGCTGGTACCACTGGGGGTAGTCTTCGGCGCGGGTGGGGGAGATTGCGTGCTTTGCTTGCTTGGCCATAACGGGGGAAGGTAGCAGAGGGGGTGTGGGTGGCCGGGGAGAAGGGCGCGGTGCCCGAGGGGGCTCGGATCGTTCTCGTTCTCGTTCTCAGCGAAGCGGTTCTCGTTCTCGGAGCGGAGCGACCCTCTGGCCGAGCGCAACCGGGCGGAACCGAGAACCTGAACCGCCTTGCGGCCTGAGAACGAGAAAGGCTGCGTGCGGGGGGGTGGCGGGGGGCAGGGGAACGCCATTCGGAGAGCGGAGGGACGGATTCGCGCGGTATGGTGTCGCGGTGAAACGACTTCTTCAACCCGTGCCGGCCGTCTGGGCGGCGTTCCTGTGCGTGGGGCTGACGCTGGGTGGATGTTCGAGCAGCCCCTTCGTGTCTGAGGCGCCGGTCCGCAGCCCTTATGAGCGGTACGAGATTCTGAGGGGGACCGCGCGACCGGCCACCATGATCGACTCATTTGGGCGCGAACGGCCGGCGCTGCGGGCCCGGCTGGCCCCGCTTGATCCGGTCTGATCCGGGCCGCCCGGAGCGGGTTGAAGTGGGTTATCATTTGACGGGCAGGGGGCGGGCGAGTCCGCCCGGTTGACGGCGGGCCACGTCTGACCCGCCACGGATTATCGCCCCCTTGGGCGCCTTTTTTAAGCCTGCCGGCCGCGACCGGTCGATCGACTGGGGACCGGGCCGGTTCGACACGAACCGCAACGCCCCGAATGCCCCGCCGCGACGCGGCGACTTCTTCCCTCTCCTTGACGAGACACACGGACGTGTTGACCGAACGACGCCCCATTCTGGTTCTCGGTGCTCTGGTGCTGAGCATGACCGTGGCGGCGGGGGTGCTGCGGATTCTGGAGCCCGGGGCGGTGCCGCCGCTGGGCGGGGTGACGCTGCTTTCAATCGAGAGCGACGCGGCCGAACGGCCCGAAGACAAGTTGTTTGACGTGGCGGTGCCCGAACGCCCCTGGCGGGCGATTGTGGTTCACGACAGCCGCACGGCCGCGGGCAGCTACGACGCGATTGACAAGGCCCACCGCCGGGCGGGCAAGGACGGCTGCGGCTACCACCTGGTCGTGAACAACGGCACCGGGGGGCAGGACGGCCGGACCGAGGTGGGCTACCGCTGGAAGTATCAGGAGCCGGGGGACTACCTGGTGGGCCCCAACGCGGGTTGGTATCACCAGCAGGCCATCGGCGTGTGTGTGGTGGGCGACGCCGACCGGGGCGAGTTCACCCCCAGCCAGCAGCGCGAGCTGATCTGGCTGGTCAGGCAGCTTCAAGGGGAGTTCAGCATCCCGGCGGAGTACGTGTTCGTCGACGTGGGGGCGGGCGACGGCCCGGCCCCGGGCTTCTCGGAGGGGCTTTTTCGCCAATCGCTGCTGGGTGTCCGCTCGCAGACCACGGCGCTGCGATAGCAGGCCTGAAATACGTCGTTTTCCAGATGTCCACCCAAAAGGGTGTTTCTTGACGCGTGTCCGGTCTTTTCTTACCGGCTGCACGGTCTCCGGGGGTTCGAAGGTCTGACCGTCGGGAGGGATCGCATTTGTGGCCGATCGGTCATTCTCGGCCTTGTCTTGGCCCCGGGATGCGGTTACTGTCCGGGTATCCGTTTTATCGATTATCTCTTGTCCAAAAAACCCGGTGCAGGATGTCTCCCGCCGCTGCGATGCCGCGGTGGAGGGTGACCGCTTGTGTCTTTGAGTGTGTGAAGATTGATGGGTGAGTTTCACCAGATTGCCGGCTACGACGTCGTGGCGAAACTCGGCGAAGGTGCGCACAGCTCGCTGTACGCCGTGCGTGACAGCAAGGGCCAGGTGATGGTCCTCAAGCGGGTGCTGAAGGAGGGGGCGAGCCAGCAGCGCTATCTGGATCAGGCCCTCGCGGAGCACGCGGTGGCTCAGGAGGTCAACCACCCGCGGGTCCGCAAAACCATCAAGGTGATGAAGAACCGGTCGGTGATCCGGGTGAACGAGGTGCTGGTGCTGCTTGAGATGGTCGACGGGGTCACGCTGGAGAAGTACAAGCCCCGCAATCAGATCGACATCTGCCGGATCTTCGATCAGGCCGCGGAGGGGCTGGCGGCGATGCACGACGCGGGGTTTGTGCACGCGGACATCAAGCCCAACAACATCATGGTGACCGAGCGGGAAGGGGTGAAGCTGATCGATTTTGGTCAGAGCTGCAAGATCGGGGCGATCAAGCCGCGGATTCAGGGCACGCCGGACTACATCGCCCCCGAGCAGGTCAAGCGGCAGGCGATCACCGAGCGGACCGATGTGTTCAACCTCGGGTCGACCATTTACTGGGTACTGACCGGCGAGCACACCTCGACGTTGGTGAGCAAGCGGAAGGACGACGTGTCGGTCAAAAGCGATGACGGGGGACGCAAGAAGCTGGCTTCGCCGATCGAGCGCAATCCCGAGATCGCTCCGGCGCTGTCGAGTCTGGTCATGGACTGCATCCAGCGTGACCCGATGCAGCGGCCCCAGAACATGCAGCAGGTCCGGGACCGCCTCGTGATCGCCGACGCCCAGATCCGCCGCCAGACGCGGACCCAGGCCGGGGCGGAGTCTGGCCAGGCGGCGGGCTGAGGCGGCCGCCGCGGGGCGGAGGGACGGGGGTTGGGGTAAGGTTCGGGGAGATTCGACGGCGGCGGGAGGCCCCGGTGCCGTCGAAGTTTCACGGCTCTCACCCCGGAACGGCATTGGTACGCGTGCGGCGGACAAACTGGATCGTCCGGTGGGCGGCGGGGGCGGGGGCGATCGCGTGTGTCGCGGGTGCGGGTGTGGTCGGCTCGGTGGCGGCCCCGGCAGGGGATCCGGTGACCGACCAAGGGGTGCGCGACGCAGTGCAGCGGATGCGTGCGTGGCTCTACGCCCAGCAGCGGCCGGACGGGTCGTGGGAGCAGGGCGTCAAGGGCACCTGGAAAAGCAAGCAGCCCGCCGGCGGGGTGACGGCGCTGGTGACCTATGCGCTGCTGGCTTCGGGCGAGAGCTACCAGGTGCCGGCGCTGACCAGGGCGCTGGACTGGCTGGAGCGGGCCGAGATGAAGGGAACCTACGCGGTGGCGTTGCGGGCACACGTCTGGGCGCGGTTGCCCGACGCGTTCGGGCCAGAACTTGAGCAAGACGTGGATTGGCTGCGGGCGGCCCAGTGGAAGGGCCTGTTTGACTATGTGAACCCGGCGCGGCCGCGGAGCCCGGGCCGGTCGGGGGTGGCGGTGAACAGCAGCCTCTCGCGTACGCAGTACGGCGCGCTGGCGATGTGGGAGTACGCCAAGCGCGGCGGCGACGTGGACGCGGCGTTCTGGGAGCAGACCAGCGACTGGATGGTCCGCAGCCAGCTGCCCGACGGCGGCTGGAACTACGGGCCCGCGACCTCACGCAGAAGCAGCCCGGCCGACGGGGGCATGACCTGCGCGGGGCTGACGCTGCTGTGCGTGGCGCGGCAGCAGGGCGTGAACGACGACGCCGCCGCGGCGGCGGTCGAACGCGGACTGGCGTGGCTGGACGCGAACTTCGCGGGCAGACCGATCACCGATCGCGACGAGAAGAACGCTGCGATGTTCTGGTACGGGGTGGAGCGGGTGGGCATGGCCGCGGGGGTGGACCGGCTGGGGGGGCGGGACTGGTACGCCGCGGGCGCGGCGCACATTCTGGGCCGCGAGCAGCGCGTCAAACGGGGCGGCGACAGGACCGGGGCGATCAAGCCGGTGAGCACGGTGTTCTCGTCGGAGTTGATCGAGACGGCCTTCTCGCTGGCCTTCTTGGCCCGCGGGCGGGTGCCGGTGTGGGTGAGCAAGCTGCGTCTGCCGCGTCAGGCGTGGAACGCGCGGCCCGACGACCTGCTGTTTCTAAGCCGCCGCCTGTCGGACGCACGCGAGGCCGAGCTGAACTGGCAGGCGGTGGGCTTCGACAGCCCGCCCGAGGCCTGGCGGCGGTCGCCGGTGCTGTACCTCTCGTCGGACGCGGCGCTGGACCTGACCGACGACGAGGCGGCGGCGTTGAAGCGATATCTCGACCTGGGCGGCCTGCTGGTGGCCAACCCCGAGGGGCGTGGCGGGCGGAAGCTGACGCGTTCGGTCGAGGCGCTGGTCACCGGCATGTACCCGGGGCAGACGTTTGACCACCCCCCGGCCGACGGGCCGCTGGCCACGCTGGTGACGCCGGCGGGCGGGGGTGACCGGCCGCCGGTGAGGGTGCTGGGCAACGGGGCGCGGACGCTGGTGGTGCTGCCCCAGGCCGACTGGGGCGCGGGCTTTGCCGGGGCCGGCGGCCGAGCGGGCCCCGGCCGCGGACGGTCCGGTCGCGACGCGTGGGCGTGGATGCAGAACCTTTACGCGTTGGTGAGTGACCGCGGCACGCTGGCGGGGCGGCTGGTGGATCCCCTGGCGCCACTGGAGTTGCCCGTGGCGTTGCCGGCGGAGTCGCCGGCGGCGGACGCGGACCGCACGGATGCCGACGATGCCGGAGCGCCGCGCACCCTGCGCGTGGTGTGCGGGCGCTTCGCGTCGGGCGGCGGCGACGTCGAGCCCTTGGCGTGGGAGCCGGTGGCGGCAACGCTGCGGATCGGCGGATCGGTCGCCGGGGTGTCGAGCGCGCCGGGGGACGTGGCCGACGTGGACGCGTTGGATCCAGCCACGCTGCTGCACCTCAGCGGGGTCGAGCCGGTGGCGATGACCGGCGACGAGCTGGACGCTGTGGCGGCTTTCGTGTCGGCGGGCGGCACCGTGCTGCTGGAAACCGTGGGCGGGCTGGGCGGGTTCGCCGACGACGCGGCGGGGCAACTGGGCCGGCGGCTGGGCGCCGAAGCCCGATGGCTGGACGCCGACGACCCGGTGATCTCGGGCGCCGGGTTGCGCGGCGGCACGGACCGCCGGCGGGTAGAGCACCGACGCTACACCGCCATCTACGGCGACGCCGAGCCGCGGCCGTCGATCGGGGTGATCGCGGCGCCCGGCGGCGCACCGCGTCGGGGACGCGTGCTGGTGTCGGCCCGCGACCTGTCGCTGGGGGCGCTGGGCTGCGGGTACTTCCGCGTCAACGGCTACGCCACCGCGTCGGCCCGCGGGCTGATGGGCAACGTGCTGCTGTCCGCGGCCGCGGCGGGTGCTGACCCACCGGCCGGCGGGGCGGAGTGAACCGGCCCACGCCCCGCCCGGCGGTGGCCGCTGCGCTGGGCTGGGCGGCGGGCTGCGCGCTGGGCGCCGTGGGGTGGGGCCCGGTGACGTTGCACGGCGTGGGCGTGCCCGCTGCGCTGGGGGTCGCGGCGGCAGGCGTGGGGATGCTGGCCCTGGCGGACCGCGGCGCCCGGCGGGGGCGCCGCTTGGCCGGGTCGGGCGGATTCTGGGTCGCGGCGCTGGCGACCACGGCGCTCGGGCTGGGGGCCGCGTGGTCGGCGCAGCGTGGCGGCCCGCCGCCCGAGCTCAGGATATCGGTGCCCGCGGGGGTCGACGCGGACGCCCCACGGCTGGTCCAGGTTGAGGGACGTGTGGTGGGTCCGCCCGAGATCGCCGCGCCGCGGGAGGGGCCGTTCGCGCCCTTTGCGTTCGGTTCGCCGGCCACACGCTTTGAGCTGGCCCTGACGCACGCCGGCGACGGCGCGGCTCGGGTGGCGGTGTCGGGGTCTCTGCTGGTGCGCGTGGAAGAGGCAGACGCGGACCTGCGGGTGGGGCAGGGGCTGAAGGTGCGGGGGTGGTGGTCGGGTTTCGACCCGCCGCCCAACCCCGGCGAGTTTGACTTCGCCGCGTTCGCCCGGCGGCGGGGGCTGGTGGGACGCCTGCGGGTGCCGCGCCGCGCGAACATCGTCGAGCGTCGGCCGGCGGAGCCTTCGAGGTTCGCGCGGCTGCGCGAAGGTTGGCAGGACGCGGCGCGGCGGTCGCTGGCCCTGGGCTGGGTGTCCGGAGACGGCGTCGCGGGCCGCGAACTGTCGCTGCTCGAGTTGCTGCTGCTGGGTGATACCGACGCGGACACCCAGGTCACGCGTCGCGGCTTCCGTGAGGCGGGACTTTCGCACCTGCTGAGCATCTCGGGCGCGCACGTGGGGGCCCTGCTCGGGGTGGTCTGGCTGCTTGCACGCGGGGTGTCGCCGCATCCGCGGTGGGCGGGTGTGGGGGTGCTCGTGGTGCTGGCGGCCTACCTGCTGCTGGTGCCGCCACGCGTGCCCATCGTGCGGGCGGCGATCATGGCGGCGCTGCTGGCCGGCGGCGCGGCCACGGGGCGGCGTCTGTCTGGCGGTAGTCTTTGGGCAGCGGCCCTCTGGATCACGCTGGTGGTGTGGCCCCACGACGTGTTCGACGCAGGTTTTCAGCTGAGCTTCGTGGCGGTGGGCGCGTTGATCTTCTTCGTGCCGGGATTGACGATCCGCTGGGGCGGGGCGGGGCCGGGTGACCCGGGCTTTGGTCTGGGAGGAGCGGGCGGGCGGTGGGCGGCCAAGCGGGACGTGCTGAGGTCCACACGCCGGGCGCTGGCCGCCGCGGGGGCGGTGGGCGTGGTCGCTTTCTTCGCCGCGTCACCGCTGGTGGCCCGGCACTTCCTGATGGTCAATCCCTGGTCGTTGATCACGTCGGTGCTGGCCGTGCCGGTGCTGGTGGTGGTGCTGGTGGCGGGCTACCTGAAGATCGCGGTGGGTCTGGTCGCGCCGGGCCTGGGGTCGCTTCTGGCCGGGCCGCTGAGCGTCGCGGGCCACGCGGTGCTGACGGGCGTCGAGGCTTCGCGCGCTCTGCCCGGCTCGGTGTGGTGGCTGCGGGCGGCGCCGCCGTGGGCGTGGGTGGTGTCGGCGTGGGCGGTGGCGGGGCTGGCGCTGTGGCGGACCGGACGGACTCCGCCCGCCGAGCCGGAACCCGCGCGACGCCGGCGCGGCTGGCAGGGGGCCCTGGCCGCTTCGTCGCTGGCGGTGGTCGGCGTGCTCGCGCTCCTGCAGACCGACCGGCCCGGGGCGGCGTGGCGTGGTGAGCCGACGCTGGTAGACGGTCCCGCGGCGCGGCTGTCGGCGGTCGCGGTCCGCGACGGCTCCTGCTTCGTGCTGCAGTGCGGCGGCCGGACGCTGGTGTTCGACTGCGGCAGCCAGCAGCTGAGCGGGGTGGGCGGCCGTGCGGTGGTGCCGGCGCTGCGGGCGCTGGGCGTGTCGCGGGTGGACGTACTGGTCATTTCGCACGCCGACCTGGACCATTACAACGGCGTGCCGGACCTGCTCGACGCCGTGCCGGTGGACGCGGTGTGGGTCTCGCCCGACGTGCCGGCCGAGGTGGCCGCGGCCCCGGGGCGCGCGACCTCGGTGCTGGTGGAGGCGCTGACCGCCCGGGGGCTGACGGCTCGCGTGGTGACGCGCGGCGACCGTTTTGTGCTGGGCCCGGCCGAGGTCGAGGTGCTGTGGCCGCCCCCGTCGTCGGCGGACGCCGGGGACGTCCCGTGGGCGGGCAACGACGCTTCGGTGGTGCTGCGGGCCACCGTCGCGGGCCGCCGCCTGCTGCTGAGCGGCGACATCCAGGAACGTGCGACCCAGGTGCTGCTGCGTCATCCCGAGGCGCTTCGGGCCGATGTGGCCGACCTTCCGCACCACGGGGCGTTCATCCGCAACAGTGTCGCGTGGCTGGACGCGGTGGATCCCGCGTGGGTGTTGCACAGCTGCGGTGAGCGACGGTTCAGGGGCGACAAGTGGGCGCCTGCGCTGGCCGCGCGTTCGCGGATCCGGCGTGGGGCGACGGCCCGTGACGGGTTCGTGCAGGTGCAGGTGGGGCGAGACGGGGCGTTGGGCGCGTGGGGGTACCGGCAGACGCCGCCGTGAGACGCGGTGGGGCGGCGTAGCGCGTCAGATGACGGGCGTGTCACCCGGCCGCCCGACGCCAACGCCCCGGCCGCTAACGCGGTGGCGTGAGGGTGGTCCACCTCGCCCAGTCGGTACCGAGTGGGCCCAGCGGCTGATCCCACACCGGGGTGCTCGTGCGCGCGGGGGTGATACCGCGAACGAGGTCGCCGGGCTTCGGGTGCGCCGGCGGGGCCCCGCGCGTGTCGCCCGCATTCCTGGTGAGGAGCTTCCGGATGGCGATGGAGACGGGATCCGAGGCGTCGTCCGGGACGTAGACGGCGTCGAGGGTGAAGGCGGAGGATTCGGTGTCGGGGACCCGGTCGGCGTCGGCCTCGTCGAGGGTCAGCGTTTTGTGGGCGACGACGGCGCCCGCCGGGGCCAGCGCCGCATGGGCCGCCCGGTCGCCTCCGCCGCCGAAGGCGGCCGTCTGCTCGGCACGGCCGCGCTGCACGAGCGCAACCTCCGGGGCCGCCTCCGCGGCGACGAGCGTCTCGGCCGGCATCGCCGCATCGGCGGATTCGAACTCGGCAGACCGGCCCAGCCCCCGGTCCGCGGTCGCGGCGGCAGGTTTGGAGGCGGACGGGGGGGCGGACTTCGCAGCCACGGGCTCGGTGTCGGATAACGCGTCCGCGCGGGCGCCCGGGGCGTCGGCGTCCGCCGCATCGTCCGCCCCGAAGCCCACCTCTGCCCGGTCAAGCCGGGCCAGCTCGCGCTGGGCCTGGATCGGGGCGGCGGCGATGTCAAAGCCGTCGCCCGCTGGCGCCGCGGCGATCGTGGGCGACGACGCGGGCGGCTGCACCGATTTCAGCACCGCACTGGCGGTCAGTGCCAACACCGCGGCGATGCCGCCGTAGGTCAGCACCGGCGCGATGGCGAACCGGCGGCGTCGCCCGGGCGGCAGCATGGCGATGCCGTTGTCCGCGTCGTCCAGCAGCATCGAGCGTTCCAGGTCGGCGATGGCCGCGTCTGCCAGCCCGGCGGGAGGCTCGGCGGCCGGCGCGGCGCGCAGCAGATCGCGGTCGCCCGCCAGCCCATCCAGCAGCGCGGCGAAGTCCGGGTCGGCCTCCCGCAACGCCTGCACCTTCGCCGTGTCCCCGGGCGACAGGTCGCCTTCGAGGTGGCCGAGGATCAGGTCGGGGTCGTGGCGTGGGTCCATGGCGGCGGGGTGGGGGATAGAGGGAACGAGGTCGGGCCGTGGTCGGGCCGTGGTCGCGTCGTAAACGGTTCAGACCGGGTCGTGCGCGAGGGCGGGGTTCATGCTCTGCCGCAGGGCCAGGCGGGCACGGAACAGGCGGCTCTTCACCGTGCCGGGGGCGATCTCAAGCGTCTCGGCGATCTGCGCGTAGTTCATCTGGTCGATGTCCCGCAGCACGATGACGGCCCGGTGATCGTCGTCGAGCCCTGCGAGGGCCTCGTAGAGCTGCCGCAGCCCTTCCTGCTGTTCGACGCGTGAGTGGGCGTCGGGTTCCCGCGACTGCGGAAGGCTGTCGGCCAGGCGCAGGGCCGACGCTCCGGGCAGCCCCGCGTCCAGCGAGGCGGTCTTGCGCAGCTTCCGCTTGCGCAGGTGCGACAGGCAGCCGTTCATCGCAACGCGGGTGAGCCAGGTGCCGAACCGGCTGTCCCCGCGGAAGCCGTCGAGCTTCTGCACCGCCTTCATCAGCGTGTCCTGGGTCAGCTCGGCCGCGTCGTCGGACTGGTTCACCATGCGCAGGCAGACGTTGTAGATCCGTCGTTCGTGGGCCTGCAGCAGCCGCCCCAGCGCGGCCCGGTCGCCCCCGCGGGCCAGGGCCACCAGGTCACGCTCGACGTCCGGGACGTCGGGCGCCGTCGCGGCGGTCGGGTTGGGGGCGGGGGTGTCCATTGATAAGCGTGCCACGCACGCGGCGGTGACGCCGCGTCAGAGGGGCCGGCGAGGTTACCATGCCCCCCCGCGGCGGGTCCCGGATCAGTCCGCGTGGAAGCGGGCCTGGGAAGACCTAAATCTACGATTGAAATCGCAGCACGCCAGAAGCACATAAGGGCCAGGATGCATCATTACGTCTCTCCGCTCGCCAGCCGCAACGCCTCGCCGGCGATGCAGGCCGTCTGGTCTCCCGCCCGCAAGTTCGGGTTATGGCGGCGGCTGTGGCTGGCCCTGGCCGAGGCCGAGCGCGAGCTGGGCCTGGACATTTCCGAGGCACAATTGGGCGAGCTGCGGGCCAACCTCGACACCGTCGATCTGGACGCCGCCGCGGTCTACGAGAAGAAGCTGCGGCACGACGTCATGGCCCACGTGCACGCGCTGGGCGACCAGGCCCCCGCGGCCCGGCCAATCATCCACCTGGGCGCCACCAGTCAGTTCGTCGTCTGCAACGCCGAACTGGTCATGCTCCAGGAAGCCCTGACCCTGATCGCCGGCAAGCTCGCCTCGGCCATCGACCGGCTGGGCGCCTTCGCGGCCAAGCACCGCGACCGGCCGACGCTGGGCTTCACCCACTACCAGCCCGCCCAGCCCACCACCGTGGGCAAGCGGGCCACGATCTGGGCTCAGGATCTGGCGCTCGCGCTCGAAGACATCGAATACCGCCAGCGCCGCCTGCGCTTCCGCGGGGTCAAGGGCACCACCGGCACGCAGGCGAGCTTTCTGGCGCTTTTCGACGGCGACCACGCCAAGGTCGACCGGCTGGACGAGATCGTCACCCAGAAGATGGGCTTCGACCCCGACGACCGCTTCGTGGTCACCGGCCAGACCTACCCGCGGCTGATGGACGCGCAGGTGGGTGCCGCGCTGGCCGGCGCCGCCGCGGCCGCCGCCAAGTGTGCCACCGACATCCGTTTGCTGGCCAACCGCAAAGAGATGGAAGAGCCGTTCGAAACCAGCCAGATCGGCTCGAGCGCGATGGCCTACAAGCGCAACCCGATGCGCAGCGAACGCATCTGCGGGCTGGCGCGTTTCGTCATGGGCCTGGTGCAGACGCCGTTTGTGACCGCCGCCGAGCAGTGGTTCGAGCGCACGCTCGACGACAGCAGCTGCCGCCGCCTCACCCTGCCCGAGCCCTTCCTCGCGCTCGACGGCGTGCTGGACCTGCTGGTCAACGTCACCGGCGGGCTGGTCGTCTACCCCGAGACCGTGAAGCGCAACCTCGCCGCCGAGCTGCCCTTCATGGCCACCGAGAACCTGTTGATGGCCGCGGTGCAGAACGGCGGCGACCGCCAGGAGTTGCACGAGGTCATCCGCACCCACAGCCAGGCCGCCGCGGCGCGGGTGAAGGGCGAAGCCGCCGACAACGACCTGCTGGATCGCCTGCGCGGCGAGCCGGCGTTCGCGGGTATGGACCTGGACGCCGTGCTCGACCCGTCGGCCTTCGTGGGCCGCGCCCCCGAGCAGGTGGATGCATTCATCGAGTGCGTGGTGAAGCCGGTGCGCGGGCGGTACGCGGAGGTGATCGGGGGCGAGGTCGAGCTGCGGGTGTGAGGCCCTACGCCGCGAACAAGGCGTTCAGGTCAGGTCCCTCGTCCGGACCGGTGCCGTCGTCCCCGCCGCCCGCGGTCTCGACCGTGAGGTCGGCGGCGGCGGACTCGAGCGCCTCAAACACCAGCGGCACTTCGTGGACGTTGATCGGGCCGAGCTTTTTCAGGGGCTCGCCGTCGTTGCCGGCCGCGAAGTGCACGCCGTTGTCTTCGTGGCGGACCCGCACGCGGAGCGGGCGGTCGAGCGGAAGTTCTACGTTTTTGCGGAACATGTTGTAGATCAGCCGGCGGTCGGTGACCAGCAGGCCGCCCAGGCCCGACTCGCCGGCGGTGTTGTCGGCGTGGCGGGCGTAGGCGAGGAAGGACTCGCCGGGGCCGAAGGTGCACCAGGCGCTGATGCGGTCGCGGATGCGGTGGGGCAGGCGGACCCAGGCCTCGCAGGACAGCCGGCCGGCGTGCTGCTGCAGGTAATGCCAGGCCTCGTTGGCGGTGCCGTTGACGTTGGCAATCCAGTCGGCGGCGGTGGCGGCGGCGGGGATGACAACGCGGCAGTAACCGGCTTGAAGGTCGGACCGCACCGAGAGGCAGCGGAGCGAGGCTTCGAAGAGGTCGGCCGAGACCAGGTAGGGCAGCGGCAGATCGAAGGGGGCGAGCAGGCCGTCGACGGTGCCCATCTTGCCCATGTAGTCGGTGTGCTGATAGCTGGCGTCGACGGCGATCTCGTACTGCGTTTCGATAGCGCGGGCCTGACGGTCGCCCTGGTCGTCCTTGTTGATGAAGACCATGGGGCGGGCGTTGAGGGCTGCGGCGCCGCGGCGGTCACCGGTGACGACACAGCGCTCGGGCATGGAGGCGCGGAAGTAGGGGTCGGCCAGCTGCGACTCGGGAAAGCTGAGCTCGACGCCGGCGATCGAGCAGCGGTACACCGCGATGAAGGGGCGAGGCAGTCGGCGGGGCGGGCCGGTCTGAAGGAAGGTGGGGACGCCGCGGCGCGAGATGCCGGCCGTGGGCGTGGCAGGTCGCGGAGTGGCGGAGTGGGGCGGCGGCGCCACCGCACGCGGCGGTGCTTCTTGCCGCACGACCTCTTCTTTTTTGGCGTGCGTCACGGCGGCGGTGGCGGTGGCAGCGGGCCCGGGTGACGCCGGTGGCGACGGGGGAGGGGCGTCGATGTCACCCTCTTCGTCCTCGCCCTCGTGGAACATCTCGCTGAGCAGGTCGCCCAGCACCTCCTCCGGGTCGTCGCCCAACGGGGCCGGCACCGGCGACATGCCGCCGCACGCGGGGCACCTGACCACGCGGCCCGCGGCGGTGCCGGGAAGCTTGAGGGTGCGGCGGCAGCCGAGGCAGCCCATGACGATGGCGGGGGGGGCGATACTCACCCGCCTGTTTTCGGCCGGCGGCGGCCACGGGATCGGGGGCTTCCCGGCGGGGCCTGCGAAAACCGGGCGGCGGCACGGCCCGGGTTCGGGATATGCGGGCTGTCCGGGTCGGGCGGACTAAACTGCGGCGATGCCGAGCCGCTGGGACGTGATCGATCTGGGACGGATGGCCTACGGGCCCGCCCTGGAGCGCCAGCGCGAACGCAACGCGGCGGTCGCCGCGGGCACCGCGGGCCCGGCGTTGCTGCTGGTCGAACACGACGCGGTGGTGACCGTCAGCCGCCGGCCCGCGGCCCGTGAGCACGTGAAGGTGTCGGAAGCCGAGCTGAACCGGCGCGGAATCGCGCTGGAGCCGACCGACCGCGGGGGCGACGTGACTTATCACGGGCCGGGGCAGCTGGTGGCCTACCCGATCGTGCGGCTGCGCGACCTGAGACCGTCGCTGACGCTGACCGACTACCTGCGTGGCCTGGAGACCGCCGTGATCGCGTCGCTGAACGTGTTCGGCGTGGCGGGGGTGATCGAGTGCGGGGCGACGGGGGTGTGGGTGGGCGCCGGGCCGGATGCGGCGAAGGTGTGCGCGGTGGGGGTGCGGATGCGGCGCGGGGTGGCGATGCACGGGCTGGCGCTCAACGTCGACCCGGACCTGAGCCACTTTGACACCATCGACCCGTGCGGCCTGGGCGACCGGCCCGTGACGAGTCTGCGGCGGCGGTTGGGCGACGGGTGCCCGTCGATGGACGCGGTGAAGGGTGAACTGGCGGCGGCCCTGGGCCGGACGCTGGGGTTGCGGCCGTCCGACCGCGGGGCAGCGGCGTGCTGATTCCCGACGCCGGCGTGCTGGCGATGGTGTGGGGCTTGGGCGCGGCGGCGTGGCTGGGGCTGACGTGGCTGACGGCACGGCGGGCGCAGCCGAGACGGGGCCGTGAAGGGGAACCGGGCGGGACGCCCGTGCCACGGGTGGCGGTCTTGATTCTTGGCGTAGCGTTTGTGCTGCGGGCGCTGCCCGTGGGGCTGCTGCCGGTGAGCCTGAGCGACGACGTGTGGCGCTACGTGCACGACGGCCGAACGCTGGCCCGCGGCGAGAACCCCTACGGGCAAAGCCCCGCCGAGGCGCTGGCCGACACATGGGCGGACGCCGACACTGCAGGAGCCCGCGACCTGGAGCACGTGAACAACCCCGAGCTGGTGACGATCTACCAGCCCGCCAGCCAGTGGACGTTTGCGGCGACCGCGGCGGTGACGTCGTGGGTGTCGCCGCGGGCCGACGCCGTCACGCACGCGCGGGTGCTGCGGGGGGTGTTCGCCGCGGTGGATCTGTGGGTGGTGGTCCTGTTGCTGGTGGAGCTGCGTCGCCGCCGAGCGTCGTTGTGGTGGGCCACGCTGTACGCGTGGTCGCCGGCGGTTTTCCTGGAAACCGCCTGGGCCGGCCATCAGGACGGCTTGGGTGTATTGGCGGTGATTGCGACGCTGATGCTGACGCGTCGGGCGGCGCGGCCGGGTCGGCGGGGCGTCGCTCGGGCGGTGGCCGCGGGCGTCACGCTCGCGGTCGCCGCCGCGGTCAAACCGGTCGCGCTGCCGCTTGCGCTGCCGCTGGCGTGGTCGCTGCGCCGGCACCCGTGGCGGGTTGCGTGGGCTACGGGCGCTTGCGCGCTGGCGCTCGCCGTGCTGTACCTGCCCTTTGTTTGGATGGAGGGCGGGCTGACCGGCATGCTGGAGACAGGCCGCAGCTTCGCGACACGCTGGCGCTTCAACGGCGCGCTGCACCCGCTGATCGAGGCCGCGGCCTTGGGGCTGGGTCTGGACCGCGGGTGGGGTGAAGAGGCCAAACGCGTCGCCGACGTGGCCTGCCTGCTGCTGCTGCTGGCGGCGCTGGTCGTGGCGACACTGCGGCTGAAGGATCCGTGGCGGGTGGCCCTGGTGTACCTCGCGTTGATGGTCGGCCTCAGCAGCACCGTCCACCCGTGGTACCTGCTGTGGGCGCTGGGCGTCCTGCCCGTGGCCCGCGCCGCCGCCCGCGGCTGGGGCCCCTTCACCGCCGCGGTCTGGGTCGCCGCGCTGGCGTTGCCGTGGGGCTACGTCGCGTGGCTGGAGATGGCCGCGGGGCGGGGGTACGCCGTCCCGCTTGGCGTGCAGGTGCTGTGCTGGGGGCCAATTCTCGCCGCGGGTCTGGTCGGTGGGTGGCTGCGCCGCAAAGCGCAAAGCGCAAAGTGAAAAGCCCAAATCAGACGCAAGCGGTTACGCGGACCCGAGAGCCCGGTACCGCGATGCCAATTTGCGCTTTTCACTTTGCGCTTTTCGCTTTAAAGTGAAGCGCTACGGAACCTTAATCACCACCGTCCGCTCCGTCCCGTCCTCCGTGCCCGCCTTGGGATTCATGATCGGCTCGCCGTTGCGAAGGATCCGCGGGAAGCGCTCCTGCAGCTCGCGGATGCGCGGGCCGGGCACCTCGATGCCGCTGTCCATGACGTAGTCAACGGCGGGGTCGAACAGCCCCACGCCGACGTAGGCCTGGTGGTTGCCCAGGAAGTAGTAGACGTCGAGCCCGGTCTCCTCGCGCAGCTCGGCGGCCCGGGTCTCGGCCCGCTGGCGGAAGTTTTTGGTCACGCCGGCGTCGTAAAGCTCGACGGCGAGGGAACGCAGGCCGTGGTGCGGCCGCAGGTCCCAGCGGTCGGCGACGCCCTCGCGGTTGGGGTCGATGGCGACCATTTCGGCCCGGCGGAAAGGGCGGCCGTCCTCGAAGCGCGCGGCGCGGGCGCGTTTGAGGCTGTCCTTCGCGTCGTCGTTGTCGGGGCGGCGGAAGCGGCCGGCGTAGACCGTCGCCGCGCTGCCGCGGTTGATGAACCAGATGCCCGGCACCTGGCCGGTCTCGCGGAGCGCAGACGAGAAAGCGAAGGCCTGCTCCAGGCGGTCGTGGCCGGTGAAGGAGCGCAGGCGGATCGCGTAGCGGGTGCCCCGGGCCGTGGCCGGTCCCGCGTCACCGGCCTCACGCGGCGGGTCGGCGATCTCGCGCAGGCGGTCCCAACGCGGGCTCGAGACGCGCGTCTCGACGCAGGCGCCCAGGAGGGCCGCTGCAAACAGAGTCAGGAGTACTGGACGGAGCCGCATGCAGCCACGTTACGGGGGCGGCGCGTCCGGCGAGAGTGTGCGATGGGGACAGAGGGCGGTCGCCGGGCCGATCCCGGGCAATTTTAAAGCCCCGGGTGGAACTATCCATTCATCCGGATAGACTGATGGACCAAGCGGGACCCGACCGCTCTCCACCCACTGCCCGCCATGCCCACCACCTCGTCCCCCGACTCGATGCTTCGCTGGATGGCCACGCTGGCCGACCCCAGCCGTGTGCGCCTGCTGAGACTGATCGAGCGGGAAGAACTGGGCGTGTCGGACCTGTGCGCGGTGGTGCAGATGCCGCAGTCCACCGTCAGCCGGCACCTCAAGGTGTTGAGCGATGAAGGCTGGATTGTGCACCGCCGGGTGGGCACGACGCACCGTTACCGCATGGTGCTGGACGAGCTGGAGCCCGGCCAGCGCGGCCTGTGGCTGCTGACCCGCGAGCAGACCGGTGGCTGGGCCACCCTGACGCAGGACGAGGTGCGGCTGCGGGCCCGGCTGGCCGAGCGCGCCGAAGACCCCGAGGCGTTCTTCGCCGGTGCCGCGGCCGACTGGGACCGCACCCGAGACGCCCTGTACGGGCACGGCTTCTCGCACCACGCGCTGCTGGCGCTGGTGCCCGACACCTGGACGGTGGCCGACCTGGGCTGCGGTACCGGCAGCCTGGCCCGGGCGCTGAGCCCGCGGGTGAAGAACGTCGTGGGTGTGGACAACAGCCCGGCCATGCTGGAGGCCGCCCGCGCCGCGTCGCGCGGGCTCAAAAATGTGCAGATCAAGAAGGGCGGGCTGACCGACCTGCCGCTGGCCGACGCCCGCTGCGACGCCACGCTGTGCGTGCTGGTGCTGACCTACCTCGACGACGCCGAAGTCGACCGTGCGCTGTCCGAAATGGTCCGCGTGCTTCGGCCCGGCGGCCGCGCGGTCGTGCTGGACCTGCTGATCCACGACCGCGAAGACTTCCGACGCGGCACCGGCCAGCGCAGCCTCGGTTTTGATCCGGGCGACCTGACCGCGCGGATGAAGGCCGCCGGGTTCGCCGACGCGGGCGCGCAGCCCCTGCCCCCCGATCCCGACGCGACCGGCCCGGCGCTGCTGCTGGCGACGGGCACTATTTAACGGCCTTGGTGATTGGGCGATTTGGCGACTGAAGAACAAGACCAGAGCCCCTTCGAAAATCACCAGATCGCTAAAAATCACCCGATCGCCGAACACCTTCCTCTTGCCACCCACCCCACCCTTTCCAAAGGAACCCAAGATGCCTCTCACGCTCGAACCCGACACCACCGCCGGCCTGCAGTACAAGCTCAAACCCGGCGCTTCCGTGGAAGAACTGCAGACCCTCGCCGACTGGGGCCGCAAAGAACTCATGCTCGCCGAGCAGGAGATGCCCGGCCTGATCGCCTGCCGCGAAGAGTTCGGCGCCAGCAAGCCCCTCAAGGGCCACAAAATCATGGGCAGCCTGCACATGACCGTGCAGACCGCGGTGCTGATCGAGACGCTCGTGGAGCTGGGCGCCGATGTGCGCTGGGTCAGCTGCAACATCTTCAGCACCCAGGACCACGCGGCCGCCGCGGTGGTGGCCGGACCCACCGGCACCATCGCCGACCCCAAGGGCGTGCCCGTGTTCGCCTGGAAGGGTGAGACGCTGGACGAGTACTGGTGGTGCACCGACCAGGCCCTGGCCTGGCCCGACGGCAGCGGCCCGAGCCTGATCGTCGATGACGGCGGCGACGCCACCATGCTGATCCACAAGGGCGTGGAGTTCGAGGCCGCGGGCGCGGTGCCCGACTACGACGCCAAGACCGAGCCCGAAGAGTGGGAGAGCGTGCTGAAGGTGCTGCGCAAGAACTTGGCCGAGAACCCCGGCCGCTGGGGCAAGGTCGCCGAGGGCTGCCAGGGCGTCAGCGAAGAGACCACCACCGGCATCAAGAACCTGGTGAAGATGCAGAAGGAAGGCACGCTGCTCTTCCCCGCCATCAACGTGAACGACAGCTGCACCAAGAGCAAGTTCGACAATCTTTACGGCTGCCGCCACTCGCTGATCGATGGGCTCTTCCGTGCGACCGACGTGATGGTCAGCGGCAAGGTGGCCGTGGTCTGCGGCTACGGCGACGTGGGCAAGGGCTGCGCGCAGTCGCTCAAGGGGCAGGGCGCCCGCGTGATCGTGACCGAGATCGACCCGATCTGCGCCCTGCAGGCGGCGATGGAAGGCTTCCAGGTCACGACGCTGGAAGACGTGGTGGGCACGGCAGACATCTTCATCACCACGACCGGCAACTACAAGATCATCACCGCCGCCCACATGGCGAAGATGAAGGACAAGGCCATCGTCGGCAACATCGGACACTTCGACAACGAGATCGAGATGGCCGAGCTGGCGCAGATCGCCAGTCGCACCAACATCAAGCCGCAGTACGACATGTGGACCTTCAAGGACAGCGGCACGAGCGTGCTGATTCTGGCCGAGGGCCGCCTGCTGAACCTGGGCTGCGCCACCGGCCACCCCTCGTTCGTGATGTCGGCGTCGTTCACCAATCAGGTGATTGCCCAGATCGAGCTGGCCCAGAACAACGAGCGGTACAAGAACGAGGTCTACCTGCTGCCCAAACTGCTGGACGAGAAGGTGGCCCGGCTGCACCTGGGTCAGCTGGGCGTGAAGCTGACCGAGCTGAGTCAGGAGCAGGCAGACTACATCGCCGTGCCGGTCGAGGGCCCCTACAAGCCCTCGCACTACCGCTACTGATCGCGGCTCGACGCCGGGTACGCATCCGCAAAACCGGATGCGTACCCGCCTTCTCGTTCGCGACGCCCTGCGGGCGGACGGGGGTTGTTCTGATCTTGAGAGACCGTTCAGCCGCGGCCGGGAATACCGGGTCGCGGTTTTTTTGTGCGCCGTCCGAGAATGATGGCCGGGAACCACCGGTGGGCGCGAGCCGGCCACGCCGGCGCCTCCGCCGATGGACCTCCGGGTGCGGGGGCGGGAGGCGTGGCCTGCGCTGGGCTTGCGCCCGCGCTGCGGCCACGCCTCCTGCCCTCGCACCCGGGGGTTAAGAGGGGGCAAGGCCCCGCCGATAGGCGGGGGCGTGCGTCCGCCGTCCGGCCGTGCCGGGGTCTGTGGGCACGTCGGAACCGCCATGTCTGAATCGAACTTCGCCGAGCAGCGACAGCATCCACGCTACCGCCCCGATCGCCTCCGCTGCGACCTGGGTGAGGTGGTGGACCTGTCACGAAGCGGCGCCCGGGTGCTCTGTCGGCAGGAGTTCGACGGCTCGGTCCCGATCACCCTGCACGCGGTGAATCAAGGCGAGGTGACGATCCACGGCCGGGTGCAGTGGCGTCGGCCGCTGGGTAACCGCGAGTTCATGGTGGGGCTGGCCTTCGAGCAGGTGAGCGCCGAAATGCGGCCCCGGCTCGACCAGCTGGTCGAGGAGGTTTCCCAGGGGGTGTGCCAGGCCGCGGCCTCCTCCTCGGGGCGATCGTGGAGCGGCGGGCGTCAGACCGGCGTCCTGCTGGCGCTCGCGGGACTGGGGGTGCTGGCCGCCGGTGGTGCGCTGCTGACCTACCCGTCGTGGGGGCCGCGTTTCCTTCCGCAGGCCGAAGAGCTTTACCGCATGGCGCCGCCCCTGACGGCCTGGGCGTGCTTCCTGGTGGGCGGGCTGCTGGTGGTGACCGGGCTGACCGAGGTGGTTGCGCCTTCGGTGGCCGGTGGCGGGGACACGCCGGGTTTCGGGGTCGGCGAGGGAACGCTCAACGTGCCGAGCCTCGCGCCGAATCCCGCCGACGCGTTTTCGGGGATCGGATCGGATCCGACACGGCAGATGAGCACCGAGCACCTGCTCAACTGCATCCTGGAGAGCAGCCTGGGGGGCGTCAGCGTGCTGAAGGCCGTGCGGCACGAGGACCGACGTGTGGTCGACTTTGAGGTGCAGCTGATCAACCGGGCGGCGGAGAATCTGCTGGGCAAGAGCGAGGTCATGGTGACCGGGCACACGCTGTCGAAGGTGTTCCCCTGCCTGATGAACCACGCGATCTTCAACGACCTGAGCTCGACGGTGCTGACCGGGCTGCCGGTGCAGAAGCAGTACCGCCTGGACAACGGCCGGTGGGTGCAGCTGGCGGTCGTGCAGCTGGGCGACGGCCTGGCGGTGACGTTCGCCGACACCACCGAGGCGCACCACGCGCAGGCCCGCCTGCGCCACGTGGCCTACCACGACGAGCTCACCGGTCTGCCCAACCGCAAGCTGCTGATGGAGCACCTCGAGAAAGCCATGAACCGCGCCAAGCGTTTCCCTGACCGGAAGCTGGCGGTGCTGTTCCTGGACTTCGACCGATTTAAAATCGTGAACGACACCCTGGGCCACGAGGTCGGCGACCTGCTGCTTAACAGCATCTCCGGGCGTCTGCGGGAGAACATCCGCAGCGTGGACACCGCGTCCACCACGTCCGGCGGCGTGTCGGGCGACCCCGAGCACATCTCCGCGCGTCTGGGCGGCGATGAGTTCGTGGTCATGCTCGACGGGCTGGATAACGAGGACGCCGCCATCGCGGTCGCCAACCGGCTGTTGGCCACCTTCAACGAGCCCCACATGCTCGACGGGCACCGCGTGGTGTCGACCGCGAGCATCGGCATCGTGATGAGCTCGGATGCGTACCACACCGTGGACGAGTTGCTGCGGGATGCCGACACCGCGATGTATCAGGCCAAGCACACCGGCAAGGCCCGTTACGTCGTGTTCGACCGGCAGATGCACGAGACGCTGGTGGCCCAGGCCGAGCTGGAAAGCGACCTGCGCGAGGCGGTCAAGAACGAAGACTTTGCGCTGGTTTACGAGCCGATCGTGGAGGTGGCCACCGGTCACGTGGTGGGTTTCGAGACCCTGATCCGCTGGGACCACACCACACGGGGCATGGTGTCGCCCGCCGCGTTTGTGCCGATGGCGGAAGAACTCAATCTGATCGTGCCGGTGGGCGCCTGGGTCATCCGGCGTTCCTGTGAGCAGCTGGCACGCTGGCGCCAGATGGGCGAGGGCGATATCTTCCTGAACATCAATCTCTCGCGCGCTCAGCTCTACGACGGCGACCTGGTCAACCTTCTCGCGCAGCAGATCATGCAGCACGGCCTGGACCCCTCGCGGATCCGGCTGGAGATCACCGAGACGATGGTGATGAACGACGTGGGCGAGATGCGCGAGAAGCTGGTGCAGCTGAAAGAACTCGGCTTGAAGCTGGCCCTGGACGACTTCGGCACGGGCCACTCGTCGCTGAACGTGCTGCAGGAACTGCCACTGGACATCCTGAAAATCGACCGATCGTTCATCGCCAACGCGGGCGACGCCGTACGCCGTTACGGGGCCATCATCGCGACCATCACCGACCTGGCCCGGAATCTCGACATGCAGGTGATCGCCGAGGGCATCGAGCGTCAGGAGCAGGTCGACCTGCTCCGCAGCCTGCACTGCGACCACGCCCAGGGGTGGCTCTACAGCCGCGCGGTCGACGCCGACGCGGCGGCGGCGATGATCGTCGAGCGCCCGGTCCTGGGGCTGGGGAAGAACCTGGACGACGCCGACGCCGAGGCCGCCATCCGCAGCGACGCGCCCGCGGTGGAAGACGACCATGAAGCGGCCTGACCCGTGCGGCAGAGGACCGCACACCGGGTCGGGCCGGAGGACACCGGTCGGGCGGAGGTACACTCGGGCGGTGACGAGAGCGATGACACACCAGCCGGGGCGGTCTGCGGCGTTCGCGGTTCTGCTTGCCGCGGCCGCGGCCGCGGCCGCGGTTTCGGGGTGCGTCGCCGGCGGCGGCGGCGGCGCGCAGCTGAGCGCCGGCCGGCTGCCGGCCGCGCCCGCGTCACCGGCCGTCCGGGCCGAGCCCCGGGCCGCTCCCTCGTCGGGCGACGAGACCCCGCGCGCTACCGGGGACCCTCTGGAAGCTGACGTCGACGCGGTCCTGGCGATGGCCGGCACCTTTGCGGTGCGCTACCACTACGCCGAGACCGCCGCGCTGTCCCCCGGGCGGGCCCTCTCCGAGCCCTACGCCGCCCAAGCCCGGGAGTGCGTGCGAGTGGTCGCGCGCTCGCCGGGTCGCGTGAGCCTGCAGCACCTGCTGCTGATCGGCGACGCCCCGCTGGTGGTCAAACACTGGCGTGAGGACTGGGAGCACGCATCCAAACGCCGGCTCGTGTACGGCGGGCCGGTGCCCGGTGGCGGTCGGTGGTCGGTGCAGTCGGCTCGGCCCATCGCGGGCCGGTGGACGCGGACCGTCTACGGCGCCGACGACGCGCCGGGCTACGCCGCCGCCGGCCGCTGGACCCACCGCGGCGGGGAGGGGGCGGCGGGCGCCGTCTCGGAGTGGGAAGCCGAGACGCCGTCGCCGGCCCCCGCGGCCCGGCACGAAACCGACCGCGCGGCCGGAGACGACGCCGTTGACGGGGGAGGCGCCGCTTGGGGCCGGGTACGCGACCGGGTGGTGGTGCAGCACGGCGGGGTCGGCGGCGGCTGGATTCGGGAGGAGTCGGTGGTGAAGCTGGACGCGGGCGGCGCGCCGCTGGCCCGCGAGCACGGCGTGGTCCGCTACGCCCGTCGCGGCGGGGGCGAGCCGCCGGCCGTCGCGGATTACTGGCGTCGGGTGGGCGGCTTCTGGGAAGCCGTCCGCGCCGGGTGGGAGCGCCGGCTGCCGACCGGCACGACGCACGTGGTACGCGACCGCGTGGCCGACGGGCCGCGCTGGCGGGCGTTGTTCAGTCTGGCCGACACGCACGACGCCGACCCGGCCCGGCTGGACGCGGTGCTCGACGCGGCGATGCAGACGGTGCCCGAATAAAGCGGCGGCGGCAGGCGTCCGCGTTTTACGGATCCCAAGACGTGCTGGTGTGCCACTGGCGGCTTGTCCGCCAGTGCCTATGACCCGTGGAAGCACTGGCGGACAAGCCGCCAATGGCACCCGATAGAAGGCGCGAGAACCGAATGGGATCGGTATCAGTAGCACGATTTAGTGTTGCTGCGCTACAACGCGCGGGGAAACGCGTCACCTGCCGCCCGTCGGCCCGGCCCGCCGGACCGCGCGCTTGCCGAAGCGGGCGGCGATCCGGTCGGTCACGGCGTCGAGCTGCCGGCGGCGCTCGTGCGTTTCGTCGGGAAAGAGCTCGGCGGGCGCCGGCTCGTCGGTCACGGGCCCGGCGCTCAGGCCGATGAGCCGCACCGAGCGGAAGCCGGCCGCGGCCCACGTGTCGAACAACCCGCGGCCGGCCCGCCACAGGTCGTCCGTGGCGTCGGTGGGCTTTGGGAGCGTGACCGAACGGGTGATGGTCTGGAAGTCGCCGTAGCGGATCTTCACCGTGACGCCGCGGGCGAAGAGGTGCTTGGCCCGCAGCCGCACGCCGACCTGTTGGGCCTGATCCAGCAGCACCGCGCGGACCGCGTTGGGGGTCTTGAGGTTTTCGCCAAAGGTCTGCTCATGGCCGACAGACTTCGGCGGCCCGCCGGGGGTCACCGGCCGGTCGTCGATACCGCGCGACAGGCGGAAGAGGCGGTGGCCCCATTCGCCGAAGCGGCCGGCGAGTTCGGGCTCGCTCAGCCGCCGCAGGTCGCCGATGGTGCGGACGCCGCGGCCGTGGAGCTTCTTCTGCGTGGCCGGGCCGACCCCCCAGAGCTTGCCGACCGGCAGCGGGGTGAGCACGGCGTCGAGGTTGTCGGCGGTGATCACGGTCAACCCGTCGGGTTTTTCCAGGTCGCTGGCCAGCTTGGCCAAGAACTTGTTGGGCGCCACGCCGACCGAGGCGACGAGCCCGGTGGCGGTGCGCACGTCGTCTTTGAGTCGTCGCGCGACCTCGGGGGCCGGGCCCATCAGCCGGTCGGTGCCGGTCATGTCGAGAAACGCTTCATCGACCGAGAGCTTCTGGATCAGCGGGCTGTAGGTTTTCAAGACGTCGAACATGCGGCCGCTCAGCTCGCGGATGCGTTCGCCCGGGACCTTGACGCAGACGGCGTGGGGGCAGAGACGCAGGGCCTGCGCGGTGGGCATGGCGCTGCGGCAGCCGAACTTCCGCGCTTCGTACGAGGCCGTGGTCACCACGCCGCGCGGGCCGGTGCCGCCGGTCAGCACGGCTTTGCCCGCCAGCGTGGGGTCGTCCAGCACCGCGATGGCCGCGAAGAAGGCGTCCATGTCGAGGTGGAAGATGGTTCTTGGGGACGGCACGGGTAGAGGATAGGGAACGCCTCGGGGCTTCCGGGCGGCCGTCGCGCGGGGCTCGCCGAGCCTCACCTCACTTGCCGGCCGCGTCGCCGGCGGCGACCTTCAGGCCAATTGGCCTGACCACGGACGGGACGTCCGTGCCACCGATTCGAGGATTTCGCTTGGCTTGCATTGGATGTCGAGGTACAGTGCATCGGTGTCCGAGGTATCTGCTTCTGGAGCTGTCCGATGAGCCTGCCCAATGAACTCGCCCGCGGCACGGTGATGCCGATCGTCCTGTCGCTGCTCAGCGAGCGGGCGATGTACGGCTACGAGATCGTGAAGACGGTGAACGTGCGCTCGAACGGGGTGCTGGAGTTCAAGGAGGGCACGCTGTACCCGCTGCTGCACAAGATGCAGGGCCAGCGGCTTATCAAGGCGTCGTGGGAGGAAGGTGCCCACGGCAAGCCGCGGAAGTACTACGCGCTCACGCCCAAGGGCCAGAAGCTGCTCAAGGAGAGCCGGGGGCAGTGGGCGGATCTGCGCGGGGCGGTGGACACACTTTTAATGGGGGCCTGAACATGTCTGGTCTTGATGATCTGATTCAACGGGCGACGCTTCGCCTAGGAAACGACCGCGAGTTGAGGATGGAGGTCTCCCACGAGTTGGCGAGCCATCTGGACGCGTCGGTCGCCGAGTACCAAGCTGCGGACTACTCCGAGGAGGACGCGCGCGACGCGGCGATCAAGGACTTCGGCGACCCGGACGCGGTGGCGGACGGCCTGTGGGAGGCCAACCGGTTTCGGCTGAGCCTGCGGGCGTGGGGGTGGTGGGCGGCGCGGCTGACGCTGCTGCCCGCATGCGTGCTGACGACGTGGCTGTGGGTGGTGCCGGGGCTGTTCTCCGGCTCCGGGGTCTTCCAGCCCGGGCCCGGGACGGGTATCGACGCGGTCGGGGCGCGCTCGGTGGAGGCCCGGACGAAGGCGGGTATGACCGAGGCGCAGCGGCTGATTTTCTACGGCGACGAAACGGCGGACAACGACATCGACCGCCGGCGGGCGGTGCGGGACGCCTGGCCCGACGAGGTGCTGTACCAGCTGGAGCTGATCGCGGCGATGCTGTCGGATCTGCCGGATCGTCCGGAACTGGATTCCGAGATCGTTGCCGCCAAACGGCAAGCGTTGCGGAAAGAGCTGGAACGCGGCGCGGCGATGGACCCCGACAACGGGGTCTACGCGCTGATCCGGGCGTCGTTGATTCTCGACGCGGTCCCACTGGCCGACGAGGGGCAAGACGATGCGGCGGTGGTGTCCGTCCTGGTCCGCGGCGGCGAGGACGGCGCGCGGGAAGACCGGGAGGTGCCGCGGCTCGGGCCCGACGCGGATCCGGCGGTGGTGGCCGAGGGGATCCGGTGGCTGGACGCGGCGGCGGAGAAGCCGTACCTCACCATGCACGTGTCGGACCGGGTGCGGGACCGGCTGGCCCAGCTGCCGCCGGCGCGGTCGATGCGGGAGTACGTGATGCGGGTGGGGCACGAGTTCGGCACGCTGCTGCCCACGCTGGGCCGCGCGCGGGCCGCGGTGCGGGTGGCGGGCGCCGAGGCGCTGCGGCAGGCCGAAGCGGGGGACGCGGCCGGGGCGGTCGCGCTGCTGGAGCGGGCCGACGGGCTGGCGTCCGCGCTCGCCGCGTCGTCGGACACGGTGATTTCGTTGCTGGTCGCGTGGTCGATCCGGTCCGAGGTCGCGGTCGCGCGGGTGGCGGCGCATCGCGCTGCGGGAGATGACCGGCGGGCCGAGGCGGCCCGGGCCCGGAGCGACGCGCTGGTGCGGTACTGGTCCGACGTGTGGCAGGCCGAGCGCGATCCGGCGGAGGAGGCGCGGATCGAGCAGACCAGCGGGCTGCTGATGTCCACGATCTACCCGGCTCTGCCGGGCTACGACGTGGACACGACGCCGTTTCGCAAGGCCGAGTACGCGGTGCTGGATCGCGGCGTGCTGGCGCTGGGCTTGGGGGTGCTCATCGCGCTGTCGGCGCTCATGTCGCTGGCCGGCGGGTGGGGGGCGTGGCGGCGGCGCGACCCGGCGGGGCCGGGCGCCGAGAACGGCGTGCTGCTGACGGTCGGGCCGGGCGGCTGGGCGGCGGTGATCGGCGGGGCCGTGGTGCTGCCCGTGCTGGGCTTCACGCTGTGGTCGGCGACGCCGTGGTCGGGCCGGAGGTACGGGCTGAACCACAGCTGGGCGGCGCTGGTGTGGTACGTCCCGGCGGTGTTCGGGGTCGCGGTGCTTCTCTGGCGGCTGGCGGTGGCGGCGTTACGTCGCCGGGCGCGGGAGGTCGGGCTGGCGGTGCCGGGGCGGCGCGGGTGGGTGAGCGATGCCGGGCTGGCGCTGGCGTTGCTGGCGCTGGCGTTGCTGGCGCTGGCGGGCGTGGTGTGGGCATCGATCTCCTGGAAAGAACGGTGGGCGGACATCGACTCGTTCGGCTGGTCGGTCGCAAACACGGTGGCGATCGTGTTGGCGGTCCTCACCGCGACGGCGTGGGCGGTGCGCGAGGTGGTGTGGGTCCGCAGCGTCGATCGGCCTTGGGCGGCGCTGGGGCGCGCGGCGTGGGTGGGGCTAGGGGTGACGGGCGGCTTGAGCGCGCTGTTGGCGGGCCTCGTCTATCTCTCGGTAGACGCGGTGGACCGCGCCCCGCTCTCGGTGGTCGCGGTCGGCGTCGCGGCGGGGCTGGGCCTGTTGTCGGGGTGGGTCTGGATGATGCGGCAGCCGGGGCGGACCGGGTGGTTCGCCCGCTCGGTGCTGCGGTCGATGGCGCCGGTGTGGGCGGCGGCGGGCCTGGCCCTGGCGCTGGGCGTGGGCGCGGGGCTGAACCTGCGGGAACGCGCGTTGGCCGGTCAGATGATGGCGGCGTCACCGGTGTGGCTGGACACGGAGGTGGAGCGCAGCAACGCCAAGGCGCTGCGGACGTATCTGGCGGGTGACGCGGTGCCGGCGCCGCGGCGGCGTTGAGCCTGTGGCCGGTGAAGCGGGTTGCGACCGGGCAATAGAAAACCCGGCGCACAAGCGGGGACGGCTCGGGTGGCACTGCCCTTCAGGGCAGTGGGTTTCGGACCTGTACTTGAGCGAAGGGCGACCCGCACCGCCCTGAAGGGCGGTGGCACCCGGACCGGAGGGGTGGGTAGACTCGGCGGCCCTTGACCCGCTTCTTCACCGAGTTTGGCCACATCGCGTGGTTCATCGTGCTGCCACTGATGCTGCTGATCGGGCTGGGGTTTCTGATCCAGCGCAAGCTGGGGCTGGACCTGCCGACGCTGACGCGGCTGAACTTCTACGTGGTGGTGCCGGGCATGATATACACGGCGGTGGTGGAGTCGCCGCTGTCGTGGGGCAGCGTGGGCACGGTGACGGGCTTCTCATTGCTGTTCATGGCGGTGATGGCGGGGGTGGTGGTCGTGGCGGCGTGGGCGCGGGGTGTGCCGCGGGACCGGTGGTCGCCGCTGGTGATGACGGGGATCTTCTACAACGCGGGCAACTACGGGCTGCCGCTGCAGCAGCTGGCGTTCCGACCCGTCGGCCGCGGCGCCGAGGCGATGGGGATGCAGGTGTTCGTGATGCTGGTGCAGAACGTGACGAGCTTCACGGTGGGGATCGTGCTGGCGGCGGGCGGCGGGCTTGACCGCGCGCGGCTGCGCGAGAACCTGCGGCATGTGCTGCGGTTCCCGCCGCTGTACGCACTGGCGGCGGCGGCGGCGACGATTGGGGTGCGGGGCTGGCTGGGCGAGTCGTCGGCGTCGGTGGCGTACGCGCTCACGCCGTTTCTGGACACGTTGCACTACGCGCAGGGCGGGTTCGTGGTGGTGGCGCTGGTGACACTGGGCGCGCAGCTGGCGATGGTGCGACGCGGCGGCGCGCGGTACCCGGTGGGGCTCAGCGTCGTCGCGCGACTTCTGGTGGCGCCGGCGGTGGGGCTGCTGCTGGTCTGGGGGCTGGGCATCGACGGGCTGGCGGCGCAGGTGCTGCTGATCTCGACGGCGACGCCGGTGAGCGTGAACTGCATGCTGATCTGCCTGGAGTTCGACAACCACCCGGACTTTCTGGCGCGGAGCGTGTTCTATTCGACGCTGCTGAGTCCGGTGACGGTGTGCGGGGTGATTTTGCTGGCGCGGTCGGGAATGATTTGATTGCCTTTTCTTTGCGCCTTTGCGTCTTTGCGTGAGCCATTCCGGGGTTGATCGGCTTAGAGAATCCAAGGCAGGTCTCACGCAAAGGCGCAAAGACGCAAAGGAAGAACCTGGCGGGGTGGCGGGTCTTACGGGAGGGCGAGGTTCCGACCGGGCCGGGGTACTATGCGACGCCGGCTCAGCAGGAGCTTCGCCCTCCCAGAAAGCAGGAGTTTTCCATGTCTCAGACCACGGTTTCAATCGAAGATTCGCGTTGGTTCATCAATGACGCAGTGACTTACCCCGGCACGCGGCTTGAAGGCCTGCTGATGAACAGCCGTATGGTGCAGGCGACGTTTGATGATCTGAACCCGGCGACGCGGTCACGCTGGGACGGGCCGGATGGGGTCTGGGATGCGGAGGCGAACACGGACCGGTTCATCGCGCAGCTGCCGACGTACCGCGCCCACGGGCTTCTGGCGGTGACGACGAACTTTCAGGGCGGATCGCCCGAGGGCTACTCGCGGGATCAGCCGTGGGAGAACAACGCGTTCGGGAGCGACGGGACGCTGCGGGACGATTACGCGGCGCGGATGGGGCGTGTCATCGACGCGTGCGATGCGCTGGGGATGGTGGTGATTTTGGGGCTGTTCTACTTCGGGCAGGACGAGCGGTTGAACGACGAGGCGGCGGTCATCCGAGCGGTCGATCAGGTGGCGGACTGGCTGACGCGGCGCGGCGACGGCAACGTGGTGGTGGAAATCGCCAACGAGTGCGACCTGGACGGGCGCTACGGCCCCGAGCGTGCGGCGCGCGGGGAGCCGAAAACCTGGTACGAGCACGAGATCATCCGGGCCGAGCGGGCGGGGGAGTTGATCGGGCGGTTCAGGGAGCGGACAAGCGGGGGATTTCTGGTGAGCACCTCGCAGTGCGGCGGCTCGGTGCTGCATCCGGACATCGCGGCAGCGCAGCCGGACTTCGTGCTGCTGCACGGCAACGACACGCGGGGCCCGGACGCCATCCGCGCGATGATCGCGGCGTCGCGGGAGGTGCCCGGTTACGCAGGGCAGCCGATCGTGATCAACGAGGACGATCACTTTGATTTTGACCAGCCGGACAACCACCTGCTCGCCGCCGTGGAGAGCGGGGTGAGCTGGGGGTTTTTTGACTACCGGATGGCGGGCGAGGGGCACGCCCATGGGTATCAGAGCGTTCCGACGGACTGGGGGATCTCGTCGGGGCGGAAGCAGGGGTTCTTTGGGGCGCTCAAGCGGATGGCCGAGGCTGCTCCGTAGGGTGGGTCAAGCAGGAATGCGCACGAAGGACACAAGGCTCGGGTGCCACGGACAGCGAAGTCGTCCGTGCGCGTCCACCGCGGCACGACCGGTGCGCTGGGGTCATCCGGCAAGGACGACTGCGCTGTCCGTGGCACCCCGAACGCCAAAACTGTCGGGGTCCAGAGCTTGCGTCGCAGTTCGGCCGGTTGATGCGCATTCCTGCGAGGGCCGCCGGGCCCACCGGGCCGCGGCGCGGGTCGGCGTGAAGCGTCGGTGCTTGCCCGCGGCACGGTGGGTCCGCCAAGCCTTGACCCACCCTACGAAAACCGCCCCCGGGTTGGGGGCGGTGTGAGGTCAGTCCGAGCGGTTGAGGTCAGTCCGCGGGCGGCGGCGGCGGGCTCGACGCGGGGGGGGGCGTCGGCGCGGCGGGCTTCGCTTCCCTGGCGTCCGGTTTGTCCGGTTTCGCTTCCTTGGGCTTCTTCGGCCCGCTGCTGTCGGGCGTCAGCATCATGGTCATGCGCCGGCCCATCATCTTGGGCGGCTGCTCGACCTTGCTCACGTCTTCGAGCAGGGTGACGATGTCGAGCATCGTCTGGCGGGCCATGCCCTGGTGGGCCATCTGGCGGCCGCGGAACAGCATCACGAACTGGCACTTGTCGCCGTCTTCGAGGAACTCGCGTGCCTTGTCGGTTTTGAACTTGAGGTCGTGGTCGTCGATGTTGGGCCGCAGACGCATGCCCTTGAGTTCAGACTTCTTGGCGTGGGCCTTGGCCTTCTGCTCTTTCTTTTGCTGCGCGTACTTCCACTTGCCGTAGTCCATGATCTTGCAGACCGGTGGACTGGCGGCGGGCGACACCTCGACGAGGTCGAGCTCGGCTTCGGTGGCGCGGCGCTTGGCGTCTTCGGTGTCGATGACGCCGATCTGGTTGTCTTCTTCGTCGATCAGCCGGATGGGTGACACCCGGATCTGGTCGTTGATGCGCAGGCGTTTGCCGGTTTCACGCGGCTGGGGGCGGAAGCGTCCTCGTGCGATGGTCTGGGTCTCCAGGGGGAAAAGGTGGGGCGCCGGGGTGGGCGGGGTGGGCGGGATGGGTCCCGAACGGGGGCCGGGATCAATCCGTCAGGGTAGCGGTGAGGCCGGCGGATGCCAAGCCTGAACACGTTCTTAAGGATCGGGTGACCGCGGCTCGGCGGGCGGGCGGGCGGCGGAGAATCGGGTTCAAGGCGCGGGTTCAGTGGGCCCTCGGCGCCAGTGTCAGCAGCCAGTACGCCGCGGGGGCCACCAGCAGCAGGCTGTCCGCCACGTCCATCACGCCCCCGAAGCCCGGGATCGTCTTGGCCCAATCCTTGAGTCCCGCGTCCCGCTTGAGCAGGCTGGCGAGCAGGTCGCCGACCTGCCCGAGGAAGCCCAACAGCAGGCCCGCGACGGCGGCGTACCACCAGGGGATGGCGCGGTGGGGGGCGAAGTGGGCCCCGATGAGCGCGAACACCACGGCCCAGACGGCGGCGAAGGCCATGCCGCCCAGCAGCCCCTCGACGGTCTTGCCGGGGCTCAGCCAGGGGATCAATTTGTGGCGGCCCAGGAAGCGGCCGGTGAAGTAGGCCCCGATGTCGCAGCACTTGGTCACCATGATGACCGCGGCGATGACCCAGGACGAGAAGGCCACGCCCGGGCCGCCGGCCCGCAGCAGCAGGTAGAGGCCCGGCAGCACGCCCAGGTAGCCCAGGGCGAACAGGGCCGAGCCGCCGGCGGTGGTGCCCCCCCGGCAGTCGCGACGACGGAAGCTGTGCACGACCAAGGCGGTCAGCATGACGCCGGCCACGGCGGTGGCGAAGGCGGCGGCCGCGGTGCGCGGGTTGGGCATCTGCGGCCCGGCGTAGGTGGCAATCACGCCCGCGGCGGCGCCCAGGTAGAGCACCGGGGCGTGGGCGCGGCCGTATTTGGAGCGCAGCAGCGCAGCGAGCTCGATGGACGCGAGCACGAGCACCGCGAGCACGGCCAGCAGCAGCAGCAGGCCGGGCCGCACCGCTCCGCTGGCGCCCAGGCGGTCGTCGCCCCAGATGAGCAGCAGCAGGCCCGCGACCATCGCGATGCCGGAGGGGACGCGGTGCTTAAGCATGGGCGGCATGCTAAAGGATCGTTGGGGGGTGAGTTCCCGAAAGACGCGCGTGCGGGCCGGGTCTGCGGGACCTGGGCGGAAGGGGCGGGCGGATGGGGCCACGTCCCCGGGGGACGCCCTTGCTAGGCTCTGCCCGTGCGATTTCCCCGCCTCGAAAGCTTGTGTGCCGGGCCGACCCACCTGACGCTCCCGTCCCGGGTGGCGGTGCTGTGCGCACTGGCGTGGGGAGCCGCGGCACACGGGCTGACGTGGAGCGCCGACCTGCCGGCGGCGGGCGACGGCCGCCACCTGTGGCTGGTGGCCCCGGCGGCAGCGCTGCCCGGCGAAGCGCCCGGCCCGGCCGTCGAGCTGCTGCACGCCGACGGGGACGACGACGAGCCTGCCTGGGAGCCGGTGACCCGCCTGCGCGGCCGGCTGGCAGCCCTTGCGGCGCCCGCTGCGGGCCCCGGCGGGCCGGGCACGACCGACCGTCTGTGGCTGGTCTTTGACAGCGGGGCGGTGGTGCGGGTATCGCTGACGCCCGGGCCGCTGGAGGACCAGTGGTTTTTCTCGACCCGCCCGGTGACTGACCTGCCCGCGGGGCTGGACGTGACGGCGGCCGCCGCCGCGGGCGATGCACTCTGGGTGCTGGGGCGGACGGCGGACGCGGAGGTGTTGGCGGGTTTTGGCGACCCCGGTGCTGCCCCGGGAGCGGCGGTCGCTGCCGACGCGATGGAATCCGACGCCGAGCTGCTGAACCTGGTGCTGCGGCTGCCGCGACCGCTGCGGCCCGAAGACCCGTCGGTGGCGCCAGCGACGGCTGCTCCTGCCGAGTCCATCGAGAGCCCAGGACCGCCGGTCACGGCCGGCCGCGCCCCGGCGGGGCCGACGCTCCGGGCCGCCGGCCCGGCCGCGACGCCGACCGAGCTGCTGCTGGTCTACCGCGGCGGCCGCTGGCGGCGCGTGGCGCTGCCGCCCCCGGGCCCGGCCCAGGAGGTCGCGGCGCTCGTACCGCCGGCCGCCGGCGCGGCCGACGCGCGCCCCACCCGTGTTGCCCGGGTGCGGGCGGACGGTGGCGGCGTGCTCGTCACCACCTCGCCCGCGGCGGACGGCGGCTGGGAACGGGTCGTGCTGGAAGCCGACGCCGGGGGTGCCGTGCAGGGGCTGAGGGTTGACGGGCAGCTGGTCGTGGTGCGGCAGGTCGCCCTGTCGCCCGGCACGGTGGAGGCCGCCGTGGTCCGGGGGGCGGCGCTCGCTTCTCTGGGGCAGATGAACGTCGAGCCGCCGGATCCCGGCGACGAGACCGCGGCCGCGTGGGCTGCCGTGCCGCTGGCCGGCGGGGTGGGCGTGGTGTCGGGGGCGGCGCGGGCGGCGGCCGGGGTGGCAAACCGCCTGGCCGAGCGCACGACCGACGACCCGCACGCGCTCACCCTGGGCGTGATCGACCTGCGCGGACGCGTGACCCGCCCGCCCGCCCCCTTGGACCTGGAACCCGCCCGGCCGTTCGCCGACGCCGCCGACTACCTGCTGATGCTCACGGCGGTGTTCGGGGCCACGCTGCTGCTGTTCTCGTTCTGGCGTCGCGACCCGGCCTCCAACCAGCCGCGGCTGCCCGAGGGCCGGGCGGTCGCCGACCTGTGGCGCCGGGCCGCGGGCGGGTTCATCGACCTGGCGATCAGCGGGGCCGTGGTCAGCGGCGCCATGGGGCTGACCGCTGAAGACCTGGCCCAGCGTTGGCCGGGCCGCGGCCGGGGCGACACGCTGGAGTTCATCCTGCCGGGGCTGCTGCTGATCGGCCTGACGGTGCTGCACACCACCGTGACCGAGCTGCTGACCACCCGCTCGGCCGGCAAAGCGGTCATGCATACCCGGCTGACCGATCTGACCGGCGAGCGGCCGTCCTCGACGCAGATCCTGGTCCGCGGGCTGCTCAAGCCCTTCGACCTGATCGCCTACCTGCTGATGGTGCTGCCGGTGGTCAACCCCGGCCGCCAGCGGCTGGCCGACCTGATCGCGCGGACGCTGGTGGTCAAGGAAAGTTCGAAGTCCGAAGTATGAAGCTCGAAGCGGGAAGCAAGGCGTGAGCGCGGTAACGAAACAACCTGAAAGCGAATCGCATGGCCGGCTGGCGGTCGTGCTCTTGTCCGGCGGCCTCGACAGCGCGACCGTGCTCGCCGTCGCCAAGGCGCAGGGCTTTGCCTGTCACTGCCTCAGTTTCGACTACGGGCAGCGGCACCAGGCCGAACTCGCCGCCGCGGCCCGCGTGGCCGAGGCGCTGGGCGCGGCCTCGCACCGCACCGCGGCCATCGACCTGCGGGCCTTCGGCGGCAGCGCGCTCACCGACGACGCGCTGGACGTGCCCAAAGACCGCGACGAAGACGCGATGGCCGCCGACATCCCTGTCACCTACGTGCCGGCCCGCAACACGATTTTTCTTAGCTACGCCCTGGCGCTCGCCGAGGTCATCGGCAGCACCGACCTCTTCATCGGCGTCAACGCCGTGGACTACTCGGGCTACCCCGACTGCCGGCCCGAGTTCATCGCGTCGTTTGAACGCACCGCGAACCTCGCGACCAAGGCCGGGGTGCAAGCCGCCGAGGCCGACCCGCACCTGCGCGTGCATACGCCGCTGATGGATCTCACCAAGGTCCAGATCATCGAACTGGGCCTGAGCCACGGCGTGGACTACGGGATGACGCACTCGTGCTACGACCCGGTCGAGGGGGCCGCGTGCGGGCGCTGCGACTCCTGCCGGCTGCGGGAGAAGGCGTTTGCGGAGTTGGGGCGCCGGCTTGCGCCGAAGGTGAAAAGTAAAAAGTGAAAAGTGAAAATCAGACGCAAGCGGATATCGGGACATGTCCCGGCGATCGGCGTTGCGGTATTGGCAGGCGTTGGTGGTTGATTCGAATGGGTGCCCTCGCCGCCGCCGCGATCAGCGGCCTGCTGCTCTACCAGTCGTTCGCCGGCGGCGCCGCGCCCGGCTGCTCGGCCGGCGGCGGGTGCAACGCGGTGCTCGGCTCGCGGTGGGCCAGGGTGCTGGGGGTTCCGGTGTCGTTGCCGGCGCTGCTGACCCACGGCCTGATCCTGGCCCTCAGCTTCTCCGCCGCCGCCCGCGACCGCCGCCGCCTGCTGGGCGCCGCCGCGGTGGCGGTGGCCGGCAGCGCCGTGTGGTTTGTGGCCCTGCAGGTCTGGGGCGTGGGCGCGTTCTGCCCCTGGTGCATGGCGGCCCACGCGCTGGGGCTGATGGTCGCCGCGTTGATCCTGCTGCCGCGTTCTGGACCCTTCCCCCGCATCGCCGCCGCGTGGGGCGTGCTCGCGGTCGCGGGCCTGATCGCCGCCCAGGTGCTCTACGAACCGCCGGTGCCGGACCTCACCCCCGACAACTTCGCCGGCTTTACGGGCCTCGAGCCCGCCGACTACCCCCGCCTGGGCCCGGCCGACGCGCCCGTCGCTATTGCGTACCTCTACGACATCAACTGCCCGGTGTGCCGCTTCGCCCACGCCCACCTCGTCGCCGCACGCGAGCGCTACGGCGACCAGCTCGTCGTCGCGCTCATGCCCGCGCCGTTCTCGGATCGCTGCAACGAGCACATGAGCCGCACCACACCCGCGTTCGAGACCAGCTGCGACCTGACGAAGCTGCTGATGGCCGTGCACCACGCCGACCCGGCGCGGGTGCCGGCCTTTGACGCGTTCTTATTTGCGGAGCAACACGCCGCGCCCGCGGTCGCGGCTGCCCGGTCGCACGCCGCCGTACTGGTGGGCGAAGACGCGCTGACCGCCGCGCTCGCCGACCCCGCGGTGGAGGCGGCGGTGTCGGGCAACGCCGCGCTGTTCGACTTCCTGGGCCGCTCGGTGCCGCGGATGATCATCGGTGGGCGGGCGTACCCGGCGGTGACGACGGAGGAGGGGTTCTTTGCGTTGTTGGAGGCGGTGACGGGGGTGAGGTCGGACGGTCAACTAAGTAAGCGAAGCGCGACTATGGTGGATTCCCTTCGCTGATGCCAAAAGACATTTATTCACAGAGTTGATGTCGCAGAGCGGCGCTACGGACGATGAGACATCGAGCGGCGCGGCACGGTCCCAGTCTTGGGCACCGAGTCACACAGAGGCCACAGAGGAAGACAGAGAAAGGAGGGGCGGGTGCGACGTGTATGCGAGACGCTTGCGCCTGGATTCCCGCCCCGGCCTTCGCAGGGGCAGGCGCGGCGCGAGAATGACGGCGGGTGGTTTTCTGCCTTCCTCTGTGGCTTCTGTGTGACTCCGTGCAGGGAACGGGCCGGCGACGTGCGGCCACGAAGCCCCGTGGTACAAGTCGATCGCTCACCTCATCAACTCTGTGAATAAAGGTTGTGCGATGGCGTACCTCACCCGGGTGCCACCCCCACGCGACCGCGCACCGGGAGGGCCGAACCCATCCCGCTAGAATGTCTGTGCGCCGGCCCCTTCCGCGTCAGCGTCCGATCTAAACCTCAGACCCTAAACCCCAGACCCTAAACCCCAAACCCTTCCCCCACCCCATGCCCGACCCCGGCCAACCCCACGGACTGACCACGCAGCTGAAGATCGGCATGGAGATCCACGTCGAGTTGAACACGCGCACGAAGATGTGGACCGACGCGCCCAACGTGGCGCACCCCGACCACTTCGACGCCGATCCCAACACGCTGCTGACGCCGGTGGCCATCGGGCTGCCCGGCACGCTGCCGGTGCCCAACGCGGCGGCGGTGGAGAAGTCGATCCTGGTGGGGCTGGCGCTCAACTGCCGCATCGCGACCACGACCAAGTGGGACCGCAAGAGCTACTTCTACCCCGACCTGCCCAAGAACTACCAGATCAGCCAGTTCGACCTGCCGGTCTGCGGCGACGGGGCGGTGGACATCCCGGTGGACGACGGGTCGGGCAACCTGCCGGACGCCGACACCAAGCGCATCCGCATCACGCGGGCGCACCTGGAAGAAGACGCGGGCAAGCTGATGCACGAGCTTCCGGGAGGGGCCAGCGCAGCCTCCGGGGCAAAATGGTCGGATGGCACGCTGATCGACCTGAACCGCGCGGGCACGCCGCTCTTGGAGATCGTGACCGAGCCGGACTTCGCGTCGGCGGACGAGGCGGTGGCCTTCGGCCAGATGTTGCGCGACCTCTGCCGGCACCTGGGCGTGACCGAGGGCATCATGCAGAAGGGGCACATGCGCTTTGAGCCCAACATCAACGTGATCATTACAAACGCGGCGGGTGAGACGTTCGCCACGCCGGTGGTGGAGATCAAAAACCTCAACAGCTTCAAGGCGGTGCATGGCGCGATCGAGCACGAACACGTTCGGCAGGTGGAGCAGTGGCTCGAAGACGGCAAGACCATGGGCGCACGGGCCAAGAGCACCCGCGGGTGGGACGACGCCAAGCTGTCGACCACGCCGCAGCGTGAGAAGGAGGACGCGGACGAGTACCGCTACTTCCCCGACCCGGACCTGGTGAGCCTGGAGATCGACCCGGCGCGGGTGGCGGAGATGAAGGCGGAGCTGCCCGAGTTGCCTCTGATCAAGCGGGCGCGTTTCATCGACGAATGGAGCCTGAGCGCCATTGACGCGGACAACCTGCTGGCCGAGCCGGCAAACACACGCTTCTTTGAGGACGCGGTGGCGGCGGGGCGTTCGGACGTGGCGCCGCGGCGGGTGGCGGCGATGCTGCTGAACGCCGGCGCGAAACGCGCGAACGAGGCGGGCGTGGCGCTTGATGGATTGGGAGTGACGCCGCAGCAGGTGTCGGACATCGTGCGCCTGCAGGACGGCGACCAGATCAGCGCCAGCGCGGCCGACACGCTGTTTGGGCACGCGTGCGAATCCGACGAGTCGGCGGAGGCGCTGGCCGAGACGCACGGGTTGCTGCAGGTCAGCGACGACGGAGCGCTGGACGAGTGGATCGCCCAGGTGATCGCCGACCCGAAGAACGAGAAGGCCGTGCTGCAGATCAAAGAGGGCAAGGAGAAGGCGATCGGGGCCCTGCTGGGGCAGATCATGAAGCTGAGCAAGGGCCAGGCGAATCCGAAGGTGGTCGGAGACAAGATCAAAACCCTCCTCATGGCGTGAGGGCGGCGGAAACGTCTCGCCGCGTGGGCGTGCAGATCCACAGGGCCGGATCCGCACGCCCACGCGGTGAGACGTCACAGCACACCTCTCACGATGGGCGGGGGTGTGGGGCGTGGAAGTCAGGGCGGACGGAGGGCGGTGGGGTTTCTGGGGTGCCACGGCCTTCAGGCCGCGGCGCCCGATAACCACCGCCCCGCGGATCGGGAAAATCCCGGATTTCTCGTCTTGCCGGCGTTCCCCGACGCGTCGATAAATCTGTATGGATCCTGCCGCCAACCCGGACACCGACCCCGACTTCGCCTTCGCGATCCCCGACGGCGCGTTTGAGGTGGAGTACGACGACCCCGTCGACACCGACGACGGCGAGGTGCCGGAGGATCCGGCGACCGCCGCGGCCCGCGAGGCGCGGCAGGCGCTGCTGCTGTCGCAGGAGCTGCGCCGGCCCATCGACCGCGCGGTGTCGATGGCGACGATGAGCGCGTGGACGCTGGCGGTCTTCGCGGTGATCTCGCTGCCGGGCGTGTTCTCCAGCTTCACGGGCTTCTTCATCGTGATCGGGCTGGGCGTGTGCTCGTTCTTCGAGTTCCGCGGCCGCAACGCGCTGCGCGACATGAATCCCGCGGGCGCGACGGCGCTGGCCCGCAACCAGCTGGTGCTGGGCGCGGTGATCGTGGTGTACGCGCTGGCCAACATCGTGGTGACGATGAGCGGAGCGGGGCGCTACGACCAGGCGGTCGAGGCGGTGCCCGAACTGGGGCAGATCATGGGCGGCCGCAACGGGCTGGGCGCACTGATGACCACGCTGACGCTGGTGTACTACGCGGTGGTCGGCCTGGGCGGCGCGGTCGGTCAGGCGCTGATGTTCTGCTTCCACGACCGGCGGCGCCCACTGGTGGAGGCGTTTGTGGCGGACACGCCAGAGTGGATTCAGACGCCGACCCACGAAAAAGGCCCGCCGAACAAGGTCGGGCGGGCGGCGTGAGGTGGGGGCGGGGTTGTCCGGCGGCACGCACGGCCTGAAGGCCGGGGCACCCGGCGGCGGCTCTTTCGTTCTCATTCTCAGCCCGCAGAGCGGTTCTCGTTCTCGGTACTTATGCGGCTGATGCCGAGGGATCCGAGAGCGAGAACCGCTTCGCTGAGAACGAGAATGATTTGAACCGATTGATGGGGTAGGGTGGGTCAAGGGCCGCCGGACCCACCGCGCCGCGGCGTGGGATTCACGGGGACGCGACGCCGAAGGCCCGGCGAAGTCGGTCAACGGTGGGTCCGCCAAGCCTTGACCCACCCTACGAAAACCCAGAGGCAATGAGGAGGCAATCAAGAGGCCGGGCCACGCCGCGTCGTCGAGATGCCGGGTCGCGCCCGGTGACCTGCGCGTGACCTCACTCGGATCCCGCGGCGGGCACACATCGCCGACGCGGCGAGGTGTGGCACCCGGGGAGAACGTAACGATCACCCCGCGGCGCGAGTGGCTCGTGCGGGCAACGCCCGCGCGGCCGACGGTGGGGCGGCGGGCGGCCGCCGCTCCGACGGAGGCCGCTCCGGCTTACCAGCCGACGGTGGCCTTGCTGCCCTGCTTGGTGATCCGCTCTTCGCCTTCCCACGCGGCGATCCGGGTGTCGGCCTCGGTCAGGCTCATCTGGAAGGTGTAGGTCAGCTCGCGGATCTTGCCGGCTTTGGCGCGGTCGTCGAGGATCTTGAAGCTCAACGTGTAGTCCGGACGCATCGCGTTCTGGACGCGGTTCTGCCCCGACGAGGTGCCGTTGCGGAAGGCGTCTCGGGCGGACTGCTCGGCGGCGAGGGTGTCCTGCCCGCGGGGGGTGAACACGCGGGCCAGGCCCGAGTTGGTCAGCTCGACGCGGATCTTCTTGAGCACGCTGTCGGGGTCGATCTGGGTCTCGGTGTTGTTGATGAACGTCGAGACCTCGATCAGCGGCGGCTCGCCGCCGGCGAACACGCGCGACTGCAGCATGGATTCGGTCATCACGTCGGCGGCGCGGACGGCGTCGTCGACGTCCAGGCCGGTGGTGGTGACGATGCGCTGGCGGGTGTTGGTGTCCAGACGCTTGTTGGGCGAGGCGCAGGCGGTGGCGAGCGTGCTGGTGGCGAGGGCGAGAATGAGGGCTTGGGTGAGTTTCATGGGGCGGTCTCGTTTTCTGCGGTGGGCTCGCAGGGGTCAGGCGTCAGGTTTAGGCGTTAGCAAGAGCGCTGACGCGGCGGGTTCTTGGTTTCTGGGAGGGCGAACCTTCCGGTGAGCCGGGTCCCATGTGACGCGCAGGCTCACCGGAAGGTTCGCCCTCCCGTGAGCCTTGGGCTTATTGGTTTTTGAGGAGGTTGAACGGCTTGCGTTCGATGAGTTCCAGGCGGAAGTCCACCACATCCGGGTCAGTGGCGGTGGCGGCGATGGACCGCATCTGGCCGCCCTGCAGGTTGATGGACTTCCAACTGCTGGTGACCGAGTCCTGCACCATGCCGTGGCTGTCGATCCACTCGAAGCGGTAATGAATGGTGTGCTTTTTCTTGTCGCGGTTTTGTATTTGCGCCTGCACCTTGAGGCGGCCGTTGGCCAGCCGGGCCTCGTTGATCGAGACGATCTGGGCGTTCTTGCCCAGCGAGCCGTCGGTGAGGATGCGGTCGTCGTCGACGTAGTCGCGCACACCGATGGGGTCTTTTCGCTGTGCGGTGTTGACGGTCTGGCAACCAGGCAGCACGAGAAAAGACAAGGCGGCGGCAAGCAGCAGACGCGGAGTGGGGCAGGCGGTGTTTTTCATGGGCGGAAAGCTCCGGAGGGGGCGGCCGACACGGGGCGGGACTGGCCGAGCGGGAACGAGTCAATGATAAGCGGCGACGACGGGGTGACGCTGCGTACCCACACGCCGTGGCTGCGGGTGGGGTCGAGGTTGACCGAGTAAGAGACGCCGTGGGCCACCTGCACTTGCAGCCGGCCGTCGGGCGGGACCGGCAGGCGGGCGTAGTCGATCTTCTTCGGCAGGCTGGCCCAGATGCGGCGGTCGGCCTGATTGGTGGCGGCCTGGTAGCCGATGGCGGCCAGCCGGCCGAAGAGGAGCACCAGCTGGTCTTCGGTGCTGCCCTGTCCGTTGCCCTGGCTGCCGCGTTGTTCGCGCAGGCTCTCGTTGAGCGCGTAGGCGGCGGTGGCCTTGAGGGCGGCGCTGAGGGTGGACTTGACGAGGATCATGGGCAGGCGGTTCTTGAACTCCTGCCCCACCACGGCGTCCAGGTTGGCCAGCGGCTCGGCGACGGCGGCGGTCTCGCCGCGGACGTTGAGCGGCCGGGCGTAGCGGTCGTTCTCGACCAGCACAGGGAAGTTCGCGGCGACGTAGTCGACCTTGCGCGAGACCGCGAAGAGCGGGAGCTCCAGATAGAAGGCGTCGAGGCGAGGCGAGGTGCCGGTGGCGAAGAAGACGTGCGCAGTGGGGGGCGGCGAACTCCCCGAGCGAGCGTCCAGGGCAGCGTTCAGGTCGTCGACAACGCCGGCGTTGTGGGGGGCCATACCGGCGGCGCGCTCCAGGCTCTTGCGGGCCCGCTCGGCGTCGCCCGCGTCGGCGGGGTGGTACAGAAAGTACAGCCCCTGCAGCAGCTCGGTGAAGGGGTTGGCGTAGTCGGCGTAGACCTCGTATTTGTCCAGCCCGGCAAAACGCTGCGTGAGCGCCTGGTTCAGGCGTGGGTCGTCGTCGGGGGCCAGCGCGTCGCCGGTGCCGCGCTCGGCGGCGTACTGCTTCGACGCAAGCTGCGCGCTTTCGAGTTCTTTGGCGTTGCGTCCCACGGCCTCCTGCTGGTGGCGGTAGGCGCGGTTGAGGCTGGCGCGGGCGGCGGAGGGATCGCCCAGGAACAGGAAGTTCATGGCCCGCAGCGTGGCGGCCATGATGCGGTCGCTGTCCCAGCCGCGGTAGGGCAGCACGTTGAGGTTGATAAGCAGGGCCCGGGTCTCGGTGGTCAGCGAGATCTCGGGGTTCTGGTCGAACCGGTCGATGGCCGCCTGGGCCTGGGCCAGGCTGTGGTTGCTGGCCTCGAACTCGCCCAGCGCCTGCTGGGTAGCGCCCAGCTCCAGCAGCGCGATGACGCGGTTTCGTTTCTTCTGTCCCTCGCCGCGGGCGTAGGCGTCGAAGACCGCGCGGGCGTCGGCGAGGTCGCCGCGGCGGAAGGCGTTCTGGCCGTCGATGAGCGCCTTGTTGCAGCCGGGCAGCGCCAGCAGCAGCGCGAGCAGCAGGGCGGCGAAGGTAGCAGGCACAGCCCGTGTGACGTCCGCCCGGGCCGCGGGTCGTGCTTGGCGGAAAGGTGGAGTCATAACCAAACAACGGCGGACGGCACACAACGTGTGCCTGCTACGTTCAAACCAGACGTCCCCCCCGGACAGCGGTCAGTGGCCGTGATCGCCGTGACCATGCTCGTGGTCGACGAGGCTGGGACGCGCGACGGGCAGGGTCTGCGGGTCGCCGCCCACGTTCACGCCGAAGTCTTCGACCAAAGTCAGCGTGGAAAAACGCGCGGTGACGCGGGTGACCACGGCTTCGCCGACGGAGGCCTCTTCGGTGCCCAGGACCACGCCGGTGTAGGGGTCAACCAGCTGCTGGCCAGTGGCAAACACGGTCCAGGGCTGGCCCACGGCGATACCGGTGCCCTCGCCCCGGTTGATGGTGATCTGCTCACCGGTCTTGGCGATGACGCGGGCGGGGAACAGCTTGTCGAGCACGCGGTTGGCGACGTCGGCGCTCAGGCCGGTGGCCAGGTCGGTGCTCAGGCGGTCGGTCACGTCGCCGCTGCTCTGCACGCCGCGGATGGGCTCGTCGAACTGCTGCTGGGTGACGAAGAGTGTCTCGGAGGTGTGCAGCTCGCCGGTGGTCACGTCGTAAATCTTCATCGTGGCCGACAGCCGCAGTTCGCGCTTGCGGTCGATGACCTGGCCGCCCTCGCCGCGGAGCACCTGCTCCTGGTCGGCGAAGTCGTCAACGGTGGTCTGCACCAGGTACTTGGCGGCCGACTGGGCGAAGGCCTCGGGCAGGTTGGCGTCGTCGGGGTTGGCGAAGACCGACTGAAGCTCCTGGTCTTTCATGACTTCTTCCAGGTCGGTCCGGGCGATGATGCGGAACACGCCGGTGTTCTGCAGGCGGTCGAGCAGCTGCTGGTCCAGCGAGGCGACGATCTTGTCGAGGGCCCGCGACTCGGCGGGGCCTCCGGCCAGCTGCGTGCGCAGCGCCTCGGTGGTGCCGGTGGGGTTGAGGGCCACGGCCATGCGGCGGTCCTCTGCCGGGGCCTGGGCTGAAGCGGAGCCGCGGCCGGCGGTGGGGGCGGGCTGTGCGTCGGCATCGGGCAGGTGGGTGACCGCGGCCATGGTCAGCACGGCGAGCGTGGACAGGCGCAGACGTTTTTTACGGTGGGTCTTCAGCATGGGGGGTCTCAATCCGGGTTTTGCAGGCGGGGTTGGCGCGTCGGCGATCGAGGCGGTGCTTACTGAGCCTTCTGCAGGTTCTCGATCATGTTCTGCTCGACGGTCACGCCGTCTTTCGTGTCCACGCGGTAGCCGCTCTGCTTCAGCATGGTCTCGATGCCTTCGGCGATCTTCGTGCGGCTTTCGGCGCCACGGGCCGACTGCTTCAGCTCTTCGTACATCGCGGCGGTCTCCTGCCACTCGGCCCGGCCCTCGGCGGTCATGGCCAGGCTGACCTGCAGGGTCTGGCCGTCGTAGACGTTGATGGTGCGTTCCCAGGGCTCGAACTTCTCGCGGGTCAGCCGCAGCTTGTGGATGCCGGGAAACACCTCGAAGGTGCCGGGCGCGCTGCCGACGACCACGCCGTCAAGCTCGACGGTGACCGAGAGCGGTTCCAGCTGGTAGCGGTTGCCGGTCAGCACGTAGTTGCCCTCGTCGTCTTTGACGACCTCGGGCACGCTGAGGTCCTGCACGGCGCAGGCGACGGTGAAGCCGACCCGCGCGTCGGCCAGCGTGCGCTCGGGCACCGCGTTGGCGCCGCCGCGGACCGCGAGCTGATCGCTGATCTGGGCGGCGGCGTCTTCCATGAGGTCGCTGAAGGCGTGGGCGCTGCCGTGCAGGGTGTCGCTCTGCATGGTGCGGGCCCGGGCGCTCGCAGCGCCGCTGAACAAACTGCCGCCCCGGCCGGCGTCCAGGATCTTGTAGGTGGTCAGCAGCTTGTGGGTGGTGACGTGGCGGTCGATGTGGAGGTCCGGCCGCTTCACGTGCTGGGTGGTCTCGTCGAGGCTGTCGAGCGAGCCGATCAAGATGTAGTCGGCGTTGAGGTTTTGGGCCAGCCGCAGGGCCGAAGTGTGTTGCTCCAGCAGGGTGTCCAGGTCCTGCCCGGCGTCGGCTTGCGCTTCGACCCCGGACTTGTCTGAGTCGGGCCGCTGGCCCGAGAACGTCTGCAACGCGGCCGTGACGTCTTCGGGGCTGATGATCTCGAAGCCCTGAGCGGTCAGCTGCGCGATCAGGAGGTCTTCGAAGACCGGGCGTTGGCCGACGAGGGCCTCGCCGCCTCGGTTCTTCACGAAGATCGCCACGCGGCGGGTGGCGGGGGTGTCGGCCGGGGCGTCTGTCAGCGCGTCGACCGGGGCGGGCGCGGCGGAGGATGGCTGCGCGGTTGCGAGCGGGGCGGTGGCGAGCAGCAGGGCGGCGGCCAGCCCGAAAAGGGGGCAGAGCGGTTTCATGGGCAGGGTCTCGTGCCGGGGGCGGATGGGGAAACGGGGCGTCCAGTGTAAGGGGCGCGGAGGCGGTGCCGCCGGACGCACACCGGGCGCGGGAGTCAAGACGCGGGCGATTCGCAATCTTGCGCCGTTGAGGCGGGTTTTGATCGGGAGGGTCGGGGTGGCGGGGTGAAAGTGCTTCCGAAAAATGAACTTAAAATATAAGTTCGGTGCCCCCTCCCCCCCCCCCGGATCGTTGACGGGCTCTTTTTTGCTGCGACGTGGCATCGATCCGTCGGCGGTACCGGCCGGGCGTGCAATCCGTTACCTGACACGCTAGACTCGTGGTGTTTGGGTTTTACTTGGAGTCTTTGCATGACCGCCGCCATGAACACCGCCGTTGCGAATGTGTCCTCTCCCGCCGGCCCGCCCGGGGCGGCGCCGTCGCCCCGGCCGGTGAAGCCCCGTGCTGCGCGGCGGGACCGCTATGCGCGGGTGCTGGACGCGCTCGCCGCCGCGGGGCCCGGCGTGTGCCTGGCCCGCGTGAAGGCGGCCTGCGCCGACGAGCGGCCCGCGACGGTGACCCGGCTGGTGAACGAGTTGGCACAGCAGGGCTGGCTGGTGCGCGAAGGCGCGGCGGGCCGCTACCGCTGGAACCCGGGCCGCGGCGGCTTCGACGCCGACCGCTGGCTGAACGACAAGCTGGCCGGCGGCCAGGTGAAGAACCAGCCCGCGGGTGAGCGGCCGCGCGAGCGTCTGCTGGAGCGAGGGGCGGCGGCGCTCAGCAACGCCGAGCTGCTGGCGGTGCTGATCCGCAGCGGCCGACCCGGCGAGTCCGCGGTCGAGGCGGGCCGCAAGCTGGCCTGCGCCTTCGACGGCCGGCTGCCGGCGCTGCCCGACGCGGGACGGGCCGAGATCAAGGAACTGAGCCGCGCGGTAGACGTGACGGGCTACTGCCAGATATTGGCGGGCATCGAGCTGGGGCGGCGGGTACAGGCCGCGGGCGGCGATGAAGCGCCCACGGCGATCCGCTCGACCACCGAGGCCATGGCCTTCTGCCGGCAGCGCTTCGCGCGGCTGGCCCGCGACGGCAAGCAGGAGGAGTTTCACGTGGTCACGCTGGACACCAAGCACCAGGTCATCGCGACCCACCGCGTGACCGTGGGCACGCTGGACGCCAGCCTGGTGCACCCGCGTGAGGTGTTCCGGCCCGCCATCCGCGACGCAGCGGCGGCGGTGCTGCTGGTCCACAACCACCCCAGCGGCGATCCCACCCCCAGCCCGGAAGACCGTGCGGTGACCGACCGGCTGGAGCGGTCGGGTCAGACGCTGGGCATCGACGTGCTGGACCACCTGGTGGTGGCGAGCGGGGGCTGCGTGAGCCTGCGGGCCGACCGCTGACGCGGGGCGTGGCTCGGCGCCCCGATCGGGCCCCGCAAAGCGCTCGCAGTCCGTTGACATACCCCGCGTAAGCCGAGGGCGAGCGAACACGATCGCTCGCAAGGCGACGAAACGATCCCTGGCCGTAGCGACGGGGAGTTGAGTCCACGAAGCGAGCGATTGTTTTCGCCGGCCGCAGGCACGCGAGGTATTTCGACGGGCTGGTAGCACGACCGAACCTTCTTGACCGCGGCGACCGAAGCTGCCGGGACGCCCGCGTTCGGTTGGCAAGGGCCCGGCTCTGGCGACCGATGCCTGAGCAGGTGTGTCCCTTGCAATCGACAATAAAACCGTCAGATCGCCCCTGCCCCCGCCCCCGGAGCCCCGCCATGAACGACCACGAAATCCTGCACCTGCGCAGCGAACTCATCCACGTCGTGCGTGCTGAAGTCATCGCCAGCTGGCGGGCCACCCCGCAGCTGGCCTTCGGTCACCGCACGCCCGTGCGGGTGAACGCCGACGGCGACATCGGCCTGCTCCGGGCCGCGGGCCGCGGTCTGCGGCTCGTCGGTCTGAATCTGAGGACCGGTTTTAAAGCGACGCGACCTGCCCGGCCGCAGCTTCGGGGCGCGACGTGAACACTGCGAGCAATCCCGTTGCCGGCCCCGTCACCGCGTCACCGGCCGCAGGCGCGTGGGTTTTGCAAGGGACTGGTAAGCTCGGCCGACCGTCGGATCGGCGTCGATGCCGCACCCCGCAAGCCATGAAGCCCCGGCCCTCTGCCCCCATCCGCGACGCCGACGACCCGCGGCTGGCGCCCTACCTGCACATGCGGGACCGCAACCTGCGCGCCGAGCACGGCGGGGCGCGGTTCCTGGCCGAGGGTCGGATGGTGGTCGAGCGGGCGGTGGCGCACGGCATCGAACTTGAGAGTGTGCTGGTGGTCGCGTCGAAGGCCGATGCGGTCCGCGGCCTGGTGCCCGCGTCGACCCGGGTGCTGGCCTGCGCGAAAGAGGTCATGGCGGAGGCGGCCGGATTCGCGCTGCACCAGGGCGTCGTGGCGGTGGGCCGCGTGCCGGCGCCGGTCAGCCTGCGGCAGGTGGTCGCCGACGCCCGCGCGGCGGGGCGGCCCGGCACGCTGGTGGTGTGCCCCGAGGTCACCAACGTCGATAACGTGGGGCTGCTGATTCGTGTGGCCGCGGGGCTGGGGGCCGACGCGATGGTGCTGGGGCCGCGGTGCGCCGACCCGTGGTACCGGCGTGCGGTGCGTACTTCGATGGGCACGGTGTTTTCGTTGCCGGTGGTCCGCTACGCGGTGGCGGGCGCCCCCCGGGCTTCGGGGTGCGGATCGGACCCCGCCCCGGACCTGGACGCGGATTTGGGGTGGCTGGCCGACACCGCCGGATACGACCTGGTGGCGACGGTGATCGACGGCGACGCGCCGGCCCTGGACACGCTGGTGCGCGGCGATGCTCCGGACACCGGCACGGCCGTGCTGCTGGGCAGTGAGGGCTACGGGCTGAACGCAGGCGACGTCGCCCGCTGCACGCGACGGGTGCGCATCCCCATGCACCACGGCGTGGACTCATTAAATGTGGCGGTGGCGGCGGGCATCGTGCTCTACGAAGTGATGCGGCCGCCGCCGGAATAGACCGTGGTGTGCGTGCGTTCCCCCTGTTCCGATGGGGCGCTACACTTCAACGAGACCCTTGCCTGTGAAACACTTTCTACGCCGACTCGCAAACCTGTCCCCCCCGGCCCTGGCCCTGGCCGGGGTGATGGTGCTGCCCGCCGCCTGCTCGCTTGCCGACGGCGGCGATGACGAAACTACGGACCCCACTTCCGAAAGAGAGATCGTCTTGATGACCGATCCCCCACGCGACGCCGACGGCCAGCTGATCCCCGTGGAAAAAACCGAAGCCGGCTGGCGTGACGAGCTGACCGATCAGGAGTTCCGCATTCTGCGGGAGTCCGGCACCGAGCGTGCCGGCACCGGTCGATATCTGGATCACAAAGACCAGGGGATCTACGCCTGTGCCGGATGCGGGCTTGCACTCTTCGAGAGCGAAACGAAGTTTGATTCGGGGACCGGCTGGCCGAGCTTCTATCGGCCCATCGGCGCCGACCACGTGGCCAGCATCCGTGACGAGACGCACGGCATGGTCCGCGTCGAGAACCGCTGCGCCCGCTGCAACGGGCATCTGGGGCACGTCTTCAAAGACGGGCCGAAGCCAACCGGTGAGCGTTACTGCATGAACGGGTATGCGCTGCGTTTTGTGCCGGCTGACCGGGCGGACCCGCCGGGCGAGTGAGTGCGCCGACGTCGATCGCGAGTGTCTGCGACGGTGCGGGGAGCCTCTGGTTCGGACGCCGTCTCGCAGCGCAGGCATTCCGACGCCAGGCGGTGCACGTCACGGCGCGGGCCGGGCCGGCAGCGCCGCCACCGCCGCGGCGTAGGCCTTCGCCGTGCCGTCGGAGCCGGTCAGCTTCAGTCCCAGGTCGTGCAGCAGCCCGTCCTTCAGCCCGTAGATCACCCCGTGCAGGGTGAAGACCTGGCCCCGGGCCCACGCCGTGCGGATGGTGGTGGTGCGGGACACGTTCATCACCTGTTCGATCACGTTCAGTTCGCAGAGCCGGTCGCAACGCTCGACGGGGTCGGCCACTCCGTCGAGCAGGGCGGCGTGACGGTCGCGGACGTCTTCGATGTGACGCAGCCAGTGCTCGATCAGGCCCATCTCCGTGTCGTCGAGCGCGGCCTTCACCCCGCCGCACCCGTAGTGGCCGCAGACGATCACGTGCTGCACCTTCAGCACGTCGACCGCGTACTGGATCACCGACAAGCAGTTCACGTCGCTGTGCACCACGACGTTGCCGACGTTCCGGTGCACGAACACGTGGCCCGGATCGAGACCCACGATCTCATTTGCGGGCACCCGGCTGTCGGCGCAGCCGATCCACAGGTATTTGGGGGCCTGCTGCTTGGACAGCCGCGTAAAAAATGTCGGGTCTTTGCGGATCATCCCCGCGGACCAGACGCGGTTCATCTCGAACAAATCGTCGATGCGGGTGTGCGGCATAGGAACAATGTTACCGCCGGGGACCGCCCGGCAGAATCCGCTATCCTGCCGGCCGCATGGACCTTTCGCTGCTGATCGACAACCTGCGGACGCCGGCGATCCTTTTCTTCGCGCTGGGGGTCTTCGCGGCGGTCATGAAGTCCGACCTCACGCTGCCCCAGCCCATCCCCAAGCTGCTGTCGATCTACCTCTTGATGGCGATCGGTCTGCACGGAGGGGTGGAACTGGTCAACAGCGACCTGGGCGTGTCGGTCATCCTGACGCTGGTGGCGGCGGTCGTGCTGGCGTCGATCATCCCCTTCTGGACCTACGGGCTGATGCGGCTGCTGAAGCTGGACGTGCCCAACGCCGCGGCCATGGCGGCCACTTACGGCTCGATCAGCGCGGTCACCTTCATCACCGGGGTGAACTTCCTGGACGCGCTCAACAGCCCCGACCCCGCCTATACCCCCGGTGGACACATGGTCGCCGCCATGGCGCTGATGGAGAGCCCGGCGATCGTGGTGGGCGTGCTGCTGGCCCGGCTGTTCGCGAGCGCACCCGACTCTCCCGGCGGCGCGGCGGTGGTCCCGCGCGAGAAGCTGGACTGGGGCGAGCTGCTGCGCGAGGCCTTCCTGAACGGCGCGGTGGTGGTGCTGGTCGGCTCGCTGCTCATCGGCACCGCGATCGGCAACAAGGGCTGGGAGAGCATCAAGCCGTTCGCCTACACCCCGTTCAAAGGCGTGCTGTGCCTCTTTTTGCTGGACATGGGCCTGGTGGCCGCCCGCCGGCTGGGCGACCTGAAGGCCTGCGGGCCGCGGCTGATCGGCTTCGCGATCCTGAGCGCGCCGGCACACGCGGCGCTGGGGATTCTCGCGGCGTGGCTGCTGGGCGTGGGGCAGGGCGACGCGCTGCTGCTGGCGGTGCTGGCGGGGAGTGCGAGCTACATCGCGGTGCCCGCCGCCATGCGGCTGGCCGTGCCCGACGCCAACCCCGGGCTGTACGTCACCATGTCCCTGGCCGTGACCTTCCCCTTCAATATCACCCTGGGCATCCCGCTGTACATGGCGGCCATCAACGCGCTTTGGGCGTGACCCCGCACGGCGCCGGAGCTCAACCATGCAAGACACCCAACGCATCGAAGTGGTCATCGACTCCATCCACGTCAACCAGGTGGTCGAGTTGTTCCGCAACGCCGGCGTGGCGGGCTACACCGTCATCCGCAACGCATCGGGCTGGGGTGACCGCGGGGCCCGGGTGCCCGACGGCGTGTCGGGCGTGTTCGAAAACTGCGTGGTGCTGTGCGCCTGCGACCAGGACCGCTGGGACGCGGTGGCCGAAGACCTGCGCGGGCTGCTGAAACGCTACGGCGGGGTGGCGCTGGTCAGCCAGGCGCAGCTGATGCGCCACTGATCAGACCGGGGGACGGGGGGGCTGGCCGAGGGCGGGGCGCGTCCGGTATCCTGAGGGCGTTCTTCACCGGGCCGCTCGGGCTTGTATTTCTTCGGAGTGCCTGCCCGTGAAACCCCTCACCCGCCGCCGCTTGCTCAAGTCGTCCGCCGCTCTGGGCGCGTTCTCGTTCCTGCCGGCCCCCATCGCGCTGGGCAGCAAGGCCGTCGGGGGCGTGGCGCCCAGCGAGAAGCTGAACGTCGCGTTCATCGGCACCGCGCAGAAGGGTTCGAACAACCGTACGGCGTTCGTCAGCACCGGCATGATGAACGTGGTGGCGTTGTGTGACCCCGACCTGAACCAGAAGCAGGCGCAGGAGTCGGCCGCCGCCCACCCGGAAGCGAAGCAGTTCACCGACTTCCGCCGGATGTTCGACGCGATGGCGGACCAGATCGACGCGGTGGTGGTGTCCACGCCGGACCACTCGCACTTCGCCGCCACGATGCACGCGATGATGCTGGGCAAGCACGTGTGGTGCGAGAAGCCGCTGGCTCACACCTTCGGCCAGTGCGAGCGGCTCATGGCGATGGCAACGAAGTCCGGCGTCGTCACCCAGATGGGCAACCAGGGGCACTCGTCGGCCAACCGCACGCAGTTCAAGGCGTGGACCGAGGCGGGCGTCATCAAGGACGTCACGCGTATCACCGCCTACATGAACAAGTGGCGCCGCTGGCACGGCTGGGGCCCCGGCACCACGGCTTACCCCACCGAACCGATGCCCGAAGGCATGGACTGGGAGGCGTGGGTGGCCACGGCCCCCGAGCACCCGTTCAGCAAGAAGCTGCACCCGGGCAACTGGCGCAGCTGGTTTGATTACGGCAGCGGCTGCTTCGGCGACTGGGGCCCGCACATCCTCGACACCGCGCACCGGTACCTGGAGCTGGGCTACCCCGCGACCGTCACCGCCGTGCACCGCGCCGGCCTCAGCGACCTGGTCTTCCCCGAGGCGAGCACGATCCGCTTCGACTTCGCCGCCCGCGGCGCCATGCCCCCGTGCGAGGTCACCTGGTACGACGGGCAGGAGAACATCCCCGAGTTCGAACCCGAGCTGGGCAACCTGGACAAGGAGACGGGCGAGCGCACGCCGCTGACGCCCGACCCCAAGTCGCCGGGCAAGGTCATCTACGGCAAAGACCTGACCTTCCAGGGCGGGTCGCACGGCTCGGTGCTGCAGGTGGTGCCGCGCGACAAGTACCTGGACATCCGCCGCGACCTGCCGCGCTTCGAGAGCAGGGTGAGCGGCCACTGGGAGAACTTCCTGCTGGCCTGCAAGGGGCAGGAAGAGGCGAACTCGCCGTTCTCCGTGAGTGCTCCGCTGTCACAGGTGTTCAACCTGGGCGTGCTGGCCCAGCGGTTCGGCGGCGAGTTGAAGTTCGACGCCGCGACGAAGCAGATCACCAACCACGAGGTGGCCAACGCGCTGCTGGACCCGCCGCCGCGCAAGGGGTGGGAGTCTTACTACGCGGGGTAGGCCCGACGACGCGTCCCCACCGAGCCCGCGGTGGACGGATGCGGCAGGCCATCTCTTATTCACGACCGCTTCATCACCGACGGGGCAGACTGGGACGAATCGAACGTTCTGCGGGCCCGCCGGGTTCGCCGGTGCGGTTCGTCCAACCGCACCGCGAGGTCCATTCTGCCTTCATCCGCTCCCGATGTTCAAGCGCTCGCCCGCGACTTGCTGGGCTTAGAGGCGTTACGCCCCGACCAGGTGGCGACGCTGAAGCTGCTGCTCGACGGCCACGACACGCTCGCGGTGCTACCCACCGGAAGCGGCAAAAGCGCGATCTATCAGCTGGCCGGGGCGGCGCTGGCGGGTGAGCAGGAAGCGGTGACGCTGGTGGTGTCGCCGCTGATTGCGCTGCAGGCCGACCAGCTTGCGGGCATGCGGGCGTCGGGGCTGCGTCGCGCCGAGTTGCTGAACGGGCACAGCCCCGCGTCGCACCGCGAGACGCTGACCGCGTCCATCGCCGGGGGCACACTGGGCTACCTGTTGCTGGCGCCCGAGCAGCTGATGAACCCCGACACGCGGGCGATGTTCCGCGGGCATCCGCCGGCGTTGTTTGTGGTCGACGAGGCGCACTGCGTGAGTGAGTGGGGGCACGACTTCCGGCCTGACTACCGCGAGCTGGAGAAGGTGCTGAACGACTTCGACACGCGGCCGCGGGTACTGGCCCTCACCGCCACCGCCGCGCCGGCGGTACGCGACGACATCCTGGAGCAGCTGGGCGCGGTGAACCCCGCGGTGCACGCGGCAGACCCCGACCGGCCGAACCTGCATCTGTCGGCGGAGGTCTGTCCCGACGCCGAGACCAAAGACCGCCTGGTGCTGCCGCGGGTGCGTGATCTGGCGGCGGCGGCCGGCTGCGGCGACGCGGGCCGCTGCTGCGGCATCGTGTACGTGGCCACCCGCGCCAACACCAGCCACGTCCGCGATCTGCTGGCCGAGGGCGGCCTGCCGGCAGCGACCTACCACGGGGGGATGAGCCGCGGTGAACGCACCGGACAGATGGCCGCGTTCATGAGCGGCGAGACAAAGATCATCGTCGCCACCAGCGCGTTCGGCATGGGGGTCGACAAGGCGAACGTGCGTTTCGTGCTGCATTACGACGTGCCGGACAGCCTCGACAGCTATTTTCAGCAGATCGGCCGGGCGGGCCGCGACCGGCGGCCCGCGGCGGCGCACCTGCTCTACACCGAGGCGGACATGGGCCGCCAGAAGTCGCTGACCGCGCCGGCACGGCTGAACGAAGACGAGGTTTACGAAGTCATCGAGGCGGTGGCCGACGCCGACGGGGCGGAGCCGGTGGACTCCCTGCAGGAGGAGACCGAGGTCAGTCCCGGGCGGCTGAACCGCACGCTGCAGCTGCTCGAAGCGATGGACGCGGTGGAGGTGTCGCTGGACGAGGAAGCGCAGGCCGCGGACGCCGATCGGCTGGAGGCAAACGCCGATGACCGTGCCGCGGCGGTGCTGGCGCGGCAGCAGCGTTTCCGCGACTGGCGGGCCGACCGCTTAACGCAGATGAAGCGTTACGCCACTACGGGATCCTGCCGGCGTGCGTTGCTGCTGCCGTACTTCGGCGGCGTGAGCGACGGCCGGTGCGGGGCGTGTGACCGCTGCACGCAGGCGGCGGGCGCGGGTGACGCCGAACCCGACGGCGATACGGTGAACACCCCCGCCGGTGCCCCGTTCGCATTGCGGGCCCGGGTGGTGCACGACACGTTCGGTCCTGGGATCGTCGAGGCATACGCCGACGGGTGCGTCGAGGTGCTGTTCCGCAAGGCGGGCACCAAAGCGCTGAACCTGACCTTCCTGGCCGATCACCCGGTGCTGCGTGCAGCGCAGGAGTAAACAGGCTCGACACCGTTCCGCCGGCTTTCCGAGTTTCACCCCTTCGAGCCCGACCATGACGCCCGCCCTCGGCTGGACCGCTTCTCTCATCCTGCTGATCACCATCGTCTACCAGTCGCGGCAACAGCTTCGGCGGGACGGCGACGGAGCCTCGCCGTGGCTCTTCCTTGGGCAGGGCTCGGCCAACGCCCTGTTCGTCATCTACGCCGGCCTGCTGGGCGACCCGGTGTTCGTGGTCACAAACGCGCTGCTGCTGGCTGCATCGGTCTACGGCGTGGTGTTGTGCGCGCGGCGGCGCGGCGGCGTGGGCGAGCTGGCCGACGCCGCGGTGGACGAGCTGAAGAGCGCGGGCTGAACGGGTGGTGAGGGTGGTGGTGGCCCGCGGCGTCCCCTCGGGCCGTCGGCGGGGCCGAGCCCCGACGTGAACGAATTGAAGCCGGCGTTCAAGAAGCTGCCGAGCAACGTTCTGCCCCAGCAAGTGCTCGCAGACGCGGGCTACGACAGCGAGCCGAATCATGCGTTCCTACGAGAGACCGGAGAGGTCGAGTCGGTGATCCCGCCGCTGATCGGGGGGGGCAAACCGCGGGGATGAACGTGGAATACCCGGTGGTTCGCGCGGCGGGCGCTTGGATTCCCGCCTTCGCGGGAATGACGGAAGGCGGTGGGCGGCGGCGACATCGCAGGAGGGTTCCGGCGATCTTCCCGGGGTTCGGGGGCGGAGCCCCCGAGCGGCCGGGAAGGTCCGGTCGCTGCTCGGAGCGATCGGGGCGCTCCCGGCCGCCCGGCCGCTACTTCGCGAACTCGATGGTCCGCATCTCGCGCAGCACGCTGACCTTGATCTCGCCCGGGAAGGTGAGCTCTTCGCTGACGCGTTTGGCGATGTGGCGCGCAATCGCGTGGCAGTCGTTGTCGCTGACGCCGTCGGGGTCGACGATGACGCGGACTTCGCGGCCGGCCTGGATGGCGAAGGCCTCGCGCACGCCGCGCTGGTCGCGGGCGATCTGTTCGAGGTCCTTCAAACGCTTGACGTAGCGCTCGAGGCTCTCGCGACGCGCGCCGGTGCGGGCGCCGCTGATGGCGTCGGCGGCCATGACGATGGGCGTGTAGGGGGTGGTGGGGGGGATGTCGTTGTGGTGGCCTTCGACGGCGTTGAGGACGGCTTCGTTTTCGCCGAACTTGCGGCAGAAGTCGGCGCCGATCTTGGGGTGGCCGCCTTCGATGTCGTGGTCCAGGGCCTTGCCGATGTCGTGCAGGAAGCCGCAGCGGCGGGCGAGCTCGCCGTCCAGGCCCAGCTCGTCGGCGATGACCTGGCAGAGGTAGGCGACCTCGTGGCTGTGGCGCAGGATGTTCTGGCCGTAGCTGGTGCGGTAGTGCAGGCGGCCCATGGCCTTGCTGACCTGCGGGTGCAGGCCCAGGATGTTGGCCTCGATGCAGGCGTCTTTGCCGTACTTGACGAGCTTGGCGTCCATCTCTTCGGTGACCTGGTTGAAGACTTCTTCGATCCGGGTGGGCTGGATGCGGCCGTCGTCGATGAGGCGGCGGAGGGTCTCGGCGGCGACGGCCCGGCGGACGGGGTCGAAGCAGCTGACGGTGATGACGCCGGGGGTGTCGTCGACGACGACGTCGACGCCGGTGGCCTGCTCAAATGCGCGGATGTTGCGGCCTTCGCGGCCGATGACGCGGCCCTTGAGTGCGTCGTCTTCGATCTTGACGGCGTTGGTGGTGCTCTCGGCGGTGTGCTCGCTGGCGTACCGCTGGATGGCGGTGAGGGTGATCTTCTGGGCGGCCTCTTTGGCTTCTTCTTCGGCACGCTCGGTGACCTGCCGGACCAGGGCGCCGGCTTCGTGGGTGAGCTGCTGTTCGAGCAGGGTCATCATCTCGCGCTTGGCGTCTTCCTCGCTGAGGTGGCTGATGCGCTGCAGCTCGGCTTTCATGCGCTCGGCGTGCTGGTCAGCTTCTTTGCGGCGCTGGGCGACGATCTGTTCGGCTTCGTCGCGCTTGGTGGCGATGGCGTGCTGCTCGGCTTTGAGCTGGGTGTCGCGGACGCCGAGGTCTTTTTCCTGGGTCGCGAGGGTTTCGAGTTTTTTGTCGAGCAGGTCTTCGCGTTTGGTGAGGCGGCGTTCTTTCTCGGCGACCTCGTTGCGGAGGGCTTCGGTTTCTTTCTCGAAGGCCGCACGTTTTTTGCCGAGCTGGGTCTGGGCGTCGAGCTCGGCCTGCTTGAGCAGGGTGGCGGCCTGGGCCTTTGCGCTGGTGACGGTGGTTTCGGCGGTGCGCTCGGCGTCGGCCTTGGCCTGGCCCGCACCTCCGCGGCCGGTGAGCACGGCGGCGACGTAGCCGCCGGCGCCGGTGAGCAGGCCGGTGACGGCGAGGGCGGCGGCGCCGAAGCCCGAACGCGGCGCCTCGGCGGTTTGGGCCAAGAGCGGGGCGAGGGTGTCCAGGGCGGACAGAAGGTATGAGAGTTGCATCGCGGGGTCCCTTTCCGGTCGGACCGTGCGCAACACGGGCCGAGGAGGTGAGGGGCACACCGCGGGGGCGGGGCCGGCGCCCGCTTGGGGCGGGGGCCGGGCTGGGCGGGGGGGGCCGCGGACGCTGGAGCGTCTGCATCAGCTTGCGGAGACGGTGATCAGGCGGGGCCGGATCCGGGGACGGGCTCGCGTGCCGCAGGGGTCGAGCGTGCCCTTGGGCTGCGCGGGCGGCCGGGGGAGGGGCTCGTGGAG